>WNFV01016368.1_pt1 | contig 11268 bp, 7 predicted proteins | sample 5400101 | NCBI WGS metagenome assembly WNFV01 (sample SAMN13153361, study PRJNA577476) | soil metagenome | isolation source: 115 cm soil or saprolite under grassland replicate 1 | place: USA:California | collected 2016-06-15
GCATCTTCCAGGGAAGGAAATTTACGCGCGTCGATATAGGTCGCGCCGAAATCACAAATGCCGCTCGCATACAAGGACCGCACAACCGTTGGATGTCCCTCGACAAACGCGGGAGGTCGGGTAATGATCTGATTCTTGTTCAGGTAGCCCAGCGGAATCACATAACCGGATGGCGAGGTTTCATCACTCCAGCAGGGTTTTTTGCCTGCGAATTGCGCCAGCGCAACGGCAGCCTCATCCGTGTTCTCGCCTGAGGCTTCGTCGAAATAGGAAGTGAATCCGCCTTTGCGCGTGGCGAGGAATTGCGCGCCATAAGTACCTTCGTCCTCTTTCAAGACCGCGTACGAGGCGCTCACCAAATCTCTTTGATAAGCAAGCTCATAGGCATAAGGGTCAAGCAATACAATATGGGCGTTGCCTTTTCCAAGCGAATCTACAAGTGTTGTATACGAATCTGGAACAATCGTAACAACGGTATAGCCGGTTCGTTCGGTAAATTGGGAGGCAATCAATTTGGCAGCATCGATTTGGGCCTGCGAATTGGTAGAAGGGGGCAAAGTGAGGATCAACGGATTTTCAGCCAAGCCAAGTTCTGCGGTAGGGAACGCTGCCTGGGTATCGGTTGGTGTAATCGCAAGAGGAGCAGGCTGCGTAGCGGTTGCCGTCGCCTGAGCCGGACTGGTCTGTGGCGAATTACAATTCGCAAGAATCAATGTAGTCATGAATATAAAGATTGTGATGAATGGGAAAGTTTTACGGTTCACGTGTGATTTATTGAGATTATAATACCTACATGAAAAACAATAGCTTGCTTTCCGTGTTGATTATTGGTGTGGTTTTGGTCGCTGCCTATTTTATTGTGCAAACTGTGCGCCAATCCGCACAAGCTGCGACCGCGCCATTCCAGCAGGTCAATCAGGCAAATCAGGCGTTACAGACTCAGGTTTCGAACTTGTTGCATCCCACTCCTACGATCATCCCCGACCCCGTCACCTATATTAACGAAGTCCGCGCGCTGGCACGCTTAGAGACGATTCAATACAGCGTCGAAAAAGTCATCACAGGCGAAACAGGGGGCGGCACATTCAAAGCTTTATTTGGTGACAAGATTTTATTTGTGGGTCATGGCACCGTGATTGCAGGGATCGATCTGGAAAAGCTTCAGCCGGAAGATATGCACTTCGAAAACGGTGTGCTGACTGTGAAGCTGCCACCCGCCGAAATTTTTATCGCTACCCTCGATAATGAAAAATCTTATGTCTACCAGCGAGATACAGGTCTACTTGCCAAACCAGATATCAATCTTGAAACGCTTGTGCGTCAGAGTGCTGAGGATGAGATTCGTAAAGCAGCGATCGAAGACGGAATTCTTGTACAGGCGCAGACCAATGCAGAGGCCTATCTCTTCAAGTTTTTTGCCGCACTGGGTTACCCCAACGCGATCTTTGTCACCGATCAGGGATAGTACGAGATGAGGAGTCCAACGTCTCCTGACGTTGGTTTGGAATTCCAACGACTGGAGTCCTTGACTCCAAAAATCATACGCGTTCTGTCCATGAAGGATGAGCGTATTTCTCTCTGACCAATTCTTCTGTTCTTCTGGATTCGAATTCAGACAATTCCCCTTTCTCAAAACATAGTCCTAGTTGCGCTTCAAAGGCGTGGATGAATGCCTGCGCGGCTGTTTCCCAACTCACCGCCCGCCCCAAGGCAGCTTCCACGGTCGTTGCCCGCGCCAGCAATCGTTTCGAGGCGTCTTCGCGCGCGGTCTCATTTTCGAAGACCAGCGCCTGACAGATGCGCGTGAGATCGCCGGTCAATGGCAGGGATCCGTGTTGGAGCACGCCTTCTTTTTTGCGCGCCTGCGCAGAGCCGATTAATTTTTTCCCACCCACAGTAATTTCATACGTGGATGGGACCTCAAAGCAAACAGGGTTGGGAATCGCCTGATCATTTGTTTTCCCCTCTTTCATTTCCACGAGTAGTTCCAAATTTTTTACCGCCAGCAGTAAGGCCTGCGCGATGCGGTTATAGCTTTCCAGCACGCCGCCTGCCAGCAAAGGCTCCTCGGCGCTTCCAATGACAGAGTAAGTTAACTCATCGGTGTGCAGGATCGCCCTTCCGCCTGTAGCCCGGCGGACCACTTCCCAGCCGCGTGCGTGGAGGCGGGCGGTGTCAACGTCAGCGAAGGGTTGGGCGTGCCCAAGGGAGAGACATGCTGGGTCCCAAGCGTACAGCCTGAAGGTCGGCAAGGACTCGCCGTGACCAATCGAGTCGAGGATTGCTTCGTCTGCAGCCATGTTCCATGCGCCAGACGCAGGGTGAGTGATGAGAAGTCGCCATATGTTCATAAGGATATTGTACTCAATAATTCGACAACGCTTTCAGCGCCGTCCTCGGCGGCATGAGCTATAAGGGATCTTTTTAGATCGTATCAAAGAGCAAGGAAAAAACCATCAATTTGTTGTACAATCAATTTAGGGGAGCATCGATATGCCGCTAATTTAGACCGTTGCTTTTTATAGTACGCGGCAGTACCAATGATGAATCGCCAAATCATTAAGACAACATTATAATTATCCCTGAAGCGATCTATAGAGCAAGTGGGGAATTTGTGCGTTATTGATCAATCGTTTTATCGTTTGCGTGACCATTAAGGGTAAAAGTATGAAAACAGATCGCAAAATCAAAGCGGAACCCGGTTCTGAAAATCTAAAAATAAACAAAAAGACTCGTGGTTCTCGAGCAAAATCCTCTTCCGGCACCAATGGAAACAGTTCAGTGGTAACGTATGAACACGCGCCGATTGGGATCGTGGAATGTTTGCCGGATGGCAAACATCTTCAGGCGAATGAAGAGTTTTGTCGCCTCCTGGGTTATGAGAAGGAGGAATTGGCTGGAAAAGCAATTAAGGCGATCACGCATGAAGATGATTATCCGATTGACATCAAATTGCACCAGCAGCTGGTCGAAGGCAAAATTCCGTTTTACAGGCTGGAGAAACGCTATATTCGCAAGGATGGTAGGACCCTTTGGGTTGAGTTGACGCGTTCTGTGGTTCGGGATGCGGCGGGAAATCCTCTTTACACGATTGGGGTGGTGCTGGATATCTCAGATCGCAAACATGTAGAAAAAGTTCTGCGGGATTCCTCAGAACGCTTGCGTCTTGCCACGGAAGTCGCGCAGATGTTTACGTGGGAGCTTGATCTCAGGACACAGATTTTTACGTTCGCGGATAACTTCGAGCAGGTGCTTGGTTTCTCCGCGGGCTTGATGCCAAAAAATAGTATGGAAGACGTACAAAAGCTAAGTCCGCTGGAGGATTTGCAAGTCATTCTCGATGCGTTTGCAAAGGCGATCGAAAATCATAAAGACCTGCATGCTTTGCAATATCGCATGATCAATCCTGAAAACGGTCAGGCGGTCTGGCTGGAGGCGAGCGCGAAAATCGTTTATGACAACGATGGAAACGCGGAACGAATGTTTGGGGTCACGCAAAACATTACGGAGAAAAAGAAGGCTCAAGAGGAGATTCTGATCATTTCAAGAATGCCGGAAGAAAATCCCAACCCGGTCATGCGCCTGACGCGGGATGGAAAAGTGTTATATGCAAACGGTCCAAGTGCATCTTTGTTGAAAGCTTGGGAAGGAAATGCCGCTCAGGCGATCCCAGATGAGTTGCAGGCCCGGGTTGCCGAGGCATTTACTTCGGGTTTGAAGAAGGACATTGAAATTGAGAGTGAAGGGAAAGTGTTCTCTGCTACTCTGGCTCCGATCCTTGAAGCAGGGTATGTGAATTTTTATGCCAGTGACATCACCGAACGCAAACGTGCAGAACAGTCGTTAAAGGAATTCGCATGCCAGCAAGAAGCGCTATACCAATTAACAAATCAATTGCATCGCACAAATTCACTCGAGGATGTGTTCAATGCGGCTTTGGATGCAATTCGAAGCGCGTTGCAATGTGACCGTGCTTCGATTTTGCTCTTTGACGATCAAGACGTCATGCATTTCGTCGCCTGGCGTGGATTGTCGGATGACTATCGCAAAGCTACCGATGGTCACTCACCCTGGAAATCAAACGAAAAAAACCCCGAACCGATCTGTATGAGCGATGTCAACACCGCGGACTTAAGTGACTCCCTTAAAGCAGTGATCAAGCGCGAAGGGATTGGCGCGCTTGCATTTATTCCATTGGTTTCCAATGGAAAGCTCATTGGCAAGTTCATGACGTATTACAACAAGCCACATGTCTTCCATGAAGATGAGGTCGAATTCAGCCTGACGATTGCTCGTCAGTTGGCCTTTGGCGTTGATCGCCGGCGAGCTGAGGAGGCGTTGGCAAGTGAGCGTGAACTCCTGAATCGGCTCTTTGAAACGATGCCTGTCATGGTCTCGATGTATGATTCCAAAACAGATTCCTTACGATTGAATGCAGACTTCGAGCGGCGGATCGGCTGGAAAACTGGGGAGGTGTCCAGCCGCTCGCTGCTGGAGTCCATCTATCCGGACCCGGATTATCGCATGCAAGTGACCCAGCGCATGGCTGTGGCGGGGAGAAATGATTGGGTTGAGGTCCAAGTGCAAACACGTGATGGGCGTACCTTGGATTCTATGTGGTCGAACATCTCTGTCTTACATGGCAGGCAGATAGGCATTGGGATTGACATCACCGAGCGCAAACGCGCGGAGGAAGCTCTGCGTGCCAATGAAGCGCTCTACCGCACAATTGCCCGCAGTATTCCCGGCGGTGGAGTCTATGTGGTAGATAAAGATATGCGTTACCTGGTCGCGGATGGGGCGGTAACCGAGGCCTTTGGTCTCTCACGTGAAATGCTCGAAGGTCATACGGTTTCGGAGGTATTCCGTGATGTGCAACGTGACAGAATGATTGAACGCTTAAACCGAAACTTCGCCGGTGAAACGGTCAGTTACGAGACGGAATACAATGGGCGCGTCTATTGGACCCAGCAGGCACCTCTGGTTGAGTCGATGGGGCAGGCCATCATCGTTACCCTGGATATCACTGAGCGGAAGCAGACGGAGGAGGCATTGCGCCAAAGCGAGGAGCGGTTTGTGCAATTCATGGAGCATCTGCCTGGCCTCGCGTGGATTAAAGACATTCAGGGGCGTTATGTATATGCCAATGCTGCTGCAGAAGAAGCATTCAATGCTCCCCGAGAGAAACTTTACGGCAAGACAGATCAAGATATCTTTCCATCCGATACTGCAAACCAATTCAAGGGGAACGACGAGCAAGCATTGCTGGATGAGAAAGGCGTGCAAGTCGTTGAGATGTTGCCGCACAATGATGGCGTTCTCCATTATTCGTTAGTCAATAAGTTTCCTATTCCGGGACCGGATGGTGAAATAGTACTCATTGGTGGGACAGCTTTCGATATCACCGAACGTAAGCAGGCCGAGGAAGCGCTCAGAGAATCTGAAGAAAGCTACCGCAGCTTGTTCAATCTAGTTCCCGTTGCTGTGTACACTTGTGATGCGGATGGCGTAATCCAGGAATATAACCAGCGCGCCGTGGAATTGTGGGGACGTGAACCAGCCAAGAACGATCCAAATGAAAAATATTGCGGTTCGTTCAAGATCTATTATCCGGATGGCAGGTTTATGCCTCATGAACATAGTCCGATGGCGCGAATGCTAAACGGTGAGACTCTTGAGCCACACGAACTGGAAGTCGTTGTCGAACGACCAGATGGTGTCCGCAGGAACGTTATCGCGCATCCCTTACCCATAAGGAATGCGCGCGGCGAAATCGTGGAAGCAATCAATTGCCTTTATGACATCACCGAACGTAAGCAGGCCGAGGAAGCCCTCCAATTGCTCAACCTTCAACTGGAGAGCCGCGTGGCGGTCCGCACTGCTGAACTGCAAGACGCAAATATGGCATTGCAGGAAAGCCGTAAACGATTACAGATCCTCTCCCAGCGCCTGGTGGAAGTGCAGGAGGAAGAACGGCGCGCCATTGCTCGTGAATTGCATGACCGCGTGGGACAGAGCCTTTCTGCTCTGAATATCAATATGATCATCATGAGGGATCAGCTTTACCCCGACTCCCTGGCGCGGGTGGGGCCACGGCTGAATGATTCGATGCATCTTGTGGGAGAAACGATCACCTTGGTACGGGATGTGATGTCGAACCTGCGTCCGGCGGTGCTTGACGATTATGGCTTGGAAGCGGCTTTACAATCGCACGTAGATGAGTATATGTCGCGTTATGAGATCAAGGTCGTGCTGGAAAGACCCGCTCAACCGATCCCGCGGCTGGGTCCCAGCATCGAAATGACGTTCCTGCGGATTGCCCAGGAAGCGTTGATGAATATTGCCCGTCATGCCAATGCCAGCCAGGTGATTCTTTCCCTATGGCAGGAAGGTGACTCGGTCTGCCTGACCATTCAGGATAATGGTAGTGGAATCGTTTCCTGGCAGCAAGCCAACCGCCCTGGCAGTCACGGATTGGTTATCATGCGCGAGCGCGCCGAAGCGTTCGGTGGAAATCTGAAAGTAGCCTCTGTACCCGGCAAAGGCACCAAGATTGAGATGAGCATCCCTGTTGGGAGGGGTAATCAAAACGAGGTTCAGAAGGAGATGCTCGAATGATCACAGTCATACTTGCGGATGATCATACGGTTCTGCGGGATGGATTGCGTTACCTGCTCGAGGCGGCTGGAGATATTCAAATTCTATCCATGGCAGCCAATGGACAGGAGGCAGTGGAACAGGCCACCCGGCACTGCCCGGACGTGATTGTGATGGATATTTCCATGCCGATCATGAGTGGCATTGAAGCCACGAAACATATCTGCAAAGTTTGCGCAAACACAAAAGTGGCTATCCTTTCCATGCATCACACGACCGAGTACATCCAGCGCGCGTTGGAAGCTGGCGCGGTAGGTTATTTACTGAAAGATTCGGCAGGGGCTGAGTTGGTAGCCGCGATCCGCGCCTTATATGACGGCAAACGCTATCTCAGCAAAAAGGTCGCGGGAACGATCACAGACGAGATGTGGAATCGTAAAAAAAATGATTTGGATGGGTTGATTAACTAAGCCACGGGCCTAATTCGGGTTATTTATTTTTTGCGCTATTGTTCTTTATACTTTCAACCCCTCAAATTCCTGCACGACCAGTTCTTCCATTTCTCGTGAAATGGATTCCAACGGCGCTCTGACGGACCAGCGTGGGAATCTATGCAGGCGATGAAGCAGGGCTTTCAGCGTTGGCGGGAAGGGCGGATATTTATCGAGGATGTCGCGTTGACTCTTCACCCGCACCTGAGCCTCCGTTGAGTCTTTCCCCTCGTTCGTGAAGTCCCAAACCTCGCGCAGATCAGGCGAAACGATATTTGCGGGCGCGGTGATGCAGCCCGCCGCTTTATTTTGCATGGCGAGTTGCAGATAAGAATCTGTACCAGTCAGGACAACCAAATCTGAGCCGAACGTTTGATAACCAAGCACATATCCATTCGATGGAACTGCTTTTGTAATGACTTCACTGAACCAGGCGAACAAACCGTTATCCGTTGCCTTGCGGAAGTAATAAGGCGGAACAATCAGCACGCCCTCGTAGCCAAGGTCAAAGGCCAGTTTTGTTAAGTCAACTGTTTCTGAAAGACTGGGTGTGCCTGTGCCAGCGATCAAGCGGAAACCTGGCATGGCTTCGCGCGCCGCGCGCGCGGCCTGCATGAGTGTTTCACGTTCGTGTGGAGAAAAGGATGGTCCCTCTCCTGTGGTCCCAAACAGAACGATTCCGTGACAACCTCTTGAGGCGAGAAATTGCATCAAAAGGGGAACGGACTCAAGGTCCAGCTTTGAATTGGGCTGTTCGTAAAGTGGAGTGACTGCCGCAGCATAGACTCCGGCGAGAGGGTGTTGAGATGTCATGTGTTCTCCTTTATGTCATTTCTATCGCGCTGAGCGGAGGGATTGTGCTTTTCAATCCCTCCGCTCAGCGCGAGGTTATGTAATTACTTCTTCCTCTTCTTACCCTTATCAGAACGCGGCTTGCGCGCCGGCTTTTTGATTCCTACATCGACAAACGTGCGCGCGGCATCCTCAGGTGGCTGAAGGGTTTCACCTTCCTCCACAAGGTAACGTTGGTGATCGAGCACCCACAAATATAAATCACCTTCGGTCTTTCCGGGGAATTCTTTTAAGATGTCTGTATCGCGGATCACATTGACCACCGGCATGTAAACATTATCATACCAGTGCGTAATCGCTTCTTCTTCAGAGATATCCCGTTTCCAGTCCAGGCCCATGAAGTAGCGATGCACCGCGATGTGCTCCAACATGCGGTCAAAGCCATCTGGAATGGTCACTTTGATATTGGCATCCGGCCGCAAGGAATCCAGTGACGTCCGTTCAAGAAAATTGACTTTGTTCCCAAGGATTTCCAGATCTTCGAGTCTGAGATTGGGTGTCAGGTTGACGCGCGTGGCACACTCGCGCACTTCCGCTTCGATATAGATCTGTCCCTGCTCGCGCGCCACAGAGACGCGGTGGTGCCCATCCACCACAAAGTAGACCTCACCCACTTTATACAATACAACCGGCGGCAGACTGATTTCCTGATAAAAAGCACGGTTGACGCTCTGCCAGCGCGCCGCGAGTTTGTCACTAGCGGGCAGGAAGACGCGGTCAAACTCATGGTAGCGGTTCAGACTCCCTGCGATCTGCTCGACCGGAACAGTCTGCACACCCCGATAGATGGGACCGCCGATATGCAACTTTTCCTTGATCTCATCATAGGAAAGCAGTGTGGTAGGCTGACCGGACAGGGTGGCCCAGGCCCGGTTCATAAACGCTTTGAAGCGCGCCCGTTGAAAATCTGCGCGCGCTTGTTCGGAAAATTGATCTAACATAACTTATTCTTAAAGGTTTCTGCTTCTTTCTTCGCGCCCAAAATGATATAGGGGGATGCAATTTCTTGTACCCCCCAAATGGGTAATATTTTTGGGCGCCACTTTTAGTGGCTGACTTCGATAATCTTATAGGGAAAAACGTTGATAATCTTCGTCAAATCATGAATGCTTTCGGAAGGTGAGAGGTTGCGGCGCTGGAAATGTGTGTGACCATGAAAGTGATAACGCGGCTGTGCCACACGGATGAGCCAGTTGATCGCTTTTAATCCCTGGTGGGCCCGGGTTTCCTCATCGTGGACGCCAAAAGGCGGTGAGTGGGTGATCAGGATATCGAGAGAACGACCATAATTCAGTTTGTTTAATAGTAAACGAGGCAGCATGCGAAACGCTCTTAAGTACGCTTCGGTTTGTGAGTATTGGTTTGTCCCATTGGGCCGGTAATGAATGGAACCGCCAAAGCCGCCGATTAAAAATTTCTTAAAACGGACCAGTTTCAGATCCAGATTGGAACCGCCTTCCACACGAGCCAGGCTGTTATCAGGATTATAGATGGGATCATGGTTGCCAGGGACGTAAAACAACGGGATATTCAAAAGAGTCAACAGATTTTCAAGGTACGGATAAGGCAGGTCTCCGCACCCCAGGATGAGCTCGATCTCGCGAAAGTGACCGCTTGAGCAAAGACTATAAAGGCGTTCGACAACTTCATCACTTACGGCAAGAATTTTCACAATGGGCGTATTGTGCCTTAGAACGATATTCCCTGCAAGGGATTATCCAATAACGGAATTATTGTACGAAATTGAAATGTTGCTTACCTCTAGGTGGTTGTCAAAGGAAGCACAGCAAACTATAATCTATTAACTTAGGAGACGCACAGCTGGAAACAAGGATATTTCCTGAATTATCAGATGATCAGGGTGATCAAGGTTCTCCGCCTCCGCGCCAGCTTCAGGCAGGTCTGACACTCGCCAAGCGCTATGCCATCCAGGAAGTGATCGGCATAGGCGGTATGGGGTCGGTATACCGCGCTCGCGATATGCATTTCCCAAATGTGACCAAACTGGTTGCAGTCAAGGAAATGATCAATACCGCGCCTGATCCTTTAGTGCGTGAAACCATTATCCAAAACTTTGAGCGGGAAGCAAATTTGCTTGCCACGCTTCACCATCCTTCCATCCCTCGTATTTACGATTATTTCTCGGCGGAAAGCCGATCCTATCTGGTCCTTGAGTTTATCCATGGCAAGGATATGGAGGCGATCATCAATGATACCAGTGGCTTCCTGCCCGAAAATCAGGTGTTGACTTGGGCAGTTGAATTATGTGACGTGCTTGATTATCTGCATAAGCATAAACCTGACCCGATCATCTTCCGGGATATGAAGCCTTCCAACGTGATGATCAATCAAAATGGCGATATTATCCTGGTGGATTTTGGGATCGCCAAGACCTTCCAATCCGGGATCAAAGGAACGATGATCGGCACGGAAGGATATTCGCCTCCCGAACAATATCGTGGCGAAGCGACACCTTCCGCAGATATCTATGCCTTAGGAGCCACCCTCCACCACGCGTTGACACGCCGTGACCCACGCCTCGAGCCGCCCTTTTCATTTTCGGAACGCCCGATTCGCCGGATTAATGCGAATGTTTCCAACGAAATGGAAGCCGTCGTCAATATGGCGTTGGAATACAACCCAGAGAGTCGCTTCCGCAGCACGGCGGATATGAAACAGGCGCTGACGGTGGTTGCACGCAAAACGGGTGCGCTGATCCAATCCGCTCCGCTGACGGGACCTATGGCGCCCAACAGCATCAAGCCGTTGTGGTCGTTCAAATGCGAAGATGAAATACGCGGCACAGCGGCGATCTTTCAAGGACTGCTCTACATCGGCTCATATGACAATAATCTTTACGCGTTGAATGCAGCCGATGGAAAATTCCAATGGAAGTACCCGACCGATGGCGGGGTTGTGACACGTCCCGCTGTGTTTGACGGGAACGTTTATTTTGGCTCGGAAGATAAACGCCTGCACGTGGTCAGCGCCCGCGCCGGCAAAGTCGTTTGGACGTATTACACAAACGGCCCGATTCGCTCCTCGCCGCGTATCGCCGAAGGACACATCTTTTTCGGTTCTGACGATAATTACATCCATGCAGTCAACCTGAATACCGGGCGCATGGCTTGGAGATTTGAAACAGCCGATTATGTCCGTTCGACGCCGTTCGTGGCGCGTGATTTGGTATATACCGGTTGTGAAAGCGGGGATTATTACGCTGTCGATTTTCGCGGTGAATTGAAGTGGCGCTTCCATGCCAAGCGCTCGATCACTTCCTCAACCGTGGGGACAGAGCAGGCTTTATATTTTGCGTCGATTGATAGCA
>WNFV01036843.1_pt1 | contig 11268 bp, 9 predicted proteins | sample 5400101 | NCBI WGS metagenome assembly WNFV01 (sample SAMN13153361, study PRJNA577476) | soil metagenome | isolation source: 115 cm soil or saprolite under grassland replicate 1 | place: USA:California | collected 2016-06-15
GACATCGTTACTTGAAATCGCGACGACGGCATTCAAGGCATTATAAGATCCCGGCCGGGTCAGATTTGGGCTTGGTACGACCTGCCAGGCACTACCGTTCCAATGCAGCGTAACCGTCTGGTACGGCGTCGAGAGACTGACGGCATAGCCAACCGCCCACACATCATTCGGAGCGATGGCAGCAACGCCATACAGACCATTAACGCTGTTGTCGCCAACATTCACAACATCAGGGACGGGTACTCTCTCCCAGGCGCTACCGTTCCAGTGCAGAGTCAGGTTGTGCCTGGAATTGTTTTCGAGAAACCAGCCAACCGCCCAAAGATCGTTGTCGCTGCTGCCCGCGATTGCGAGCAGACGAGCGCCGTACCCAGGCACGTCCGGCGCAGGGACCACCGACCAACATGTTGGGTCGGCGGGAGTTGGGGTAGCGGTAAACGGCGTTTGAGTAGGTGTATAGATTGGACTGGGAGTTGGTCTTGGGGTCCTGGTTCTCTTGGGAGCGGCTTGCACGGACTGAACCCAGGCGCCTGACGCCATGCCGATGATTGCGCCAATGAGCAACAGGATTCCCAATACCATTAGCGATTTTTTGAGATAATTTTGATTCGCGTTCATAGTGTTACTTCCTGAAATTTATGTAATCTGCCGCTTGTCTCACGCATGTTCTACACGCGTAAGTAAACTCTTTGAACCGCTTTGTAAATCGGAATCAAAATATGAAGTTTACCTAATGATGCGGCGCTGCGTAGAATAGGCATGATCCCCAAAAACAGGGAGTGGCATCAGTATCGCTCCCACCATATGAATGACCCTGTGATCCAATGCACATTGATATATACATTTTTATTGTAGATCAAAATTATTACAATACTCTTACGAAACTATTAACGTGTATGGTCCAGATTCAGGTGGAGCGCTCTATGGCGAGCAAACTGTCATCCCTTTGCAAAAGGTTCTATTTATTCCTCAGAATGCCCCAAACGCCTACTTTTTCAACAGTCTGGAACATTGTACGACGAAAAAGAATTTATTCTTCCACCAGCAGAAGAAGGCATAATATCCTATAAGACACTATTCCCTAACATTCCTTCTTGTCATGATGTGAGTCCAGCGTGAGGAGTTGTCGGCTAAAGTCCATTGTCAACCTTCGATCCCGCAGAAGTGCTGTGCCCAGCAAATTCTCCTCGGAAGAAGTCAACAGGATCTCTACAGGACGGGTTTCGCCATCAAATATGACTTTTGCCTCAAACACAAATTCCTTCTTGATTGAACCGTCGGCCAATTCGACTTGAACCATGTTTGAAAGTCTCAGGCCGATTTGGAGCGCAGCAGGAAGAGAGAGCATGAGTGCGCCATCAAATCCAGTATCAACTAAGGCGGAAACTTCAATCTTGTCATCCAAACCTATTACGGTCAGTTCAATTTTGGGTTTGCCGTCCGAAAAGAAGCCTCTCATAAGTTTGCCGAGACAGGCATACGTGAGCTAAAAGAATAGAATGCGGGATAACCTACTTTTATTGCATAAAATACATTGTTGGGATATTTCTTGCGCGCTCTTTCGTTCGCCTCATGTAAATTCTCCCCAAGGAAGTAGTCGCCGCTCTCCGCGTCAATGACAACAATCTCACCATTGTGACGAGGCTCCAGTTTGCTCCTCAACTTCTCTTCATATAATCGCTCTGCTACTTCGGCGAGTCTTTTAGCACGTATTTCCCCTGTTTTGATCATACGCCCATAGTAGCAAACCGAGATAACAAAATCAAGAGAAGACTACTTGCGCTGCACTTCTACCAACCACCCCAAAACTAACATTGTGCGCCGCACTGTGGTAGCTCGCTACTTCTATCAAGATGCTTCTTCGTAATAAAAGATATGAAACTAAAGTGTCGCTAAGTCGATGAACTTTGAATTTTTTGGAGAAAATCATTTAAAATATCTTCACCGTTGGAAAAATTCTTCAAAAATCGTTTAGCTCTTCCCGACATCCGATCATAACCCCACTGCATTCGAAAATAAGTTTCTTTCTCTCCTTCCCGATGAAAATAGTAGGGTAAATTGATTTCAAAAAATGAAAGACTGTCTGCGTCTTTCAGGATAGTTAGATCTAAATCCCCTTCTTTACCGAATTCATGATTCGCAATCAAATAGTGGACTCTTTCGATAACATCTTGAGCAATTGGGTACCTGGATAAAATTTCATTGACAATCTTTGCGCTGTTTTCTGCATGCGCTCTTTTAAAGTCGTCATAAGATGGAAAATTCATCCGCTGTACCTTTTGTTCTGGTAAAGCACGTTCGATATCATGCCCTATTGAAGCAATACGTAACGGAAAATCGGCATCTGGTTTTAGGCGATTTACCCATTTCAAAACATTGAGGGCATGTTCATAATCCTCTGGAACGGCAGAGTGGCTCAAGATTTGTAGAATTTCATTCTTAATGCGATACTCGAATTCTGTAAATTTTTTCAAAAGAAATAATCGACGTATTGATTCAGTATTGGTGAGGATGCTGAGAATTATCATCACGATAAAAACCTGGTTGAATAGTGAACCAACAAAGATGATGAATAATCGTAGATCTCGTCCTATTCGGAAAGTATTGTTGATTAATTGTTTATTGATTAGATCATCATGTATTCCGGCAGTGTAACTGTTCAAATGTATTCCGGCAGTGTAACTGTTCAAAGATGTCCCTATCAAAGCCAAGAAGCCGATGAGCCATACATATTCATTTTTTGTCGATAACCATAAGGCATGCGTCATTCCCAAAATGATAAATCCATCTGAATAACGATCTAAAACTCTATCGAGCCATTTCCCGAAGTCACTGGCTCTGAATTTTAGGCGGGCAATTTCACCGTCGCAACCATCCAAAATCGATGAAAGCTGTGCCACGATGCCCCCGATAAGAATATTTTGATATCCTCCAAAAAAGAAAAATATCCCGGAGAGAACAGCTAAAATAAAACTGGCAAGTGTAATTGCGTTTGGGGAAACGTCATACTGGGCAATATATGCAGATAATTTTACCGATAACCGCCGATTTACGTTTCTGGATACGGGGCCATCCGTTGGTTTAAATAGTTGTTGGATTAGTGATTGTTTTGCCTTCTGTAACGCCGACTCATCATCCACGTCGATCCAAAAGCTACCTGTGACGTCTAAGGTAACCAGTTTCCCTTGTTCCGCCAATATTTGATTGCCTGCCGAAAGACTGTATTGCCCATTCTTGACACTTTGTTCGAGGGCATCAAAGATGGCAGGCGTACACAGAAACAAACCGGTGTCAATTGCATTGAAATTCTTGAGTGATTTGTCAATCTGTTTCACATAATCATCTTCACAATAAACTTTCGTGGCATCTTCAATATTAGGATGATCCCGGGATAAGTTTCTATCCACACATAGCACACAGTGGCCTGGTTTTACATATGCTGTCACAAGCCTTTCTAATATTTGCTCATCAAACAGATGATCGGACATTAAAAGTAAAAATTTGCCACTTACGTGATCTTTCGCTCTGAGAACCGAAACCCCATTTCCTTTCTTCCATTCAGGGTTCTCAATATATTTAATCCTTACCCCGTATTTTCGCCCGTCTCCAATTGCTTGTTTAATGACAGCCGCTTTGTAGCCTACAACAATGTTAAAATCGTTGATACCTGCCGACTTTGCAACTAAAAGAATTCGCTCAATTAATCGGAGACCCAAAAGAGGCGTAAGCGGCTTGGGTGAAAACAGGCGATTCATACGGCTACCCTCACCTGCTGCAATGATTACTGCTTCCATTTTCTTCTCCTATTTACTACTTCGAATTTTCAATGAGCTTGCGGGCTACTCATTAATGGAGACCCACAGGGTCACTATTAACTAGATTATCCAAGGGGGTTCATCGAGAGATGAATCACCCAACTACGTGTTAGTCTTCTGTTTGGCGGCTTAACAGCTTACAGATTACTAGAGGCCTATTTCCCTAAGTTAGTCAATAGGATGCAAATGATTGATTTTAGAGATTATATCCTCTTTCAAAACCCGCTCTTTCCCTTAGCAGTTGGTAGATTTGGTGACTGGATCATCAAGACTGATAGTTAACATACTGCGCAAAGTTTATGTTGTGCGAACCATATTGACCCTCTTTCTCTCCTCTCCTCCTTGTCTTCATATCTCATAATATAAATGGTTTCACAAGGTTTTTGAAGTGAGAGTTCAGCAAGTGAACACATTGCTGCATAAGCGGATCCTACCGTTAGTCGATTACCAAGAATCATCTGCCATCGCTTTTCCAACAGGTTGTTTTTCAACAGGCTGTGATTTTGTGCGACTACACTACCTTTTGCGACCAGTGTTATCCCTACTTGAAAATACCCATAATAGAGGAAATTTAATACCGCGAGTATTGAATACATAAAGATTTCAATTAGACCCCACAACCCTAACTGTACATCGCTCCAAAAATGGGATTTTCTTGTCTATGCTTCGTGAAGTTCCTCGATTTCTGAATATCAGGACTTAATACCACCACTGGTCAACCCAGAGATGATGAAACGCTGACCGAAAATTAGCAGTACCAATGCGGGCAGCGCCAGGAGCACGAGACTCGCGTTATAGCGACCTACGGTGAGCGCCGTGAATCCCTGATAATCGCGAAACGATTGCGCGGCGACGGCTGCTGTCGTGAGGCGGGCATTGGTGATGAACACAGCCGGGAGTAAAAAGTCCTGAAATGACCATAGCGCTGAAAGTGTTGCCAAATTGATCAATGCCGGGCGGGCAAGGGGTAAATAGATATAGTTAAATAGTTGCCACAGTCCCGCTCCATCAATCGTGGCGGCTTCAGAAAATTCGCGCGGAATGTTATCGCTATAGTTTCTCAGCATGAGAATTCCAAATGGCAGCGTTAGCGCGGCCTCAGTGAGCGCAACTCCGATGTAGGAATTGAGCAATCCTGCTTGTTTAAGCGTATAGAACAGGGGCACAAGAACGACAATGGCTGGTACTGACAGGCAGATGACAATCGCGTAATAAATAGATTCCTTTCCGAAAAAATCCAATTGGGAAAATGCAAACCCGGTCAATGAGGCTACGACCAGCACAAAAATAACATGAAACACCGCAATGATTGCTGAGTTGAGATAGAGCTGTGTGATGGGAACGCCATTTGCCGGGTTGGTGAACAAAGATTTATAGTTGTCCAGGCCCTGAAACTCGAGCGAGCGTTGTACTGCCGAGAGGAGTGGAAAAAGCCAAATGACGGCAATCACAATCAAGATAATCTGCATAATAATCATGTCACGCTTGGAAGTTGTAATCAGGTTCATGATAAACGCTCCTCAGTGGCGCGTCGATAGAGTCTTAACTGGATGATAGAAAATACTAATGCCAGGAGTAGTACGATTACCGAGGCAGCCGAAACGTAACCAATATTATTGCCAGTCCTCATAAAGGTGTAGATATAGGTGCCGGTAATGTCAGTTGTGTTACTTGGCCCGCCGCCGGTGAATAGGTATACAATTTCAAACGCCCGGAAGATGCTGAGAAACGTAGTTACGATAACTGTTTTATGGGCATTGCTCAGTAACGGAAATAAGATCAACCGGAAAAGCTGAATAGTACCGGCGCCATCGATTATTGCAGCTTCGATGACAGACGTATCAATGGTTGACAGGTCAGCGGTGTAATACAGAATAGGCAGCCCTATCAGGTATACAAAAATGGAAATAACTGCCATATATGCCAGTTGCGGATCAACCAACCAGCGTTGTGCTAATGTGCCCAACCCTATAGTTCTGAGAAGTTCATTTAAGTTGCCGTAACGGTTTTCCAGCATCGAGGCAAAGACGGATGCAATCAGGCTGGCCGGGATCAGCGTTGGAAGCATAAATATGGAAAAAAAGACAGTGCGCCCCGGGATTTTGAACGACAGTATTACTGCCAGCCCGAAGCCCAGGGTAAGGCTGGCGAGAACAAGAATACCGGCAAAGACAAAAGTGTTGAGTACCGCCTGGTAGAACAGCTCGTGTGTTAAGACTAAAAAATAGTTTTGAAAGCCCACTGGCTTTGCGTTGCGAAATGACAACGTAACAGCTTGGAAACTGGTCTGGATCAGAAAATAGAAAGCATATACATAAAATACTGCATAGAAGCCCAGCATGGGCAGCAGAAACAGAGTTGCAGACACATTATTCTTATGCTTCCGTCTGTTTCGATTACCGATCATCCGAGGGGCCGGATTGGTTGTATTTTGGAGAGCCGTTTGGTCGGTAAGATTCATCTTCTTTTCTCCACAACAAGCGATGTGTAAAATCCGGCTTACGCTTAGAGTTCCACCTATTCATTATAGCCATTCCCAAAATGCTTGACCGAATTAGCGGGCGACCCTGAGAGGATCGCCCGCAGGTGAAAATCTTCGGTGGCTGGTAACGATTACTTGTAGCGCCCGCTGGCGTAATCAGCTTGGATCGTTTTTGCCGTATCTTCGGGAGAAACATCCTTTGTGATCATAGCCTGGAGTTCATTGCCTATCTGAGCCGACAACGCCGACATATTGTTCCGATCACCGGCCGGATTGTTGATCAGTTTTTCGAGCAGTGCATACCCGTCCTTGGCTCGTTGGGTTGTGAGCAGCGAGTCATTCAACACAAATCCGACTTTGCTTGGTACAACAATGAAGTTCGTCATCAAACTCGTCAGTCCCGGTCCCTCTAACAAGTATTGGATGAGTTTTATGGCTTCGGCTGGGTGAGTTGAAGATACGGGAACTCCCAGTCCCACCTCGATGAAAGATCGTAGTGACGGGGTGCCGGTTGCCGTAAAGGTCCATTGCGGCTTTGCCGGTGTAGAACAATTTGGAGGCCTGGTCGTACAGAATGTCCTGATTGTCTAGGCTTAGCACGCCATCTGTGTACATCTGCTTATATTCAGTCAGTGCCTGGATGTACGACGCCGTATCCCATTTACCATCCTTATAGCGGATATTGTTGAAGAAGGACGGGTCATCTTGCCCAACGATGGTGAGCACTAGTTCATCCTGGAACCAATTATCGCCTGGGAATACCATTGGGATCACATCAGGTTTCTTTTCACGAATTGTTTTAGCAACCGCGACCAATTCGGCATAGGTTTGAGGAACCTTCAGGCCAAGCTCATCGAAGATGGCGCCATTGTAGAATCCCACGGCGCTCCCGAGGCGTCCCAACGGAATAAAGTAGAGACCGCCATCCGACGCTAGTGAACGCGCGGTTTTCAGGTTTCCCGGGACAAACTTGCTTTCCCAATCACTACCTGCATACTTAGCCATCAGTTGGTCCATCGGTTGCAAATTTCCGCGGATTTGTTCTACCATCAAGCCAGATTGTACACCTACCACGTCAATCGCTTCGCCGCTGTTCAGGGCTAACGGAAGGCTCTGCTGGTATTTGGTAGATTCTGTGACGGTTAATTCAACCTTGATGTTGGGGTTGTCCTTCTCGAACTGATCCAGAATCGGGCGAAGCGCCGATTCTGCTGGATACCAGGTTTGGTACTTCAATGTAACAACCTCTTGTGGCTGGGTCGCTGCAGGAGCACCGCACCCCACGAGCATCATGATAATGGTTCCAATACTTACAATCGTAAAGAGTTTGGATCTCATGGAATACATTTTTCTTCTCCTTTGTGAAACATACTGGAAAGTTGAACAAAATACTGCCGAATCCTATCGGCCAGACTGGATATGATTGCTGCTCTCACCTCCTTTCCTTCTTGCGGTTGTTGAATTCTGAAATCCGCAAATAGGCAGATTAGTTTGTTTCAATTTTGAAGCTCCAGGCGTGGCTGCAAGGTAATTTGTCTATGGTAAGTTGGGGTACTTGAATTCTTAATAATCCATTTTCAAAGCGCCACAAAATGTCTTCATTCAAGCCCAGCAAGGATATTCGTTTGATTTCTTTCACACCATCCGGTTCAAATTCTATGGTTTCTCCCGGCCAGCCTACACAAATTACAAAAATTTGATTCGCTCTTGCATGATCACAGGGATTCTTCCATCTGCTGTTGGACCTATGTCAAGCGCAAGATTGCCTCCTTTGCTGACAATCTCTATCAGAGTGGCAATCAGTTCTGCGGATGACGCATAGACATCAATGTTTTCTCTTCTGTTATAGCCATAGGAAGTTCCCATTCCCCGGCTCTCCTCCCAGGGCTTTGTGCTTCCTTCCAACATGAGGCCGAAACCATATTCGGTCGTGTAATAATCGCCTATTTTGCCCCTGCCATAATTTTCATCCGTCCAGAATCCACAGCGATCGTTAAGGACAACTGTATCCTTGACTGGCGACTCGTTATAAAGCCAGCCGATCATCTCCGCCGTTGACCATTTTTCGGGCGAAATAGTATCCCCATCGGCGAAGATGAGATCGGGTTTGTACAAATTAACCATTTCCTTGAACTGTGGGTGCATGTGCTCGCGCGCAAAGCGTTCCGGTTCTTTGCAGTAGAAAAAGTCATCTGTATAATTTCCGCAAAGCGGATGGAACCATTCGTGAAGAGAAAAATACAGTCCGGTAAACAGACCGTGCGCACGCATCGCGTCACAAAACGGGCCGATCAGATCGCGTTTGGGACCCATACTTCCGGCATGCCATTTATTTGTTGTTCCATTGGTAGCATAGCTGCTTGGCCAGAGACAGAAGCCATCATGGTATTTTGCTGTCAGAAAGACATATTTTGCGCCGGATTTTTGAATTAATTCGGCCCATTGATTCGGATCATAAAGCTCTGCCTTGAATTGGTTTGCAAAATCATCATAAACCACGTTTTCCCCGAAATTGGCTTTAATAAAGGGATCATTCATCCAACCCCTGCCCGGATGACCAATCCATTCGGCATAACCACTATCAGGTTTATAGGCGGGGACTGAAAAAGCGCCCCACGAAATGAAGATTCCGAACTTGGCGTTGGGAAACCATTCCGGACAAGGACGGGTATTTAGAGACTCCCAATTCGATTCATATTTCTTTTCGCTTTTTTCCTGGCTGGATTTCATAGATTAGACTCCTTGAAAAAGTAAGTTAATTAATGTTTTCAATCCGAGTCTGTTTTCGTGACAGCACCCGGCGGCTGGCTTTTTGCTCCTGAGTTAACGAGCGAAGCGGCGGCTAAAAAACCCTGGTAATCCAACTTTGGTTTCGCCAGGTAGGCCGTCATTTCTCCGAACAAAGCTTGCGCCTCTGTAGCTGGGAGCCATGAGCAAAGGACAAGTGGGATCTGGCTGGTCCTAGTGTTGCTTCGCAAAGCCCAGATAACTTCCTCGCCTTGGATGGTTCCGGGCAATTCGTTATCTACAATGATGAAATCAGGCTTCACCTGTTGGACTATTTCCAGCAATGCTTGCCCGGAGTTGGCGCGCACAGATTGCATGCCGCTCTGCTCCGCAAAACGTTCCAGCAGATGAGCGATGAAGTGGTCGGCTACGCCAATAACACATTTCTCAGGCATAATGGTCAGATCTTCGTTGCTATAGTGGGCGAAAAATACTCTGAGTTTCTAGACAAACTTTATCCTTTTTCACGGCCACTGAGTCGCACAAATGGCAGGATGATTCGCATAATTGGAGGCTTTGTTGCCGTAACCAAAATAATCGATTGTTCTGTCTGATGCAAAAGAAATCGGCCGAAGCGTCGTGCTGCTCCAACCGATTTCTTTTGTTCTGTTCCCTGCCGAGAGGAGGCAAGGATGGAATAGGAATTCCAAAGGATCTCAGGTTACATCCGGCCTCTGACCATGTTGATAGGCGCTTGGTGAGATACCCACTTCCTGTCGGAAGACCCGCCCAAAGTAACTGATGTCCGTGAAGCCAATGGCCAAGGCGACCTCGGTTATGCTCTTGGTACTTTTTTCCAGCAGTCCTTTAGCTTGCCTTACCCGATATCGATTGAGATAACTCATAGGGGATACCTTAAGCTCTTGCTGGAAACAGTGTGTAAGGTAACGCTCATTAATTGCCAAGTGGTGAGCCAAGTCGGAGCGCGTAATCTTTTCTGAGTAGTGACGATGAATGTAGGCCATAGCCTGGCGCACGAGACGCTGGGTTTCGCTGCCCAGGCGCTTGCTCCGCGCCAAGGTTGCCTCCACTTGTGCTAGTACTTCTGACGAGCTAAACATTCCTTTCCCAAGCACGGCAACTACCCCTTGTTGCAAGCGCGCCATCTCAGTTTCGGTCATGGATTGGGCTGTGAGAACAATCACCGGCACGTCGCTCGTGATCTCGCGTCTGCGCATTGCTTCCAGCACCTTAAACCCATCCACTTCCGGCATCATCAAATCCAAAAGCACCAAAGCAGGCCGGGTATGTTCCATCATTTCCAGCGCTTCGCGTCCGTTGCGAGCTGGTACAACACGGCTCTCAGGCAGTTGAGCTTGCACCATGCGCATGTGCAGATTAAGGAGTTGGGGATCATCTTCTACAACCAGAATGGTTTGGGCGGCTTGGGATTTCTGGCGGGTGAGATCATGCCGCTCAATGGCGTGTGCCAACTCGGCACTTCCCAATGGCTTGGCGAGATAATTCAATTCCAATACGGAGCCGCTCTCTCGAACTTCGGGAAGAGAGTAAAACACCACCGGGACATCTTGGGTTGCCGGGTTTTCTTTCAACATTCGCATTAACTTCCAGCCCTGTCGCGCCGCCGCGTCAAGGTCTAACACCACGGTCCCTGGAGGTGCAACCACGATTTGCAGCAGCCAGTCTGCATGTTTATCCAATGCCAGTTCTTCCACGACAAATCCGCGTTGCGTCAAGTAGTTTTGCAAAGCCTGGCCACCGCCTGCGTGTTCAGTTAACAACACGACGGTTTGCGACTGCTTTCCCGCTCTCATTTCATTGGGGCTTACGCTTTCCATAGTGGGCAGCGTGAAGTAAAAGGTCGAGCCGCTGTTCTCTTCACCGGACGAACGCACACCAATTTGTCCGCCATGCAACTCCACCAAACGCCGGCTGATGGCTAACCCCAACCCCATCCCGCCATAGCCTCGCTGCGCCGTACGCTCCGACTGTCGGAACTCGTCAAAGATAGCTTCCTGTTCATCGACCGGAATGCCCATGCCAGTATCGCTTACCAGCACAGTCAGTTCCTTTTCTCCGACCACAATCTTCAGTGCCACCTCGCCTTGCTCGGTAAACTTGATGGCGTTGCTTACCAAGTTCAAAATCACCTGTTGCAGGCGCATGCGATCGCCCCACACAACTGGCAACGCCGCAGGAATGTCAGTGCGACACAGTACCCCG
>WNFV01008873.1_pt1 | contig 11266 bp, 10 predicted proteins | sample 5400101 | NCBI WGS metagenome assembly WNFV01 (sample SAMN13153361, study PRJNA577476) | soil metagenome | isolation source: 115 cm soil or saprolite under grassland replicate 1 | place: USA:California | collected 2016-06-15
GAAGCCAAGATCGCGCACGAGCCGCCGCAGCTCGGTGACAGCCTCCGCCGGGTCCTGAAGCGGGATCAATGCCATCGCTTTGAAGCGCGGGCTCTTCGAAATATAAGTGTCGTACATCCAGTTGTTGTAGGCACGCGCCAGTTCGATTGCCCAGTCACGGCTGACAATCTTGCCGAAGGCGAGCCCGGCGCTGGTATAGAGCACGCTGGTGCCGATGCCGACTTCGTCGAGAAAAAGCTCCCAGCCTTCGCGTCCAACGTTGGCGAAAGCGCCTTTCGGGGTGAAGTGGCGATTGGCATTGTGCAGATGATCGATGGGCGGGAACGGGCTCCGGCCGCGCGCCTCCGAAAAGCTTTTGCCGACATATTCATCCGGCATGTACTTCCAGATCGTCGCGATGTCTTCCACGACGTGGCCGTCGCCGTCGATGATCTTTTTCTGGGTTGATATCATGACGAATCTCCTTGAAGTGGGTTGCGGCTGAAAGCTATCTAGATCTATAGGATTGTTTATAACGAAAGGTGGGGGTACGTCCAGACGTCACTTGCCGTATTCGCTGTGGTTCTCACGATCGGGTCTTGCGATGTTACAGCGAGATAAATTCCAGATGATTCATGATCTCTTCAGGGGTTACCAAGTCTGCGATCAGCTTGACTCCCCAAATGCATGTTCCGACGCTCGTGTGATACTGGGAGTAAAAAATGATGCCAGTGTGCGCTTTCCCTTCAAGTGACCACTGTCGATCAAGCTGAAGAAAGTCGTGGTCGGATGTGATCAGGACCCGACCATCGGAAGTCGCCTTGGTAAGCTGATCCTGGTCAGATCGCCCGATCATTTTCGCCTCGTAAACCGTTATGATATCGACCCCACGAAGACGCAGACCACGGACAATCCGCTCGTCGACGTTTTCGTCAGCGTAGAACCGAATCACAGACCCTATTGATCAGGCAGTTTTGATGGATGTCTGAATCGAGCGTTTGTCAGTAGCTTGTCTCCCGCGGCGATTTCTTGGTCAATATCCTCGCGGTGGGAATAATAATAGGACAAAGCCGCATGCACTTGTGCCAGGGTTAAATGGGGATAGGCCTGAACAATGTCGTCAGGGCTCTGGCGCTCCCGTTCATAGCGAAAGGCTATGTGACTGACACGGATTCTTGTGCCTGCTATTACCGGAGCGCCGCCACAGATGTCGGGAGTCTGACTAATAAACTCATTCGGTATTGCTGATTCTACCCGGCTCATTTGTGAAACAGCATACTCCCCAGGGATAGCTCGTACAAGTTTCTAAACGGATCGACTTGCGGACGCTGACAACGTTTATTTTTGCTTCCCCCAAGAACTCCCAAACCCCCATCACGCCAATTCCCGATCGCGCGATTACAGTGCTGCCGATTCAGTATCGCATCCCAATATGACTCAGCACTTTCAACTCAGCACCATATTCCTAGGCTGTCTTCCTAGCCTGCTCCGCAGCCATCGGATATTTTTCGCAGAGTCCTTTCCAGTACCCTGCGATCTTCTTGCTGTTGTCTTTTACTTCCTGCGGAATGATGCGCCAGGGCGCGCGCAGCGGACCGGCGGTGCAATAACCGGCTTCGTTGACCGATAATTTGAAAACGTTCTCTCGCCACGTGAGATTGCCGATGTTGGGTCCGACTCTGTTGAGGCCTTCGAGGTCCAGACAGATTTGCTTCGCGGCTTCCCAATCCTGGGCAAGACACGCGTCGCGCAGAGCCACGACCGGTGACGGTCCCATCCAGACGTTGAACGACCAGCAGCCCGCCGCGCCCAGCTGATAGTATGGAAACATCTGCGTCTGGTTGACGAAGATGCTCATCTTGCCTTTGGTCAAATTGCACAGCTCGACGAATTGCAGCGGCGCGCGGTGGCTGTCCTTCATGCCGACGATGTTCGGCTTGTCGGTGATCTTTTTGAAAGCACCGACCGGAATGGTCACGCGATGATGGGTCGGGTTGTGATAGATCATCACGCCCATCTTCGGCAGCGCCTCGGCGACGTCGTGATAGAACTGCACCGCATTGTCCACCGTCGCTTGATAATAAAAGGGCACGCCGAGCAGCAGCCCGTCGGCGCCGACTTCCTGAGCGAACTTCGCCTGCCGAATCGCCTCTCGCGGATTCAGATTAGTGCAACCGACAAACAGCGGCACGCGTTTTTTCACCGCCGCCACCGTCGCTTCAATCAATTTCTTATGCTCGTCCCAGAGCAAAGTATGAAACTCGCCGAAACTGCCCGTGGTGGTAAGAACTTTAACGCCGCCATCGCGGATCAACCGATCAACCGCGTATGTCAACTCGTCGGTATCGACCGTATCCGTCCCCGGGTGATCAATCGGCTTACCGTCGAATAGTGAAGTTTTAAATGGTGGGCGACTTTGATCTGACTGTAGCCGTGTTGGTTGGAATCCCTCAATTAGTAGCATCCAAAGCCCTCTCATGGTCGCCCTTCGGGAAGGCCCGAGCGAGCGAGTCGACGACGCGCATTCAAGAGACCTCTTTGAAAATCGTTGATTCGAGCTTCAACATCACTATTACGGACTGCCCGACGAGCTCTCGTGGGAGCAGGTTGAATCATGAGCCGTTTTGACTCGACTTCAGCCCGCCAGTCTGACACGCGTTTAATCAGATCGGTCAATTCTTGCCCGACAGCGGGTGGGCGTGCAGTTGTCTCGGTCAAAACACTGCCTAAATGCATAGCTGCCTCGATCCGCTTCCCCATATCCGGTATCGTTCCATCCGACGTGCGACAGAAGCGCAGCAGAATTGTTTTAATAATCGACGTATGATCGAAGGTCTGGGAAGATATCGCACCTCGTGCCACCCAGGGAGAGACTATGATTGTAGGCACTCGACATCCGAAGGTATTGAAATTCGTGTCTCCCGGAGCGGACTCTGGCATGACATGGTCAAAGAATCCGCCATGTTCATCGTACGTAATGACCAGAAGCGTTTGGTCCCACACTGGGCTTGCAATCAGCGCATTGTAAAGCTTTAGTGCGAGTGCCTGCCCGGCCTTTACATCGGCGGGTGGATGATCATCATTTGCGTAGGTTTTACTGGTTCCAAAATCGACAAAGTTCGGGTCGATCCACGAAACGGAGGCGAGGTCTCCGCTCCGAGCATGATCGATGAAACAAACGGGGTCGAAAATTGTTCGATTGTCGAAATAAAAAAAGTTCGAATCGTGACCAATACGATAGTTGCCATCCACAAGGCGGAGCGTCGAGATATCGTGACAGTACCATCTCCAACTAACATTTGCGGCGTCAAGGTGACGAACAAAAGATTTGCGATTATACAGTGGCACCGTTTTGTTGTCTGTATTGCCACCCGAGCTACCCGTGAGAGCATAGAGGCGATTTGGCCAGGTCGGCCCCGGCACTGAGGAATACCATTGGTCACAAACGCAAAACTCGCGCGACAGGAAATCATAGACTGGTAGATCCGTTTCGTCGTAGTACCCCAAGATCTCTTCTGGCTTGGTAGCTGTAGGCTGTGCCCGGGCGTAATCTAAAATAAAGCCCCCATTATTATTCCCGATTTGTCGCGCGACGCAGTTAGAACTGTGGCATGGATCCAACTCGAATTGTGTGTCGGACAGGTGGGACACGAGGTAATTTGCCCCGTTATAAGTATTGTTCATCTCAGGAGTAAGTCCGTTGACCGGTCGCCCTCGCAACTTTTGGTAGCCAAGCATATGGTCGAATGAGCGGTTTTCGAGCATTAAAATCACAATGTGCTTTATCTTATTCAAATTCGGCAACGCCGGATCACCTAGGACAGCTGTCGCCAGTAGTATTCTTTTTGACGATAATGATTTCGCGCGCTTTTTCGTGCGTCGACGCTGCTTGGATTTTTTTGTCTTCGTGTTTTTGCTAGATCGTTGAGCCATTGGCTGTCCTTCTAAAATAACGAGCTCTATTTATTGAGCTGCCTCAGGTACCCGAGCGCATGTCCGCATGAAGTTCTTTCCATCTGACCTTTCACGCAGGATTAAGGTTCAATTCTAAACGCCGACAAGATGCTCATAGCCAGGCAGATCGAAGCTGCCCCATAGCGCAAGACGTTGTGCGGCACATAGCGCCGTAATCCCACTCCGACAGTCAGCGCTAGAATCCCTTTGGCGACCATTGCCAGCGTCGCTCCGATCCAGATGATCAATGGTGCCTGATAACGCGCGGTCAATATTGCGGTCGTGAGCTGCCCTGCGTCGGCCCATTCGGAAAAGAAGATCGCGGAAAAGGCGATCAGCAGGGCCTTCCACCAAACTTTTGACGCTCGGGGCTCCGGCGCCGCATTCTCGGGCTTTTTAAACCAGATGACGATCGCCGTTACCATGAAGGTGATCCCGCTGGCGGCCGCGATCAGACCCGCCGGCAGTTCTGAAATTGCATTGCCCAGCAGAACCGCAGCCAGCATTTTGGCCATGAAAGCCAACGCGATCCCACAGAATACCGGCCAAGGGCGAAGACGCGCAGCCATCGCGCTGATAGTGAACAACGCTTTGTCGCCGACCATTTCCGTGAGGAAAACCGTACCGAAGGTCGCGAGCACCAAATAGGGCTCGATTGGCATATGGACTCCTGTACATCAGACTTGTCGGAAAAACCTCGTCGAATGACGGACGACGAAGGATCGTCTCAGCGCTTGCACCTTTTCAGTGTTGTGCTTTCATCACTTCTTCAGCGTCCGCAGTACGAACGTATTGCCGCCTATGATTCGTCCGTTTTCCTCCTGCACGATGTTGAGCGTCGCAATTCCTTTGGGTTTGGCCGGAACGCTCAGCGCCAAGAGCGCGGTGAGCCCCGTCTTTGGAATGTTGATGCCCGCTAGCATGCCTCCCTTGTCTTCGCTCGCCAGCGCGTACATGTTGGAGATGTCGTATTTTTCCAATTCCGCTCCGAAACGTTCCTTCAAACTTTTAAGCACCCCATTGGCCGCTTTCTTCAGAGTCCACCCTTCCTGCGTGAGAGTGGCCGCAGCGGCGGCCTTTCCTTTCCTTGAGGATTTTTTCGAACTCTTGCCTGCCTTGGGCGTTGCCGCTATCTGGGCGGTCTTGGGAAAAATCAGCCCGACTCTCCAGCCGGCGAGAGCGCCGGGAAGAATCTTTATGGTTTGAGCTTTTTGCGAGAGGGCGAAAAATCCGAGAAGCGATCCGATGCTGGCGCCCGGCGGCGCGTTCACCACGTGCAGATTTTTCAAGCCGACGCGCTTTTCGTTGGGCACCAGAGATCCCACGTCGAAAACCTTGTTAGCCGCGGGGATCGGGTTGGACGGACTGTCCATGACTGCAAGCAAGCAAGTATGGTCGGCAGCCGTTATCGGCGTGTTCCAGTCCCACTCTAAAACCGTCGGCTCGGTGGGCGACAACGAGAGGATGACTTTTGCCGTCCCGATCGGCTTCCAATTGGTCATGTCGGATGAATTATTCGGGAAAGCCGTCCAAAAGTCCGCCGGCAAAGGAGGCAACCCGGCGGAAGCATTGGCGTAGAGGAGCTTCACGGTCACGTTCGCAGCAGGCGCAAATCCCCTATTATGAACCTGCACGTAGACGCGATTGACCTTCCCGCGCTGCGCGTTGCGATGCTGGAGCTTGCTTTCAAACGCGGCATAATCGACGGTGGCGACGGCCATCTGATAGGCTGGGACGGCGCCCTCCAGAGCGTCCACTTTCATGTCGGCGCATTGCCACCACCACAATTGATCGCCGAGCGCCGCGTACTGCAGTGGGTCCTCAAAAGCCGCGATCACCGCCGGTGTCGGCGTCTGGCGTCCGGTCGCCATCAGATGATCCCTGAAGAACAGATCCACGTCCGGCATGGACGCCACGTCGAGCCTGCGCTCCCACATCCCGCGCCCGTGGGTGCCGGCCCGCAGGAGCCGCGTCGGGTTATGCAAGCGCAAATCGTAGATGGCGCAATTCGGCAGCCCTTGGCTGAACTGCGTCCAACTGGCGCCAGCATTGATCGTGCGGTAGACGGCTACGTCGGTTGCAATGTAGTAAGCATTGTAAGGCGGGATGGGATCGATCACCAGCGCGTTCACCGGAATGTCCGGCAACGATCCCGCGCCGCTTCCGCTGATGTTGGTCCACGCAGCCGACAAGCCGTTCGTGGCCACCACGCCGCGCCAGACGTGCGCGATGCCGAAACCGGACATTACGACGATGATCGTGTTAGCGTCGTCCGGGCGCGCCTCAATGTCCCAAATCCACTGCCCCGGCAACGGCGCGGCATGGACGGCCGTCGCCGTCCACGTACCGCTCTTGACCAGCCGGTAGACCCGGCCCGTGGTTGTCCCGGCGTAGATCAGGTTCGAGTTGACGTAATGGATGGCCGAGACGTTGCCCGTGATGCCGGGAAGACTGACTTTAGTGAGCCAGCCGTTGGCGCCCTGCGCGTCGTCAATATTAATCAGTGTCGTGCCCAACGCGATATTACTAGGATTGGTCTGGTCGAGAGTCAACGGTGGATAGAATAGAGGCGTGCCCGCGATGCCGCCGCTGACATTGAACCAGGTTCCGAACTTTCCGCCCTGCGTCGAACGTTTGGGGCTGGCGCCGTAATAGGTGCTCACGACGTTTTTCGGCTGGAGGCGATCTACGGCGCAGTAACCACCATCGCCATCGTCGGCATGCTTGAAGACTGGGCTGTTGCAAAACTGCTCGGTGCCGTTGTCCTGGGTTCCGCCGAAAACCACTGCATCCGAAGTCGGGTGATGATCGATGAATTCGAACTGCGTGATGCACGGCCCTTCGTTGATGGTGTCAGACCACGATGCGCTTCCGTCGGTGGATTTGTAGACTCCGCCGTCGTTGCCGGCGTAGACGATGAGGGGATTGCCGGGCTGAAACGCGAAGGCATGGTTGTCCGGATGAATCGTCGCGCCGACGTTGGTGATGCTCCACACGCCGTTCATGGCGTTGCGCACCGCCTTCCACACCGAGATCCCGCTTAAAAAAACAATATCCGGGGTGGTTGGATCGACGGCCACATTGAGGTTGTAGAAGCCCTGCCCGCCGATGTTTCCACCCGGCAATGGGATGGAAGTCCAATTGGCGCCGCCGTCGGTGGAGCGCAGAAACATATTGACCGTGTAGGAAGTGTCCGCGATCAGCGCATAGAGGGTTTGCGGCGACGAGGGCGAGAGTCCCAAAGCAATGCGCGTAAAGCCGCTGGCCGGAAGTCCGCCCGTCAATTTCGCCCACGTCGGCGATGCCGCCCCGGCGTTGGTGGTCTTATAAACACCGCCACCCCAGAACGCGGCATAGATAGTAGAGGGAGTCGCCGGATCGATGCCAACATCCGTGGCGTTGAATCCTGGAAGCGACGAGCCGCTCATTTTAGCCCAGTTCACACCGCTGTCGAGGCTTCGATAAATGCCATTGCCCGTGGCCGCGAACAACCTCGCGGGCGTACCGGGCGTGATGGCGATGCGACTGAAGCGAGTGCCGGTAAAGGTGGGCTGAGCCAGCGTCGTCCAAGTGTTGCCGCCGTCTGTGGTTCTAAGCACGCCATTGCCGTAGTAGCTGTCACCGGAGAAGTTGCCTTCACCTGTCCCCGCATAGAGAATGAGATGGTTACTTGGGTCCATTGCGAGCGCGCCAATGGCGAGCGAAACTTCGTTGTCAGTCTTAGCAGTCCAATTAAGGCCGCCGTCCGTAGTTTTCCAGACACCTCCCTGTGCCGTGCCGATATAGATAATGTTGGTGTTGCTCGGGTCAACGACGATCGCGGTGACTCGGCCTGTGACAAGTACACGCGCAGGGGAGTAAGTTTGACCCTTAGGAATAGCCGTTGGTCCCATCTGAACCCAATTGCTTATGCCAGCCGCCGGCGGGACCATCTCAATCCCTTCGGGCGCGGCGGCGGAAAATGCTCTGGCTCTTGCCACGGTGGGAGCGGTAATATCGTGCCCCCCCATGGCTCGAGAATGTTCTAGGGCGGCCAGGCGCAGGTCTGCGAGTCTCTTCGCCGTGCTTTGCTTGAGCCTGGCTTTGCTGATCTTGGGTGGTCTCTTGCCCCTGGCAGCCGCAATCGCCACCGTCAGGCTTGCGCTCTCTACCACGCTTTCCTCCCCTTCGATGCGCCGGTCGGCATCGAGCTCTTCATGGCGCAGCAGCGGATTATCCGGTGGAGGAACTGCTTGTTTGAGACCCCTTGATCGCGACGTTTTAGATGCGCTTTTCTTCGCGGACACCGTCTTTTTCCTTACCATGATTAGGACTCCTTATGGGTCGGCATGTAACGGGCAAAGTTTTTATTGAGTTTAGTCATTATGATCATCATCGGAACCGGGGCGGTTTGGCGGCGCCTTAGGCGCATCAGATGTGGGCATGTCCTGGGTTTGCTTCCATGCTTTGGACCGACGCCGCGCCATCTCCTTGGTTGTGCTTTCACCGTTGCGGCCGGCTTCCTCCGATTGCTGGCGAAGCAAGGGGTTGTCCGGCGGTGGAACAGCTTTCTTCAGACGCGAGGTCGGCGCCTTCCGTGGTTTTGATCTTTTTAAAGGAGTTCTTTTCTTCGCCATTGCTCAACCTCTTTTTCCGACCTGTGACTGCACAAAGAGAAATCGTCAAAAGTTCGTGTTTGATGTTCCGCTAGAGTGCCAGGTCGAGCCCACCCGGTTGCCAGCCTAGGTGTAGCTTTTCATTTAGGCAGTTCTTGCACTACGACACTCCCTCATAAATCTGTTTTGATTAGGAATACCAGGCGCGAATTTCGCTGATATTCATATCTATCTTTCGATTCCTGGTCCAATATTTCTTTGGAATGTCACGAAATAGCCATTTGACTATAATTGTTTTCATTCTGACGACTTCAACGGTCGGGCCAACCTGTTTCTCCTTCGAATTGTTTAGATAGCGCTCTTGGATGTTTTTGAGTTGCGCGAGAATTGGATCAATGCGCATGAGAAACTCGGCGCCGTCCTCGGTCAGTTGGATTCCCTTCCCGTTCCTTACGAAGAGCCTGATCCTGTAATCCTCTTCCAGCGCCTTTAGATGATTTGACAAAGATGGCTGACTGATCCGCATCGCCTGTGCCGCTTTCGTAATATTCCCGTGCTTCGCTACCGTGGCAAGAGCAGTGAATTGCCTAAACGTCATCAGCTCTATCCTGAGATAGATTCACGCCGCGATTCGTGAAAACCCTACGTTCATGTCTTGTTGTTTGCTATTTGATCACCCGGATCACCCGCAACCAATCGCTTCGTTCATACTCCTGTTATCTATGTAAGCCCCGGATGATTCCGTTAGAGTTCTATGATTGTATTAGTTACGCTTCCACTTACGTCTGGTCCAATACAAAATTCTTATAAGACTGTTATGAGGTTTTCTTATATCTCTAGGCTCTTTCCGGTCCACGACGTGAGGCATCGGCGTGCAGTTCTGCGCCGGTAAGGCGAGTTCTCAACGGGCTCGTGGATGACCGCCGGACACCAGTTAGCACAATCTTCGATCCTGGTGCCGTCGCTGCAACCGGCGTTTACACCGGTGTATCCGTTGGTTGCGGAGAGTGTCTACTGAGAGACGCGACGGGAAATTGATCGCTCGCGATCAATAAACATTCTTCAAGGATTTCGCCATTCGATTTGCTCCTAATCGTGTCTGCGCAATTGGCCCGGACTTTGTATCCATACAAGCCGGATTTTCTTATCGGCTTATTAATTGATGAACCGAGATCCGTCGCGGTACAGGATGACTGGTCTACAGCGCGCCTGAAGAGGGCAGTCGGCTGTAGCGGAACTTCGGGGAATTTTGTCGCTTGGCTCTGGGGGGGAGTTAGTTATGGACGTACAGGTTGGAGTTGATTCGCCGTCGAAACCAATTGATGCGCTCTTTGTGGAAAATTCTGGTGCAGCGAGACCGCTGGAGCTATGGGCGGCGAAGCGGGTGAGGATGACATTGAACCAGTTCAGTTCCTTCGCGGCGGTGGCGAAGCATCTGAGTCTGACCAAGGCTTCGCTGGAGCTACGTGTCAGCCAGCCGTCGATTTCGCAGCAGTTGAAGGAGTTGGAAGATCATCACGGCACTAAGCTCTATCGGCGCGTGAACAGAGGCGTTGAGATCACTGAAGCAGGTCAGCTTTTCCTGCGCAGCATCACGCCGATTCTCGAGCAGGTCGCGAAGCTGGAGGGCGGATTCAGGCCGCCGGCGCCGAAAAGCGAGCGAGAAACTTTGCGAGTAGGAGGGACGGACAGTGTTTCTGCGGAGTTATTGCCGTCTTTGTTGGCCGTTTTTCGACTAAGACATCCGACGGCCGAGTTGGAGATGCGCACCCGAACATCGGATCATCTTGAGCGAATGGTATCGAGCTCGGTATTGGACCTGGCTGTGACGGTAAGGGAGGCGCGTTCGTCCGATTTGGCTTGCGAGCCATTGCGGCGGGAGAAGATCGCGATGTTCGTTCCGTCGAATCACCGGTTAGTCCACAAAAGTCGATTGCAATTATCTGACGTGCTTGCTGAGCCTCTGATCATTAGAGGCGGTAAGGGAGGGTCCGGCGTGTTCGATAAGGCTATGCAGCAGATTCGCGACCGAGGACTAGATCTCAAGATCGCTATGTATTGCGACGGGCCGACGGAGATCAAGGCTGCGATCCGGCAGAATATGGGTGTTGGAATGGTCTACGAGGACGCGATTAAATCCGAAGTCGCTTCGGGTGAATTCAAAATCCTCAAAGTGCCGGGCGTTGAGTTGGAAGGGGAGAGCTCTATTATCTATTCGAAGAAAAAAAAGCTTTCGCCGTTGACCCAGGAATTCCTCGAACTCTTGCGCAGCGACCGCACGAAAGGCCGTGAGCTCGATATGGCTGGCAGCCGTGCGCCGCGACCTGTGGGCCGAGGTGGTAAATCGGTCTACCCCGATGGTGTCGATCGCTCCGGAGTAGGTCGTTTTTGACTTCGTCTTTTGATCTCTCCGGGTTTAATTCCTCGCAGGTTGCTGCGGAAAAGCCATTCCTAGACCTCCAAGAGCCCGTCATTCCCGAATCCTTTCATCGGGAATCCAGACCAAACTGGGACTGGACCCTCGATAAAGACATTCGGGGGTGACACATTTGGGACAACTCCTCATCAACATTTTTTGATATTCCCGCAGCTTGCTATACTAGTCTAGTTTCTGTCGCGAAACGGCGAAAAATCTCACGGTTGCTGTGGAGCGAGCCGCTGCGAGATGAGTCTATCACTGTTTAAACTGAAAGTGGGTAGCAAAGAGTGGGCAGGGTTAAATTGGAGTACGCAGAGGA
>WNFV01009848.1_pt1 | contig 11266 bp, 10 predicted proteins | sample 5400101 | NCBI WGS metagenome assembly WNFV01 (sample SAMN13153361, study PRJNA577476) | soil metagenome | isolation source: 115 cm soil or saprolite under grassland replicate 1 | place: USA:California | collected 2016-06-15
GACCGCAGGTGCGGCCGCGCTCGAGCGCACGAGACCGGCGGCAAGCGCCAGCGACCCCGTAATCACCGCGATCAGCGCCGCGGAAAGCCATCTCTTGCTCACTCCCTCGCCCTCCTCTGGTTGGGGGGTATGAATCTCCCGGTGCAACCTAACCCACCGCGAGGAGCGGCGCATTACCCCCGGTCACTACTGCCGCGTCCCTTGTGACGGCCGTAAGGCGCGCTGGTTAGTCGCCCGGGACGAGCACCCGGGCGAGGTCCGCCTCCTCGACCAGGACGCGGCGTGGCTTGGAGCCCTCGTACGGCGAGACGATGCCGCGCCGCTCGAGCATGTCGATGAGCCGTCCGGCTCGCGTGTAGCCGACGCGGAGACGTCGCTGAAGGAGCGAGACGGACGCGGTCTGGTTGGAGACGACGATCTCGATCGCCTTGTCGAGCAGCGGATCCTCGTCCGGGTCGAAGTCACCGGCATCGTCGTCGTCGGCGCCCTCGGCAAAGGCCTCGGGGAGCTCGAGCAGCGACTCGTCGAGCTCCTGCTCCCGTTGGACGCGGCACTGCTCGACGATCAGGGCGATCTCCTCCTCGGTCACGAACGCCCCCTGGACCCGCTGAACGCGGGACGTGCCGAGCGGCTTGAAGAGCATGTCGCCCTGCCCGAGCAGGCTCTCCGCGCCTGACTGGTCGAGGATCACGCGCGAGTCGGTCTGGCTCGAGACCGCGAAGGCGATCCGGGACGGCACGTTCGCCTTGATCATCCCGGTGATCACGTCCACCGAGGGCCGCTGCGTCGCGAGCACGAGGTGAACGCCGACCGCGCGCGACTTCTGGGCGAGCCGGATGATCGCGTCCTCGACCGCCTGCGGGCTGATCATCATCAGGTCGGCAAGCTCGTCGATCACGACGAGGAGGTACGGGAGCGGCTGCTCGCCGCGGCGCCTGAACGCCCGGTTCGCCTCGGGGAGGTTGCGTGCGCGGACGGCCGAGAGGCGCTCGTAGCGCCGCTCCATCTCCGCGACGACGTTGGCGAGGACGGCGGAGGCCTCCTTCGGGCTCGAGACGACGGGCGTCAGGAGGTGCGGGATCGACTCGTAGTAGTTGAGCTCGATCCGCTTCGGGTCGATCAGGATCATCCGGACCTCGTCGGGCGTCGCGCGCAGAAGGATCGACGAGAGGATCGTGTTGATGCAGCCGGACTTGCCCGAGCCGGTCGTGCCGGCGATCAGGATGTGCGGCATGCGCGCGAGATCGGTCCAGACCGCGGCGCCGGAGATGTCCTTGCCGAGCCAGACCGAGAGCGGGCTCGCGGTCGCCGGCAGGTCTTCGTAGATGTCCCCGAGCGCGACGTAGTTGGGTGAGAGGTTCGGCACCTCGACGCCGACTGCCTGCTTGCCGGGGATCGGCGCGAGGATCCGGATCTCCGTCGTCGCGAGCGCATAGGAGAGGTCGTCCTTGAGCTGCGCGACCTTGGAGACCTTCGTGCCCGGCGCGAGCTGGAGCTCGTAGCGGGTCACACGCGGGCCGGAGATCTGGCCGACGACGGTCGCCTCGACGCCGAAGTTTCCGAGCGCCTGAACGAGCAGGTCGGCGACACGCGCGCTGTTGTCGGCGCCCGTGCTCGGCTTCGAGCGCTTGAGCACGGCCCGGTCCGGGAGCTTGTAGTCCGGATGCGGCTCGCGGGTCACGTCGAACAGGGATTGCTGCTCGTCCGTGACCGCGTCCGCCTCTTCCTCGATGAGCAGCGGCGGCGGCTCCGCTGCGGAGACGACGTCGGGCCAGGCGTGCTCGGCGTCGACGGGCGTTGGCGACGGCGCCAGCACTGCGGCCGGAGCCGAGACGACAGGGGCGATCGGGGTCGTGCGCTGCGGCCGTGCCCGGCGCGTCTCGGCGGCGCGCTTGACGACCCGCCCGGTGCGGCGCAGGATCGCGCCCGCGGAGGCGCCCGAGAGCAGGAGCGCGCCGACGATCGTGGCGGCGAGACCGGCCAGGAACGCGCCGGTGCGGCCGGTGAGCTTCTCGAGGCCGCCGCCGAGGGCTTCGCCCGCGTAGCCGCCGTGGTCGGAGCCGAGCGAGATCAGCACCCCGACGACGAGGACGGCGAGCCCGACGCGGAACGGCCGAAAGTCGACGAGCGCGCTGCGGCCGACCATCAACCCGCCCACGCCGACGAGAGCTATCGGCGCGAGATAGGCGGCCGCGCCGACGAGTGCCCGGACGCCGTCGGTCGTGTTCTTGCCGACCGGCCCGCCGTCCCAGCCGGCGTAGAGCACGCTGCCGAGGAAGAGCCCGACGACGGCGAGCCCGAGTCCCCAAAGCTCGGGATGGTGATGCGACCGCGTCCGGCGAGCGCGCTTCGTCTTCTTGACCCGCGCGGGCGCCTTCGGGCGCAGCTTGCTCTTTCGCCTTCGGCGGGCCATGCCCGCCGCTTCGACGCGTGGAGCGGCGCTCCTCCCCTACGCGCGCGGAGAGACCGGCTTGTTCCGAACGGTCGAGCTCGCGCGGCCCCAGCTCTGGAGGGCTTCGGCCGCGGCACCGAGTCCGCCGAGCACCTGGAAGAAGCCGATGCCTAGGGCGTAGAGGATGCCGATGACGATCCAGTCCCACATAAAGCGGCTGCTTCTACGGTAGCGCGCTCAGCCGAGCAGGGCGAGCCGCTCGAGCAGGAGCTCGAGGAAGCCATCCGCGTCGAGGTCGACGCCCACGTGCGCGTTCGGCTCGGCGCCCGTGCGCTGCTCGAGGTCGACCACGGTGCGGCCCCGCTTGTCCTCCGAGGTCTCGACGCGGACGTGGCGGTGGAGCGTCTCGACGAGGCCCGGCCGGAGCACGTGCGCGACCGCGACCGCGTCGTGGATCGGAGAGCCCGGCCAGCCGTACTTCTCGGCGTGGAAGCGGTGGTAGAAGGCGAGCAGCTCCGCGACGAACGTCCCGACCCTCCCGGCCTCCGCGAGCCGGCGACCGTGCTCCGGGGTCAGGAGGGCCTTGTGAGTGACGTCGAGTCCGATCATCGTCACGTCGACGCCGCTCGCGAAGACTCGTGCCGCGGCCTCCGGGTCGGCCCAGATGTTGAACTCGGCGTGCTGGGTGATGTTGCCCTCCCCGATCGCGCCGCCCATCAGGACGATCCGCTCGGGAAGGACGCCGCGGTCGAGCAGCAGCGCGACGTTCGTCAGCGGGCCTGTCGGCACGAGCACGACCCCCGGCTCGAGCCGCTCCGCGAGGAAGTCGGCCGCGGGCTGCCCGAAGGGCTGCGTCTGCGGCGGTGGGAGCGTCGGCCCGTCGAGTCCCGTCTCGCCGTGGACGTGAGCGGCGACACGAAGCTCCCGCTCGAGCGGCCGGTCGGCGCCGGCTGCCACCGGGACGTCCTCACGCCCGACGAGCTCGAGCACTCGGAGGGCATTCGCCGTGGTCTTCTCGAGCGTCTGGTTGCCGGCGACCGTCGTCACGCCGCGCAGCTCGAGCTCGGGTGAGGCGAGCGCGAGCAGGAGCGCGATCGCGTCGTCGTGGCCCGGGTCGCAGTCGATCAGGATCGGGATGCTCACGCGGCGAGTATCGCGTCCACCTCGGCGGCCGTTGGCAGCGACGGCTGCGCGCCCGGCCGGGACGCGGCGAGCGCGCCCGCGGCGCAGGCACGGCGCAACGCCTCGTCGTGCTCGCGGCCCTCGAGCAGGGAGACGAGCAGGCACGCGGTGAACGCGTCGCCCGCGGCGGTTCCGTCGATGGCCCGCACGGCCGGCGGCCGCGCACGAGCGACCTCACACCCGTTCTCGAGGAGGATCGCCCCTTCCGCGCCGAGGGTGATCGCGACGAGCCTCCCCCGGTCGCCCACGACCTCGTGCTCGTAGCGGTTGACGACGAGCAGGTCGGCCTCGACGTCGACCCGCCTGGCCGGCGCCGCGTTGAGGCAGAAGAACCGCGCCTGTGCAGCGGCCGAGCGGACAGCCTCGTCAGGGATCTCCAGCTGACACAGAACCGCGTCGGCGCCGGCGACATCGCCGGTCTGGACACGGCCGTTCGCACCCGGCGCAACCGCGATCTGTGTCTCTCCGTCACTCGCGACGACGATCAGCGCCACGCCCGTCGGCTCGTCGACGAGCCCGAGCTCGAGCTCGACGCCCGCCTCACGCAGTCCGCTCAGCGCCTCCTCCCCATGCTCGTCGCGGCCAATGCACCCGACCATGCGAACGTCGGCACCGAGCCGCGCCGCGGCGACGGCCTGGTTCGCCCCCTTCCCACCGGGAAAGCGCTCGAACGTCCCGCCGGACACCGTCTCACCCGGCCGCGGCAGCCGCTCGACTCGCGCGACGAGGTCGAGGTTGATCGACCCGACGACGGTCACTCGGCGCGCCACGCCGCCACCCTATCGGGCCGATCTGCGCGAGCCGGCCCCCGTGCCGCCCGTTGCAGATTTGGCACTGACTTGGCACAGAGACGTGCGACTTTCCTCGATACGATCACAGTGGGTGGTGGGCTGGGGTGCCCCGGCGAAAAGGCCGCAAAGAGCGGTAAAAAAGTGGCCAGGGTTTAGGCGGCGCGACTGCCGTTCGCAAGGGCGGCGAGGCGCCTGCTACGCAGCGAGCGCCTGCAGATCGTCGAGCGTCTGGCCTAGCAGGTTGTCGCGCAGGTCGAAGAGCCCCGCCCAGAGTGACGCCACGTCTACGGTCGCGGCGAACCGGGCCGCAGCCGAGAGGCCCTCGAGCGCGCGCAGGAGCACGGCCAGCTCGAGGTAGGTCTGGGCGACCCGCACGGCCGCGACCCGCACGCCGGCCCTGTCGAGCACGGGCGCCCAATCGATCAGCTCGGCGGAGCTCGGCTGGCCGTACCAAGAGCGTCCCTCGGCCGTCGCCGGCTCGAGCTCGAGCAGGTATCGCGACAGCGGCCGCTCCAAGCCGACGAGCGCCGTCTCGATCCGGTCGGCTGCCCGCCGCAGCGCCGCCTGTCGGCGACCCGGGGTGCACGGCTCCGGCTCCCCGCGCGCCCAGCGCTCGAGCAACCGGCAGAACGCGAGCGCCGACACCTCGCAGGCAGTCAGCTGCGCGATCAGCCGCCGCGCGGTTTCCTCGGTCGCAGCGTGGTCGGCGATCACGGACGCCCACCCCGGTCTGGTCTCGAGAGTGCTCACACTTCCACCACCACGGGCAGAATCATCGGCCGGCGCCGGGTTCGGTCGTAGATCAGCTGACCGACCCCGTCGTGCAGGTGCTCCTGCAGGAGCTTGATTTCGACGACGCCCTGATCGAGCAGCTCTTCGAGCACGCGGGTCGCCTCGGCCTTCATCTCGTCGAACAGCTCGCCCGACTCCGCGAAGCCGCGCGCGATCAGCTCGGGCGGGACCGGCCGCCCTCCGTTGGCGCTGACGGTCGCGACCACGATCAGGACGCCGTCCTCGGAGAGGTGCTTGCGGTCGCGCAGCGCAACGTCGGAGATGTCGCCTACACCGAGCCCGTCGACGAAGGTCATGCTCGCCTCGATCCGGTCGACGATCCGCGGCGCGATCCCTGGGCGCAGCTCGACAACGGACCCGTTCTCGGCGATCACGATCCAGTCGGCCGGCACGCCCGCGTCCCGCGCGAGCCGCGCGTGCGCCGCCTGCATCCGGATCTCGCCGTGGATCGGCATGACCGCCTTCGGCCGCACGAGCGAGAGCAGCGTGCGCAGCTCCTCGGCGCGGCCGTGGCCGGAGACGTGGACAGGCGCGTTCTCCTCGTGCAGCACCTCCGCGCCCCGTTTCGTCAGCTGGTTGATCGCGTCGTGGACGCGCAGCTCGTTCCCCGGAACCGGCCTCGCCGAGATGATGACGGTGTCGCCGCGCTCGACCTTGACCGACGGGTGGTCGTCGTACGCGATGCGGGTGAGCGCCGACAGCGGCTCTCCCTGGCTGCCGGTGCAGAGGATGAGCACCTCGTGCGGCGCCCAGTCGGCGAGGTTCTTCGGCGCGACGAGCACGTCCTCGGGCAGCTCGATGTAGCCGAGGTTCCGGGCGATGTTCAGGTTCTTGCGCATCGAGCGGCCCACCACCGAGACCCGGCGTCCGGTGGAGAGTGCGACGTCGATCGCCTGTTGCATCCGGTGCACGTTCGATGCGAATGAGGCGACCAGGACGCGCCCCTGCTTCGCCGGGATGATCTGCCGGAACGCCTCGCCGACGAGCCTCTCGGAGCCGCTCATGCCAGGGCGCTCGGCGTTCGTCGAGTCCCCGAGCAGGAGGTCGACGCCGCGGTTGCCGATCTCGGCGAGCTTGCCGACGTCGGTCTTGAGCCCGTCGACCGGCGTATGGTCGAGCTTCCAGTCGCCGGTATGCAGCACGCGCCCCGCGGGCGTCTCGAGCAGGATCGCGACCGTGTCCGGCACCGAGTGCGCCATCCGGACGAACTCGGCGCGGAACGGCCCGAGCTCGACGGGCGCACCGTCGTCGGGATCGGCCTCGCGCAGCTCGGTCGCATGCTGGAGGCCGTGCTCGTCGAGCTTCGACTTGATCATTCCGAGCGTGAGCCTCGTCCCCCAGACCTCGTCGACGTCCACCGCGCGCAGCAGGTACGGGAGAGCGCCGACGTGATCCTCGTGAGCGTGCGTCAGCAGGACAGCCCGGATCCGGCCTCCGCGCTCGGTCAGATACGAGAAGTCGGGCAGGATCAGGTCGACGCCGAGGTGCTCGTCACGCGGGAACGCGAGTCCGGCGTCGACCACGACTGCGGTGTCGCCGTATTCGAAGACCGTGCAGTTCTTCCCGACCTCGCCGAGGCCGCCGAGCGCGATGATCCGGAGCGGAAGATCTGGAACTGGCCTCAGGATGATCACCTGCCTCCGGGGTGCGATGGGTGGTGCGAGGCAAGGACGCAGGGAGTGCCCATATCAGCTGATATCTCGGCGACTGAGGACGCAGCATCGCGCCGCACAGTTTCATTCCAACACCGGCGGCCCGGAGGCATCGTGCTCATCCTGAGGCCGGTTCCATGCACCCGCAAAGTGTAGTTGCGGGCGGCCGACAGACCTGCGTCAGGCGGCACCGCCCTTAAGCAGCAACCAGCAATCCGAGTCGCTCGAGGCAGACGCGCACCTGTGCGACCTCGTCGTCGTTCGCCGACACGAGCGGCAGCCGATGCCCCCCGACGTCGTGGCCGAGCAGGTTGAGCGCAGCCTTGATCGCGATCGGGTTGGGCGCGATCCGCAGCAGGTCGATGGACGGCCGAAGCTCCTGCTCGAGCCGTCGCGCGCCCTCGAGGTCGCCGCTGCGATACCTGGTCACCATCTCCTTCACTTGCGCGGCGACGACGTGCGTGTGCACGCAGATCCCACCGGTGCCGCCGAGCTCGAGGAACGGAAGAATCAGATCGTCGTCGCCGGCGTAGAGATCCAGTCCGAGCTCGACGATCCGCCGCGCCTGCGAGAGATCGGCGTTCGCCTGCTTGACCGCCTTCACGGTCGGGATCTGGGCAAGCTCGGCGATCGTGTCGGGCTCGAGGTTGAGGACGACGCGTCCGGGGATGTTGTAGGCGACGATCGGCCGGTCGCTCGCCGCCGCGATCGCCCTGAAGTGCTCGACGATGCCCCGCGCGGGCGGCTTGTTGTAGTAGGGCGTGACGACGAGGAAGCCGTCGACGCCGACCTCGTTTGCGAGCTCGGTGAGATGCACCGAGTGGGCCGTCGAGTAGGTGCCGGTGCCCGCGACGATCGTCGCGCGGTCACCGACCGTCTCGACCGCGGCGCGCCAGAGCTCGACCCTCTCGTCGTCGCTGAGCGTCGGCGATTCGCCGGTCGTCCCTGTGACGACTAGCCCGTCGCAGCCGTTGTCGACGAGGTGCGCGGCGAGCCGCCTGAAGGCGTCCAGGTCGACCGACCCGTCCCCGCGGAACGGCGTCACGATCGCGGTAAGAACCTCGCCTAGCACGCGCTCTAGCTTACCCACCGCTCGCCGAACCCCTGCCGGTGGTTCACTGCGGCCGTGAAGTTCGTACTCGTTCACGGCGCATGGCACGGCGGCTGGTGCTGGGAGCCGCTCGTCCACGAGCTCGAGCAGCTCGGGCATGACGTGCTGGCCCCGAACCTGCCGTGCGACGATACCGACGCGGGCCTCGGCCGCTACGTGGAAGTCATCGGCCGCCATCCGGACGCCGTCGTAGTGGCTCACTCGCTCGCCGGGCTCGTCCTGCCGCTCATCGAGGCGGCGCTCCACGTCTACCTCTGCGCGCTCGTTCCGACGCCCGGGCAGCCGTTCGCAGGCTCGTTCGACGAGGCACTCGATCCAGCCTTCGGCGGCACCGAGCGGGACGAGCTCGGCCGTTCGTACTGGCCGAGTGTCGGGGTGCTCGCCGAGAGGCTGTACCGCGGCCACGACCGCCGCTGGGCCGAGTGGGCGTTCGCTCAGCTGCGCCGGCAGGCGCAGACGCCGAGCCGCGAGCCGTGCCCGCTCGAGGAGTTGCCGCACACTCGTTGCGCCTACATCCTCGCGACCGAGGATCCCTCCGTCCGGCCCGCTTGGTCGCGCCTCGTTGCGCGCGAGCTACTCGGAGTCGAGCCGCAGGAGATCGAGGGCGGCCACTTCCCGATGCTCGACCGCCCGGCCGAGCTCGCAAGGATGCTCGAGACGCTTACAGCAAGCGATCGAGCCCGACGGTGAGCCCGGGCGGCAGCTCCCGAACCTTCTCGACCGCGATCAGCACTCCCGGCACGTACGCCTCTCGGTTCAGCGTGTCGTGGCGAATCGTGAGCAGCTGGCCCTCGCTGCCGAAGAGCACCTCCTGGTGCGCGACGAGCCCAGGGAGCCGCACCGAGTGGATCGGCGGGTCGCCCCCGATCAGCTCCGCCGTCGCCACCGCGGTGCCGGACGGTGCGTCGACCTTCGCCTCATTGTGGAGCTCGACGATCTCCGCGCGAGGCAGCAACGCCGCCGCCTGGGCGGCGAAGCGCATCATCAGCACCGCCCCGATCGCGAAGTTCGGCGCGTAGAAGCAGGGTACGGCGGCCTCCCGAGCGGTCGCGTCGACCGACGCGAGGTCGAAGCCGCTCGTGCCGATCACGACGGGCACTCGCTGCTCGAGGCAGGCCCGAACGGTCGCCTCGACCGCGTCCGGGCGGGTGAAGTCGACGGCCACGTCGTGCCCAGCGACGTCGACCCCGTCGCCCCGGTCGATCCGCGTCACCTCGTGAGCATGCGCCTCGAGCGCGAGGCCGAGGATCGCCCCGACCTTCCCGTGCGCACCGAACAGCGCGACCTTCATGCGGCGGCTCGTTCCGCCAGACCCGGGGCGATCCGGGACGCCGCGTCCCGGAAGCGATCCTCGTCGCCGCCGATCGCCGCGACGGAGAGGCGCTCGCGCGCGAGGAGATGCGCGGCGAGCTCGCTCACGAGCTCCGGCTCGACCGCGTCGACCTCGGCGATGATCCGGTCGAGCGAGAGCAGCTCCGTGTCCGTGATCAGCGCCTTGCCGAGGCGGCTCATCCGCGTCGACGTCGACTCCATCGAGAGCACGATGCGCCCCTTCAGGTTCTCTTTCGCCCGCCGGAGCTCGCGGTCGGTGATGTTGCCGCCGGCGATGTCCGCGATCTGCTCGGCCGCGATCTCGAGCGCCGGCGCGAGATTGTCCTCCCGCGTGCCCACGTAGAGCCCGAAGATGCCCGTGTCCGTGTACTGCGACATGAACGAGTAGACCGAGTAGGCCATCCCCCGCTTCTCGCGGATCTCCTGGAAGAGCCGCGAGGAGGCCGAGCCGCCGAGGATCGCGTCGAGGATCGAGGCCGCGAAGCGCCGCCGGTCGCCGCGCGCGATACCCGGCGCCGCGATGCACACGTGGTACTGCTCGGTCTCCTTGACCTGGAAGCGCAAGCCCGGCTGTGGAGGACGGACGAGCGGCGCCCGTACCCGCCGACGCGCATCGGTCAGCGGCTCGCGCCGCTCGAGGGCCCGCTCGACGAGGCCGACCAGTCGCGCGTGCTGGAGGTGCCCGGCGGCCGCGACCACGACGTTGCCCGGAATGTACGTCTGGCGGTGGTAGCCCGCGATCGTCCGCGGCGAGACGCTCGAGATGACGTCCGCGGTGCCGATCACCGGCCGCCCGAGCGGGTGCTTGCCGAAGACGGCCTCGGCGATCAGATCGTGCACGAGCTCTTGCGGCGCGTCCTCGACCATCGCGATCTCCTCGAGGACGACCTCACGCTCGCTGTCCAAGTCGTGGAAGAGCGGCGCGAAGACCATGTCCGTCATCACGTCGACCGCGGTCTCGAGATGCTGGTCGGGCACCCTCGCGTACACCACCGTGTGCTCGCGCGAGGTCGCGGCGTTCAGCTCGGCGCCGAGGCCGTCGAAGATCTCGGCGATCTCCAGGGCGCTGTAGCTCTTCGAGCCCTTGAACAGCAGGTGCTCGATGAAGTGCGTCAGCCCGGCTTTCGCATCCGTCTCGTCACGCGAGCCTGCGCCGATCCAGAACCCGAGCGCGACGGAGCGGACGTGCTCGAGCTGCTCGGAGATGATCCGCTCGCCCGAGTCGAGCTCGGAGAGGACGTAGTTCTGCACGCGACGGAGCGGACGTGCTCGAGCTGCTCGGAGATGATCCGCTCGCCCGAGTCGAGCTCGGAGAGGACGTAGTTCTGCACGAGCTGATCCTAGATGCCGGATGCGCGCGAGTGAACGAGCGCCGAGGCCCCTCCCCCGGCGCGCGTCACTCGTTCAGGGATGCCACGATCGAATGGGAGCCAACCACGACCGCGTCGTTACCCATCTTGGGCGCAACGCGTGAGATGCGTGTTCGCCGCGAGTTAGAAGTCGGTTAACGCGAGCGTGGCCAGTCGCTTCTAAGCGCCCCTGCAGCCGTACAAGGTCGCGAGGGAGATGGTGGCCGGGAGGTTGGGACGCGGATAGCCGAGCGCGTCCAGGGACGGCTGGACCGGGACCGGCGGGCGCGGCTTCAACGGCGGCGAGCTCTGGAGCACGGGAAGCGGTGGCTGGCCGGAGGGTGGGTCGACGGGCGGCCGCGCCGACTGCGGCGGCACCACGACGCGCGGCAGTGGCCGCCTCCGTTCCCGGGGCCGCCATTCGGGAGAGTCATTGCCCCACTTGCTACGTGTCAGCCGCCGCACAGTGCCGTCGTCGACGGAGACGACGTAGATGTCGTCGTGATTTCGCCAATCACGAAGTCCGCCCGCCCGCCGCGAGAACGCGATCCAGTCTCCGTCAGGCGCCCACGACGGATCACTGTCGTCGTAGTCACCACGTGTCAGGCGCCGGACGTGCGTCCCCTCGACGTCGATCGCATAGAGCGACGCCCTGAGGCAAGGGC
>WNFV01008875.1_pt1 | contig 11264 bp, 10 predicted proteins | sample 5400101 | NCBI WGS metagenome assembly WNFV01 (sample SAMN13153361, study PRJNA577476) | soil metagenome | isolation source: 115 cm soil or saprolite under grassland replicate 1 | place: USA:California | collected 2016-06-15
CGGCAGGGGAATCGGCGCTTCGAGTACCCGACCCGTTTCGTCGGTGTGCAGCAGGAAGGGACCGAACTCATCGCCGAACCACAGGTCGCCGTTGCGATCACGCCGGACGGATTCGATATCGAAGTCGGCGCCACTCAGCAGGCGCTCAGCCGTGCCGTCCTGGACGATCGCGAACGGCACGTGATGATCCGGGTCGCGCAGCTGAATGAACGCGCCGACGGCGACCGTACCACTCCCGCCGCGGGTAGTCTCGAAGTTGGGGTGGGCGCGGTACATGCGCAGCAGGAAGTCGGCGGAGTTGTTCTTCGCACCGTAGCCGTTGTCCTCCATGATCCAATAGTCACCGCCGCCAGCATCGAGCACGGCCGATACACCCTGAACAGGCTGGCTGGCAAATGGCACCGCAACACCGTTGATCGGAGTCGAGCCGAGCAGCGTCCCCGAGACCGGGCCGGGCGCGAAGGTCTGCGCCGGAAGGACAGCGCGGCCTTCGAGGATCGCCTCCCGCTGCGGCGCCGCCGTGGCCTGCGGAATGGTCAAGAGCGCGCCGATCAGCGCGGTGATGGCAACAAACTGCCGGATGTGCATGGTATCTCCTCCTGGCATAGGTGAGGGCCGGTGCTCGCCTGAGCAGATACACCGGCCCGACGAGTGAGCACCAGTGGCGCGCCTGCTGTTGTGAACCGCTTTCCCCCAGAGCGCCGCAGGCGACGCAGGCAGGCACGTCGGCGATGGCAAGCAGCAGTGCCACGACCAGGCCGGTGCGGTCCTTGCCGGCGGTGCAATGGACCAGCGCCGGCACCGCGCCCGGCTGAGCCAGGGTTCGCAGCACAAGGCCCAGCCGCTCCTGGCCGGTGTCCAGGATATGGCGGTAGATAGCGGCCAACGATGGCGGTAGATCATTCGCGCCGCGGGCAACATCACTGATCAACAGCATGTGGTGGTACGCGACGGCCTGCGACATGCAAAAGACGCTGGGCTCGACGCATGTCTCAGATGGCGCGCGGAGATCGATACTGGTGCATACGCCATAGGCGAGCAGCGCCGCCTGGTCGGCCGCGCTGATCCGATGCAGGCTGTCGCCGCGCAGCAGCGTGTGCCAGCGGGTGCGCCGATCGTCGACCGTGACGTACCCACCGATGTCGCGCACGTTGTATGCGCCCTCTAAGACCAGGCGCCGCTGCCGGCCACCTGCGATCATGGTGACTCTCCTCAGTGCATGCGGCTGGTTCCTTTGAGGTGAGGTTACAACACCATTGTTAATCCAAGCCCGGCCTGCAGTAAAGAGTATGTAAAAACGACATAAAGAACTGGTTCGCTGCTTTTCTGCCCCAAGCTGGTCTGGTGCATAAACATCATCCTACGGTGGTCGATTCGTTTCGCCCATGCTGTTCCTGCGCTGGTAGGATACAGCTGATTGTGCGAGGCGTTCGCATCGAGCCGCGCCAAACAGGAGAAGAGCGTGATGCGTGTGGATAAGTGGTTCTACCGTGGTGGACGCCCCAATCGGATGGCCCGCATGCTCAACCGCTGCTGGGCCGCAGTCTATGCGATCGGGGTTGCGCCGAATTACCTGGTCACCCTCGAGGTGTTGGGCCGGCGCTCCGGGCGGATCATCCGTCTGCCGCTGGTCATGGTGGTCGTTGAGGGTGAGCGCTATCTGGTGTCCATGCTTGGCGCGGACGTGAACTGGGTGCACAACGTGCAGGCTGCGGGGGGTAACGTCACCCTCCGGCATGGTCGGCGCGAGGAGGTGCATCTGGAAGAAGTCGCGGCCGAGGGCCGTGCGAGAGTGCTGAAGGCGTACGTGCAGCGTGCGCCCGGTGCCAGAGCGCATCTGCCGATTCAGAGCGATGCGCCACTGGCCGCGTTCGAGCAGGTGGCGCCCCAGTTCCCTGTATTCCGGGTCGTAGCGAGGAACAGGGCGTGAGCATACCGAACCAAACGCGCCACCAGACCTGGGCCAGGCGCTTCATGCGTGGTGAGGAAACGATCATGCAAAAGACTATCTTAGTTGTCGGTGGGACCGGACTGTTGGGCCAACCTGTGGCTCGCTGCCTGAAAGAAGCTGGATTCCGAGTGCGGATCATGACCAGGGATCCTCACAGGGCCAGCAAGCTGTTTGACGGCTCCTTCGAGATCGTTGCCGGAGATCCCAGTGATACCGTCTGTCTGGAGCAAGCGCTCCATGGCTGCGATGGTGTTCATATCAGTCTTCCCACTGAGGTCGAACAGCAGGTAGCCGAGCTGGTCGCGAAGCTGGCCGCCAGGCATGGAGTTGAGCGGATCTCCTATATATCGGGGGCGACCGTCGCTGAGGAGAACCGATGGTTTCCAATGACCAATCGCAAGTTCCTGGCCGAACAGGCCATCCGAGAGGCGGGAGTTCCGTACACCATCTTCTGCCCAACCTGGTTTATGGAGAGTCTGCCGCTGTTCGTGGTCCAAGGTCGCGCGTCTGTGCTTGGCAAGCAGCCGCACCCCTACCATTGGGTCGCCGCCGATGATTACGCCAGGATGGTTTCGACCGCGCATGGACTGGCAGAAGCAGCGAACCAGCGGATTATTGTTCTTGGACCAGAGGCGATTGGGATGCACGAGGCCTTGAGGCGTTACTGTGCGGTGTTCCATCCGGACATCAAGCAGGTGTCAACCATGCCCTTGTGGCTGGTCAGGCTGCTGGCGACCCTCACGCGAAACCAAGATCTCAAGTCTGCGGGTGAACTGATGGCCTATTTCGACAAAGTCGGCGAAAGCAGCAACCTGGCAAAAGCCAATCGCATGTTGGGTACGCCGACGACAACGTTAGATAGCTGGTTGGAGCGGAGAAAAGCAAGACACAACGCCGCATCTCCAGAGGGCTTGAGTCTACCTCGTTCATATGCCTGAACGCAGATTCTTGCAGAATCAGATTTGGGAGGCATGTCCAGCTCGTTCGCCCGGACATAACATGATACTGCTCTTCCAGTCGGGATCCCACTACTTTGTCAGGCTTTGTCATTGTGCGTCACGGTGATGACGACATTACCCTTTTTGTGTCCTTTGTCCACGTATCTGTGTGCTTCGACCATTTGTTCAAGCGGATAGCGTCTGTCAATCACCGGTTTTAGCTTCCCCGCCTCAACGAGTTCTTTGAGCTCCACGAGATCTTCAGCCGTAGCAGTTGCTGTCCCACCTATCAGTGTCTTGCTGCTTGTCAGTGAAGTCAATCGCATTCGAACACTGAGTGCCGGCGCAACGACTGTATGAAGATAGACCCCTTCTTTCTTCAGCGCTCTCATACAACCTGAAAACGAACTCTTGCCCACCGTATCAAAAATAACATCATAGGTCGCACCGTTTTTGGTAAAATCCTCTGTTGTGTAATCAATCACTTTATCGGCTCCCAACGATTTGACCAGTTCTACATTCGTCGTACTGCATACCCCGGTGACTTCTGCGCCAAAGTACTTCGCAAGCTGAACCGCAAAAGTACCGATTGCCCCGGAAGCTCCATAGATAAGCACGTTTTGCCCGCTTTGGATCTTCCCTTTTCTCAAAAAATGCAATGCTGTCAGGCCCCCAAATGGAATGGCGGCGGCTTGCTCATAGGTCATATTGGATGGCTTGATTGCCACACACCCGGTTTCCGGTATGCACAGATACTCGGCATACGCACCAAACAAAGTGTGTCCGGTATCTCCAAAAACCTGGTCACCAATCTTGAACCGTTGTACATCTTTGCCTAAGGCTTCAACTTCCCCGGCAAACTCCGCCCCCAGTATCGCTTGTTTTGGTTTTCTCAGACCAAGCGCTATGCGAGCGGGGAGCCAAAAAGAGAGCGGAACGGTAAAGCTTCGCACCCTGGTGTCTCTTGCTGATACTGTTGTCGCATATCCTTTTATGCGTATTTCATTGTCCTTGGGAGTCGGTTTTTCAACCTCTTTGAGCTGAAGAACGTCCGGCGGTCCGTAGGTTGTGCATACAATCGCTTTCATGCGTTTCCTCCTCACTGGGCACTGGCAGATTCTATCCGCGCATTTGAAGGACACCGATTTCCACGGATGAACACAGATTCGGTTCAAGCCTCGGGCGGCTGATCTGTCGGCAGCTGTGTGACTGTGTGTCCTTGAGCAGCATCGGACCGAGTTCGCCAGGCTCCAGTTCCCAGTTTCCTTGGATAAGGCCAGTGATCGGTTCTAGCGCAGGCTGAATGGTGGATAGCGGTCAGTCACCAACAGGAATGCGTAGGCGTTAAGGCGCAGGCCCCAGCGACCGACTCCGACCACAAAGTCAAACAGACCTCTCGGGTAGTGACCGCTCGCCAGAATCGCGAACCAGGCAATCACCACGGCGAAGAACGCGGCGATTGCCAGAAAACCCAGCACAATGTAGTGCGGGATCGCCAGCAGCCATTTGACCAGCGGCATCCAGCGATTGAGGTCAGTCTTCACGTCGGGGTAGTCGATCTCCAGGTGGACAACTTGCTCTTCGACGGTCGACGGATAGTGGTCGGTGAGCAGCACCAGGTAGGCGCCGACTCGGTAGGCGAAGCGGGTCAGCTCGCGAGCAAAGTCGAACCACCAGCGCGGATACCGCTGGCGAACGATGATCATCAAGGCCGTGGCGACAGCGAGACCACTCGCCAGCCCACCAGCTGTGTCCCGAGTTCGCTTCACAACCTCACCGGCTTGATTGAGGACAACCGTCATCGTGACCGTCTGGCCAGCGCCCGAGATCAGGCCCAGGATGATGGCGATCGGAATGATCAAGACAAGTCGGAACAAGGTTGTCAGCCGGTCCAGTTGCTCCGGATAGTCGATCTGCAGACGAGCAGCATATTCGGGATCATCAGTCATTGGAAACGCTCCTTTGCATGTGTGTAGAAGGTGTAAGAGTGGGAAATGGGATGGTTATGGGCAAGCGAAACCATATCCCTTCGACATGGGCCATGCTAGGCCGGTTCAAGAGCACGGTTTTCCCGCTGTTTGAGGTTTACACCCTTAATCAAGAGCCACAAGGGAAATGCAATTTCAATGATCGAAAGGTAACCAACCGAAGCAAATATCGCTTCGTATCTGGGTAATAGAATAGTGCCAAAACTTTGTGTGAGATAGCATACAGATACAATGATCAACACGACGCCGAGAAGGCTGGGGATGTAACCCGACGTGTACACCAAATAGCCAAGCACGAAGAGATGAAGACCAAAAAAGAGCCCCCAAATAAGCGCTACAGCTGCATGCGCATTGAGAAAGAGCAACACGAGCGCATGCACCTGATCTGGCGCGAATACGGTCAAGTAACCAGCACCGCTGACAAGCAGCAAAACAAACACATAATTCAGCAGGTTGATACCCTGAATGACGGTCATTGCTAGCCTGGAAAACGCCGCAACCAGAGAAAGCGTTTTGCTTACCGGTTTGAGTACTACGTAAAGCAGTACGGTCAATACTATCTCGATCAAAAAGACGATCGAGTCGCTCGTGATACCGAGACGGAAGAGCCCCTCAGAAGCCATAACATTGCTGGCTGTTGTTGCAGCATCTCCAGGCACAATAAGCGTGGAGGGAACATATACCATGCTGAATGGAGCGAATACGGCGATAAGGAGGTACAGGATTCCTGCGACTCTTGCGGTTCTGTTTAGTGATGCAGCTGCGATGTGGTTTGTCATTTTCATTCCTCCTGATTGATGAGACTTTATTGATTGCGTCTCAGGTCGTGGTGCAAATGCGATATACGGCCAATGCGGCTTCCTGCCTTCCTGATCAGCTGGATCGCCTTGGCCACCGTGCGAATTTAAGCCACATTCGCAGACACTGTCACTTTATTCTCGAGATGACCTTCAGGATTAGCCCACTTCCATGCAAACCAGACAATGAATGCAGTACACGCAATTTCTATGCTGCTGAAAAACATATAATAGATTGTCGGTGATGAGCCAAAAAATACTGTCGAGAATTGAACAACCGTCATAATGAAGCCGGCAATGATGTTTGCCCAACGATTGGCTTTATACCCCAATACTCTCGACAGAAGAACCATCGCAGTTGGAATCTCCATTAACACTGCTGCTCCGAGCAAGAATCCTTGAGTGATATGCACACCACCGACGTTTCCTGTCAGATATTGCTTAAGAAACTCAGGATCCATTAATGAGATGACATCGCAATACAGATAATTAAACATGGCAAATATCCAGAGCGTTGAAAGTAGTGCTTTCTTGTCTGTCATTTCAGTGGTTTTAGCGATCGAATTCATTTTATTTACTCCTTTTTTGAACGATATGGGTGCGTTTCATTGAGTTGGATTTGATGGTTTGACCTTTGACACATCTGCCTGGCCCCCTTGAACAGAGCTGACCGAGACCAATGGCATGCCAAGATCACGCACTTTCTTGAGCAAGCCAAACAACGCGGCCTGATCGACCACCGGACCGGTTAACAGCGTATCGCCGTGCTCGTCGAGCGTGATGGTCAGGCCCCCAAACCAGTCTGACCACCCAGAACCCAGATGGCCCTTGATCCGGATCTGATAGACCATGGGTTGACATGGATCAATGTGAGCGTTGCATTTGCTTGACATACCCCTGTCCCTATTGTGGCCACTCACAACCGTCTGGACAACGTGCTCGATCTACAAGCAGCATAGCTCCATAACGCTCTTCACGTCGAGGCACTAAAGTGTTGTTTGGGGTGTTGTTGTGGCGGTGTTGGGAGGGCAGCAGTGCGAAGGCTTTGGCTTTAGGGGCGCTTGCGGGCAGTTCTTGAGAGCAGGTTTGCGGGCAAACGGACGCTTCGGCTACAACAGACCCAACTCGCGGGCACGTGCGACCGCTTCGGTGCGCCTTTGGACTTGGAGTTTGCCAAAGATTTTCTGATTGTGTCCTTTCACCGTATCTAAGGCGAGGAAAAGCTGCTGGCTAATCTCCCGATTCGAGAGTCCTTGGGCAATCAGCTGTAGCACTTCTAACTCGCGTTGGCTCAATGGCTCGATCAGGGTTTGGGTGGGCGAGGCAGGCGGCCGATACGATGTATCTTGGCGCTTCTGCTCCTCTGCTTCAAATACGGCCAGCAATTTACCGATATAGTCGGGCATAATGCCATGAGCGGCTGCGTCGGACAAGAGCTGAGCCATCGGCATACCTTCATCGACAAAGAGACGGATAAAGCCGCCCGGCTCTGCCAGCGCCAGCGCGTCAAAGAGCAGTTGCACCGCCTGGTCCTTTTCGCCATGGGCATGGAGAGCGACCGCCTGCACCACCATCACCTTGAGCCGTTCATCCTGCCAGTCCTTTGCCTCCACCTGCTGACGCACTGGCTCCAGCACCGCCAGCGCTGTAGATGGGTCTCCCTGCGCCAGGTGGACCCGAGCCTGACTGATGGGGAGGTCGTACGTCTGTGCGAGATGAGCAGCTGCCGCCAGCTTGCCCTGACGAAGGAGCGTCAGCACTTGCGCGGCAGTAACTTCCGGGATGCGATGCACAAAGTTTTGCTGGCGCGCAGACTGATCAGCCTGAGCGAGAAGAGCGGCCGCACTGTCCACATCTCCCTGGGCCAGTTTCAGGCGCGCGAGAAATACCTCACAGACAATGAATCTGTCAATCACTCGATCATACTGCCGCGCCAGGTGGAGGCTCTGACGCCCGTACTGCTCAGCAGCAGAGAGCTCATTCCATTCGTAGTATATGCGGGCGAGGCCAAGATGCGCATCGTAGATAATCTGAAGCGGCTGATCACCTGCCAATTGCAGGACGCGCCCATAGGTCTCGGTGGCTAGATAAAGCTGGTTGTCTACTTCCTGTACATTGCCCAGGCCGATAGTCGCCAAGATGGTGGTGAACATATCCCCGGATGCCTGACTGAGTGCAATCGCTTCAGTAAAGGACCGGCGGGCTGCGGCACGCTCTCCCTGGAGAAAGTAGGCAATCCCCAGCGTCCAGTTCGCGGTAGCGCGGGTAGACAGGTTGTTCGGGTGCAGATACTCCACGGCGCGGCGCGACTGAGCAATGATGGCTTCGACCTGGTACCGAGTAAGCGCCAATACAGCCCTGGCGGTGGCAATTCGCCCAATCAGGTTTCGGGTCGTGTCGTCCGCCTCAGTGTCTTGCAGGGCGGCTTCGGCAGCGTCGAGTTTCTCTTCCACGCCGGTGGTCTGGCCATTCACGAGCAGCAGCGAGGCATATCTCCACCACAGCGCAGGCCTAGCGTTCAGCACGGTCGTCGGCAGCGACGCCAGCCAGTTCAGGATCGTCGTCACTGCGCCACGAACATGCAGCGGAATGCCGTGTCCTTCGATCAGGCGCTCGGCGCGCACAATATCGTTGGCGGCGGCTGCATGCGCAAATGCTTCTAGCTCCAGGCCATGGTCTTCGTACCACTGGCTGGCACGGATGTGTAACTCGTTCACGCGGCTTTGTGGATCCCCTGTCGATGAGGCGATGCTCTGGTGCAGGCGCTGCCGCAGCAAATCGGCAAACAGATGGTGATAGCGGTACCAGCGCCGCTCGTTGTCCAAGGGGACGATGAACAGGTTGGCGCGCTCCAGTTGTTCAAGGATGAACGATGAAGGATGAAGGCTGAAATACTTCGCGTCAGCGCCGTGCTCAACGATAGTTTCATCCTTCATCCTTCCGCCTTCATCCTTCCCGAGGACGGCATCACACAGGGGGCCACACAGGCGGTTGAGGATCGATGTGCGCAGCAAGAACGCCTGGACGCTTTCGGATTGCTGCTTGAGGACTTCTTCAAGCAGATAGTCCAACACGAAATGGTGGCTGCCACTGAACGATTGGATGAAACTGGCGGTGTCTTGCTGGCCCTGCATGGAGATGGCGGCTAGCTGCAGGCCGGCAATCCAGCCTTCGGTACGCTCGTCCAGTGCGGCGATGTCTTGTGCCGAGAGGTTCAGGCCCATCATCCCCTTGAGAAATCCAGCGGCTTCGGAGCGGGTAAAACGCAAGTCGGCGGCGCGCAGTTCGGTCAATTGGCCGCGGGCACGTAAGCGGGCCAGCGGGAGCTGTGGATCCTCGCGGGTGGCGATGACCAGGTGCATCTGGGGTGGCAGGTGCTCGAGCAGAAAGGTCAGGGCAGCGTCAATCGGTCTGGCATCAATCACGTGATAGTCGTCAAGCACGAGCACGAAATGGTCCGGGATGGTGGTGATGTCATTGAGCAGGGCGGTCAGAATCGCTTCGGTTGGTGGTGGCTGCGGGGCCTGGAGGACACCCACCACCCCTGCTCCAATCGTGGACGCAATCGTCTGCAAAGCAGCGACGAGATACGCCAGAAAGCGTGCGGGGTCGTTCTCTCCTTCATCCAGCGACAGCCAGGCAACCGGTCGCTCGCAAGTGGCGACCCATTCGCTGACCAGCGTGGTTTTGCCAAAGCCGGCCGGAGCCGAGATGAGGGTCAGTTGGCGCTGCAGACCCTTGTTCAGCCGCTCGCTCAGGCGCGGGCGGAGGACCATGTTCGGCCGAGGTGGCGGGATATACAGTTTCGTGGCTAAGATTGGCGTAGACATAGATCAATTATAAAATACACAGCCCACAATGCAAAAAGCGTCCCAAGGCAGCGTGCGAGGGAAGCACGGCAACGGCGCCACCGCCACCATCCGATAGCCAAACCGATGCCGCAGATCGTGGGGGCTGACATCCGCCAAGCGTGCCTGCGTCGCATACTTGCAGATCAGATGCCCAAGCGCTCGGCAGCTTCGCGCCTGACCCGTCTTCCCCGACGGGAAGAGGTACAGTGTGTCCGCGTCCAAGCCGCCCATATGAGGCATCGCATCAGATGCTCGTCCATGGCGCGTTACGCGGGCGCGAGTGGCGGATTGCGCTCCGCCAGCATATGCTCCATTTGTATGCGCACCCACTCTTTCGTTTCGGGATGGGTGAAAATGTAGAGTTGCTCGTGCTTGATCGCGTGGAACACACACTCGGCGACCTGATCGGGCGACATCCCCTGTTGCGCTGCCTGGCGCCCCGCCCCGATCACGGCTTCAGCTGCCGCATCAACTTGCAGTGTCAGCGGATCGTTGCGCAGTTCGCGCGGGCGATTGCGCTCGGCGTCGAAGATCCGAGTGTTGACCCAACTAGGACAGAGCACCGACACCTTCACCCTGGCGCCACGTTGCGCCAATTCATAGTAGAGCGTTTCGGACAGCGCGACCACGCCGTGCTTGCTGACATTATAGCTGCTGGATGACCCTGGGCCGACGATCAGACCGGCAATGGAGGCGGTATTGACAATGTGGCACTCAGTGTCCTGATTCAGCATCATCGGAACGAAGACCCGCAGCCCGTGAATGACCCCCCACAGATTGACCCCGAGCACCCACTGCCAATCCGCCAGGGTGCTTTCCCACACGGAGCGGACAACCCCAACCCCGGCATTGTTGCACAGCAGGTGGATCGCACCGAAGGTGTCCAAGGTCTTCTGAGCCAGTATCTCGACATCCTGGGCCTGGGAAACATCCGTCACGACCGCAAGGACGGACGCACCCACTGCGCGCAATTCAGTTTCGGCCTCCGCCAACGCGGCCGCTTCAATATCGGCCAGCACGACCTTCATACCCTCGTGGGCACAGCGGCGCGCCAGGCCACGGCCAATGCCACTCGCAGCGCCGGTGATCACCGCCACACGGTCTTGAAACGTGTGCATACACTGCTCCTTGATGGTGATTTTGTAAGCATCTCTTTCAGAGTTACCATTCACTAAGGTACCACAAAGCCGACGAGCTGTGCGAACCCATGTGCGAACAGAATCACAGTCAGCGCGATACGCATCGTTAGGTGGCCTTTGCAGGTAATGGTCTACCGCTCGGGATGGGCCGTGACTTCAAGCCTTTCAGATACCACATCAGCATTCCAAGACTGATTGCAAACAGCGCTCCGAAAATCACCGCCTGCGGCACGACAATCGGATGGCCCTCGCGAACCATGACCACCACCATTGACAGAATTGCCAGTGTCAGCAGCACGATATATGAAAGCAGCGCCCCCGCGAGCGTGTAGCCCAAAGCCTGTTTGCGCCACAGGCTGACTGCCGTTATCCCCAACGCTGGCAGGATCCAGGCCATGTCTAACACATGCACCGCATTAGTCGGGGTCCCATTCTCGCGTATGCTTTGCGGAATTGCTCCTGCCAGCAGAGCAGGGACTAGCTCGCTCAGCCACAAGAAATAGAAAAGCACGCCCAGCACTGCCAGATAGATGCTGATGGCCTTGACCGGCGTTTTCTCCGTGAAGCATGCCTTGATTCCAATTACATCTGCCGTCACGA
>WNFV01008876.1_pt1 | contig 11263 bp, 8 predicted proteins | sample 5400101 | NCBI WGS metagenome assembly WNFV01 (sample SAMN13153361, study PRJNA577476) | soil metagenome | isolation source: 115 cm soil or saprolite under grassland replicate 1 | place: USA:California | collected 2016-06-15
TCCGCCGTCGTCGCCACGGTGATCGCCGCGCTGTCGGCTTTCGCGGCCGTAGCGAGCGCCTTTCTCTACTTGTATTTCGGCCGGCGTTCGGAGCTTGCCGCTGCCCGGGAAGAGGCGCTCGCCCTTGCCGAGACTCGGCGCCAGGTGATTGGCGACCTGCGTGGGCGCTTGGCGTCGCTCGAGCGCCGCCACAAGCGGACGAAGACGGAATGTGAACGACATGTCCGTGAGCTACAGGCCGCGCTCGACGAGGTGCGGACGCAAGCACGGGAAGAGGCGTACCGGACGCAGCACTTCTACGCTGCCGCGCTCTCTGACCTCCTGAACGACCTGTGTAGCGATCTCGAACGGATGCCGCCCGACGTGGAGGCGGCGCTCGTCCGCATCCGTAAGCTGGTCAACGGCGAGCGTCCGGCGGCCTAGCCAATAGCCAAGTCGTAGTCCCAACCCTCCATCGACGTCAAGTTGCCGTGAGTTGCATCCGCCGCTCCGCCGGGTGCCCCCGCGCGGCTCAAGTCACGCCGGGAGTCCCAGACAGGCCGTGCGTCCGGAGTCCCAATCGACCGTGTGACGCGATCCCTGGATCGCGATGGGTCGGCTGCCGACCGCGCTCAGGTCGAAGGACTGTCTGCTGCTGACCCTCAATCGTTTGTAACGTTGCATTGCTCACGCGAACCGCTTGCGAACGCCCGAGACGACTCAGTATGGAGGGCGGCAGGTGTCACTCCAGCAGGTGATCGATGCTTCCATCACCGGACGCGGTTCGAATCGAGTAGGCGATCGGATCGATCTCGGCAAGGAGGTCATCGACCTCGATGACACCCTCGAGGTCGCGCAAAGCGTCAACGGGATGGAGCTCAGGGGTCGCGGACGCGCGACGAGGTTTCGCTGGCTCGGACCCGACGATCGTCCCGTCTTCCGGTTTACCGACGGCTCCGACTGCGCGCTGTCGGATGTGATGGTGGAGCTGGTGAACCCGGCGCTGACCGTCGTGCAGATGCTCGACAGCGGTGGCGGTCCAATACGCTCGAGCCACAACACCCTGCGCAACATCTTCGTGCCCGATGCCAGCGGCAAGCTTGGCACCTTCTGGTTGATCGGTGGAGGGGTCGACCAGAAGAACGACGTCATGCGCGGGGACAACCTCGATGTTGCCGGTTGCGAGATTGGTCTTGACGTCGAGGGCCGCCAGTCCCTCAACCACGAGCTCACCGGTTGCCAGTTCAAGGGGCGCACCGCCGGCCGGATCGGGATCCGCACGTCGAACGGCGGGTCGGTTCGCGTCTTCGGAGGAACGCTGATCCAGTTCAGGGAGTCGGCCTTCGCAATCGACACGCGAGCCGGCGTGGCACTCACGGCGTACGGGGTGCACGTCGAAAAGTGCGGGCGGTTGCTCACTGCCCCCAGCCCTGCTCCTCCGGAGATCACCACGCACATCGTGATCCTGGACGGCCTACGGTGGGGCCCGCCGGGGGAAGTCGCGGCCGATGGGGAGATCATCGCCTACTCCGGCGGGACGCTTGTCGTCAGAGGTTGCTGGTTCGGGACAGGTACGCCGAAGGAGACGGTGTACAGGTTCCGATACGACACCACCCAGTCGATCGGTGACTTCGTCTTCGAGGACTGTCGGGTGCGGGCGTCCAACGCGAGCGGGCACTGGCCCGCCCGGCCACCGAGGTCGGTGGCCGGCAGCCTGCTCTACGTCGGCACGAGCAGAGAACCGCAGCCGATGCCGTCGCAGTGAGCCTTCACGCGCCGTCCCAAACCCTGCAGCTCGCCGAGGCCATGAATCACCTGAGGCCCCGCAACGGCAGGCGTACTTCACTTCGGCCTGACGGCTAACGCTGGCGGGGCTCATCGCTTCATCTCTCCGGAACGTGAGCGCGTAGGACTGCCCTGGAGGTTCGCGATACTCGTGCGCGTGCCTCTTCGCGGCGTCAGGCTCGTTCGGTACCAGCTTTTTGGTCAGGGAGGGCTGCTTGCTCGGCGAGTCGTATGTGGATCTCGACGCGCGCGTCGCCCCTTGTGCCTTCCGATTACAACTAGTCGCCGATTCCTTCTTCTAGTGAACCTGCGAGGGCATCGAAGGCTCTTTGGTAGGCGCTCCTGCTCTCCCAGCGGGTGAAGTCAGCGATCGATCTGGAACGCAGCATGGCGGCGAGGCGTGTTCTTGATCGCATCACTAGTCGTCGATCCGGATCGCACAGGTCCCGACTAGCTCTTCTCGCGCGCGCACACGCGCGCGAGAGTGCGACCCCCACCCCCGCTGGATCGCAGGGTTGCGTGGGTCGTTCTGCCCGGGCGGCCCGTCTCGCAAGAATCTCCCTCACGCGCGCACACGCGCGCGAGGATGCGACCCCTACCCCGGCAGAGCTGGGAGACACGCGGGTCCTTGCCGGGACATACCACCGAGGATGTCGACCTTTACCGTGCGCTCAAAATCGGCAAGCGGTCGCAACTCACGACCCGTCTGGCCGGGCGAGATCCCCAATTATCGGAGCCGAAGCACCTCGTGCGCAGTGATCGGACGGCCGAAGCCTTTCAGCTCGAGCTCCCCCAGGGGCGCGGTCTCGACGGCCTCCGCGACAGCCGCGAAGACGTGTGGCCCGATCAGGATCTGGCCGCCCGCTGCGTGCGTGCTGAGGCGGGAGGCGAGGTTCGCCACGGGCCCCACGACACCGTAGTCGTAGCGTCCCTCAAAGCCGATCCGGCCGAGCGTCGCGTATCCCGCCTCGATGCCGATCCCGAGACGGAGCTCCGTCCCCCGCTTCCGCCATTCGCGCGCGAGTTCGCCAAACCGCTCCTGGGCGGCGAGCGCGAGCCGGACCGCCTGGAGCTCGTGATCGTCCACGGGAAGAGGATCGTTGAAGAACACCATCACCCCGTCGCCCGCGAAGTGCTCGAGTGTTCCCCCATAGCTCGGGATCAACTGCCCGAGTGCACCGTGGTACTCGCGGAGCAGATCGAACAACTCTTCGGGCGCAGCCGTCTCCGCGAAGGAGGTGAACCCACGCAGGTCGGAGAAGAGGCACGAGATGTACGCACGGTGCCCGGCCAACAGCTTCTCGCCGTCCTCGCTCGTGACGAGCTCTGCCACCTGTGGCGACAGGAATCGAGAGAGCTCCTGGCGTTGCCGCTCTACCGCGTCGAGCAGGCGCGCGTTCTCCAGCGCGATCGCCGCCTGATCGGCGAAGGTCTCGACGAGCGCGATCTGTGCATCGCTGAACCGCTGCGGTTCGCGCCGCACGAGGATCACGACCCCGATCAGGTCCGCCTCGACCTTGATCGGCATTCCGAGGAGGGCTCGATAGCCCGCGGGGCCCGGATAGACGTACTCCGGGTCCGCGAGGATGTCCGGGATGTGCACCGGCTGGCCGGTCACAGCCGTGCGGCCGGCTCCTGTCGTTCGGTCGAGAGCGTGTGGATGGTGCCGGTCGTACTCGGCGCTCCCGGGCTCGCCGTGATACGTGGCGACGTGGAGCAGCCCGCGGTCGAGGAGATAGAGCGCGCCGTAGTCAGCGTTGCAGAGCCGCCTGCACGCTTCGACGATCTCGTCCAGGACCGGCTCCAGTCCAGTCGAGCGAGCGACGGCGCGCAGGACGCCGCTGATCGCGCGCTGTTGCTCACGCAGATCCTCGAGCTGTCGCCCCAGATCCGCTCCGTCGCCCGTGACACCCGCCACCTCGCGCAGCTTAGGACGTCGCGCCAGATCCGCGTCGTCGCCCGTGACACCCGCTTCGCAAGTCGCGCTGGGGCACAGAAGGCGCCGCGCGGAAGGACCCACGCCCTTGTTCGATCCTGCGGGGGTGGGTTCGCCGGACGCTGCGGGGGCGGGCAGACACCTGGCCCTCGCGCGCGTGCGCGCGTGAGGGCGCGGGTTCGAGGCCCGGGAGAGCCGGAGGGACCCACGCCTCCTCTTAATCCAGCGGGGGTACGGTCGTCCCCGAAATGCGGAGCGGGATCGCCATCTGCCGCTCGCCCTGACTCGCGCGACGCGCTGCAGCCGGAAGGACCCGCGCGTCGCTTCGAGTCGGCGGCCGTGAGGTCGCCCTGGGCGCTACGGCTCGTCGAGAGCGAACGAGCCGTACCGTGGCGCTCCTGCGGGCGTGTACGTAAGGAACACGACGCCCGTGCTCGACGTCTTCGAGCCGACGAGTTCGAGGCCGGCGGGGACGGTGCCTTCGCCGAACAGCCGCTTCCCGGTGCCGAGGACAACCGGGAAGATCCAGACGCGGAACTCGTCGACTAGGTTGTGCCGAAGCAGCGTCTGGATCAGGTTCGAGCTCCCCTGTACCTGCAACTCCGGGCCATCCTGTTCTTTGAGGCGCGCCGTCGCCTCGACGGCGTCGCCTTCGAGGAGTTCTGAGTTCTCCCATTCGACCGCGGTGAGCGTACGCGACGCGACGTATTTCTTGGCCGCGTTCAGCTGCTCCGCTCCGGGCTCGTCCCTCGCGTGCGGCCAATGCGCGGCGAAGATCTCGTACGTCTTGCGGCCGAGCAGCAGGTCGAATGGCTTGCCCATGAACTCGCCCATCCACTGGCCCATCACCTCGTCCCAGTAGCCGGCCGACCAGCCGCCGTGCTCGAATCGGCCCGTCGGGTCTTCTTCCGGGCCGCCGGGTGCTTGCATAACGCCGTCGAGCGTCGTGAACGTGTTGACGACCAACTTGCGCATCGAGTTCTCCTTTCACTGTGTTCGCTCCCACGCTTTCGACTCGCGCACGTACACGATCTCATCGGCGGCCATGTTCACGCCGCTGGCTGCCGCAAGCGCGCAGCTCGACGATCAATCCCGATCCGGAAGGGAGCGGCCTCCTGAGACCGCTGTCCCTCTCAGCGCAGGAGCGCAGTGGTGAACGCACGAACGGGGGATGCGTCAACTCGCCTCCTCCTTCTCAAGTCGTCCGTCTCCCTGGCGGTTCGACTTGGGAGCGGCCGTCCCCGATTGGAGAAGCGCATGACTGCGGAGGAGTTTAAGCAACTGGATGCTTGGCAGGCTGAACTGTGGGTCACCCGGCGTTTTTTCATCAGCTGATCAGTTGTGGCTATCCGCCGTCGCAGGCGCTGCTATTGGCCGCTCGTCCGGATCTAGGCATTGCAGCGCCACCCGTTTCGGCCTCTGAACGCGGATCGCGATGCACCTCTTCTGAGCCAGCCCTCTAGTAGGACTTTGTTAGCTCGGTAGAGGGTCCTTTGTCTGCGCGTCGAACGTTGTCCGCGTCAGCGGGCATCGTTTTGGGAGGAGTGGATGGAGGCGGCGGTCGCATTGGAGGTGCCGGCGGTCGAGGTTCGTGAGCGGCTGGTCGGTTTTGTCGAGGGGGTGGCGGGTCGGCTGCCGCTGCGGCGGCAGCGCGAGAACGCGCTTGTGTATGTGCGCGGGCTGGTCGAGCAGGGCGGCCGCAAGAGCTTGCAGCCGACGCTGTTTCGGCTCGACGAGACGCCGGCTCGGTACGAGTCGCTGCAGCAGTTTCTGGCCGATTCGCCCTGGGATCCGGGGCTGCTTGTCCGGGCCTGCGCGGAGCGGGTGGCGCCGCAGATCGGCGTGCTCGCGTGGGTGGTCGACGACACCGGGATCGTCAAGGACGGCCGCCACTCGCCGGGGGTGAGGCGCCAGTACTCGGGGACGCTGGGGAAGATCGGCAACTGCCAGCTCACGGTCAGCGTGCACGCGGTCGGCGAGCGGGGGACGCTGCCGCTCGGCTGGCCGCTGTACCTGCCCGAGGAGTGGTGCGGCGATCTGCCGCGCCGACGCAAGCGAAGATCCCCGACGAGGTCGCCTTCCGGACGAAGCCGCAGCTGGCGGCGGATCTGTGCGAGCAGGCGGCGGGCTGGGAGCTGCCGGCGGCCCCGATCCTGGCCGACTCGGCCTACGGCGACGACGCCGGCTTCCGCGGCCGCCTTGCCGAGCTCGAGCTCGAGTACGTGCTCGCGGTGCGGGCGGAGACGAGCGTCTACGGCCCCGAAACTCGCTTTGCAGTGCCGCCGCGCGACGGCGGCGTCGGTCGGCCGCGCACGGTCGCCCGACCCGACCGCAAGCCCGAGTCGATGCGCACGCTCGCCGAGCGGCTGCCGGCGAGCGCCTGGCAGACGCTGCCGTGCCGGACGACGCGGGCCGGCGAGAACGTCTCCAGCCGCTTCGCGTTCGTCCGCGTCGTCGCTACCAACCCGGTCCGCAACCGGCATCAACCGCCGCGCTGGGAGTGGCTGATCGTCGAGTGGCCGGAGGGTGCGGCGGCGCCGAGCGACTACTGGCTCTCGAACCTCCCCGAGCACGAGCCGGCGGAGCGGCTCGCCCGGCTGGCGCGGCTGCGCTGGACGGTCGAGCTCGACTACCGCCAGCTGAAAGGCGAGCTCGGACTCGACCACTACGAGGGCCGCAGCTACCGCGGCTTCCACCACCACACCGCGCTCGTCACCTGCGCGCACGCCTTCCTTACGGAGGAACGCCTGCGCCCGCCAGCCCCGCGGCCGGCCTAACGCTGCCGCAGACCGTGCTGCTCCTGCAGCCCGTCCTGCGCTGCTGGACCGGCCGCTGCCGCACCTGCCAGCAGCCCGTCGACCTCGACCAGCTCACGCTCTTCCACAGACGCGAGTAACAAAGTCCTACTAGGTGCCTGGGGGCGCGAGCCTGAGCCGCGGCGAGCGGCTCAGGCTCTCAGGTCCCGACTCAGCTCTTCACGCGCGCGCACACGCGCGCGAGGAGTGCGATCCCCACCCCCGCCAGAGCTGGGAGACATGCGGGTCCTTGCCGGGGGCCGCGGGCCCAACTTACGCTCTTCACGCGCGCGCGCACACGCGCGCGAAGAGGGCTACCCCCACCCCCGCCAGAGCTGGGAGACATGCGGGTCCTTCCCCGCCGTCGTCTTGTTCACCTCTTCGGCTTGCGGGTGATCCTGAACCGGATCTGGGGCGCGCGGCAGCTCGACCTCAAGTCGTGGGCGGTTCAGCGTGAGCCGGCCGACCCCGGCACTCAGGAGGGGAATGAACCTCGCCGGCGAGACGGCCGAAGCGATTCAGCAAGAGGGGTACCGCACCAAGAGCGATGAAGACGGGCGCTACTCCGATGTCGCGGTGGACGACGGCGGTGGCTTCGAGGACCACGGCGACGAGTCGGAGGTCAGCAAGACTCGCGGGTCACGCCGGATCCGTTTCTCCCTCGGCGTTCTTTTCGTGGTGTATGGTCGTCCACTCGTAGATTGGGGATGACGCCGACCGACATTGCCGCCTCCATGACACTGGCGGATAGCCCGATCGCCGCCTGGTGAGGTGCTGTCCTCATGTCGGTCCATAGCCGAACATGTACTTCCGGTCGGTTTCGAGGACTTCGCGCAGCCTCTGGAGGAGCGCTGCTGGCGTGAATGGCTTGCCGAGCAAGGGAAAACGCTGCTCGAGAACGCCGTGTTGTCCGAGCGCCTCGTCCGGGTAGCCCGACATGTAGAGCGTCCGCATCGTTGGCCGGTTCGCCGTTAGTCGCTCGGAGAGTTCGCGTCCGCTCATTTTCGGCATGACGACGTCGGTTAGGAGGAGGTCGATCTCGCACGTCTCATGCTCGGCGACCGCGATTGCGTGATTTGGCGACGGTGCGACGAGCACGTTGTAGCCGTGGCGCAGTAGGACATCACGCACGAACGCGCGGACGGTGTCTTCGTCCTCAACGAGCAGGATCGTCTCGCATCCGTGCAGCGAGTCCTCGCTCGGAAGCCGCGCCGCCGGGATGGCCAGGGCGGGGCCGTCGATGCGCGGCAGCCGGATCGTAAAGGTCGTGCCGTCTCCGGGCCTACTGCGGATGTCGATCGAGCCACCGCTCTGGGTGATGATGCCGTGAACGGTCGCGAGGCCGAGTCCGGTCCCCTTGCCTGTCTCCTTGGTGGTGAAGAAGGGGTCAAACACGCGTGCCCGGGTGCTCTCGTCCATCCCATGGCCGCTGTCGGAGACGCTGAGCGCCACCTGCGCCTCGTCGCGATCGTCGCCGTTCAGCGTCTCGATCGTCAATTGCCCGCCGGCTGGCATCGCGTCGCGCGCGTTCACGACCAGGTTCAAGATCACCTGTTCAAGCTGCCCGCGGTCGGCTTTGACGCTCGCGAGTGCCGGCGTGAGGACGGTCGAGAGCTCGATGTGTTCGCCGATCAGGCGCTCGAGCAGCAACCGCATGTCGTTGACGACCTCGTTCAGATCGAGCGTCTCGGGCGTCAGCAGCTGCTGGCGGCTGAGCGCAAGCAGCTGCTGGGTCAACGCTGCGGCGCGGTTGCTCGCAAGCAGGATCTGCTCCAGCCGCTCTCGCTGCCGCTGCTCGCCTTCGAAGTCCTGCAGTAGGAGATGGGTGAAGCCGATGATCGCCGCCAGCATGTTGTTGAAATCGTGCGCGATCCCACCTGCGAGCCGCCCGATTGCCTCCATCTTGTGTGTCTGGCGCAGCTCCTCCTCAAGCCGTAACCGCTCGGTGATGTCGCGCGCGTTGACGACGATGCCGCGCACGAGCGGATCGTCGAACAGCGATGTGCCCATAGCCTCGAACGTGCGCCAGGAACCGTCACGATGCCGGAGCCGGATCACGCTTGGTCGGGTCGTGCGCGGCTCGGTCAGCACTTGCTCCATCCGAATGAAGGCGCCAGCCAAATCATCCGGATGGACAAGCTCGAACACGCTCGTCCCGTACAGATCCGAAGGCGGATAGCCAAGCAGTCGCTCGACCGACGGGCTCTGAAACGAGATCGTCCCCTTCTTGTCGATCACCGCAATCAGATCGCTTGCGTTCTCGATCAACTTCGCTACAAGCGCCGCCATCTCGGCGCGAGTACGCTCCGGCACCTCGAACTCCTCTGGGGGGGCAACCAAGCCTACGCTCCCAAAAGCCAAACGCTGTCCCCGATTCGGTGAGCGGCTGCAACGACCCGGCCCCTGCGCCCCGCCGCGGCGTTCAACTGACCGTCATACCGCCTCAGCGTCTTTCGGCCACCGCCAGTGGTGCGGCTCTTGGATCTTCACCCTAGCGCCGCTCACGCGCCGGTCGTACGTCGAGGCCTGCGGCCAGTCGTCAGTCAGCACTTACGCGCGCGCGCACGCGCGCGGGGACATCTGTCTGCCCTCCTCCGTAGCGCTGGGGCGACCCCCACCCTCGCTGGCTCGAAGAGTCGCGCGGGTCCTTCCGCGGGCCCCCGCTCGCGCGGACTCAGCCTCTCACGCGCGCGCGCGCACACGCGCGAGGGAGATCGACCCCCACCCCCGCCAGAGCGGGAAGACACACGGGTCCTTGCCGGCCCCGCGAGCTCCTCTCCGTGGGCCTAGAACTTCTCCGCAGCCCACTCCACCCAGTTGGAACTCCCCCGGAGCCCCGGCCAGAACCGGGCTACCGGCCGTCGGGGTCGTCTCTTGTGTCTAGGCCAAGATGTGGCGGTCTCGGCGAGACGCGACCCCGCACTTCGGAGTTGACCGAACCTGCAGGCTCTTCTAGAAGGACTACATGCGAATCCCAACGCGAGTCGCAGTAGTGCTTGGCGTGGCGGCGATGCCCTGGACATCGTCGCCAGCCCGCGCGGACTCGACTCCGGCGTTCAAGACGCCGCGAGAAGCGGCTTATTGCCAGATGGAGTTCACGCGCAACTCCTTCGACGCCTTCCGCTGCTTCACACCAAACGACGGCTGGTGGATCAGGATCAGTGGGCTGATGGGCAACAACGTCCAGGTCACCAAGGGCATAGACGACCGTTTCCGCGGCTTTCGGTCCTCCTCGTACGGCTTGCTCCGCTTCGGGAAGACCTGGTTGTCGAGCGACGCTTCCGTCGTAACCTGCTGGAGTCGCTCGACCGGCCTCACCTGCAAGCATAACGGCGGCCTTACTTTCTGGATCGGCCGATACCGCGGCTATCGAATCTACGTCAGCCCGGCAGGCGAGAAGCCGGCAATCCAGCGACCGCTGTTCCGAACCGCCCACGGGTTCTACTGCGGGCTCGGATTGAGCATGGAGCCCGCTGCCCCATCAATCACCTGCTGGCGTCCGAGCGACGGCCTCGAACTGCGCGTCCACCACCAACGCGGAGTTCGAGCATCATGGTCACGAAACGAGAACGCGCGAGGCTATAAGCCAAAGGGGTATCCGCTGTTGGCCGCCTCAGAAACATTCACGTGGCGGTGCTCAGACGTAGACGACACGCTTGCGACCGGTTGCTCGCGCTCTTCTGGCCAAACCGTCTTCACCTGCACCAGCGCACCCAGTCGCCTCACTTGCCGCAATAGCACGAACCGCGGCTTCTGGATCAGCCGAACCAGCTTTTACACCTTCTAGCGGCTGCCTCTTGGGACGCCGTTCTGAGAGATCTCCGGGTACGTCGCGGTCGACGAGTTGCGAGCCTCGATCTCAGCCTTGGCGGCTGATCACGATGATCACGATCTTCGGTAGTTATCGGGGGGTTAGTCGAGTGTCACGATGGTGCACGCGGTGACATACGTCGCGGGCCCGGCCACCGTCCAGCTAATGCTGAACGTCATGCCCCGGAGCCCTGCGGCGTCCTCCGGCGTGAACTTCGCGTCGGCCGAGCCGTTGCCGATCGCATTCGTCGTCAGCGTCGCGGTCGGAAGCGCAACGCTGAGGCTCGTGCAGTTCAGACTCGTCAGGAACAGATTCAGGAAAACCTGATAGGTGCCAGGAACGGCGCGCTGCAGCGTGTAGATCTCGTGTGCATAAACGCTCGGTCCGTTCGGGTGGATATTGACGACCATCCCGCCGCCCGGTGCGCCGCCGACTCCAATGAGTTCCAGACGCTCCGTCTGGTAGACGCGGTCGCCGGCAGCGGTGCCTGCAAACGCGGCTGTCAGGACCGCGATAGCGATAAAGACGAGGATTTTCCGCAACTTCCCCTCCCTCCTTAGACCATAAGGATGACGCACCACAAGCGGACGCTCAAGCGAGGCCGGTCCCTGAACCGTCGTTCGAAGCTCGGAGACACAGCGGTCCTCGCTCGGTTCATGCGGCCGTCGTCTTCGTCGATGATGCCGCCCAGGCAGGTCGTGCATTCGGACGGTGCGATGGTCGAGCGGCGGGCGACACCGATACGCTCGCTCAGCCGAGCGTCCAGCTCGCTGGCGATCGGCGTGCCTGGCGCTATTGAGGCAGGCAGACGTACTTCCATCGGCACCGATACCGCCCGGTTTCTTGCGGCTTGATGGCACGGAATCAAGTAGATGTCGGTCGGTCAGAGCGGGCGGCGCGGGTCTCAGAATGCCGCCGCGGGGCGGATCGAGTCTGCGCCGTGGCGCGCGTGTTACG
>WNFV01031526.1_pt1 | contig 11263 bp, 6 predicted proteins | sample 5400101 | NCBI WGS metagenome assembly WNFV01 (sample SAMN13153361, study PRJNA577476) | soil metagenome | isolation source: 115 cm soil or saprolite under grassland replicate 1 | place: USA:California | collected 2016-06-15
TTGCCAGGCGGATCGAGCAGATCAGTGGCGACCGACTCCAACTCAACCAGGGGACGATTTATCCCGCGCTGTTGAACCTCGAGCAGATGGGCTGGATCAGCTCCAAATGGGGCGTGTCGGAAAACAACCGGCGCGCCAAATATTACTCGATTACTAGAGCGGGTCGGAAGCAGCTTACCGCTGAGGAAGAGAACTGGCGGCGAACATCCGAAATTATGGTCCGGTTTCTCAATCCGTCGAAGGAGGGCGCATGACCAGATTACGCATTTTCTTTCACCGTCTGCTTGGCTTGTTTCTGCAGCGCAAACTTGAGCGAGAACTGGAGGAAGAAATCCGCTCGCACCTCGAGATGCAGATTGAGGACAACCTGCGACAAGGAATGAGCCTGGAGGATGCGCGGCGAGCGGCGCGGCTCAGGTTTGGTGGAGTGGTGCAGGTGAAGGAGGCATATCGGGATAAGAGCCGGTTGGGATGGATAGAAAGTCTCTGGCAGGATCTGCGCTATGGCGTGCGAATGCTGCGGAAGAATCCGGGCTTCACGGCAGTGGCCGTGCTCACGCTGGCGCTCGGCATCGGCGCGAACACAGCGATCTTCAGCGTCGTCAACGGCGTGTTGCTGCGCGTGTTGCCTTATCCGGAGCCTGACCGGTTGATGATGGTCTCCCCCACCTCCAAGCGAGTCGGTCCCCGCGGAAGCGTCAACACTGCGACCGGGCCTGATTATGTCGAGTGGCGCAATCAGTGCCGCTCCTGCGCGCAGATGGCCGCATACAGCGGGACTGGTCCCAACAATCTTACGGGCGGCGCGGAGCCTGATCGCGTGCGTGTGGCGCAAGTCACGGGAAATTTGTTCGCCACGCTCGGCGCGCAGCCGATATTGGGGCGGACGTTTCTGCCGGAAGAGACGGGAAGGCCTTTATTCGGCGGCGGCCCGGCGCCCGGCCCCACGGCGGTGATTTTGAGTTACGGCCTGTGGCAAAGGCGCTTCGGCGCTGATCCGGCGGTCATCGGTAAGACGGTCAAGGTCGAAGGGGACGCTTGCGCGGTGGTCGGAGTGATGCCAGACGGGTTCAAGTTTCCCGACGAGGCCGAAGCCTGGACGCCAGTTGCCATCAGCCCGACACGTAATAACAGCTACCTGCGCGTCATCGCCCGGTTGCAAGCAGGCGTGACGCAAGCGCAGGCGCAGGACGAACTCTCGACCATCGCCCGCCGGCTGGAACAGGAATTCCCCCAGACGAATCGCGGGAGGAGCGTCAACATGGTTCCCTTGCAGGAACACGTGGTCGGAAACGTGCGCACATCGCTGCTCATCTTTATGGGCGCGGTGGCCTTCGTATTGCTGATCGCCTGCGCGAACGTGGCCAATCTGTTGCTGGCGCGTGCGGCCACGAGACAGAAAGAGATGGCAGTGCGAGCCGCGTTGGGCGCGAGCCGGTTGCGCATCATCCGTCAGTTGCTGATCGAAAGCTTGCTGCTGGCGCTGGCGGGCGGCAGCCTCGGATTATTGCTTGCGTTCGGGATTCTCAAATTGATCCTCGCCTTTGCGCCGCAGGAGATTCCGCGACTGAACGACATCAGTATTGATCCGTGGGCGCTCGGCTTCACGTTGCTGCTCTCAGTTTTGACGGGCGTCGTCTTCGGACTCGCGCCCGCGCTGCAAGCGTCGCGGCCCGATCTCAACGCGACGCTCAAGGAAGGCGGGACGCGGGCGACAGGCGGCGCATCGCGCCATCGTTTGCGCGGACTGCTGGTTATCGCGGAAGTCTCGATGGCGTTGGTCTTACTGATCGGCGCGGGGTTGTTGCTGAAGAGCTTCACTCGATTGCGCGAGACGAAGCTAGGATTCAATCCCGATCACGTCCTGACCGCCAGCGTCACGCTGCCCGAAGCGGACTACACGACGACGGCGAGGATGAAGGCTTATTACCAACAGGCGCTCGCCCGCCTCGCCGCGCATCCAGAGGCGCAGGCGGGCGGCGTCGTCAACAGGCTTCCGCTCGGCAATACTGGCGTTGGCATTCAGGGTGATCTGAGGGTTGAAGGCGAACAGGCGGAGCGCCCGGGCGTGACGGCGAGCAAGCTTGCCGTGAGCGGCGATTACTTCCGAGCGCTCGGCATCCCATTGTTGAAAGGCCGCTCGTTCAATGAGCGCGACAGCGCGGACTCGCCCGGCGTGGTGATAATCAGCGAGTCGTTGGCCCGTAATCTCTGGCCCAATGAAGACGCGCTCGGCAAACGAATCAACATCGGCTTCGGCGGAGAGACGTGGCGCGAAGTGGTCGGCGTCGTCGGCGATGTCAAACAAAGAGAATTGGGCGCGCCGCCCGCGATGGCGCTCTATCAACCTTATCAACAAGTCTCCGAACCTCTCCACTGGTTTGTGAGAGAGATGACCTTCGTCATCCGCACCGTCGCTGAGCCGCGGAGTTTTGCGGCCAGCTTGCGGAGCGAGTTGCAAGCGGTGGACAGGGAATTGCCGCTGCACAACGTGGCGACGATGGAGCAGGTCGTCTCAAAGAGCGTCGCCGATCCGCGTTTCTACACTCTGCTGCTCGGCTCATTCTCCGCGCTCGCGTTGATCCTGGCGGCGGCTGGGATTTACAGCGTCGTCTCTTATTCGGTCACACAACGAACACACGAGATCGGTATCCGACTGGCGTTAGGAGCGCAGACCGAAAGGGACACCCTTGTCTGAGAAGTTCGTTCTCGGTCAGTAGAATGTTGTCACGAACTTCTCAGACAGGAGCGGATGCCTTAAAGAGCTTTTGGACGCCGACTCGCCCGGAGGTGGGAAATTGGTTTGATCAGGTCAAATTTCAGGAAATGTACTTTTGTGACGTAACCACTATAGTGACACTACGCCAATATGGGGTACTGTCATTATGCCAATAAAAGTTCATTAGCGGGCTGTCCAGCATAAGGGGATGAGCAATGGAAGGAATGTTATGAATCGCTTTGTCTAACGGCAAAGGCCGTCAGATGAATTCTATCGCTGTATCTGAAATCGCAGTGACTGGCAGTACAGTGTACAGTTCTGGCAAACGTTTGGTCAAGCGAGTGAATGTCAGTCATCGTGCGATCTCCTTTCCGTTTGGTCGACAGAAAGTCTAATCGCACGATGACCTGATCAGCTATGATCACAATTCAGCATCATTATTTGTCCTGTAGAGCGTTGTGCCGGTCGACCCTGAGAATGTATTGGTGTTTGTCCATGTCCACTTGTCTTCGTATTTAAATGTACCCTTGACCAGCGTTGTAAAACTGAACCCGCCTTCTATGCTTGCCCCAACGCTCGTTTCTAACTGGGTTGTGCGGGAAGAAGATTCATCCGTTCTGTATTCGGCGGCGAATTTTAGCGTCGACGGTTGGTCGCCTGGGGCGTAGGGCGGCTCATACGGGAAGGTCGTATTTAGGGACTCGAATCGTCTAACCACGATCGTTCCACTCGCAGGCGGATCGGCCTTCAGTATTTCCGCATAGTCTTGGGTTGTAATCCCGTATGTTTGCAGGCGCTGGACTACCCCTGGTGCATCACGTTGCATTTTGGACGGGTCTTTCAGCCAGCCCACATAAACCTTCTGAATGTCTGCTTGGGGGTTACTCTTCAGATTCCAACTGGCTGAAGATGGCGTCAACGAGAGCTCAACTGTTGGATTGAGCCATAACCAAATTTCATCGCGGTCGTGGTCGATTCCGTCTTGCGAGGGACCAAAGGCCGTGATTTCAGTTGAGGCAGACTTTGTAATGTCAAGGGACTGGCTGTCCGACTTGCTCATGCTGTAATCAAAACTCGCCCCGAGCGTTGCGGAACCAATCCAGCCTCCCGTGGCCGTAACGGAGACGGACGTGGCCGCCTTAAACGAACTGGTTGCCGATACCGTTGAGCCCGCTGTGCTTCCAGACCCGTACGATACCGAGCTACTACTGCCGCCACCTTGGGTCCCTGGTGGCGAGTAAATGACCGTAAGTATGTAGTACTTAGGGTGGACACGGCCCGGCGTTGGAGGAGGATCGGCTTCGAGGGGCACGCAAGCTCCAAAGCGACCCCCTGCGCACACCCTCTCTCCAGGTTTGCCTGTGCTGGTGGTGCAGCTCCTAGTCGCTCCATCCCTGCACCCAAAAGCGTTTGTCGCCGCTGCTGAGGCGCAAGCCAGATGATTATGCCTGCTGGCAAGGTGGGGCGCACTGACCAATGCAGTGGCGCATATCCCTAATAATACCAGAATCCTTCGACACATAGTTTTATCCGCCTTCTCCCGTTTGCCTGTAAAGGGGGGCGTGTTAATAAGTGCGATCCGAGCTAGTCTAGCTGCGAAATTCGCGATACGTTTTTTGGCTGGGTACTTCATAATGCTTTCTCCTTTTTCTGATTGAGGTAACATTGCTGTTACCCTTGTTTGGGGCGCCAATCTTTTTCGCCCTCGCCTCTTAAAGCTGAATCACTGCTAAAAACCGTCATGCCAATCATTGTCTGTCGCATGACTCTTCAGTAACGCGACAATTGATTCAGCGACGGCAGCGATGGTGTCTCACTTCAGACAACCTCTCATCCTTCGCGGAAGTCCCAGTAGCTAATTTCTACTAAGAGCACGAAGATAATGTTGGCGATGCTCTGGTTCTAAATCGGGCCAGACAACATTGGCACACGCGGCGGTACGGTACCGGGAGCGGTAGCGACCGGGCGCCCGTCGAAGCGCTCTCTCCGCCGGCGCCCGGTCGCTACCGCTCCCGGTACCGTACCAATGTTACTTGGTTTCTCAAAGCCTGCTTCGATATCTGGAGGGAAAGGCGACAGGCGGAATCTTATTAAGTCTAAGACTCACATTATATTTTTTTCCTGGCTCCAGTCGGCCGTTCAGCCCTAAGATAAAGAAGTGGTCGAAGTAGCCTCGGTACTTGACGAAACAGAAGACAACACCAGAAGGGTCAAGGTCAGATTCACGAAGCTCCACGGTTACGGGTGTGACACCCACATTACGGCCTGTGCCTGGCGTAACAATGTTGTTAATCGACTTGAGTCCGATCTCGACACTCGCGCCCGACGGTACGGAGTCGATCGACAGCAAAGTTGGTTGCGGAGGTGGTTGCGTGCTGAAGCCACCCGAGCCAGAACCCGTTCCGGGCATGGTATTGCCGACCGAAATGAGATTACTGCTGCAGTTAAGTGATAACACTGACACCAAGATGACCCAAAAAATAAAGGTTCTCTTCATAAGTAGCCTCCTATCTTTTGATTTAGCAAACTCTGGAGCGAAGCTCCACACAACCGGGAACGGCGGCAGCGTTCTCCCAAGATCGTTTATGATCAAGTTGTTAGCCATGTTTTACCTTCTCCTTTTTTTCGCGTTGATAACTGAATCGCTGAAATTAACGATTCGCCCGCGGACGTCCCAGTAGCTAAGCCGCCGGGCAGCACTGTCACAGCGCTGGACCTGGCGGACTCAATGCTGATGACCCCGCCTTGCTCCGACCGAGCATCTGCAATAGAATTCGGCCGGTTCCTTACGATCGGAACGAGCGCAGCAGCCGGGCTTCTAAAGCGACAATTCCAAGCCACTCTCTCGTCCCGCCGCGAATAATGCTCGGAGAGCCGTTTAGAAGTCTTTTGAAATCCTCTTAGTTTTTTTACTGAGGCTCTTAGAGCGGCTATGAGTGATTCGGCCATACATTTCTACGAGTTCGATTCCTTCCGAATTGATGTGACGAGACGTCGTCTGCTTCGCGACAATGAACCGGCGCCGCTGACGGAGAAGGCTTTCGCTACGTTGTTGGCGCTGGTCGAACACAGCGGGCAGGTGATGAAGAAGGATAAGTTGATGGAGTTGATCTGGCCCGACAGATTTGTTGAGGAAGGCAATCTCTCCTTCAACATATGTATCCTGCGCAGGGCGCTCGGCGAAAAGCCGCGCGAGCATCGTTACATCATGACGATTCCGGGGGAGGGCTACCGCTTTGTGGCAAGTGTGAGGCCGATCGCAGGGCCAGAGCCAAAAGAACCGAAGCCCTCGCCTCCGGGTGGCGCCCTCCACTTGAATTCGTCGTTCTACATTACGCGGCGGACCGACGAGCAATTCCATAAGGCTATCTCGCGGCAAGACAGCATCGTGCTGGTCAAAGGGGCGCGTCAGGTGGGCAAGTCATCGCTCTTGGCTCGTGGTTTCCATCAGGCGCGGGAATCGGGAGCCAAAGTGGTCTGGACTGATTTCCAAGGTCTCAGCGCCGCATACCTGGAATCGGCTGAGAAACTGCTGTTGATGCTCGCCGAATTGATGGCTTATCAACTCGAATTGGACGTCCTCCCAAATCAGATTTGGAACCCCCACATCGGTCCGGGCGGCAATCTCACACTCTATTTGCAGCGTGAGGCGTTTGCCAAAGTTTCAGCCCCGATCGTGTGGTGCCTGGATGAGGTTGATCGCCTCTTCACCCGTGATTTCAGAAGCGAGGTCTTCGGGCTGTTTCGTTCCTGGCATAACCTGCGGGCGATTGATCCGGCCAGCCCATGGCAGCGGTTCACGCTTGTGATGGCTTATGCGACCGAAACGCATTTGTTCATCACCGACCAGAATCAATCGCCTTTCAATGTCGGGACGCGCCTCCAGCTCGAAGACTTTACTCTCGAACAAGTGGCCGAACTCAACCGCCGCTATAACTCTCCCCTGAGTGATAGCGAAGCAGTCGCGCGATATTTCCGATTGGTCGGTGGGCATCCCTATCTGGTACAGCGCGGCCTATACGAGATGAGACATGGTCTGGATTTGGCGGCTTTGGAAGCTCAGGCGGACGACGACGATGGATTGTTCGGCGACCATTTGCGCCACGTGCTCGACTCGCTCACGAAGAATGCGGCGCTGTGTGAAGTAGTGCGCGGAGCGCTTCAAGGACAGCCGTGTCCGACGAATGAGAGCTTCTACCAATTGCGAAGCGCAGGCGTGATGGCAGGGAATACAATGTCCGAGGCGAAACTGCGTTGCCAGTTGTATGCGAACTATCTCCGCCGGCGATTGCTGTAACCACTCATTGCCTCTCAGCTCATCTGAGCCACAAAGCGTTTCTAAGAACTTCTAAGCGCCCGGCTAAAGACTTCTCAATTTCCTCCGGCGTAAACTCTTCTCGATCGTAATTTCGAATGTTCGAACCCGCAGCTCTTACACCTTCACATAGGAATCGATTGCTATGAACGAATCTCAAACCAGCTTCTATATTGTCGGCGGGACGTTGCCGTCGCGCGCCCAGTGTTATGTCGAGCGGCGGGCGGACCTTGATTTGTATGAAGGACTGACGCAAGGGCGCTTCTGCTACGTGCTCACTCCGCGACAGATGGGAAAATCGTCATTGATGGTTCGCACCGCGGCGCGTTTGCGCGAAGAGGGCGTAAATGTTGTGTTGCTGGATTTGACGGCGGTCGGGCAGAACCTCAGCGCCGAACAATGGTATGGCGGTTTGCTTACACAGATCGGGTTGCATCTGGATCTGGTGGATGAATTGCTTCGATTCTGGCAGGAGCGTCCGTCGCTCGGACCGCTGCAACGATGGATGCGGGCGATACGCGAACTGGTGTTGCCGCGCGTAACCGGCCGCTTGGTGATCTTCGTGGACGAGATTGACGCCGTGCGCAGTCTGCCTTTTTCGACCGATGAATTCTTCGCCGGGGTTCGAGAGTTTTACAACCGGCGGACTGAAGACGCTGAACTGGAACGATTGACATTTTGTTTGCTGGGTGTGGCGACGCCGTCGGATTTGATCCGTGATACGCGCACAACCCCGTTCAACATCGGACAGCGGATCGAGCTGCGCGACTTCACCGAAACCGAAGCGGCGCCCTTGGCGCGGGGTTTAAGGCGCGAGGAGCAGGAAGGAGCGGAATTACTGGAGCGTGCGCTGTATTGGACGGGCGGGCACCCGTACCTGACGCAACGGCTCTGCCAGACGGTTGCTGAAGAGGCGAGTGTGAGTGGAGCGGACGGCGTTGATCGGCTGTGTGAGGAGTTGTTCTTAGCGCGGCGGGCGAAGGAGCGAGACGATAATCTGTTGTTCGTACGGGAGCGGATGCTACGCGGCGAAGTAGATGTGGCGGGCTTGCTGAGCCTTTACTTGCAGGCGCATCGCGGTAAACGGGTGATGGACGATGAGACCAGTCCGCTGGTGAGCGTCCTGCGGCTGTCGGGGATCACGCGGGTAGAAGACGGTCGTTTGCAGGTGAGAAATCGGATCTACAAGCGTGTGTTTGATCGTGAGTGGGGGAGGGCGAATATGCCGGACGCCGAGCTGCGGCGGCAGCGTGAGGCTTACCGCCGAGGTCTGCTGCGTGCCACTGCCGTGGCCTCCCTGATCATTATTCTATTTTCCGGCTTATCGATCTATGCCTTTAGTCAGCGCAACCGCGCCGACCGATATGCGCTAGAGAAGGAGCGAGCGCTGACCGAGCTACGGAGCGCGCTAGACGAAGCGAAGCGGCAGAAAGAAGTGGCCATCGAGCAACGCATGCAGGCGGTAGATGGAAGACTATTAGCTGCGAGGCGACAGATAGAAGCTGAGGAGCAACGGCGGGTGGCCGAACGGCAGCGAGCCGAGGCCCAAACGCAGCGCGACCGAACCGTGAGGCAAGAGCAATCCAATCGCAGGTTACTATATGCGGCGCATATGAACCTGGCGCAGAGGGCCTGGGAGGAAGCTGATGTTGGACGTGTCGAAGAGCTGTTGAAGTCGCACCGCCCACAATCAGGGGATGAGGATCTACGCGGCTTCGAGTGGTACTACCTGTAGGCGCCGGAGATCATCCGACGGCATGATTGAGAACAACGCGATTTCGTGCCGCCGCTAAATGAGACTATCGGAGGGCAAATGCCGGAGATCATCGGCATTCTGCCGGAGATTATCCGCTCCTACCGGAGATCGTAAATTTCTGTCGCCGCTTTTTGTCCTTATCGCTGATTCCTCGTACCGATCAAGCTTATCGCCCAATCCCCAGTGTTTTAAGGAATACCGACAATGTCTTTCCCGCCGGATCATCGGCAGGCAACTTGCCGTCGAGGAAGCGATTGACCTGGGTCGTGCTGTATCCGTAATCGTTGGCGAGATCGCGCGCCGTATAGCCCTTCCTCTTCAGTTCCGTACGCAGATCGCGGAAATCCGGCATAATGACGTTGAGGATCGTATCACGCGAAATCTGCTTCTCGCCCTCCTGATATCCCTGCTTGATTGCCTCCCAACAGATGCGCTGCACCTGCAGCGGCGTACGGCACAGTTGCTCGATCTCTTCTCGCGCTTCCGCATGCCGATCTCTTCCATCAGACCGCGTTTCAGATTGAAAGCCAAGCGTGGGTGACCGACCAACACAACGCACAGCCCCTTCTCGACCAACGCCTTCAAGCCGAACAAGGTCTTGTTTTGTAAGCTGTGAGCGTCGTCGATAAAGAGCGCGACCCGACGACCGCTCTTCTCAATCAACTGAAAGAGCTTGCGGTCGCGGCTTTCACGCTCCTTCTCGGGTTTTTCGCCGAAGTCCATATACAACGCGTTGACCAACGAGGTCAGGTTGACCCGCTCCTTCTCCATTGACATGCTCTCACTGACCAATGCCGCCTTCGATTTCTTAAGATCGGCGATCATCTTTCTGACCAGCGTCGTCTTGCCCGCGCCGACCGATCCGGTTAAGGCCGTAAAATAACCGAGACGAATATGCTCCCTCAGGTTCTCCTCGACGCGGGTGAGCTCTTTCGATTGGTAGAAGCCGACACGGCTGAAGTCGCCGGTCAATTTGTAGTGCTTCAAAATATCGGCGAGCATCTCATCCTCCAATTCGATGTTGGGTGAAGAGTTCCTTGATGCGACGATAGACCTCTCTCCGATTCAGCGTCTCACGCAATATTTCGTCGATCGCGCCGAGCACTTCATCTGGCAGTTCACCCAGGGGAATGCCGAATTGCGCGTAAATGCCGCGGCGCGCCTCCTTCATCGAGCCGTAGTTCTCCGACAGCAGGCCGAGCGGTTGCGGAAACGGAGTCGAGCGCAGATCGTAGAGGCGAGAGCGCTCTTCTTCGGAACGGCGATCGCGAAATAGCGTCTCGCGCGGGATCGTGATCTGTTGGGCCAATCGTTCGACCTTATCCAGTTCGCGATCCTGTTCCGTTTTGCGCCAACGGCGAAAAGTCCCAAATGGAATGGCGCCGGATTCCGGCGCATAAGGCCCGTGAATGTTTCCACCTTTGTCCTGCACGTAGATTCCGGTATCAAAGACTCCTTTCCAGACTTCGACCCGCTCGCCTCTGAGTTCACCCGTCACGCGGTAGACCTGATGGTCGAGCGTGATCCGCGAGTTGTCGTCGACGGTGCGATACTCCGGCTCCCGCGCAAAGGTGGCGTAAGTCTCCCAGGAGCACATTTGACGAAAACCTTCCGCCGGCAGATCGGCCGCCCAGACTTCGATCCGGCTTCCTTCGCGCGTCGGATGCTTTTGGCTGTTGTAGTGAAGCAGATGCGTGAGCAGCCAATGATTGGCCTCCGCCGTCGTTTCGGGTTTGTGAAAGTGAAAGAGCGTCTCGAAACTCTCTTTGAGAGTGCGGAAACATCGTTCCACTTTGCCTTTTGATCTGGCGGCCGTGCGTCGAGCGCCGGCCTTCTCCGGCGTCTCATGCACTTTGATCACGATCCCCAGTTTCTCCTCCAGGACGCGACGCACGACGCGTGATTTGGCGAGCGGTCCGTCGTCCATGTAGATCGTCTTCGGAATGCCCTGAAATGGAAACGACGGATCGTCCTTGGGCGCCATCGCCCGAAACAGGAAGAGCAGGCCTGCTTCCACCTCTTCACCGTATACTAAGTGATACTCTTGAAAGTTGACTCGACTGTGATCGTCGACCACGCTGAAGAGCCCAAGTTGTGGCCGGCCCGATTGTCCGGCCTCCGGCAGAACCTTCTGCCCGGCGAGATAATGCGCATCCGAAACCGAAATATCGAATTGCCAGCACTCATTGCTGTGTGTCGCCTCAAAGCGAATCGCCGGAGTTTGTCTGAGACTGTTGCGGACGCTTATCCCCAACCGCCTCATCCATTCGTCGCAGCATGTGCGTCGGAACACGCCTCTGGGAATCTGCTCAAAACGGCCTTCGAGATAGACGCCCTCTTCGGCCAACTCGATCGCTCTGCTCGTCGACAAATGCCGCCCCTGCTTATTTCGGGTCGCGAGTTTGATGGCCGCAACGATCTCGACCCAGCGTTTGAAGTCGGCTTCGGGCCGGCGGCGCGGGAGTCCTTTGTC
>WNFV01038261.1_pt1 | contig 11260 bp, 13 predicted proteins | sample 5400101 | NCBI WGS metagenome assembly WNFV01 (sample SAMN13153361, study PRJNA577476) | soil metagenome | isolation source: 115 cm soil or saprolite under grassland replicate 1 | place: USA:California | collected 2016-06-15
TCCGCCAGATGCTGTCCGCGTTCCGCGGCGGCCACGAGCGCGGCGAGTCGCGGGCGCACCAGCCGGCGTCCGGCCAGACCAGTTCTGACCAGACCGGCAACCACCAGCACCAGAACGGGCCAGGAGGACCCGCGTGACCGCCGAGCTGCACGCAAGCCCACATACCTTCAACTGGCTACTGGTGAACTTCGTGCGCACCACCGACGGGGTGCGGGACGCGGTGGCGGTGTCCTCCGACGGGCTGTTGATCGCGATGTCGGAAGGGCTGGACCGCACCGCCGCGGACCGGCTGGCCGCGCTGGTCTCCGGGCTGGCCAGCCTGGCGCGCAGCGCGGCCCGCAACTACGACTTCGACGGCCTCAAGTTGATCATGATCGAGATGAAGCGCGGCTTCCTCCTGGTGTCGATGATCAACAATGGGAGCTGCGTCGCGGTGCTCGCCGACGCCCAGTGCGACGTAGGGCTGATCGGCTACGAGATCGCGGTGCTCATCGACCGGGCCGGTGGCCTGCTCACCCCGGCGCTGATCTCCGAGCTGCGGGAGTCGCTACCGCAATGACCACCGCGAGGCGACAGCGAGTGAGCATCGCAGGGCACGCCCTGCCGGATCATCGATCCAAGCGCTGGAACCGCGTGCCCGAGGAGCGGAGCGAGCGCGGAGCCGAGCAATGACCAACGGGCACGCCCTGCCGGATCATCGATCCAAGCGCTGGAACCGCGTGCCCGAGGAGCGGAGCGAGCGCGGAGCCGAGCAATGACCAACCCTCCGCGCCCGCCGGATCCGCCGCTGATGCAGACCTGGGATCCGCAGGCCTGGTTCGCCCCGGCGCCCGACGGCGACCTGGTACCGGGCGGTTCCGCCGCGGCCTGGGTCCCGCCGGGACCGAAGGACGAGGGCGACCCGCCTGACGACCCGTCCGGCGATGATGCCTTCCTGCGGCCGTTCATCCTGACCCAGGGCCGCACCCGCCCGCTGCACGACGGGCTGCGGATCGAGACGCAGATCCTGGCGTCGCCGGCGGTGCTGTCCGCGCCGCTGAAGTACGAGCGGCGGCGCATCGTCGAGTTGTGCCAGCGGCCGCTGTCGGTCGCCGAGGTGGCCGCCGGCCTCGGGGTACCCCTCGGGGTGGCTCGCGTCCTGATCGCCGACCTCGCCGCGGAGAACCTTGTCGCACTGCAGGAGCCCGCCGAACTGCCGATCAACATCATCGAGAGGATCAGAGACCTTGTACGGGAGCTCTGAACACCACGCGCCGGCCGCGGTCGGCGCCCCCACCGCGGTCAAGATCGTGATCAGCGGTGGCTTCGGCGTCGGCAAGACCACGTTCATCGGGGCGATCTCGGAGATCGAGCCACTGGTGACGGAGGCGGCCATGACTGAGGCGTCGATCGGGGTGGACGACGCCTCCGTGCTGCCGCACAAGACCACCACCACGGTGGCGCTGGACTTCGGCCGGATCACGCTCGACCGCAACATCATCCTGTACCTGTTCGGCACGCCCGGGCAGGACCGGTTCACCTTCCTCTGGGACGACCTGGCCGAAGGCGCGCTGGGTGCGGTGATCATGGCGGACACCCGCCGGATCGAGGACTGCTACCCGGTGCTGGACTACTTCGAGGAGCGGTCGGTGCCGTTCCTGGTCGCGGTCAACCACTTCCAGGATGCCGAGCGCTTCGCCATGGAAGAGGTGCGGGAGGCGCTCGGCGTGGACCACTCGATCCCGGTCGTGCCCTGCGACGCGCGCTACCGGCAGTCGGTCAAGGAGGTGCTGGTGGGGCTGATCGAGCAGGTGCTGATCCAGTACGCCGCCCGGCTGCACCGGCGCCGGCTGCCCGCCTCGGGCTGACAGCCGCCCCGGCAGGCGCCACCGCCGGGCGGGCCGGCGCGGCAGACCCCGGGCGGGTCGCCACCCCGGGCTGGTCGCCGCGGCAGGGCCGCCACCCCGGGCGGGCCGCCTCGGCGGCTACGCCGCTGCGGTCAGGTCGGTGAACTCCTCCTCGGACAGCGTCAGGTCGGCGGCGGCGCAGTTCTCCTCCAGGTGCGCCACCGAGCCGGTGCCCGGGATCGGCAGCATCACCGGGGAACGCCGCAGTAGCCAGGCCAGCGCGAGCTGCGCCGTGGTGGCCCCCGGATGCCGCCGCGCGACCGCCTCCAGCGGGCCCCCGGGGTGGGCCAGCGTCCCGGCCGCCATCGGGAACCACGGGATGAACGCGATGCCGTTCGCGGCGCAGAAGTCCAGCACCTCCTCGTACTGCCGGTTGGCCAGGTTGTAGAGGTTCTGCACGCTGGCGACGGTCAGCCCGGCGGCCTGCGCGGCCTGGATCTCCGCCACGCCGACCTCGGACAGGCCGACGTGCCGGACCAGCCCCTCCTTCACGAACTCTGCGATCGCGCCGAACTGCTCCTCGTGCGGCGTCCGCGGGTCGATCCGGTGCAGTTGCCACAGGTCGATGCGCTCCAGCCCGAGCCGGCGCAGCGACATCAACACACACTGGCGCAGGTACTCGCGCCGCCCCACCGCCCCCCACCGGTCCGGGCCCTGCCGGGTGAAGCCGCCCTTGGTGGCGACCACCACCTCGCCGTACCCGGAGCCGTCGTGCAGCGCCTCGCGGATCAGCTCCTCGGAGTCGTACGGCCCGTAGGAGTCGGCGGTGTCGATGAACGTGACGCCCAACTCGGCGGCCCGGCGCAGCACCCGCACCGCCTCGTCGTGGTCTGCCGGTGGCCCCCAGACGCCCGGGCCGGTGATCCGCATCGCGCCGTAGCCGAGCCGGCGCACCGGGAGGTCGCCACCGATGGAGAACGTGCCGCTGTCGCTGACAGACACCAAGGGGTCCCTTCGTCGCAGAACGGTCTCCCAGCACAAACCCCCGCATGCGCCCGCCGCTTCCCGCGGGCAGCACCCAACCGGTTCTGCGACCGGGGGTTCTAGACCCGACCAGGCGGCGGGCTGGCGCGAAGCGCCGCCCGCGTACATATCACAGCGCCGGCAGGTACCGTGCCAGCTCGTACGGGGTGACCCGCGCCCGGTAGTCCATCCACTCGGCCCGCTTGTTGCGCAGGAAGAAGTCGAACACGTGCTCGCCGAGGGTCTCGGCCACCAGTTCGGACTCCTCCATGGCACGCAGCGCGTCGGCCAGGTTGTGCGGCAGGTCGGGGTAGCCCAGGGCGCGCCGCTCGGCGCCGGTCAGCAGGCCGACATCCTCCTCGGCGCCCGGCGGCAACTCGTACTCGCACTCGATGCCGGTCAGCCCCGCGGACAGCAGCACCGCCAGCGCCAGGTACGGGTTGCAGGCCGGGTCGAGCGAGCGGACCTCGATCCGGGTGGAGTTGGCCTTGCCAGGCTTGTACATCGGCACCCGCACCAGCGCGGAGCTGTTCAGGTGGCCCCAGCACACGTACGCCGGCGCCTCGCTGACCGGGCTGCCGTGGTACGCCATCGGGAACAGCCGCTTGTAGGAGTTCACCCACTGGTTGGTCACCGCGGTGATCTCCCGGGCGTGCCGGAGCAGGCCGGCGATGAACGAGCGCGCCGTCTTGGACAGGTTCAGCGCGTCGGCCGGGTCGTGGAAGGCGTTCCGGTCGCCCTCGAACAGCGACAGGTGGGTGTGCATGCCGGAGCCGGCCTGGTCGGTGAACGGCTTCGGCATGAACGTGGCGTACACGCCCTGCGCCAGTGCCACCTCCTTCACCACGTGCCGGAACGTCATGACGTTGTCCGCGGTGGACAGCGCGTCGGCGTACCGCAGGTCGATCTCCTGCTGCCCGGGCGCGCACTCGTGGTGGCTGAACTCCACCGAGATGCCCAGCGTCTCCAGCGCCGACACGGCCATCCGCCGGAAGTCGTGCGCCACGTCGTGCGTGGTCAGGTGACGGCGACCCGTCGGGCATCAGGATGTCGCAGAACATCCGGGCCGTGTCGCTGGGCTCGCCGCCGCGGGCCGGCAGGATCTGGAACGTGGCCGGGTCCGGGCGGGCGATCATGTCCGACTCGTACACCCGGGCGAAGCCCTCGATGGCCGACCCGTCGAAGCCGATGCCCTCGGCGAACGCGCCCTCCAGCTCGGCCGGCGCGACCGCCACCGACTTCAGGAACCCGAGCACGTCGGTGAACCACAGCCGGACGAACCGGATGTCACGCTCCTCCAGCGTGCGCAGCACGAACTCCTGTTGACGGTCCATCTCCGGGGGTCTCCCGTCGCCTTCGAAGCGCACGGGCCCAGTGTGCGAGCCCGCTGTTTCTCCGACGTTACGCCCCCGGTCCGGTCCGGCGACGCCCTACCGCAGGGCGCTGCCCTTCAGCCACTCCGCCCAGGACAGCCCCCAGTCGCCGAGCCCGTCGGTCAGGGGGAGCTTGATCGGAGTGCCCCGGATGTCCACAATGTCGCCGTACCGGAAGGTGGTGTAGAACCACTGCGCGTTCGCCGGCGAGATGTTGATGCAGCCGTGCGAGACGTTGCGGTAGCCCTGGTCGGCCACCGACCACGAGGCGGCGTGCACGAACTCACCGCCGCCGGAGACCCGGGTGGCGAGCGGGATCTTCTCCTTGTACCCCAGCGGGGAGTCCACCGGCAGCCCGGAAGTCGATGGTCCGGCCGTTGACCCTGATGGTGCCGCCGCGGCCCATGCTGACCGGGATGGAGCGGACCTTCCGGCCGCTGAGGTAGACGGTCATCATGTGCGCGTCGTTGTTGATGACCGCCACCTGGCTACGCCCGATGGTGAACGACACCGACTTGTCGGCCTGCCCGTACAGCCCGTCGCCCATGTTGACGCCGTACACCTTGGCCTGCACCGAGACCTTCGTGCCGGCCGTCCAGTACTTCTGCGGCCGGTAGTGCACGTTCTGGTCGTCGATCCAGTACCACGAGCCGGCCACCTTCGGGGTGGTGGTGACCGTCAGCGACTTCTCCGCGACCGCCTTGTCCGGGATCGGCTCGTCGAAGTGCAGCGTGACCGGCATGCCGACCCCGAACGTGCCGCCGCCCTCCAGCACGCCGAAGCTCGGCATGGTGAAGTTGTCCGGCGTGACCGTACTGAACGTGGAGGTTGCGTTGGTCTGCTTGCCGTCGGGGTTGGTGGCGACCGCGCTCAGCGTGTAGGTCCTGCTGTAGCCGAGCACCTCGGCGGTCCGCCAGCGCGTCCGGTCCGCGGACAGGGCGCCCTGCACGACCTTGCCCGTCTCGTTGACCAGGCGCACCGAGTCGAGCGTGCCGTCGGAGGCCCGCACGGTGACCGGCGTGACCGGGGAGAGGTTCGTCGAGCCGGCCTTCGGCGTCATCGCCACCGCCGCGGGCGGTGCCGACGGGGTCCGGCTGCCCGTGGTGCCGCCGTCGCCGGAGCCGCCCAGCCAGCCGCCGCCGCCCGAGCCGCCCGAACAGGCGGTGGCCGCGGCCAGCACCAGCGCTGCGAGCGCCAGCTTGGCCTTCCGTCGGCCGACCGGAGCCTCAACGGACATGCCAGACCTACCTTCTTCCCCACTGACGGCCACCCGGCGCCGATACCGGATGCACTCGCTCCTCGCACCAACAGACGCGTCGTTCGGCCTTATTGTTGTCCGCAGTACTGACAGTACCCACCGTGACCGTCCCGGCACGCTCGCGCATCCCGCCCGGATTGCCCCCAATCCGGACCGACGGGGATCCTACCGGATCAACAGTTCGGCGGCTGGCAGGGCCGCACCGCGAGTGCCTGCAGGAAGATGTCGCGGATCCGGCCTGGGTCCCGGCTGACGATGGCCAGGCCGTGGGTGACGTTGGCGATCGCGCTCAGCTCCTCGGCGTTCACGTCCGGGCCGAGCCCGAGGAACACGATCCGCACCGGTTTGTCCTTGTTGTACAGATTCTTCAGTTCCGACAACAGCCGGTCACGGCTGATGCCGGACGGGTCCTCGTTCTGCCCGTCGGTGAAGACCAGCAGGGCGTTCGACCTGGCCGGATCCCAGTTCCGGCTGACCTGCTGGTACCCGGCCAGCACGGTGTCGTACAGCCCGGTGGCGCCGCCCCGCTTGACCTGCACCCTGGCGATCGCGGCGGCCAGCCCGGCCCGTTGGGTGGACAGCGGCCCGATCGGCACCAGCTCCCGGTAGTCCCGGTTGCCGTCCAGGTTGGTGGAGAACGCCCACAGCCCGATCTGGGAGTCGTCGGAGTACAGGCCGAGGCCCTGCTGGGCGGCGGACAGGGTGAGCTGCAGCCGGGTCTGCCCGGTGCCCGGCACGTCATCGCCCATCGAGCCGGAGACGTCGACGACCGCCAGCAGCCGGCTGGGCAGCGTCAGGGTGGACCACATGATCACCGTCTGCGCCACGGCACCGGCGTCCGGCAGCGGCACCGGGGCCATGATGTCGGTGCTGATGCCCTCGCCCGCGGGGAACGCCGGGCCGGTGCCGCCGCTGGGGGTGCGGAACCCGGCGGCCGTCAGCGCGCGCACCGCGTCCGGCGACTGAAGCGCCGAGAGGAACCTGGCCGCGGACTGGTTCACCGCCTCCGACAGCCCGCTGCCGACGACGTACGGGTAGTCCAGGCCGGGGCTGGCCGGCTCCGGGTACACCGGAACCGCGGCCACCGCCGGCCGGCTGGTGGCGTACGCGGTCACGCTCTGCTCGCTGGCCGGGAAGCCCCCGAGTGCCTTGCCCACGCTGGCCGGGTCGGACGCCTGCGGCAGCTTGCCGAACAGGTCGGAGGAGAACGCGGAGACGTTGGCCGAGAGCCGGCGCAGCGCCGCCACGGTGGCCGGCGTCGGCTTGCCGCCCCTGGCGGTCATCGCGCTGACCGCCAGCAGCGCGGACACCCCGACCGGACTGCGGGCCGGGTCCGGGATGCCGATCCGCACGCCGCCGCGCCCGAACAGCTGCGCCCAGCCGACCTTGGCTTCCGGCCAGCCGAGTGCCCGGGCCACCGGCTCGGCCAGCGCGATCACCACCGGGGAGCTGGCCACCGAGGTGCCCTTCTCCGGCACGCTCACCACGCCCTCGGCCCTGGCCCTGCCGAGCCAGTAGGAGGAGTCCGGCACCCACACGTCGGGCTGGGTGTCGCCGGACCTGCCGGCCAGCGTGGCGGCCATCCGGGCCGGGTCGGCGGCGGCGACCCGCACGGTGTAGCAGTAGCTGCCGGCGTGCCGCTCGGGGCCGGACAGCGAGCCGGCGACCTGCGCCAGCACCGGCGCGATGTCCGGCGCGGCGGCGACGTTGAGCCCGATCGTGCCGCCGGAGCAGTCCGAGGTCTTCACCCGGTCCGCCACGTACCGGAACCCGAACCAACCCAGCAGCGCCACGGCCACGACGAGGACCACGGCACGCACGCTCACGGTCGTCCTCGGTCGTGCCGTGCTCGACCGGTGCCGTGCCACGCGTTGTCACCGTCAATCCCCTGGGCGATGCTGCCCAACCGACGGTAGACAGCGGCCGCCTGGTTTACGTCGGCCGGCGACCGTAGCGGCGGTTGCTCCGGGCGGCGGTACTGCGGCGGGCGACCGCCGGAGCGTTGCGTCACACCGCCACCGGGCGCAACCGCGGGCGCCCACCGCGGTGGACACTGGAGGCATGGCCCAGCTGCGCGTCGCGCTCGCTCAGATCGATGTCACCGTGGGTGATCTCGGGGGCAACACCGAGTCGGTGGTCTCCTGGTGCAAGGAGGCGGCCGCCCGCGGCGCGCACCTGGCCGCGTTCCCGGAGATGGCGCTGACCGGGTACCCGCCGGAGGACCTGGTCTTCCGCGAGTCGTTCCGGGACGCCAGCGTGGCCGCGCTGCACGACCTGGCCGCCCGGCTGGAGGCGGCCGGGCTGGCCGACCTCGCCGTGGTGGTCGGCTACCTGGGGCGCGACCGCGGCCCGCGCAACGCCGCCGCGGTGTTGCACGGCGGCCGGGTGGTGGCCACGTACTTCAAGCACCACCTGCCGAACTACGGGGTGTTCGACGAGGCGCGGTATTTCGTGCCGGGCGACCGGTTCACCGTGGTACGGCTGCACGGGGTCGATGTGGCGATCACGGTGTGTGAGGACCTGTGGCAGGACGGGGGGCCGTTCGCGGTCGCCGGCCAGGCCGGGGTGGACCTGGTGGTGAACATCAACGGCTCGCCGTACGAGCGGGACAAGGACGACCTGCGGCTGCCGCTGGCGCAGCGGCGGGCGCGCGAGGCCGGTGCGCCGATCGCCTACGTGAACATGGTGGGCGGCCAGGACGAGCTGGTCTATGACGGCGACTCGATGGTGGTCCAGGCGGACGGCACGCTGCTGGCCCGGGCGCCGCAGTGGGTGGAGACCCTACTGGTGGTCGACCTGGACCTGGCCGGCTCCGCCGATCGCCCGCCCGGCGCCCGGGCCGGCGCCCGGGCCGGCGCCCGAGCCGGCGTCCGGGCCGGGCACGGCACGCAAACCGGGGCAGGTGGTGTCTCCGGCGAACGCATCCTCGGGATGACCGTGCAGCGGCACCTGGTCAGCGACGAGCCGGTGCCGGCGTACCGGCCGGTGCCCGCCCCGGTGGCCGACCGGCTGCCCGACGAGGCCGAGGTGTGGGGCGCGCTGGTGACCGGCCTGCGCGACTACGTCCGCAAGAACGGCTTCCGCTCGGTGCTGCTCGGGCTGTCCGGTGGCATCGACTCCTCCCTGGTGGCCACCATCGCCAGCGACGCGATCGGCGCCGAGAACGTGTACGGCGGCCCGCCGGCTCGGCTGCCACTACCAGGTGGTGCCGATCGCCCCGATCGTGGCCGCCTACCTGGACGCGGTGCCGCTGACCGGCCTGGCCGAGGAGAACCTGCAGGCACGGGTGCGCGCGGTGATCTGGATGGGGCTGTCCAACCAGCATGGGCACCTGGTGCTGGCGTGCGGCAACAAGAGCGAGGCCGCGGTGGGGTACTCCACCATCTACGGTGACGCGGTCGGTGGCTTCGCCCCGATCAAGGACGTGCCGAAGACGCTGGTCTGGCGGCTGGCCCGCTGGCGCAACTCCGAGGCGGAGCGCCGCGGCGAGACCCCGCCGATCCCGGAGAACTCCATCGTCAAGCCGCCGTCGGCGGAGCTTCGCCCGGGGCAGGTGGACAGCGACTCGCTGCCGCCGTACGAGGAGCTCGACGCGATCCTCGAGGACTACGTGGACCGCGACCTGGGCTGGACCGAGCTGATCCGGCGCGGCCACGACCCGGCCGTGGTGCAGCACGTGATCCAGCTCGTGGACCGCGCGGAGTACAAGCGGCGGCAGTACCCGCCGGGCACCAAGATCTCGCTCAAGGCGTTCGGACGTGACCGACGTCTCCCAATATCCAACAGGTGGAGGGAGACCGCGCCGGCTGTCCGGTGACACCATCGAAATGTCTCGGTAATCCCGGGGACCGCGACGTCGCGGCTTCGAGGAAGGGCATTCGATCATGAGTGAATCGAGTCTGTACGGCGGTGTGGTGGGCCGGCGGGTGACCGTACGGGACCTGCAGGCGGCCAAGGAGCGCGGCGAGCGCTGGCCGATGCTCACCGCGTACGACTACTCCACCGCCCGGGTCTTCGACGAGGCCGGCATCCCGGTGCTGCTCGTCGGCGACTCGGCCGCCAACGTCGTGTACGGGTACGACACCACCGTGCCGGTGACCACCGAGGAGCTGCTGCCGCTGGTGCGCGCGGTGGTGCGGGGCACCGAGCGGGCGCTGGTGGTGGCCGACTTCCCGTTCGGCACGTACCAGATCGGGCCGGCACAGGCGCTGGAGACCGCGGCCCGGTTCCTCAAGGACGGCGGGGCGCAGGCGGTCAAGCTGGAGGGCGGCCGCCGGGTGGTGCCGCAGGTGCGCGCGCTGGTCGAGGCCGGCGTGCCGGTGATGGCGCACATCGGGCTGACCCCGCAGAGCGTGAACACCATGGGTGGGTACCGGGTGCAGGGCCGCGGCGAGGCCGGCGAGGCGCTGCTGGCCGACGCGCTGGCACTGCAGGAGGCGGGGGCGTTCGCGGTGGTGCTCGAGGTGGTGCCCGCGGAGCTGGCCCGCCGGGTCACCGCGGAGCTGGCGATCCCGACGATCGGCATCGGCGCCGGGGTGGAGTGCGACGCGCAGGTGCTTGTCTGGCAGGACATGGCCGGGCTGCGCATCGGCGAGAAGGCCCCGAAGTTCGTCAAGGCGTACGCGGACCTGACCCGGGTGCTGGGCGACGCCGCGCACCGGTACGCCGAGGATGTCCGCGGCGGGCTCTACCCCGGCCTGGAGCACAGCTACCGCTGAGCCCGCGAGGCCGCCGCCCCGGTCGCGATGAAACCCGGCGATTGACCCCGCCCGGGCCGGGGCGGGACCCTCGCCGCATGACCACCGCATGGGGGCCGGACAACGTGGCTCAGCAGCACGTCTGGGCGGCCGGCGACTTCCACCAGATCGGCACCCAGCAGCTGATCGTCGGCGAACTGCTGTGCGAGGCCGCCGCGGTGCGAGCCGGCGAGCAGGTGCTGGATGTGGCGGCCGGCGCCGGTAACGCCGCGCTGGCCGCCGCGCGGCGGTACGCCGACGTGACCGCCGCCGACTTCGTGCCCGGGCTGCTCGACCGTGCCCTGGTGCGCGCCGCGGCGGAGGGCCTGCACCTGCAGACCGACCTGGTCGACGCGCAGAGCCTGCCGTACGCCGACCACCGCTTCGACGTGGTGATCTCGACGTTCGGGGCGATGTTCGCGCCGGACCAGCGCCAGACCGCGGAGGAGATCCTGCGGGTCTGCCGGCACGGCGGCCGGATCGCGCTGGCGAGTTGGCGGCCGGACGGGCTGTACGGCCAGCAGTTCGACATCATCGCCGACTTCCGCGGCCGGCCGGACGACGTGCCGGATCCGACCCGGTGGGGCACCGAGGAGGGGCTGCGGGACCTGTTCGGGCACGCCTGCGACCAGATCGAGGTGACCGAGCGGGCGACCTATGCGACGTACCGGTCGGTCGAGCACTGCCTGCAGGTGTGGACCCGGTGGTTCGGCCCGGTCGTGGCGCTGCTGGAGACGCTCACCCCGGAGGACAAGGCCGCGTTCAAGCACGAGCTCGCCGAGCTGTGGAGCAGCAACAACGAGGCGCAGGACGGCTCGGTACTGGCCCACTCGACGTACCTGCAGGCCGTCCTCACCCGCCGCTGACGCGGCGCTCCGGCGCTCTGCGCTCTGCGGTGCGCCGCCGGTCAGCCGGCCCCGGTGACCCCGGTGAGCTGCCGGCCGTGCTCACCCGCCGCTGACGCGGCGCTCCGGCGCTCTGCGCTCTGCGGTGCGCCGCCGGTCAGCCCGCCCCGGTGACCCCGGTGCCCTGCAGGCCGTCCTC
>WNFV01012177.1_pt1 | contig 11258 bp, 16 predicted proteins | sample 5400101 | NCBI WGS metagenome assembly WNFV01 (sample SAMN13153361, study PRJNA577476) | soil metagenome | isolation source: 115 cm soil or saprolite under grassland replicate 1 | place: USA:California | collected 2016-06-15
ATTCCATTCACTGCGCACGTTTTCGGACATAAAAGAAGCGTTTGAACGCATCAAGGACATGCGCTTTACATTCGGAGATCTTGCCATGTATATGTCTACCTGTCCAGAAAATCAACAAGCAATTTAGGTTTGCTATATGGAACGTGACACTCACAACACCGACGTTTGACGTAAGACACTATCCGCGCCTGGTTCGTGGATCGAGCCACAAGGAGACCATACCCCGACGTTGATCCATGCACATGATAGTTCGCTAGCGCGACCAGGGGGAGAAACGTGGGCGAGCACCGCATCTGGGGAGCAGGAAAACGTCTCCGGTGTTGCGGATTGTTGTGTGCAAACGCATCGCGCCAGCGGCGCCGGCACTGAGCGCACCTTTTCTGCTATACTGTGCCGCAACCGCTTATGCGTTTATGGATGGAGCGTCCACTGCGCTTAGCCATATCGGCACGAAAGAAGGTATGCTATGCCGAAGCTGCGCGTCCTCCTCACCGGGGCAACGGGCTACATCGCCGGCCAGTTGCTGCCGGCGTTTCGCGAGCACTATGATCTGCGCCTCATTGATGTCCGCCCTGAGACGAGCGCTGGTCAACCAGTGGCCGGCGTCGCGATTAGGGATCTGCTCGCCGCTGACACCGCAACGCTGGAGCCGTTCTTCGCAGGTGTCGATGTCATCGTGCATGCGGCCTACCACCGGCCGACCGGCACCGGCCAGCAAGCCCAGTATGATGGTGAGCGCCGCAATGTCGATTTGATGCAGCGCATCTATCAACTGGCTCTCGATGGTGGCGTGCGGCGCGTGGTGGCCGCTAGCACCAACCAGGCGGCCAAGTGGTATGAACAGCCCTATTTCGCCGGCCTGCGCGACCGGGTCGATCCGGAGGACTACCCACGCCCGGATACCTTCTATGGCTGGGCGAAGGCGGCCTACGAGTCGCTTGGGTTTCTCTACGCCTGCGGCAGCCTTGGCCGCAAGCTGGAGGTGATCCAGATTCGGATCGTGGTTCCGCGTGAGATCGACGCCGAACAGTTTGTCGATCAGCCGCGTGAACGATATGTCCGCGAGCTGGCCGGGTATATCAGCGAGCGTGATCTCCAGCAACTCTTCTGTAAATCGATCGAGACGCCGGATATCGCCGATGCGTTCGGGGTTCCGTTCCACATCTTTTATGGCGTCTCGAACAATGCCCGCACCTTCTGGAGCATCACCAACGCTCGTAAGGTGATCGGCTACCAGCCACAGGACGATTCGGAGCTTCGCTTCGCGGAGGGAATCACCCAGCTACTCCGTTAACGGATGCCACCATGGTGCGTATGACCCACGGCCGGTAGGCTCCACGCCGCGCGCGCCCCCACGCTTTAGGGAGAGCGCTCATGCTGATTGTTGTTCCAACTGTAAGCGCCACGCCAGTATTTAGCCAAGCAATGCAATTCTGAAGAGGTACCCATGTCCACGATACCAGTCGGCCTCAACATATGGTCCAGGTTAGTTGCCGATACGTTTCCATACCTCGATCAAGTGGCTGGCCCGTTCGACTCACTTTGGTTTCCCGACCATGTCCAGTACGATGCGCATAACGTTGCTGAGGGCTGGAGTCTGCTTGCGTTTGCCCTGGCACGCTATCCCGACAAAATCTGTGGTCACGAAGTGCTGTGCAACAGTTTCCGCAATCCAGCGCATCTCGCCAAAATGGTGGCCACCGCGCAAGCGCTCTCGGGAGGACGCGTGGTCTTAGGCATTGGCGCCGGCTGGAATGCAGCCGAGTATCGGGCCTATGGCTGGCCCTTCCCTTCGAACCGTATGCGCATTGCTCAGCTTGCCGAAGCGATCGAACTCATCCGAACACTGTGGGTTGAGGTGCCGGCGCGCTACCAGGGTACGTACTACCAAATCACCAACGCCTACTGCGAGCCGCAGCCCCATCCAATCCCACCGATTATGGTTGGCGGCTCAGGTGAGCAGTACCTGTTACGGGTTGTGGCGCAATACGCCGATTGGTGGAACTATACGTTCACAAGCTCCGAACTCTTGACTCACAAGCAAGCGGTACTGAAACGGCACTGTGAAGCGATGAACCGTGACTACGATGAAATACAACAAGTCATTCGCACCGGGATTCTGATTGCGGAAACGGCGCAGGAACTTCAGCGGCTGAAAGAACAACCAGGGGTGCGGCCGATGGAAAATTGTACCATCGCCGGCACACCAGCACAGGTCACCGAGGCACTCTTGGGAATAGTCGCTCAGGGTGCCGACCGACTGTCGGTCTATTTCGCTGATGCGCCGCTGTTGGAAGGAGCGCAGCTCTTTGCAGCGAGCGTACTGCCACATTTGCGCCGTTAGGCGCATTGCACCATGGCCAAGGAAAAGCGCTGCAACCGCCATTGGCCTACAGTGCGATGTTTCACTTCGATATAGCAATCCTATCTGAGTCGTAAACTGGAGTCGAGGCTTCAGCCGGAGCCAGTGCCAGCGAACCGCCTGAAGGCTCGACTCCGTTTTACAATTCACGCAGGATTGCTATAGCCTGACAAGGATACGCATTGACACCAGCTACGCAGTGACGAAACGCGTTCCACCGTTCTGGGGCCGATTACTCAAACCCCACCTGCGGCTGCGCCAGCTCGCCCCATGCGGCACCCCGCTTCGGCAGCGTGTCGATCCCCAGGCTCAGCACGCTCACACTCAGCCCGTTGGCGATCATCAGCAGGTAAATGCCGTGGAATAGCGGCACAGCACTTGGCGCGTCGCCCAGAAGTGCGAACGTCAGCGAGACGCCCAGCACCGTGCCGAACTGGCGAATCGCCTGATTCACCCCGCCTCGGCAGCCAGACGGCGAGAAAGTGCGGCGTCGTGGTGAGGCCAAGCAACAGCACCAGCGCGTCGGATGCATACACCAGGCCACCGGGCAGCAGCAGCCGGCGATGGCCATGCACCGCTGCGAGCCGCCCTGCGATTGGCGCCAGCAGCACGACCATCAGCGGCCCTGGCATCAGCGCCAGCCCGACCTGGAGGAGCGTGTAGCCCCAGATACGCGTCAGAAACAAGATCGAGCCGAAGAACATCGCGGTGAAGCCGATGCTGTAACAAAACACTCCGGCATTAGCCAGCGAAAACGTTCGTTCGCGGAACAGCGTCAGGTCAAGCGCAGGCGATGTAACGCGCGAGGAGCGCACGACAAACGCCACCAGCGAGATCGCGCCGCCGAATAACGCGCCCACCACCCACACCCTGCTCCAGCCCCACGCCTCGCTTTGAATGATACTGAACGCGAGCAGCGCGGTGCCACCAATCAGCAGCACGACGCCAAGCAGATCGGGCAGCACGCCGGGGGTTTCGTCGCGTGATTCGGGGATGATCGCGCGGCCGATCAGCACCGCTGCCAGCCCGACCGGCAGGTTCAGAAAAAAGATCCCCGGCCAGCTGGCCAGCTGGACGATCAGCGCGCCGAGCGGCGGCCCGGCGACTCAGCCAGCCCTCCTCTCCGCGGGCGACGCCGCGCACCGCTTCATCGATCTTCTCCAGCGCTTCGTCTTTCGTCAGGTAGCCCGCCGCACCACTCGCCAGTAAGGCGATAATGCTGTGGCATTGGCCGGTTGGTGTTCCGACACGGGCACAATAACTCGGACGTCCCCTCCCCCACAACAGATTCAACCTCCAGCCGTCCACCGATCGCTTCAGCCCGCTCGGCCACACCGAGCAGCCCCATGTGGCCCTGCCGCGCGAACTCAAGCCAGCTCGGTGGAATCATGAACCCGCAGCCGTCGTCTTCGATCGTCAACACGATCTGTTCCGCGTCGGCTGCCAGCCGGACGAGCACAGCATGCGCTTGTGCATGGTGTGCCACATTATTCAGCGCTTGCTGATAGATGCGAAATAACGTCAGGCGCACGCGCTCCGGCATATCCAGCCCATCCAGTGATAGGTCGAGGGGCACATTCGGCTCCGTGATAGCGTGGGGCATATCTTGCTCCGCTGGGTGAAACCGGAGCGGTTGCGCCCCAAACAGACGAATGAAACACTGCAACGCTATCTCGCCCGGCAAACGCCGTGATACGACAACCGCGCCGATCGATAATGACTGGACTATTGCTCGGGAGAATGGAATGGACGCGCCGAACCAAAATGCGCCCAGAAGGATCAGCCGCCAGCAACTCGCCAACGTGGGACTGGTGCTGGTCATGCGCGATCCGCTGGTCGTTCAGTGTATGCTCTGCGGGGTCGAGTGGCGGCCGGAACGGCTGCCGGGTGTGCGCTGGTGGCAGTGTCACAACGGCTGTCATCAGTCGAATGAGCCCTAGGTCGCCCACTCCCCCGCGCCATAACGCCCTTGAATTGCCGAGGGGGCGTCTCACGTTGCGAGTCTTCCATGGGTGCGGCAGCCTTATAGAGTTTCATTCATTAGCCGAGTTCTGATAACGACCCAGATCAGCGCAAACCCCGCAAGAAAGCCAACGCCCCAGAGCTCAAGCGACGAATGCGTTACGGGTACGGAGCTTGCGTCAGGCACCCCTTGATACAACATAATGCCACAGGTAAACAGCAAAATACCACTTGAGAACGCAGGCCAGCATGCGAGCAGCGGATAATCAAACGACGTTGCCAGTACAAGCAGCACGACGAAGAGGACTGCAATTCCGCCCAGCCACAAGACCGTATGCTCAAGTTCAATCACCAGCACGCCGGCATAGCACAGCGGAAGTAAGCCCAGCAGGAAGCGCCAGGGGCTCAGTAAGGTGGAGCGGTCCATTGATACCCTCCTCATCGGTGCTCCCGCACCATGTCCATAGGTCTGGTTGGTTAGGCTCGCTTACATGGTGATCACGCATTGTCGGCGGCTGGAGCTGTATCATCGGCGTTCAGCACGGGCCAAGTGGCGACGGATCAAGACATACGAGTACCCAGTGCCTGAGACCGTCTGTCGCTTGCGCCCAGAGTTCAAGCGATAACCATTACTGTGCAGGATGCCCACGATGTCGTGAGCCTCACTCCAACTAGGATGATGCCCATGATGTCGTGAGCCCTGACAATCAGCCACTACCGGCGGCCTGTGTTCTCACGGACTGAGCACAATCTCCGTCGAGCCGCCCATGCTGAAGCCGCGTGGGTAGTACAGCACCAAGCCGCGGTCGTCCCGGCGGATGATGAAAATCAGCGCGCCAGACATGCGTTGCCCGGCGGCGATCGCACCGCCTTCGAAGAGCTGAAGACCCGCAGAACGACTGGCAAGTTCGGACGGGATCTCCCGCCCGGAAGCATTTCGCACGCCGAAATCGAACTCGGTCAACCGGCACGACTCCTTGGTGGAGAGACAATGCACCGAGATATCAACCAGGAGATATTCTTCGCCCTTCCCCAACGCCTGGTACGTGCTGGCTCCAACCACCCGCGCATTTGCCGGGCGGACGACCTGGGTCACACGGATGGCCATCTTGCCGACGGTCACTTCTTCGCCCACGCGGCCTGGTGCCCTGGGGGTTGGGAATGCGAAACCGCTGACTGGTGTTGTAGAGAACTGCGGCAGCCCGGCAGACTGGTTGGCTTTTAACAAATACGAGATGAGCCCCAACCAGATGCGCGGCACAAGCGCCAGCACCACAATCACGAGGCCGGCAGCCAGCAGCAGACGAAACAAGAAACCACTTGCGGAGTTGCGCATGAATACCTCCAAGCGGGCAATCAGCCGCGCGGAGCGAAGAACAGCCCACTGGCTGCATCTCCGCATGATGGCGCGCCATCATCGTGTAGGCCAGCACCGATACGGTCATCCCGCTTTTCTGCTGGTCTTTGCCGGCGGATGGCGGCGATCAGCTGCAACACAAGCATCAGCGCGATGCATGGTATCGAGATCATAGAGCAAACCTACGTGATGTGCAAGCCGATCGTGGCCTTCTCCCCAAACTCGGCTTCCTGATGCGGCGACCAGGGTAACTTGCGTACAAATCTGGTAGGAATGCTCTATCAAGCACAACGCATGGTAACTATTTTGGCCGCGGCTTCAGCCTCTTGCTGTATCTCCAGCAGTTCTTGTTCTGCCCAGGCGAGCGCTTTCTCAAGCCTCCATGAACCAGGGCTCTCGTGTTTGAATCGATCTGGCTGCTCGATACATCCCTGCCAAAACCAGTTGCTTTTCGTGAGTGCCAAGGAGTGCTCGACCAGGGTTGGCCAGCGTTTCTCGATGTCGAGCTAGAGCAGCCAAAACCGGTACGACGCGGTAGACGGCGGCAGCAGTAGCTCAGGTACTATACATCTTGAAAGTGAACTGCCGATGCCCAGACTGAGGCACTTGGCGAACGCGCCGCACAGCACGCCGATGAAAGCGGTGGGCTATCGCTTGGACGAACCGACCCGTGCCATGGTACGGGCGATCACGGATCACGAGGATCGCTCGCCGAAAGAGATACCTTGCGCTGGCTCATCCGTCGTGCCTATCGGGCGCTGCCACCCGAAGCGCAAACCGTCGATACGGCCACACGCCGAGACGAACCAGGCGCGTGACGAACCTGGTCACGCTCAGCACACTTGGCCGCGCGTTTGGCGTGCGACTGATGATGCTCCCGACGCACCGCAGCGTGTAGCCTAGGCATTGCAGGGTTGGGTGGTACGCGCGACAACATCATGCCGATTGACCGCGATCATCAGCATCGCGCAGGGCTGGCATGGGAATAGGAGCACCGACGAACGCGCTCCTCCATCGATCGATCCTCGCGCGCGGCCAGCAGCCGATTCGCTCAGCGCACTAATGGCCGCCGTCACCGCGCATCCCCCCGCTGTGGGCGCGCTGCTGGCCCTGGTTTCCAAATCGGTATGGGCCTCTTTCGAGCTGACCAGCGGACGCGGCACCGGTTCCACGCGCGAGGGTGCTGTCTGCTCTGGAGGCTATAGCCGCTGGTGCTGATCGGCACGTGGCGATACTGCGTCACCTCCGAGCGGCGCACGACAGCGCACACGATCATGCCGCATGCATTGGCGAAGATTCGTGCGGCGAAGGCCATCGGTGATTGATCAGGCACGTCGCACACCAATGGAGAGAAAGGTCGCTCCCGATGGCAAGCCAACCGATCACGGTCGGAGCGGATTTCGAGACGCTGATCGCCCGCGCCGGATTCACGAAAGCAAGTCTTGCGCGTGCAGCGAAGGTCAATTGCGGCGTCATCTTTCGCGCGCTCAGTCCCAACGTGTATGCGGTGAGCGGCGCGCTGCGCAAGACCACCGCCTGGAACATCGGGCAAGCCTACGCCGAACGCATCGATCTGGATCGCGATCGCGCCTTCGTGCAGCTCTTTGTCGTGACCGGTGAGCAAGCTCCCGTCGCCCATAGGTCTCTCGCCGCTGAGCCCGCTGGTGGGTCGGTGATGGATCGGGACACGCCCGAGTGAGCGGTGCAGCCGCGCCATCAGGAACCGTCAGCGGTGCGTGCCACCCTGCTGAAGAAACCGGCCACCCTTCGGCGGGAGGCAGAATCGCTGGCGATGCTCGATGCGATCATGCAGGATGAAGACCGGCGCAGCCAGCGCGACATGATCCGCGTGCTGATCAAACGGGCATATCGCGCGCTGGTCGCGCGGCGATCGCCGACCGATACCCCGCGCCTCGATACGCCGATCACCGGCGATCGACCGAAAGAACCGCAGTAATGCGGCAACGGCGATCATCGGGTCGTGGTGTGGAGATCATGGTGGTGCGCGCGTCGGCGTGTGCAAGCAGCTGCTGGACCGTGCGGATGGCGTCGTCATCCTCCAACAGGTGCGTCGCGAAGCTATGCCGGAACGTATGACCGCTGCCTGGCGCTGGCGGCGCGCTCGATCGTCGTCTTCACCGCCCATTGGAGGCTGTCCTGCGAAGCATGCGGGCGGCGGATCATCCCGGCACATAGATCGTTCGTGCGCTGCCCGGCTGGGAAGACCGACTGCCAGCGCCAGTCCGTGGTCGCCTGCTCTCTGGGGGATTCGTAAAGGAGGCTTCAGCGATGGGAATGAGCGACGAAGCTGGGATTCGTAATACACCCGACCAGTGGAATGGGTTACGAATCAGATTCGCAAATCCTCCCGTAGTGACGTATGATACGAGTCCGGGATTCAGAAAGAACGCAGCATGATAGACGCATTCGATTCGTCCAGTGACATGTTCGGCCGTCAGCTATAAACGGCGTGCCACTATCGATGCTAGACCTTATCATGATTGAAATATATGTGCCATTAGGATGTTGTAGAACGGCCTTACCCAAACGAACGTGCTATCGCCGATTTATTGCATCCTGAAGAGCTAGAATCAATCCATAAACTTAAATCGTGATACGGTCTGCTGTAAAGAAAGTGCTCTTCTTTTTCCACAACCAATTCAGTAGGAATGTATCATGCCTACCAATCATCTGCCACGTGCCTCAATGACTGACTTTAGCGCCATTGACATGTGGCTCCGACGTTGGATGGCCATGCTGGTGATCTTTGGCTGTGGATCAGCAACACTCATATGGAGCGCGAATATACTCCAAGCGCTTGCACTGTGGAATGACCTAGAGATCTTGATCGGTGGCGGTCTGCTCGGTGGCGGGGTTGTCGCGCTCTTCGCAGGGTATGCGTTACAGAGATATCTTACCCATACGTCGCTGATTGGATGGCTTGTCGCAAACAGCTTGGGATTCACCAGCGGATTTTTGCTCATGCGACACCTCAACCTGTATCTCCCAGAGCAACCGCTCGTGTGGATCTTCTCAGCCACGCTATGTGGTGTGTGGATAGGGCTTATTCAATGGTGGTTCTTACGATCGACACTGGCACAGGCGTTTGGATGGATCGTCGTTACGAGTACTGCCTGGCTCACACTTTGTATCGTCGCCATGCTGATTTCACTCGGCCTCGATTAATGACGGGAGTGCTGATGTCTGCAATACGTCGAGTACCATGCGGATACGCTGAGGCCGAACATGCCCATGCAGCCGACCGCTTCGCGCGCAAGATCGTTCGCATTTTGGCAGTTGTTGTGATGCGCTCGCAGCGGCTGATGGGCAGGCCGTTGGGCCGCAATCATCAACGCCCGCACCAAATGAATACCTGTTCTCGACCGCTGCTTCCATGCCTCGTTCTACAGTTGCGTCTCCTGCTCCAATCGACTACCATGCAGGGCAAGCGGGAGTGAGCACGAGTGTCGCAGTTTGGTAAGGATGGTCGATGCATATCATCACCCGCAAACGGCTCAACGAGTTTGTGACCAAACATCCCAATGCCAAGCCCGGTTTGGTACATTGGTACCGCACACTCAAGCCAGCAACTGTAGGCTCGTTTGCGGAACTACGTGCGCTTTTCCCGAGTGCCGACCAAGTCGGCAAGCTGACGGTCTTCAATATCGGCGGGAATACGGCCCGGCTCATCGCGGCCATTCATTACAACCGGCAGAAGGTCTACATTCGGGCCGTCTTGACCCACGAGGAATATGACGAAGGGAAGTGGAAGGAATAACGCGATGACTACGAGTGAGATCGAAACGGTCGAGCAGGTGTGGCCCACGATCGCGCCACTCCTGTTTGTCCCGCATACCGAGCGCGAGTACGATCGCCTTGTGCATATGCTGGATACCTTGATCGATGTGGTCGGCGAAGAGGAGGATCATCCGCTCGCTTCGCTGATGGAAGTCATCAGTGTGCTAGTCGAGAAGTACGAGGATGAGCATGTTCCTGAGTTGACCTAATCAAGATGCAAACGCATGGCACAGAAGCTGTGATTTTAGCCTACGGTCAGCTCTATATCCTTCTCAATTGTAAAGCCCTGCGCGATTGCCGCCCAACAGGCGCATCCAGCCGACGCCCCTGCTGGGGCGATCAAGATCGGGCGTTTTTTGAAGATTGCTTTCCCAATCTATGAGTGTGACTCTCGCAGGGGCGCGGCTGATGCGCAAGCCGTTAGCCGGCTCCCCATCAAAGCGTGTGCCATATTCCTCCTGTTGATGGGTGATAGAATATGCGCAGCACCACGACAAATTAGCCTTACAACAGGATGGAGCCTATGACGCACAGCAATTGGCCGTTTCACGATCCACCAAATCTCGCCGTGATTACCCTTGGCCGCATTATTGAGTTGGGCGATCCCATACTCTACGTCAGTCACGATAGCGATGATGGGGGCTGGCAATTTCTCCACGGCGGTGATGTTCAGATGAGAGATGCCCGCGTGGTCGCACTACGCGAGATCGTCGAGCGCGATCCGACATTGCTTGAGCTCGCCGACCTACCACTTGGCTGGTATGCATGGCGATCGTCCGTCAGCGAACCATGGATACGTGTGCCTCACGAACGCGGTGCGTAGTAGTGTTATCCGCGTAGCAAAGCGTGTCAGGCACAGGAAGGATTACAGCCAATGATGGCATACCCAAAAGTCATATTCCCGAGCGGCTTTGATGAGCGGGCTATTGTGGAAATGGAGGCGAAGGGCTGGATCAGCGTGGTGGTGGAAGATGTTGATGGCGCCCGATATCCGATCTATTTCAGCGATCCAATACGTCTCCAGCAAGATTTGGCTGCTGCAGTGGAGCAAGGAACGCCATGGTTCGCAGAGCCGGGGTTGGTGATCATTCCAAGTGTTACTATCGAAGCGATTGGGCGCACGGTGGTCGGCTTGTGGCGGCAAGGTTTTTCGATTCGCTTCGTTCCCTCAACAAGGAGTAGTGCCGAGGTGGAATTCCCACAGCAGCCCCGTAGGCTGATGCGCGGGAGCCGGCTAACAGGCGCTTGCAGCTGACCGCCTTCGGCGCGCGAGATCGTGCATTTTTTGAAATCAGCCTGCGCCGCGCGCCTTGGCGGCAGCTGAAGCGCAACACGTTGGGCGGCTTATCCGGAATCTTCACCGCCGCGATACCTGCTTCCCATTCCTGCATGGAAATGGTACCCTTACCGCCATCAGCGTCAGACAACCTCTGTGGGAAAGGTGTATCAGCCATGCCACAACTCCACATCTATCCGCATCAGCAGTTCCCATCACATCTGAATTGGCAAGCCGTCTCGTTCATGCGCGTTGAGTGGCCATCCATTCTACTGGGCGGTCATCGCTTGGGAACCGAAACCTATCCTGCCGAGCGCGACCCGATTCACTTTGTCATTACCGAGCAGGACATGCTGATCAGCTATGCCGCGAGCATGCAGTTGATCCTCGCCCACGCTGGAAATATCTACTCTGTAGCGGCGTTCGGTAATGTGTTCACTTTCCCAGCCTTTCGTGGCGAAGGGTATGGCCGCCAGGTTGTCGATGCGGCAGTCGACTTTATT
>WNFV01008881.1_pt1 | contig 11257 bp, 14 predicted proteins | sample 5400101 | NCBI WGS metagenome assembly WNFV01 (sample SAMN13153361, study PRJNA577476) | soil metagenome | isolation source: 115 cm soil or saprolite under grassland replicate 1 | place: USA:California | collected 2016-06-15
GTAGGTCGATCGAGAGGGCGACGACCTCGGGCCGCGGGACCATGACCTCGTGGACCTCCTTGTCGGCGAAGTCGAAGATCTTGTAGACCATCTCCTCCTCCGCTTCCTCGATCACCCCGGTGTCCTCGGCCGCGGCGACGATGTGGCGGATGTCCTCCTCGGTGTGCGCGACGACGCCCGCCGGCGCCGGCTGGATGCCGAAGAGGCGCGTGAACGCGTTGGCGGACTGCTGGAGGAACCATACGAGCGGGTACGTGAGGACGTAGACCGCCTCGACGGGCAGCGCGACCCAGAGCGCCGTCGACTCGTTGTGCGTCAGCGCGACGGCCTTGGGGACGAGCTCGCCGAGCGTCACGTGCAGGTAGGTGACGAGCGCGAAGGCGAGGATGAACGACAGCGTCGTGGCGACGACGGGGTCGAAGAAGTGCTCGATCAGGGGCTCGCCGACTGCGCCGAGCGCGATCGAGAACGCGGTGATGCCGAGCTGGACCGTCCCGATGAAGCGCACGGGGTCGTCCATGATCCGGAGCGCCATCTTCGCCCGTCGGTTCCCGGCGTGCGCGAGCTCCATCAGCCTCGTCCGTCTTGCGGTGACGAGCGCGTACTCGGCCGCGACGAAGAAAGCGTTCCCCGCCACGAGCAGGAGAACGGCGACGGCCTCGAGAATGGTCACGCCCCGATTCCCGGGGCGTTGGTACTAGGCGGGATCTCGTCCAACTCTTCCGTCTGAGGATAGCGCACGCCCCAGAGGGTGTTCCCCGCGACCAAGGTCTCAAGTGGCTTGAAACGAGGATCGAGCACCGCGACGTCCGCCCTGAAGCCGGATGCCAGGCGTCCGCGGTCGGTCAGGCCGAGGAGCCGGGCCGGGACGAGGCTCGCCATCATCGCCGCCTCCGCAAGCCCGTAAGAGGCCATCCGAGCGACGAGGCCTGCGCCCGCGCGGTCGCCCCCAGTAAGGCGGTTGTCGTTCAGAAGCGGCGTCGCGACCAGGTCGCTCGTCAGGGCGACGCGGCCGGGCCCGGCGACTCGCACGGTCAGTTCCTCCACGCGCGGGTGCAGGTGACGACCGTCGGCGATAAGACCCAAGGTGACGCGCTCGTCGAGCAGGAGCTCGGGAACCGGCCCCGTGGACCGGGCCTGGAGGGGCGCCATAGCGTTCCAGACATGAGTGGCGAAGCGAGCGCCGGCGTCGATCGCCGCGCGGACCGTCGCGCAGTTCGCGGTCGTGTGTCCCAGTCCGGCGACGGCGCCGGTCTCGACGATCAGCCTGACAGCGTCGAAGGCGCGCTCGAGCTCGGGCGCCACGGTGACCAGCCGGACGTCGCCACGCTCCAGCCAGCGGGCGAGTAGGCCGAGGTCTACCTCCCGCAGCGCCTCCACCGGTAGGGCGCCAGCAGCCTCCGGGTTGAGGAAGGGGCCCTCCAGGTGCAGCCCGAGGCAGAGCGGGTCGCTCGTCTCCATGGGCTCGTGCGCGGCCTGGAGATAAGCGGTCACGCCGGTGGCTGCAATCCCAGCGGACTCGTAGACCTGAAGGTCGATGAAGCCCGGAAAGAGGAAGGGCTCGTCCCCTGCGGATGGGTCCTCGTCGACCGCTGAAATGAGCTCGCCCTCGATGACCAGCCTGCCGGGCCGGGCGCCGTCGATCGGGTCGATTAGAAGTCCCTCTAAAGTGTGACGGCCTATCACCCGATTATCATCGTGCCTTGGGGGAAGCCGGACTGTCTACTAACGGAGCACCGAGCGAGATCACTTGCCTGATCGCTGACGACCACGAGGTCGTCCGCGAAGGTCTTCGCCTCTCGCTGTCGCGCGCTCCGCAGATTCGGGTCGTCGGGGAAGCCTCGGACGGCGCCAGCGCCGTCGCGATCGCCGAGCGGAGGCGCCCGAACGTCGTGATCATGGACGTCCGCATGCCGGGAATGGACGGGCTCGAGGCGACGAAGATCCTCAGCGAGCGCCTGCCCCAGACAGCCGTGCTCATCTTCACCGCTTACGGGGAGCGAAGCCTTCTCGGCCGCGGTCTCGAGGCCGGCGCGAAGGGCTACATCCTGAAGGAGGCCCCGCACTCGACGCTCCTCCGCGCCATCGAGAAGGTCGCAAGCGGAGAGGGCTACGTCGATCCAGCGCTGATGCCGGCCCTGCTCACGCGCGAGCGCGAGGAAATGCTGACCGTGCGCGAGCGCGAGATCCTCCAACTGCTCGCCGACGGAATGTCGAACGCCGACGTGGCCGCACGGCTGTTCATCAGCCAGGAGACCGTGAAGAGCCACGTTCGCCATATCCTCGCCAAGCTCGAGGCAGACACGCGCACCCATGCCGTCGCGATCGCGCTTCGCGATTCCATCATCGACTAGGAAAGCAGGAGCGCTCGCTGCCGCCACGGTCACGGCGGCCATTGCGGGAGCGATCGGCTGGGCGACCGGCCTCTTCTGGCTAGCGGCGACGAGCCTGGTGACGGCAACCGCGTTCGCCGGCGTCTTCGCTGTCTACCTAATCGTCTCCGAGCGCCGGCGGCACGAGTCCGCCGAGGACGAGCTGCAGGCGCAGACGAGCTTCCTCGAATCGCTGGTGGACTCGATCGCCGCTGTTTCCAGCCCGCTGGAGGCGAAAGAGATCATCGAGCGCATGTGTCAAGAGGCCAAGCAGCTCTTCGACGCGCGCGAAGCCCGCTTCCTCTCCCCGGCCGAGAACGCGGCCGGAGAGCCGCGGCTGACGGAGAACGGGATGATCGTTCCGCTCGCCGTGCGGGGAAACCAGGTCGGGGCGCTCAGCCTCATCCGGCCGGGCGGCTTCCATCGCTGGGACCTCATGCGCGCCAGCGTGCTCGCGGCCTTTGCGTCCAGGGCCGCAGAGAATGCGCGTCTCATCGTGGAGGCGCAGGAGCGGGAGGGCGAGCGCGCGCGCCTGGCCGAACGGCTCATCACGGCCGAGCAGGACGAGCGGCGCCGGCTTTCCCTCTATCTCCACGACGGCCCGGTGCAGTCGATGGCGGGAATCGCGCTGATGAACGACGCGGCTCTCGCGGCTCTCCGCGACGGCCGTTACGAGGACGCGGCGAAGGTGATCGAGACCTCGCTCGAGCGCGAGCGCAGAACAATCCAGGAGCTCCGCGACCTCTCGTTCGCGATCGAGCCCGTCGTCCTCCGCGATCAGGGCTTCGGAGCCGCCGTCCGCGCGCTGGGGGACCAGATCGAGCAGTCGCAGCGGATCACGGTCGCCACTGAGGCGGACGCCGGCGAGCGGCTCAGCGAGAAGGCCCAGGTGGCGCTCTACCAGATCATCCGCGAGTCTCTGAACCAGGCCGTGCGGCGCCAACCGCAGCAGATCGGCATAACCGTTGTCGAGCTCGACGGAGGCGGCTTCGCTGCCGAGATCGACGACGACGGGGTCGGCGAGCGCCGCCGAGCCTCCATCGAGGACATCGACGAGCGCGTGCGCATCCTCAATGCACGTCTTTCCGTCGAGAGCAGGCCCGAAGGCGGAACCGCCGTGCGCGTGATCATGCCGCCCTACTTCGCGACCACAGAGGAATAACATCTCGGCCGCATGGCCGACAAGCACCTCCTCTTCGTCTCGCGCCCGACCGGCTACGAGCTGGCGGAGCGGGAAGGCGAGCCGCCCGCGCCCGGCGAGGAGATCGAGCTCGACGGCGAGGGCAGCTTCGTCGTCGTCAAGGTAGCCTCGTCGCCGCTGCCGCAGGACGACCGTCTCTGCGTCTACCTGCAGCAGAAATGACTCAGATGGCGTCCTCGGCCGCGAGCCTGCCGAGCACCAGGGCTGAGGCGAGCGCGCTCGACCAGCCGCCGGTCGAGATCCCGCCGGCATCCGCCCCGGCGGCATAGAGACCTTCCGCGGCTCGCGCCCGACCGTCGATCCGGATGCCGCCGAGCGTCGTCGTGATGCCGGCGACCACCTCGACGAAGGTCTCGCCGTTCCGCTGCTCGACCGGAGCGCCCGCCCGGCGGGCGGCCTCGATCAGGTCGGCAACGGTTCGGTCGCGGACGGGCTCGTCGAGCACGGCGTCGGGGACGATGTAGCGGGCACGTGCGCCGGGCTGACGCGCCGTCCACTGGACGACGTCGATCTCCGACCAGGTGCGCGGCTCGTAGCGCTCGCCGCGGAGGTTCTCCACCCTGGCGTGCTTCGCATACACCTGGGCCAGAGGAACGAAGTCCCCAGGCGAGATCTGCGGCGCAGCCGCGAGATTCCGTCCATAGAACTCATCCAGGCCGGATGACAGCTCGGCGCCGCTTCCGAGTGCGAGACGAAGGCCGTCGCCGGCGCTCCAGGGGTTCGCGCGCAAGACGAGGTTCGACGCCTCGGAAGTGATGTGCCGGCGAACCAGGTCGGCGTTTCCCTGGAACCCGCCTGTCGCCAGGATCGCGGGAACCCCCTGCGGCAGCTCTGTCAAGGGCTCGCGCAGCCGAACCTCGCCCACATGGCTGGCGAGGGTTTCGGTCAGCTTTCCAGGATCGAGGCGGAGGCCGGTAGTGAGCGGATTGCCGGTGTCTCGGCTGACAACCGAAGCACCCAGAGACTCGAGCCAGGCCAGGTCATCGTCGAGGCGCTCCCACACAAGGCGCTGCAAGTGGGGCTCGCCGCCGGGGCATTCCTCCCGGAAGCGCTCCCAGTCGCGGTAGCGCCACACGACTCCGCTCGAGAGCCGCATCGAGCCGCCGGGCCGGTCGCCCTTCTCGTAGACGACGACGTCGGCCCCGAGCTCGCGGGCGCGTGCAGCCGCGACGAGCCCCGCCATGCCCGCGCCGGCGACGACGAGATCAGGCATGCCGAGGGCGCTTGTGTTTCACAGTAGACGCTCCGCAGGGTGTCGATTTCCGTCCTCAGACGGGGGATCGACTTTGTGCGCGTGAAACACAAGTAACTTTCGTGCTGCGCGAGCGGGCGAGCCCTTCGGAGGCTAGACCAGGGAGAAGCTCGGCTTGTGCTCGACGTATTCGAGCTTGATGCCGTCCGGGCCCCAGACGAAGACGGCGTACGTGTTCGGAGCGTCCACGACGTCGGCGATTTCGAGCCCACGCCGCTCCGCCTCCTTGATGTGCTCGTCTGCCGAGTCCACTTTCAGGCCCAGGTGGTTCAGCAGCGGATGCTCGGAAATCTCGACGTCGCCCTGCTCCAGCTCGACGTAGGCATCCCCCACTCTCAGGCGGTCGTCCTCCGGCTCGAACCCGAGTTCGGCGAGCTCGGCGAAAGTTCGCTCGGGATCCGCGACCGTGAAGGCGACATGGTCGAGGTCGTAGGCGACGCCGCCTTCCGCCTCGACGAGCGCGAGCGGAAGCCCCTCGGGCGCTCTGAAGGCAGCGCGCCCCGGTGAGGGGCGCTCGACGGCGACGTCGGGCGGCAGGTCGGCGAGGGCCTCTTCGAGGTCGAACACCCGCAGGGCGATCCGAGCGAGGACGCCGGGCTCTCGATCGCCTTCGGCGGCGAAGAGAGTCAGCTTGCCCCGGCGGGCATCGGCCCCGACCAGGGTGAAGCTGTCTGTCCGCTCGATCACATGCATGCCCAACCGGTCGACGAGGAAGTCGGCAAGCGCATCGCGATCGCGGACCCACAGGGCCACATGGTCCAGCGTCTCAGCTCTCATACCCTCAAAGGTACCCACGGCTAAGTGCTTTCAACGCTCCTGGGGCGGGAACCATTCCCGCGTGGGGGTCAACGGCCAGAAACGGATCCTGCTGCTGGCCGCCCGGCAGCCCGAGCTGAGCGCTCTGCTCGAGGACGCCGGTTTCGAGGTCGATGCCCGCCGGAGGCCGCTCGGCAGCGACATTCCCGACACAGACGTTGCCGTCGTCTTCCGCGGCCGACTCATCGGACGCAACCAGGCGGCGATCCTCAACCGCAAAGGCGTCAAGGTGATCGAGGTGCTCACGTCCGAGCCGACCAGCCCCTCGACCCGCGAGTGGCTCCGGCTTTCGAACAGGATCCCCAAGGCGGATCTCGTGCAAATCATCCGCTCCGTCGCCGACGGCGCCGAATAGAATCCGTCCACCTACGAGGAGGCCCGATGCTGACGTTCGGCGTCACCGTCCTGCCGGACCCGCCGCATACGCGCTTCGTCGAGCTCATGCAGCTCGCGGAGGAACATGGCTTCGAGTACGGCTGGACCTACGACTCCCACATCCTCTGGCACGACGCGTATCCCCTGCTCACGCTGCTCGCCGTCAACACCGACACGTTGAAGTTCGGGCACTGCGTCACGAACCCCGGGACGCGTGAGCCCACGGTTACGGCCAGCGCCTACGCGACGCTGCACGCAATCTCCGATGGGCGCGCGGTGCTGGGGATCGGACGCGGCGACTCGGCCCGGCGCGTGATCGGTCAGCAGCCGGTGAAGATGGCCGAGTTCGAGGCCTCCTGCCGGATGATGAAGGATCTGATGAACGGAAGGCCGGTCGAATGGAACGGCAAGCAGCTCGAGCTCGAGTGGGCCAAGGACCGGCCGAAGATTCCGATGTACATCGCCGCGTACGGGCCGAAGGCGTTGGCCGTCGCCGGCCGGATCGGTGACGGCGTCATCATCCAGCTTGCCGACCCCGTGATCATCCAGTGGATCATGGAGCAGGCCCGTGCGGCCGCCGTGGAGGCCGGGCGCGACCCAGACGAGCTCGAGTGCCTCGTCTGCGCCCCGAGCATGGTCACCGACGACATCGGCGATGCGCGCGAGGCTGTGCGCTGGTTCCCTGCGATGGTCTCGAACCACGTCATGGACTTGATCGAGCGCTACGGCGAGAACTCAGAGATCCCCAAGGAGCTGACCGAGTACGTGAAGGCGCGGAAGTTCTACGACTACAAGGACCACAGCCGCGAGGGGGCGGCGCACGGGGAGTTCGTGACCGACGAGATCTGCGACCGCTTCAGCGTCATCGGCTCGATCGACCAGGTGCGGGAGAAGCTGCGAGAGCTCGAATCGGTCGGCGTCGACCACTTCAACATCTACCTGATGACCCACGGCCAGGAGGACACTCTCGCCACCTACGGCCGCGAGATCATCCCCGAGCTCAAGGGAGCGGCGGTCTAGTAGCGGCCTCGCGACGCCTTCTCCGCAACGCCGCCTGCGCGGCGCGGTCGGCGCAGAGCTCGCAGCAGTAACGCCTACTCCTGTTCCGGGAGCGGTCGACGTAGACGCAGCAGCAGGGTGCGGCCGCGCAGAGGCCGAACCGGTCCCATCCCTTTTCCTTGATGACACCGAGGAGGGCGATCGACGCCCGTCCCGCCACCTCCTGGGCAAGCGTTCGCCGACCCGCCCCGTAGCGGAACCTCCAGGAGCCTTCTTCTCGCTCGAGCTGCGGGACGGCTCCCGCTTCCCGGGCGAGTGCGTTCAGCACCTTGACCGCCTCGTCCTCCGACCCGGCGTCGAAGGCCTGCCGTAGTCGGTCGCGCACGCGCCGTACCGGAGAAAGGTCGCGCTCGGATGCCGCGGCGGCAGCGGCGTCAAGCTCGAACCAGCGCAGGAGCACGCGCAAACGGTCGACATCCCGCATCACTTCGGGCGGGTCGTGCAGCACATCCCAGGTGTTCACGAGGCCGACCGCGAGCCCGATCGAATCCTTTTCGTCCGGGAGGATCACTGGACTTTCACCTTAGGATCAGTCTAACTTCGTCAGGGTCGTTATCGTCTTATGGTCCTGATGGCAATCGATCAAGAGGCTCTGATCCCCGCGGCGCCGGGCGCCCTGGCGCACACCGAGTCCGAGGCGGGAACACCGCTCGCCCAGAGAACCCTTTCCAAGGATGCCCTCTACCGCTTCACGCGCAACCGAGCCGCGGTCGTCGCGGCCGGGATCTTTCTCTTGATCCTCCTCTATTGCCTGCTGCAACCATTCTTCTCCCCGTATGACCCGAACGAGGTCGATTTTGGCCGCTCGTACCTGCCGGCAAGCTGGGACCATCCGTTCGGGACGGACAAGTTTGGCCGGGATCTCTTCACCCGGGTGGCGATCGGCGGACGCATCTCGATTGGGATCGGGTTCGCGGGGACCGTTGCCATCCTGGTGATCGGCCTCGTGTACGGCTCGATCGCGGGCTTCCTCGGAGGCCTGGTGGACACAGTCTTGATGCGGCTCCTCGACGCGCTTTACGGTCTTCCCTACCTGCCGTTCGCCATCATCACGACACAGATCCTCAGCCCGAACGGAACGGCGACGTTCTGGACAATGGTGACGGCGCTCACGGTCGCGAGCTGGCTGACGACAGCCCGCATCGTCCGGGGACAGATCGTTTCGCTGAGGCAGAACGACTATGTCAATGCCGCGCGGGCTATCGGAGCCCGTTGGCACCGGATCCTCGTCCGGCACCTGCTGCCGAACGCGCTCGGCGTACTCGTCATCGCGGTTTTCCTGGACCTCCCCGCCGTCGTCCTCGGCGAGGCGTTTCTCTCGTTCATCGGGCTTGGAATCAACCCGCCAACGGCGTCGTGGGGCTCGATCGCGCAGGACGGCCGGGCGGCATACGTCGTCCATCCGCTCGTCATCGTCGTGCCCAGCCTCGCCATTGCAACCTTGGTGCTCTGTGCCAACTTCATCGCCGATGGCCTGCGAGATGCTCTCGACCCACGTACTCGCACCAGCGCCTGAAAGAGCGCGCGACCGCGTCACCGGGTTCGAACGATTCGAACGATCCTCACGGCGGCTGCTTCGAACTCGTAGGCTAGGGCGATGAACAGGTTCTTCGAACGAATGCAGAGGTTTGGGAAGAGCTTTTCGGCGCGCCGGTCCCAGGGCGAGATAGCCGTCAAGCCGCCGCCGGTCGCGGAACCGCGGACGAAGTCCTGGCGCCACGGCAAGTCGACCGCCGACAAGTGGAATCAGTGATCTGATCAGCGACGAGGCCGGGGCGCTGGAGCGGCGGGTCCTTGGAGCGAGCGCAGCGAGGGGCGAGGCGCCATCTCGGCGCCCCGCCCTCGATCGTTTAGTGGCAGAGCGGTTTGTCGAACCCGGTTTCGACTCCCGTCGCGGTGATGGTGTAGTGGAACACCTCGCTGAACGTGATCCGCGATCCGTCAGCGCTCGTCCCCCGCACTGAGAACGTTACGGTGCCTTCGCTGTTCATGGTGTTCTCGTTCTCGCCGAACCACTGCGTGAAGCGGCCGGTGTATGTGACGCCGTCCGCGACGGCCGTGAACGTGCCGGTGAGTGTTCCGTTCACGTGATACGTACCGTTGTCGAGTGGAACCAGTAGCCGGTCCACTCACCAAGTTTTCGGATCTTCACGCCCTGGTATTTGAGGATGCATGCCTGGCCGGGATGAACGGTGCGCCGAGAGCCAGTATCGGTTCAACGAAGCTAACAATCGCCTGCGCGACCTAGTCAAAGAGCGAGTGGGGCCGAACCAAAGGATCCCGTTCCTGTGCGAGTGTGCAGACGACGGCTGCCTCGCTACCGTCGGACTCGAGTTGAGCGAATACACGGACCTGCACGAGAACTCGGACGAATTCGTTATCGTCCCCGGGCATCCCCGCGTCGACGGTGAAGTCGTCCTTCGTAGTGAAGAGCGGTTCGAACAGGTGGCAAAGCGCGACTCATGACCGACCGAAGCGAGCGTCTCGCGCGGAACGAGGCCCTGTTTCGCTCGGTCAACGAGCGGGTCGAGGAGGTCGTCCAACCCGGGCCGACCGAGGCGATTGATTTCTTGTGCGAGTGCGGAGACACCGAATGTGTCGAGAAGATCACGCTTACCCGCGAGGAGTACGAAAGCGTTCGTATGGACGGTGCGCAGTTCGCCATCGTCGCCGGGCACGAAATCCCGGCTATCGAGAGCGTGGTAAGGCGAGCCGACGGGTTTCTGGTTGTGCGCAAGCATCCCGCCGAGGCGGAGATCGCGCGGGAGACCGATCCTCGCGCCTGACGGCTAGTCCAGGTGGAATCACGTTTCGCGCGTCGATAGCCTCCGGCGTGTGAGCGAGATCCCGCCGGAGGCGCGCGAGGTGCTCGAGTCGGACCGGCTCGCCCACCTCGTCACCCTGAACCCGGACGGGAGCCCCCAGGTCACCTGCGTCTGGGTAGGGCTCGAGGGGGACGAGATCGTCGCCGGCCACCTCGGTACGCGGCAGAAGCTGCGCAACATCGAGCGCGACCCGCGTGTGGCGCTCTCGATCGAGGCGAAGACGACGAACGAGCTCGGCCTGCAGGAGTACCTGGTCGTGCACGGCCGCGCTCGAATTCAGGAGGGAGGCGCGCCCGAGCTCCTGCAGAGGCTCGCGCGCACCTACATCGGGCCGGATGCAGTCTTCCCGCCCATGCCCGATCCACCTCCCGGCTTCGTCATGCGGATCACCGTGGAGCGTCTCGGCGGCGTGGGACCCTGGGCTCCTCGCCGCTGAAGTACGGATAACCCGAACGACAAGACGCAGGCTAGCCGGAATGCGCACACGACCTGTTCGTTGCACCATGGCGTGAGCCACAAGCGGGAGGAGCCGCATGTCGCCGTATGAAGACCCAAACCGCTGGAAAGCGCTCGCAGTCCTCGGAGTCGCCTACCTGATGGTCGTTCTCGACGTTTCGATCGTGAACGTCGCGCTTCCGTCGATCCAGACAGAGCTCAATTTCGCGCCCGAGAACCTCCAGTGGGTCATCAGCGGCTACTCGCTCACGTTCGGCGGCTTTCTCCTCCTCGGCGGGCGAGTTGGAGACCTCCTCGGCAGGCGCTGGCTCTTCATGGTCGGTCTCGGGGCCTTCGCCCTCTTCTCGCTCGCGTGCGGTCTCGCGACCTCCTCGGGCATGTTGATCGCTTTCCGCGCGCTGCAGGGGCTAGCCGGCGCGATCCTCTCGCCCTCCGTTTTCTCGATCGTCTCCGTCACCTTCCGTGAGGGCTCTGAGCGCAACAAGGCGCTCGGGATCCTCGGCGCCATCGCCGGCTCCGGGGCCGCGATCGGCGTCCTCGCCGGCGGCGTGCTCACCGAGTTCGCGGGCTGGGAGTGGATCTTCTTCGTCAACGTGCCCATCGGCATTGCCGCTCTCTTCCTCGTGCCGATCTTCGTACGCGAAAGCCACTCGGAGGGGATGACCCGGCACTTCGACGCGGCTGGGGCGGTCACGGTCACCGCGAGCCTCATGCTCCTCGTCTACGGGCTGACGCAGTCGACGAACCTCGGCTGGAGCTCCGCACGGACAATCGGCGTGCTGATCGGTTCAGCCATCCTCATGGCGGCGTTCATCGTCATCGAGAAGCGCTCGCGCTCGCCGCTCGTCCCCCTCAGCTTCTTCCGCAGGCGAACGCCGACGGGGGCGAACGTGATCGGTTT
>WNFV01008883.1_pt1 | contig 11256 bp, 6 predicted proteins | sample 5400101 | NCBI WGS metagenome assembly WNFV01 (sample SAMN13153361, study PRJNA577476) | soil metagenome | isolation source: 115 cm soil or saprolite under grassland replicate 1 | place: USA:California | collected 2016-06-15
ACACGGGGATTCTGGGACAAGAGTCCATCAGTTAACGTTACAGGAGCAATGGCTGCTAAGTACCTGGAGAGGGCGGCAGACCACGTCGAGATGCTCGCTTATCACGTCCAGATGCTCAGTATCCAAGGCAATCTCCTAGAAGCGGCGCAGTATTTACCGACGCTCCGGGCGTTGGCAGAATCGACATCACTGCCGGCCGATATCTTCTTGGCGTACCAGCACGCCATTGCCATGTATCGTTTGACGCGAGGTGAGTTGGAAGCTGCCGAACAGGCATGGCGCGAAAGTTTGCACCAAGCAGGGCAAGTCGCGACTCCAGTGCGCGACGTTAATCGACGCTGGCTCGCAACCTGCCTGTACCTCCAAGGAAAACTTGAAGCAGCTCAGAAGCTCTTTCAAGAGACGCTTACAGAAGCCACACAACGGGGCTATTTGCGCGGCATCATGTTCTGCAAGGTCCGGTTGGCGGCCATTTATCTTGATCAGGGCGAGATAACACGAGCTGAAGCGGAATTGGCTGAAAGCAGCGCCCTAGCCGACCAGTATCATATCCGAGGTGCCATAACTGATGCGCTCCGTGTGCGCGCCCGTGTCTACTTTCTGCGTGGTGATCTCGCTGCTGCCCAAGATGCGCTCACGAAAGCTATCGAACTCTATGAACGGCTGGGAAGACGGCGCGAACTCGCGGAGGCCCGCGATGAGCTCGGTCGGCTCGTAGCGTGAGAGATACCGGCAGTAGACACACCAGCAACCCGCTAACGTGGTTGGTCGACGTGGAAGCCAGCCAATACCACGCGTAACAGTGCCACCAGCGCCGGCAGCGCGACCTCCAACGAAATCATACCAGGGGCAAGCACAGCTGAGAGCAACACGAAGGCGAACAGAAGCAGTGTGACACAGACGACAATCCCGTGGCGAGTATGGGTGGTGTGGTTCTGGCTCATCTGCAACCCCTTTGCGACAAATCTGGTTCGATGGTTGGAGTATCGCTGAATGTAGCTCAGAGGTGCAGCCTATCCGTTAAGGAAAGATTCATCACCAATCGTCGCACGCATCCACGAGGATTGCTCCGAACATTCGGAGCAGGCCACAGCCATGTGAGCAGACTGGCCGAACAACGCTAGATCTCGACCCAAACTGCGCAATATCCGCTGCTGAATCACGGGAACCTGATAGTCCCCAGCCGCACCAGCACCAGGATGGCGATGATCAGCAGCGAGCGGCCCAAGTCTGCGCCGAGTAACTCCGAGGGCGGCGCCTGGACGATGATGATCTGTGGGAAGGCGCTGAGCAGGAGCTTATCGCGCTGTCAATCCAGGACCACCAGAATCACCTCGCCGCGCCTCTCAAGAAAGACCCGCTGCCGGCCGCGTGCGCGATGTGGCCTATGGGCTGGAAAAGGGCGAGATCGCCAATCAGGAACTGCGCTCCTGACCGCACGGCGAACTACGGCAGTACCTCACCTACAAGGCCTGGCTGCCGCGGTATTGCAAGCGTGCAGGTCGCACGTCAGTCGATTCAGCGTGCCGACCATGGAGCGTCAGATACCTGTCGGGTAGTCCTCAGTCCATTGGTGTCTCACTGCAGCTCTTGTCTAGAGAGAGGATCGTCCACGTTGCATCTGATGAAGGTTCCGTATCCACTGCTGTCCTCGTGAGGGCTTCCGCAATCGCCTGATCGAGCGTCAGGGCGCGCCCAGCCTCCCACGCAGCGGCGAAGGTCACTTCATCGAGCCGCGCGCGGACGGCGGCGACCTTTCGTTCATAGACATAGAGGTCGGGTGGGATGATCGGCGCCCCACTGGCATCGCGTAGCACGCGTGCCGCGCCGAACAGCCGCGCCGCGCTTTCCCACTGCCCCTGCATTCCAACGATCCCTGCCAGCCCCGCCAGCGCCGCAGCGGTTCCCGCTTTGTCGCCAAGTTCGCGGTAGTCTGCAAGGCTGTGGACGAAATGGTTCCAGGCTGGCGCGGAGTCCCCATGATATTGCGCCACACAGCCAAGGTTATGGTGCAGGGTCGCCAAGCCTCTGCGGTTCTGCATGTCTCGGTATAGCGCGAAACTCTCGTCATAGTAGCTGCCGGCCTGTCGATACTCGCCCTGCATCCGCGCCAACTCTCCCAGCGCATTGAGCGCGCGGGCGACGATGACGGGGTGCCGCGCCTTTCGGCCCCAGGCCAGGCCCTGCTCAAAGAGCGGCTGCGCGTGCGCGATGTCGCCCTGATCGTTGTGGAGAAACCCAAGGTTGATCAGCGCAAGCCCCAGGGTGTAGGGATCGCCGGCGGTGCGGCTGAGCGCCACGCTCTCTTCTAACCGAGCGATACCGGCGGGATAGTCACCGAGCGCAGCGTCGCAGAAGCCGAGCAGGTTGAGCGCATAGGCGCGCCCGCCAGCATCATCTGCTTGCTTGTAGAGAGTCAGGCTCTCTGTACCATACGCCGCGCCGGAGACATAGTCGTCTTGGTAATACACGAGCCAGCCGGCGCCAAGCAACGCGCGCGCCCGCAGAGTACTCGTCGCAGTGTCGGTGTCATGTGGTTGCCGCAAGAAGATTTCGAGCCATGCGCGCCCCTCGGCAAAGTTGTTGCTGAAAAGCCAGAACGTCCAGAGCGCGCCGGCGAGCTGGAGGCCGAATGCCGCTCGATCGTCTGCCTCCGCGCACCAGTGCAGGGCCCCGCGCAGGTTGTCGTGCTCCTGCTCCAGCCGGGCCAGCCACGCCAGGACGTCCGGGCCGTGTAGCTCAGGGAGCACCACCTCCACTAGCCTCAGGTAGTAGACGGCGTGCCGACGGCGCAGCGACTCAGCTTCGCCGCTAGCCTCCAGGCGCTCACGAGCATACTCGCGGATCGTCTCCAGCATCGTGAATCGCGATTCATCGTTCGGCCCAGTCTCCCGCCGCAGGAGATTGTGGCCGCAGAGCACCGTAAGTCCGTGCACAATTGCAGCGGACGCCGCAAAACCTGAATCACCAATGCCAGGTTGGGCCTGCTGCTCCCCGCACACAGCCACGGCTGCCTCCAGCGTGCAGCCGCCAACAAACGCGCCCAGTCGCCGGAACAGCGCCTGTGAGTCTGGGTCGAGCAGATCGTAGCTCCAGGCGATCGCCCCACGCAGCGTCTGCAGGTGCATGGGCAAGTCACGCGGCCCATCGTTCAGCACCGCCAAGCGGTGGTCGAGCTGGGCCAGCAGCGCCTGGGGCGGCAAGATCCGGCTGCGTACGGCCGCCAGCTCGATCGCCAGCGGCAGCCCCTCCAGGCGCATGCAGATCGCTGCTACGGTAGCAGCGTTTTCGCTTCGCAGAGTGAAATCGTACTCGACGGCCTGGGCGCGCTCGACGAACAGCGCGACCGCAGGCGACTGCGCGATGGTCTGCACGTCATCCGGATCCGTCAGTTCGGGTAGTGCCAGCGCCACGATCGGGAACTGGCGCTCCGCACGTATGCGCAGCGCTGCCCGACTGGTCGCCAGGACTTTGATCTGCGGGCATGTTGCGAGCAGGTCGGCGATGCAAGGCGCAGATTCCAACACGTGCTCGAAATTGTCGAGCACGAGTAACAATGCCTTTTCGCGCAGGTAGAACTTCAGCAATTCGACCAGCGGCCGGTCGCCAGTCTCCTGGACGCCGAGCGTCTGAGCGATCGCGGCAGTGACCAGCGCCGAATCGCGGAGCGGAGCCAACGCGACAAAATACACGCCATCGTCGAAATCGCCCTGCAGCGCCGCGGCCACCGCCTGGGCCAGCCGGGTCTTGCCGACGCCAGGCGGTCCGACCAGCGTCAAGAGGCGCACCGCGTCATCGCGCAGTCGGTCACAGATCGCCGCGACGTCCTGCGCGCGGCCGATCAGCGGCGTGGGTGGCGTGGGCAGAGTGGCGACCCTTGGCGTGGGCGCTGTGTGCTGTCGATTGTCTGCGGAATGGTGCTGTTTGATCGGTTTGTCATCCTGCTTCCCGGCATCTGCGGCGTGATTTGGCAGCGCTGCCAGGGCTGGTTGGTGCGCAACAGGCGCCTCTAGAACTGCCTCCGGCGCCGTCAGGCTCGCGAAGTGCTCCAGCAGCAGCCGATGGACGAAGATATAGCCGCCGCCGACCTTGCGCAGGAACAGGCGGTCCGCGGCGTAGTCGAGGAAGCGCGCGTAGTTCCAGGGCATTGCGCCGGCGCGCCAGAGCAGGAGGCGCAGGACGAAGTGCTGGATGCAGGCCAGGCCACCGGCTAAGAGGGCACCCAATAACGCGCCCACCGACATTGTCCCGAGGCCCTGAGCCAGACCTTCGACGATGCCGTCAGACCATCCAACCAGGAGTATCACCCCCATCCCGCTGATGAGGCTGGTGATTCCTCCAATTACGCACGCATTCTGGGCCGACCGCAAGATGCCTTGGTTGGGTATCGTTCGCGCCTCGACCTCACCCGTCGTCAGGCCAAACGCCAGACCAAGGATGAAAAAACCAACCAGGCCCTCTATTATTCCCTTTGTCGAACCCTCTCCCAGCGACGAGAAAATACTGCCGAGGGCGGAGAGTATGAGTATCAACGGTATGTGCGAGCGCGCTTTTGACCACGACCAGTGGTAGCGTTCAACACTGGCTATCGAGCCTACGTGTGTAAAGAGACCGATTGTCATTCCAATCACGAATCCAACCCCCAGTCCGGTCGCTACCCCGGCTGTGAGCCATCCCGCTACTCCATAGGCAACCCCAACCGTTAAGCCAGGCCAGATCACATAGGAGAGCGAAAAATGCCATCGCTGACCCTGGGCGTTTCGTTCGAGTAGGTGACGACCGAGCAGCACCGCAAGGATACAGCCGGCCACCCCCGCGCCGGCGGCTCCGATCGCTCCCGCCACTAGGCCAGTCGGGAAGTGCGAGAGTCCATGCCGTACTACGAGCGCCAGTCCATTTCCCAATGCGGCGAAGAACCCAGTGACGAGTCCCAGGACAAGTCCGACGCCGCCTATATAGAGCCTCCGCCGTTTCCACGATTCGAGCCAATCCGGCTGCAATCCCTCGATAAAGAAGATCGACTGCGAGCGCCGCACCATCGCCCGCGCCAGCCACACCAGCCAGCTCAGTGTTTGCTGAGGCGTATAGCGTGCCGACGCGCCGCGCCGCGCGAACATCCGCTGCACGTAGGTGTCGAACAGGTGCTTGCGCCGATCGTCCAGCGATCCTCGGACGCGCAATTCCTCGATCGGCTTATTGCGATAGGCCAGCGCCATAATGGAGATCATTAGCGGCGTGTCGGCCAGATCGCGCAGCGCCGCGTCCCGATCCATCAGCGCCCGCACCGCCGCCAGCTTGTCGTCTCCCTGCGCCAGGTAGGCGTTCACCTGCGCCTCTGTCAGAGGCTGCACCACCACCGCGCCCCGCAGCCGCAGTTTCGTAGTCAGCATTGCGTAGTCGGTGCTGCGGCTGCACACCACGATGTCCAGCAGCCAGTGCTCTTCGCGGAACCGGTTGATTGCCTCGACACAGGCGGTGCGATGCTCCTGCGCGACCTCGTCCAGCCCGTCCAGCAACGGCAGCACCTGCTCGGCCTCCACCCAGGCCTGACTGATGCGACGCGGCACCTGGTAGCGGGCGCTCAGCTCCTCGACCAGCCACTCAGCCAACGGGCGGCGTTGCGCCGCCCACGAGGACAGGTTGAACACCACCGGCATCGGCAGCGCCGGGTTCTGCTCGGCACGGGCGATCAGGTCGCGGGCCAACTGCAGCAGCGTGGTGGTTTTTCCGGACCCAGGCGCACCCAGGATCAGCAGCTCGCCGCCGAGGTCGTCGTAGACCTCGACGATCGGCGTGGCGGGCGGGATGGCCTGCGGAGGTTGGTCGGGCTGCTGCACCACCAGCTCCCAGGGGCGTTCGACCGCATCAGGTTGGTGGGCCAGGCCCAGCTCGATCAGCACTGCGCCGTGCAGCGACTGCTCCAGGATGCCGTCGATCCAGAAGCGCCGGACCTTGGCCAGCATGCGGCTGCGGTTGCGATCGGTGGTCGCGACCGGCTGTGCCGTTGCCGAGATATGCGCGGCCTCTGCATCTCGCCCGGGTGCGACTCGATCGGGCTCGAGCATCTGGTCGCCTGGGGCGATGCCTTCGAGCTTGTGGCCATCGAGCAACGCATGCTCTGGTTGTGGAGACGGAGCCAGATACTCGATGGGAGCTGTGTTTGTGCAGTTGGCTGTGATGGCGGGCAAACCGGCAGCAGGGGCGTCGTCGAGCCCGGCAGGTGCGGCGGAAGGCACCGGATCCGCAGGACGGGCGGCGTGTTCGACCGCGGAAGCGCCCACCGCCCGCGCACTCGGCCCCGCGCGAATGTGCTCGTAGAGCGTAGTGGTCTCCGGCGAGGGATCGATGCCCAGCTCGTCAGCCAGCACCTGGCGGCAGCGCGCGTACTGGGCGAGCGCGGCATTGCGCCGGCCCTGCCGCGCGAACACGCGCATCAGGCAGCGGTGGGCCGCTTCGTCCCAGGGCTCTAATGCCAGCAACTGCCGGGCATACGTCTGGGCAGCCTCGTCGACGCCGGCCTGCTCGTGGTAGGCCAGCAGGCGGGCGAGCGCGCCAAGCGCCTGGCGGTGCAGCCGCTCGCGGCTCACCAGCGCCCACTCGCTAAAGGCCACGCTGTCGCGCAGCGCGAACTGGGCCAGGAAATCGCCACGGTAGAGCGCCTCCGCCTGCTCTAGGCGCGCCACACACTCCACACACAGTTCGCCTAGCGGATGCGCATGCGCGTCAGAAGCCGCCAGCAGCGCTTGGAACGCGGCCACATCCAGGGTGTGGTCGCTGGCGCGGTTGAACTGGATGCTGTCGCGGGTGATCAACAGAAACGGGGGGTCGGCGTGCTGATCGCCGATCGCGCCGCGCAGAGTGAGCAGCGCGCGGCGCAGGTTATTGCGTGCGGCCTGATCCGGTTGCTCGGGCCACAACAGCGCCGCCAGCGCGTCGCGCCGCTGTGCTCGGTCGGCCTCGACTGCCAGGTAGGCCAGTAGCGCCCGCACCTTGTCATAGCTAAACTCGGTGACTTCATCGTCCCCCAACATCACCAGCAGCGGCCCGAGTAGCGAGATCGTTAGCCGCGCCATCGCATCTGAGCTCCTCACATCTAGTCGTATTGGTGAAGTTGCGGTGGAGTTGTGACACTATTATACCGTATCTACGATCGATATTCGTAGAAATTCAACGCTCTTTTCACGCTCCTTTGGACGCTTTGTCAACGCTGACCCCGTAGAGTGAGCCGCAATCTCACTCGCATCGTAGCACCGATCGACGCAGCGCAATATCCATATATTGATCGGTCACGGCATATCGACATCCGGCACTGCCGGAGAATCGTGGAGCGGTTGCTCTTGGCGACGAGCCAGCGCCAGTACTGCTCGTATCTGCTACGGCTGTGGCGAGTCGGCCCGGCCAGCGCTGCGACATGGCGCGCGTCGCTGGAGGACACGCTGACCGGGACACGGCGAAGCTTTAGCGACCTGCCGAGCCTGCTTGTGTTTCTGGAGACATGTCTGGAGGACGATCCGCCCGAGGACGCGTCCGCGGCTGGTGACCAGGGTGATAGTCGTTGATGCGGCACGGTTGTACGGTACGCATGTATTAAAGGAAAGGTGGCATCGAATGATGACGGTCATGCAGATCAATGGAAACGGCAATCCCTTGCTGGTTATCGGCGGCGTAGTGTTGTTTCTCATCCTATTTATCACCGTTTGGTGGAGCATCTTCTCCAAGGCCGGCTACAGCGGGGCGCTGAGCCTGCTGATGTTCATCCCGGTCGTGAATATCATCTTGCTGCTCATCCTTGCCTTCGGTGAGTGGCCGATCCAGCGCGAGATACGGCTGCTCCGTGAGCGGTCGCGTTAGCGAACACCGTCCAATTGACCCGACTCGTGGCTCACCAGGCCCACTGCAAAGGTTTCGCATAATGTCCAATGCCCTCTCCACTCAAGCCGAGCTCGAGCACGCGTTCAATAGCGCGGACGATCATCTGCGCGCGGCGCTGGGCTGGCTCCATCGCCTGCTGGCCTGGCAGATCGCGTTGACTCGGTATACGTACGGGGCTCTGGCCGACGACGAGTACCGCGGCCTCTACGTCCCGGACGCCGAGGTCGAGCTGCTGAGCGCGGCCATGCCAGTCGTCCCACCCGAGCTGGTGGAGCGGCGAGCCGCGCTGGCAGCCGAGCGGGCGACCCTTGAGGAGCGGGCGCTGGCCGCCGTGCGAGTGGGCGTCGACATCCCGCTGCTGCGGGTAGGTCAGCTGTTCGATCTGTCGCCGTTCGAGCGCGACGTGCTGCTGGTGGCACTGGCACCGGAGCTCGACCTGCGCTACGAGCGGCTGTACGCCTACATCCAGGACGACGTGACCAAGAAGCGGCCGACCGTCGACCTGGCCTTGCAGCTGCTGTGCGTCGAGCCTGCCGAGCGCATAGCAGGCCGCGCGGCATTTGCCCTCGACGCGCCGCTGCTGCGCCAGCGCCTGATCCAGCTCTTCGAGGATGGGCAGCGCCAGCCGCCACTGTTGGCCCGCTTCGTCAAGCTCGACGAGCGAATCGTGGCCGAGCTGCTGGACGACCGACGACCGAGGACCGACGACCGCCGGACCATAGACAACGGATCACGGACGATCGCGGTCGACGCACTGCTGGCACCGTTCGTCACGCTCGCGCGGCCGACGCGCTCGCTCGACAGCCTGGTGCTGCCGGATGGGCTGGCGGCACAACTGCGGCAGATCGTCGCCGTGCACCCTGCCCAACTGACGCTGGCGCTTCAAGGTGGCTATGGCAGCGGCCGCGGCGCGATCGCCGAGGCGCTGTGTGCCGAGCTTGCCATGCCGCTGCTGACGGTCGCCCTCGATCAGCTTCTGGAGAGCGATCTCGCGCCCGTCGAAGTGATGCGGCGCATCCTGCGCGAGGCGACGCTGCGGGGGGCCGCTATCCTGTGGCACGGCGCCGGCCAGGCGCTGAGCGACGAGCGCTGGGTGACATGGCGCAGGGCGCTGCTGGCGGCGCTGGACGAGTATGGCGGGTGCTCGTTCCTGCCGATCGAGCAGTCCTGGGAGGCACGCGGCGCCCTGCGGCGAGCCAGCTTCCTGCGGGTCGAGCTGCCCATGCCCACCTACGGCGAGCGCGAGCAGCTCTGGCGGCTGCGGCTGAACGGCGACCGTCCCGACGACCCGACGCTGGAGGCCCTGGCCAGCACCTTCCGGCTTAGCGGCGGCCAGATCCGCGACGCTGTGGCGATGGCGCGCTCGCTGGCGCGCTGGCGGAACCCGGCCCCATGCCAGGGCGGCGAGCCGCTCGACCCGCGCGACCTGTACGCCGCCTGCCGCGCCCAGTCGAGCGGCCGTCTGGACAACCTGGCCCACAAGATCAGCGCGACCTACGGCTGGGACGACATCGTGCTCCCGCCCGACCAGGTCGGCCAACTGCGCGAGATCTGCGTCCAGGTGCGCCATCGCCGCACCGTGCTGGAGAGCTGGGGCTTCGACCGGCACCTGGCGATGGGCAAGGGCGTCAACGTCCTGTTCGCCGGCCAGAGCGGCACCGGCAAGACCATGGCCGCCGAGATCATCGCGGCCGACCTGGGCCTTGAGCTGTACAAGGTCGACCTCTCGACCATGGTCAGCAAGTACATCGGCGAGACCGAGAAGAACCTCGACCGCGTCTTCACCGCCGCGCGCGAGGCCAACGCCATCCTGTTCTTCGACGAGGCCGACGCGCTGTTCGGCAAGCGCAGCGAGGTCAAGGACGCCCACGACCGCTACGCCAACATCGAGGTCGGCTACCTGTTGCAGAAGATGGAGGAGTACGACGGCGTGGTGATCCTGGCGACCAACCTGCGCAAGAACCTGGACGACGCCTTCGTGCGGCGGCTGCACGTGGCGATCGACTTCCCGTTCCCCGAGGAGGGGGACCGGCTGCGGATCTGGCGCAAGGTCTTCCCGCCCGCCGCGCCGCTGGCCGACGACGTCGACCTGGCGTTCCTGGCCAAGCATTTCAAGCTGGCCGGCGGCAACATCCGCAACATCGCGCTGCTGGCGGCCTACCTGGCGGCCGAGGACAGCAAGCAGATCACGATGTCGCACGTGGTGCGGGCGATCAAGCGCGAGTACCAGAAGCTGGGCAAGCTGGTGACGGAAGCCGAGTTCGGGCGGTGGCTGGGCGTGGTGCGGGGATAGAGCAATGAGCGAGCACTGCGCTACAGAGGTGCACGCTATCCCTTGGTGCGGTTGCGCTGTAACTCGGAATGAGAATACCTATGCCCGCTGAAAGGCATATCCAGGAATATACCCGTACCCTGCGCCGCAGACGGCGAACCGTTGATGATGCACCACTGGAGTGGTCGCAGCGCACTGCTAAGCCCGAGTCGTTGGAGTCGCCGGCATTGGCGCACACGACCGCCCAGGACTCGCGCCAGGATACCCTGCTCGCACTCCAAGAGAGCAACGGCAATCAACACGTGCAGCGGGTCGTCGCACAGTCTGCTGCGGCGAGCACGGTTGTGCCTCAACTGAAAGAGACCGACTACGGCACGTTCCTGGTCTATCCCGACGACCACCCGCTGTCGCTCGGACTGACGCAGGATCCGAAGCGCGAGTGGCCGGTGACGGAGACAATTTTCGACCAACTGGAAAAGGTCATCGACATGGTCGGCGGTTCGTCGAAGCTGGAGCTCAATGGCGGCAGCGCCTTCAAGGCGGCGACGCTGATGGACCTGGGCTGGATCATGGAGCAATCCGCCGGCTCGGACCTACTTGAGGCGCTGGCAGAAGCTGGCAGGAAGCTGACGATCGAATTCGCGCCGGGCGCTGGCCTTGCAGTTGCGGCGGAGAACAGCGCCTCGGTGCGACCGGATGGCACGCCCGGTCCTGGCTCCGATGTCCTGCTGCGCTACACGCCAGAGCTGTCGAATCCGTCCAGTGGCAACCAGGGGTGGGAGCGGCGCAAACCAGCGACTGCGCTGGCGCGGCTGCTGATCGAGGCGCTGCCCCGTATGCTCGGCACCAGCCCCACGACTCGGGAACGCGAGCCGGTTTCCGAGAACAAGCAGGCTACCGGGCAGGATCGACTCAAGGATGCGATTGCGCTGGAGAACAAGCTGCGCGGGGCGTTTGGGATGCCGGTACGTCCCCAAGAATAGATATTTACTCGACTGTTGTGTTTTGGTAGCCGATCATCCTCGCTGGTCAGGTTGGTCGCAGCTCACGTTGTTTGGCAAACACGTGGGCAAACACCGCTTCGGCGGTCTGGCCCTCTATGAGGCGTTCAT
>WNFV01008884.1_pt1 | contig 11256 bp, 5 predicted proteins | sample 5400101 | NCBI WGS metagenome assembly WNFV01 (sample SAMN13153361, study PRJNA577476) | soil metagenome | isolation source: 115 cm soil or saprolite under grassland replicate 1 | place: USA:California | collected 2016-06-15
CTCGAGGCCCTCGGTCGTCTGCGCGGCCGTCATGCGGCTCGCGTCGAGCCCGTACACGTTCTCGCGCGAGAACACGAGAAAGCCGAACCGCAGACTCGCGAACTCGACCGACGGCTCCGGGAAATCGAAGCTGAACTTCTGGAAGGCGCGCCCGCGCGGCGGCACGAACACGTCGCTCGTGGACGTGAGCGGGAGAATCTGAGGGGCGTGAACCCCGGGCTCGCGCACGGGGTCAGCAGGGTCAGCGCCGACCCCGGACGCAAGTCCGGGGTTCACGGGAGGTGCCGCCAGCGCGCCGGCGCCGGCGGCGCCCACGGCCTTCAACCAGTCACGACGCGAGAGGGCATCGATCATGGGACTAAAGATGGCGCCCGCAGGACTTTCTTGACACGGGCGGCATGACGTGTACTGTCCCTCGCGAACTAGGGGGAGAGAGCCCGCGTGACCGGCTGGGACTGGCTGATCATCGTGGCGTACTTCGCCCTGCTGCTCGGGATCACCTGGTCGGTGATGCTGAGGAGCAAGGACACGGCCGACGACTACTTCCTCGCGAGCCGCAATCTCGGCTGGTTCATCGTCGGCGCGTCCATCTTCGCCTCCAACATCGGTTCCGAGCACCTGGTGGGACTTGCCGGTGCCGGGGCGACGAGCGGTGTCGCGCTGGCGCACTATGAGCTGCACGCCTGGTGCCTGCTCGTGCTGGGCTGGGTCTTCGTCCCGTTCTACACGCGCTCGATGGTCTACACGATGCCCGAGTTCCTGGAGCGACGCTTCTCCCCGGGCGCGCGCTGGGTGCTGTCGATCATTTCCCTCGTGGCCTATGTGCTCACCAAGTTCGCCGTCGGCATCTTCGCGGGCGGCGTCGTGTTTGCGACGCTCCTGCCCGACGTCCAGCTGCGCCTCGGCGGGGCGACGTTCAACAGCTTCTGGGTCGGCTCGGTCGCGGTCGTCGTGCTGACCGGGCTCTACACGGTCGCCGGCGGGATGCGCGGCGTGGCCTACACCGAGGCCGTGCAGACGATCATCCTGATCGTCGGATCGGTGTTGGTCACGGTCTTCGGCCTGGCGCGCCTCGGCGGCTGGCACGAGCTCCGCGCCGCCCTGCCGTCGGACATGTTCAACCTGTGGAAGCCGCTGGTGCCGGCGGGCATGCAGGGGACGTGGGCGCCGGTAAAGGAGGCCGGCCGCATCGCGTGGTATTTCAACGGCAACTACCCGTGGCTGGGGATGCTGTTCTGCGCGCCGATCATCGGCCTGTGGTACTGGACCACCGACCAGTACATCGTGCAGCGCGCGCTCGGGGCGCCCAACGAGCGGCAGGCGCGCCGCGGATCCATTTTCGCTGCGTATTTGAAGCTGCTGCCCGTGTGGATCTTTATCGTGCCCGGGATGATCGCGCTGGCGCTTGCACGGACGGCAAAGGTCCCGGCGCTCGCGTCCATGGTGGACGGATCCGGCAACGCCATTCCCGACGCGGCCCAGGCGGCTTTCCCCCTGATGGTGAAGTCGATCCTGCCCGCCGGCGTACGCGGCCTGGTGGTCGCCGGTCTCCTCGCCGCCCTGATGAGCTCGCTCGCGGGCGCCTTCAACGCCTGCTCGACCCTCTTCACCATGGACCTGTATCAGAAGCTCCGGCCCGGCGTCACCCAGCATCAGCTCGTGTGGACGGGCCGAGTCGCGACCGCGGTGATGGTGCTGATCGGATTGCTCTGGATCCCCGTGATCCAGGGCGGCCGGGGTCTGTACGACTACCTCCAAGGCGTTCAGGGCTATCTCGCCCCCCCCATTTTCACCGTGTTCTTCTTCGGCGTGTTCATGAAGCGGCTCAACGCCAAGGGCGCGCTCGCCGCGCTCGTCGTGGGCTTCCTGCTCGGCGCCTTCCGGCTGACGGTGGATACGCCGGTGAGTCTCGGGCTCGCGCATGGGTACGCCGCAGGCTCGTTCTTCTGGATCGTCAACAACATCTACTTCCAGTACTACAGTCTGTTCATCTTCGTCGTCTCGGCGGCGACGATGGTGGTCGTGAGCTACCTGACGCCCGCGCCCGCGGAGCAGCGCCTCGGGGGCCTCACCTTCGCGACGGTCACGCCCGAGCAACGGCAGCAGTCGCGCCGCAGCTGGAGCCGGGCGGACGTGGTCGCATCGGCCATCGTGCTCTTCCTGATCCTGCTGGCTTATCTGTATTTCCGAGGTTCCTCATGACGCTCAATCGCCGCAGCGCGCTCAAGCTCGGTCTGGGGGCGGGCGCGCTGCCGCTGCTCTCCCGCTTCGCCCTCGCGGCCCGGGAGGAGGATCCGGCCCCTGCCGCACGCGGCGCCCGCATGGACGAGGTCGTCCGGGCCCGGCCCCTTCCTCTCAGCGCCGTCCGCCTGACCGGAGGACCGCTCAAGCACGCCCAGGAGCTCGACGCCCGCTACCTGCTCGCGCTCGAGCCCGACCGGATGCTCGCCTACTATAGAGAACGTGCCGGGCTCGAGCGCCGGGCCGAGCCCTACGGCGGCTGGGACGGCGGCGGCCGGAACCTCACCGGTCACATCGCGGGCCACTACCTCTCCGCCGTGAGCTTGATGTGGTCCGCCACGGGCGACGCGCGCCACAAAGAGCGCGCGGCCTACATCGTCCAGGAGCTGAAGGCCGTGCAGGACGCCCACGGCGACGGTTACCTCTGCGCGTTGGAGGGAGGCCGCAGGGCCTTCGGCGCGCTGGCCCAGGGTGAGATCCGCTCCGCCGCCTTCGACCTGAACGGGGAGTGGTCGCCCTGGTACACGCTGCACAAGATGTACGCAGGCCTGCGCGACGCGTATCGTCACACGGGGAACCACACGGCGCTCGACGTGGAGATCAGATTCGCCGCGTGGGCCGAGCAGGTCCTCGCCGGGCTCGACGACGTCCAGCTGCAACGAATGCTAAACACGGAGTTCGGCGGGATGAACGAGGTGCTGGCCGACCTCTACGCCGACACGGGGGACGAGCGCTGGCTCGCCCTCTCCTACAAGTTCGAGCACCGGGCGTTCATCGAGCCGCTGGAGCGCCACCAAGACGACCTGGGCGGTACCCACGCCAACACGCAGATCCCCAAGCTGCTCGGCTCGGCAAAGCGCTTCGTCTACGCCGGTGCGCCGGCCGACGTCCTGGCCGCGGGCTTCTTCTGGGATCAGGTGGTGCAGCATCACAGCTTCGCCACCGGCGGCCACGGCAAGGATGAGTACTTCGGCCCGCCCGACAAGCTGAGCGATATGATCGACGGTCGTACCTGCGAGACGTGCAACGTGTACAACATGCTGAAGCTGACCCGGCAGCTGTTCGCCCTCCGGCCGGACGCGCACTACGCCGATTATCACGAGCGGGCCCTGTTCAATCACATCATGGCGTCCATCGACCCCGACGACGGCCGGGTGTGCTACATGGTGCCGGTCGGCCGGGGCGTGCAGCACGAGTACCAGGACATGCTCCAGAGCTTCACCTGCGACGTGGGCACGGGGATGGAAAGCCACGCCCTCCACGGGGACGGGATCTACTATGAGGCCGGCGACAAGCTGTGGGTGAACCTCTATGCGCCATCGACGGCGGAGTGGGCCAGGGCCGGCGTGCGGCTGGCCATGGACACGGGATTCCCCGAAGGCGAGACGGCGAAGCTGGTCTTGACTCTCCCAGCGCCCAAAGAGCTCACGCTGGCGCTGCGACGTCCGTACTGGGCCGGCACGGGGTTCGCTCTCAGGCTCAACGGCGAGCCGCTGCACCGGGGGGAGGAGGAAAATGCCGGTGATCGGGAGCCGGCGCGCGGCCGCCGCCAGTACGGCCACTCGTATCCGGTCAGCTCGTACGTCGAGCTGAAGCGCACCTGGCGGACCGGCGACATCGTGGAGATCACCCTACCCAAATCACTGAGCCTCGAGCCCCTGCCCGACGATCGGCGCCGCGCCTCCGTCATGTGGGGTCCGCTCGTGCTGGCGGGCGACCTGGGGCCGGAGCGGGCGCGCGAAGGAGTGGAAGGGGAAGCGATCCAGCCGCCGCCCACGGTGCCCGTGCTCGTCGCCGCCGAACGGCCCGTCGCCGAGTGGCTCAAGCCCCTGAATGAGGCGCCGCTGCGCTTCCGCAGCGACCGCGTCGGCCGAGAGCCCGACGCCACCGATCGCGTGCGGGACGTCGAGCTCGTGCCGTTCTACCGGCTGCACCGGCGCACCTACTCGACGTATTGGGACCTGTTCACGCCCGGCGAGTGGGAGGCCAAGAAGGCCGAATACGCGGCGGAAGCCGAGCGGCTGCGGCGGCTCGAGGCGGCCACGGTGGCGTATCTCGAGCCCGGCGAGGCCGGATTCGAGCGGCGGTTCAACCACCAGGCCGGCGAGGGCGTGGTCCCGCAGCGCATCATGGGCCGGCCGGGGCGGCGGGGTCGCAGCTGGTTCTCCTACGACGTGCCGGTGGACCCGGCCCATCCCATGATCTTGATCGCCACCTACTACAGTGGCGACCGGAGAGGCATGCCGGCGGACTTCGAGATTCAGGTGGACGGCCGGCGCGTCGCCGCGGAGCAGATGCGCCTCACGGCCCCGCAGCGCTTCTTCGATGTCGAGTATCCCGTACCTCAGGAGCTTGTCCGTGGCAGGAGCAAGGTGACGGTCCGCTTCCAGTCGAGGGAACAGAGCCAGATCGCGACGGTGTTCGCGCTGCGGATGATTCGTGGCGACGCCGAGCGGTAGGGCGCTTCCGACGAGGCGCGAGTTCGTCGCCACGACGGCAGCCGCCGGTCTCGTCCTGCTCGGCGGCCGCCGGCGCTCCCGCCTCGCCGACTCGCGCATCGAAGTATTGCTCGACGAGCCGATCGGCACGGTCGCGCCCGAGCTGTACGGCCATTTCGTAGAGCACCTGGGTGGCGTCGTCTACGACGGCGTCTGGGTGGGTGAAGGCTCGAAGGTGGCGAACGTGGGCGGCGTGCGCCGCGCGCTGGTGGACGCGCTCCGGGCGATCAACCCGAGCGTCGTGCGTTGGCCCGGCGGCTGCTTCGCCGATTCCTACGATTGGCGCGACGGCGTGGGCCCGCGCGCCCGCCGTCCCCGGCGCACGAACTTCTGGGCCGACGACGCCGCCTTCCGGGGGCTCGGGCTCGTGCCCGCGAAGTACGACCCCAACGAGTTCGGCACCACCGAGTTCCTGCGCTTCTGCCGGCTGGTGGGCGCGCAGCCGTACCTCGCCGTGAACGTGCGCTCGCTCGCCGCCCGCGCGTTCGTGGAATGGCTCGAATACTGCAACTCCCCGGCCGGCAGCACGACGGGGGCTGAGCTGCGCGCCGCGGCCGGCGATCGGGAGCCGTTCGGCGTGCGCTACTGGGGGATCGGCAACGAGGCGTGGGGGTGTGGGGGCAACTTCCGGCCGGAGGAGTACGCCGCCGAGTATCGCCGCTTCGTCACGTGGGCGGTGCCCCGGTACGGGGTGGACCTCGCGTTCATCGGATCGGGGCCGAACGGGGGCGACGTGGAGTGGACGCGGCGCTTCTTCGAGGCGCTCGCCGAGCGCCGTAGCTTGGATCGGCTGTGGGGCTGGGCGTTGCACCACTACTCGAGCGCCGACGACGCGGGCGCGGACGCGGTGGCGTTCGACGAGCGCGGGTGGTACGACCTGCTCGCCAGCGCCGACCGCATGGAATCGCTCATCACGGCGCACTGGCAGGTGATGCGCCAGGCCGACCGCGAGCACCGCGTCAAGCTGGCGGTGGATGAGTGGGGCGCCTGGCACCGCACGGCGCCACTGGTCGACCCCAGCCACCTGTTCGAGTCGCAATCGACCATGCGCGACGCCGTGGTCGCGGGCCTCACGCTCGACACGTTCAACCGCCATGCGGACAAGGTCGCCATGGCGAACGTGGCGCAGCTTGTCAACTGCATCCACTCGCTGTTCTTCGCGCACGGCGACCAGTTCGTCGTGACGCCGAGCTACCACGTCTTCGCCATGTACGCGAGCCACCAGGGGGCGCGGGCGGTCCGGACCGTCTGGGCGGCGCCGCGGGTGTCGTGGACCGGCAAGCAGGGGACGGCGCAGGAGCTGTGGGGCCTCGCCGGCTCGGCATCGCTCCGCGACCGGCGGCTGAGCCTGACGGTGACCAACCCGGCGCTCGCCGCGCCGCGCGAAGCGGAGATCGTCGTGCGCGGCGGCGCGATCGCGTCGGTGCGCGCCACGACGCTCGCGGCGCGGAGCGTGCACGACGTGAACTCGTTCGAGCACCCCAACGTCGTGACGCCCGCAGCGGCCGACGTCGCGACGCGTGGCTCGCCGCTCGTCTATTCCTTCGCCCCGGCGTCCGTGACCAAGCTGGAGATCACGCTCGAGGCGCGGGATTAGGGGAAGCATGCGCAAGCTCTGGATCGTCTGTCTCCTCGCGTCGCACGCGACGCGCGCCCCCACCCCCTCCCCCGCCCCGGACCTGCCCCCGAACTACGTGGCGGGGACCCTGGTCCAGCTGAACGACAACGGCGCGTGGTCCTGGTTCATGGACGAGCGGGCGATCGTGGACGAGGGCAAGCTCATCGTGGGCTCCGTCCGCGCCGTCGGCGACTATCGCAACGACCGCGACCCCGACTGGGGCAACGTCGAGGTGTCCGTCTACGACCTTGCCTCGGGCGCGACCCGGCGGACGGTGCTGCACCGCCATCTGCAGCAGGACGACCACGACAACCCCGCGTTCCTCCCGCTCCCGGACGGCCGCTATCTCGCGGTGTACACGCAGCACGGAGTGGAGCGCCGCGTCTACTACCGGTTCTCGGAGCCGCACGATCCGCTGACGTGGGGGCCCGCCTCCCAATTCGAGACGCCGGGACAGGAGGCGGGCCCGCTGCGCGGCAACAACGTCACGTACTCCAACCTGTTCCGCCTGTCGTCGGGACGCATCGTGAACTTCTTCCGCGGCGTCGATCTCGACCCCAACTACATGTACTCCGACGACTCCGGCCGCACCTGGCGGTACGGCGGCCGGCTGGCGCACGGCCGCGACGGCTACAGCCCCTATCTCAAATACGCCTTCGACGGCGCCGGCACGATCCACTTCGTCATGACGGAAGACCATCCGCGGAACTACGACAACAGCATCTATCACGGCTTCGTCAGGGACGGGAGCATTTACCTGTCCGACGGAACGCGCCGCGGAAAGCTCAGCGAGACCGTGAACGTGGAGATCAACGCCTGGGATCTGACGAAGGTCTTTCAGGGAGATCCCGACAACGTGGGTTGGGTGATCGACCTGGAGCTGGACGACGCGCAACGGCCGTACGTGGTGTTCTCGGTCCAGAAAGACGGCCGCGGCCTACCGCGCGGTCAGGGGGGCATGGACCACCGCTTCCTGTACGGACGCTGGGACGGATCGGCGTGGCGCGTGCACGAAATCGCGTACGCGGGCACGCGCCTCTATCCGGGGGAGGACGACTACACGGGCCTCGCGGCCCTCGATCCCAACGACCCGGACGTCGTCTACATCTCCACCGACGCGGATCCCGTCACGGGTGCGCCGCTCGTGAGTCCTGCCGATGGCCGCCGCCACCGCGAGCTGTACCGGGGCACGGGGCGGGACTTCGGTGCGACCTGGCGGTGGGAGCCGATCACCGCCAACTCGACCGTGGACAACCTGCGGCCGATCGTGCCCAAGTGGAAGGATCCTCGGACCGCGCTCCTGTGGATGCGCGGGACGTACCGGAGCAACCACGGCGAGTGGACGACCGCAGTCGTCGCGACGATCCTACCGCCCAGGGCGCTGCGAGCCCCTCGGGTGAGGAGCTCGCCGTCGTCTGGACGGCCGTGGCGCCCGGCGTGTGGAAGGCGACCGTCGGAACGCCGGACGCCATGAGCCTGCTCGACGCGGCCGGCAGCGAGCCGCGGGTGGACGCGCTGCGCGCCATGCGAGCGGTGGAGTTCCCCCTCCCACCGGGGGAGATCCGGGCCTTCCGGCGTGACGCCAGAGTCTCCCTCCGTTTTCCCCTCGGACCGTCGGAGCGGCTCTACGGGCTGGGGCTCAATTTCAAGACCGTAGAGCAGCGCGGGACGGTGAAAGAGCTGCACGTCGATCACTATGGCGGGTCGGACAACGGGCGCACCCACGCGCCGGTGCCGTTGTACGTGTCGAGCGCCGGGTACGCCGTCCTGATCGACGCGCCGCGCTACATCACCGTGTACGCCGGGACCGCCGAGTCGAGGGACTCGAAACATCCCCCGCCGGTCAAGGACCGGAACAGCGACTCGAGCTGGACGGCCATCCCGCTATCCGATGCCGTGGAAGCGCTCGTTCCCGCGGCGGGCACGCGGCTCTTCGTCTTCGCCGGTCCGACCCCGCTGGACGCGGTCCGGCGCTACAACCTGTTCTCGGGCGGCGGGGTGCTGCCGCCCAAGTGGGGGCTCGGCTTCCTGCAGCGCGTGCCGACCCTGTACACCGCCGAGCAGGTGCTGCGCGAGGTGGACGAGTTCGCCGCCCGCGGCTACCCGCTCGACGTTGTCGGCCTCGAGCCCGGCTGGCAGAGCGCCGCCTACCCCGGCACCTTCATGTGGGACCCGACACGCTTCCCCGATGCGCCGGGCTTCATGCGGGAGATGCAGCGCCGCCGCGTCGCCGTGAATCTCTGGATCAATCCCTATGTCTCGCCCAAAGCGCCTTTCTACGGGCGGCTCGAGCCGCTCTCCGGGTCGCACACGGTCTGGACGGGGCTCGTCCCGGACTTCACGCTGCCCGAGACGCGCGCGGTGGTGCTCGACCTGTTCCGGCGCGAGCACCTGCAGCTCGGCGTCTCGGGCTACAAGATCGACGAGGTGGACGGCTACGACAAATGGCTCTGGCCCGACCACGCCGTCTTTCCGTCGGGCCTGAGCGGGGACGAGATGCGTCAGGTGTACGCGCTCTATCTCCAGCGCGCGACGGCGGAGCTATTCCGGCAGCGGGGCCGGCGCACCTGGGGTCTGGTGCGCGGCTCGAACGCCGGCGCGGCGGCGCTGCCGTACGTCATCTACAACGACTACTACAGCCACCCGGATTTCATCACCGCGTTGGTCAACTCGAGCTTCATCGGCGTCCTGTGGACGCCCGAGGTGCGGTCGTCCAAGACGGGTGAGGAGTGGCTGCGCCGCATGCAGTCGGTGTGTTTCTCGCCGCTGGCGATGCTGAACGCCTGGGCCGACGGCACGAAGCCGTGGTCGTTCCCGGAGGTGGCCGACGCCGTGCGCGACGTGATGCGGCTGCGGCTCCGGCTCTTGCCCTATCTGTACACGGCGTTTGCGCGGTACCATTTCCAGGGGACGCCGCCGGTCCGGGCGATGCCGCTGGTCGAAGGCTTCGCGGCGGGGCGCGACCCCAAGGACGAGTTCATGGTGGGCGACAACCTGCTGGTGGCGCCGCTGTTCGCCGGGGAGACCTCGCGTACGGTGATTCTGCCCGCCGGGAAGTGGTACGACTTCTACACCGGCGCCCTGGCGGGAAGCGGAGGGACCATCACGGTGACGCCCGGTCTCGAGCGCATTCCGCTGTTCGTGGCGGACGGCGGCATCATCCCGCTCCTGGCGGGCGACCGGCGCCAGGTGCCGCCGCCCAACGAGCAGGCGGACCTGGAGGTCCGGCACTACGGCGAGGCCGACGGCCGCTTCGAGCTGTACGACGACGACGGCGAGACGTTCGGATATGAGCAGGGCGACTTTTCGTGGACGACGCTCACAGTGCGGCGGGATTCCTCGGGGAAGCTTCAGGGCGAGTCGCGCCGGCCGCCCGGCGGGAAGCCGTTCCACTATCGCACCATCCGCTGGACGATGATGACCACCCGATGACTCGCTGCGCCCTTCTCCTGGCCGTGATCACCACCGTGCACGCGCAGCGGCCGCCGGCGCCGGCGCCGCGCGTCGATTGGCCCGCGTTCCTCGCGCGGCACGACCTGGTCTGGGACCGCCTGCCGGCGCGGTGGGGCGAGAGCGCGTTCATCGGGAACGGCCGTGTGGGAGCGACCATCGACGTGCAGGACGGCGCGCTCGGGTGGACCATCAACCGCACCGACGTCGTGCACGACGGGTCCCGCTTCCCGATTGGGCGGGTCGTCGTGAAAACGGCCGGCGCCGTGACCGGAGGGAGCGCACGCCTGGCGCTGTGGGACGCCGAAGCGAGCGGCACGGTGACGACGGATCGGGGCGAGGTGCGTTGGCGCAGCTTCACGGCGTCCGCCCCGTCCGTGATCGTCATCGTGCTCGAGGGCGCGGGCGGGGAGCGCGCGGTCGATCTCGACTGGTCACCGGCCGAGGCGCGGCCGCCGCGCAAAGTGTATCGGAAAGATCCGCTGGCGCCCGAGGATTTGCATCCGCCTCCCGTCGTCACCCGCTCGTCGGACGAAATCACGAGTGTGCAGTCGTTCATCGGGGGCGGAGCGCACGCCGAGTCGATTGTGTCCTCACCCCCTGACCCCCTCTCCGCGTTGCGGAGAGGGGGAACGACGGGTGAGTCTCGGACTTTCTACCTCAGCATCGGCCAGGGCCGCACCGACCGCGAAGCTCTAGCCGAGGCTCGCGCGGCAACGAGGGAGGGGGCCCGGCTGGGCCTCACGCGCCTGGTCGCGGCGCACCGGCAATGGTGGCACGCCTACTACCCCGCCAGCTTTCTCAGCTTCCCGGACGCCCGGCTCGAGGCCTACTACTGGATCCAGATCTACAAGCTCGGCTCCGCCATGCGCCCGGACGGGCCGATCCTGGACCTGAACGGGCCCTGGTTCCACGCCACGCCCTGGCCCGGGATCTGGTGGAACCTGAACATCCAGCTCACCTACTCGCCGCTGTTCCGGGCGAACCGGCTCGACCTGGCCGAATCGCTGTTCGGGAACCTCGACCGGAATCGCCAGGCGCTGATCGACAACGTGCCCGAGCGGCTGCGGGGCGAGGCGGCGGCGATCGGCCGCAGCTCCGGCCCCGACCTCGTGCGGCCCGTCGATCTCGCGACCGCGCAGAGTGACGCCGCGCACGAGATGGGCGACCTGCCGTGGACGATGTACTACTACTGGCTCCATTACCGCTACCAGATGGACGACCGCATCCTCCGGGAGCGGGTGTATCCGCTGTTGGTGCGCGCCATCGGCAACTACCTCGCCTACGTCGAGCGGGGGGAGGACGGGCGTTGGCATCTTCCGCCGACGCACTCACCGGAGCTCGCGACCGTGCCGGACGCGAGCTACGACCTCGCGCTGCTGCGGTGGGGCCTCGAGACGCTCATCGCGGGCGCCGCGCGGCTGCGGCTCGACGAGCCGCGCGTGCCGC
>WNFV01008887.1_pt1 | contig 11255 bp, 8 predicted proteins | sample 5400101 | NCBI WGS metagenome assembly WNFV01 (sample SAMN13153361, study PRJNA577476) | soil metagenome | isolation source: 115 cm soil or saprolite under grassland replicate 1 | place: USA:California | collected 2016-06-15
CCGAGAACCGGGGGGCCTATCCTCGACCGCGCCACCGTCGTCAAGACCGTGACCGGCCAGCGGCCTGTTACGGCACACGACATACTCCTTACCGGAACCAGGGCGGGAGGAGTGCGACAGACACCCCACCCGCTGACCCTGGGTGGACGTCAGGGCGTGGTTGGGTCGGCGTAGGAGCCGCCGAAGATGTCGGAGTTGCCGAAGCCGGCCGGGCAGTCCTGCTGCGGGGCTGGGGTGGGCACCGCGTCGCCGGTCCGCAGCGACATCCGCCAGGCGTCGATGGCCGGGCAGTCGACGGCGCGCCGCACGTCGTTCCACACCGCCGCGCCATACCCGTTGGTCGCCGCCGCGTACACGTAGTCGCCCAGGAACTCGCCGGTCAGGTCGTTCTGGCTGGACCCACGGGCATCCCCTGGTGTGCCGCGATGCAGCTGCGAGAACACGCCCACGGTGCCACCCGCGGCCACCTCAGCGTGGGTCACCACCCCAACCAGCGGCCGGTCGTTGTCGGACCCGATCGTGCTTTGCTTGTACGGCTCGGTGAAGGCGTTGTAGACCAGGTAGACGTCGCGGCCGTCGGGCGAGATCGCCGGCGCGGCGTAGTAGCCCCGGTCGGCCGGCTGGCCCAGCTCCTCCTCCACCCGCCGAAGGGCCGTCCAGCTCCCGCCGCCGTCGGTGGAGCTGGTAAACAACACGTGCTCGTCGTTGAGGCCGGCCCGGCCGTCCACCCAGGTCAACACGAGCTGGTCGGTGGCGCCGGTGCCGGTGGGCGCGCCGTTGGCGATGTCGACGCTGGGGGCGTCCGACAGGTCGCTTCTGGCGCCGGCGATGCCGTCCATGGTGGTGCGGCCAAGCACCGGATCCAGGATCCCGGTGTGCACCGCCACAAACAGCCGCCGCGGCTGCTCGAAGCTGGCGCCGCCGTCCAAGGACCTGGCCGTGTAGATGCCCTGCTGCCGGAGCTGCTGGTCCCAGCCCAGCCAGAACACGTGCACGGTGCCGCGGCTGTCGGTGCGGATGGTGCAGCCACTGGCCCCGCTGAACAGGAAGAACGGCAGCCCCGAGGAAGAGCCGGGGATGCTGACCACGGTGACCTTGGACCAGCTGTCGCCACCGTCGCTGGAGCTGGCCACGTCCAAGGTGTGGGCGGCCGACCCGGCGCTCGGCCCGCCGACATACCGGGCGAAGCAGACATAGGCGTTGCCGAAGAACCCGCTGGAGGCGGCGTTGTCGGCCCAGACCTGCTCCTTGTCGGCGAACGCCGCGGCGCTGTTGCTGCCGGGGATCACCACCGGCGGCTTCCACGCCGCCTTGCCAGCTTGGCCGCCGGCCGCCGCAGCCGCCACGTCGTCGGTGCGGGACACGCCGATGGCCTCAACGCCCTTGAACGCGGCCTCGCTGCGCTTGGCGGCGAAGTTGGCGGTCAGGTTGGCGTAGTACAGCCGCGACCCGTTGGCCCACGAGAACTCCCCGTTGGCGTCCGGGCGCGGGCCGAACGCCAGCGCCGGGTCCCCGTCGGACACCAGCCCGTTCTCGGAGTACCAGGGCAGCGTGCCGATCTGCCCGCCCTGCTCGGGCGTCAGCGGCACACAACCGGGGTCGGGACCGACCTGGCCCAGGCAGCTGCCGTCCACGCCTGTCCGGGCGCTGTAGCCCGAGTAGGTCGGCTGCACCCAGCTGTCGCCGGCGTCAAACGAGAACGAGATCCCGGAGACCCCGACACCGGGGGTGAACGGGCAGGTGGTGTCGTCGCCGGCGTTGCAGGCTTCCAGGTCGATGTTGTCGTTGGCGCCCGCGGCCAGGATGTTGGGGTGGGCCTGGTCGACCGCGACCGCCGGCTCGTTCTGCTTGTTGGCCGAAAACGGACTGGAGGGGCTGCCCACCGACACCAGCGTGTCGCCGCCGTGCGTCGCGGCCGCCGGCACGGCCTGGGCGGCGACCACAGCCGCAAGCAGGCTCACCGTCAGCAACGTGGACCGGATCGTTGTGCGCATGGATCCTCCCGTAAGAGGCGCTGGGTGGTAGCGCTGACCGTGGCTTGCTCCGGACCTGGCCCGCGCCTCCTTCCCGCCCGGCGGAGGGCGAACCCGCTCCTTCGGACACGCTGCCGTGACTTGTACCTGCGGCGCAGCCTGCGCCACTCGATGTCCCTATAAGGAACGTGTGGCAGGCCAGGGCCGTTTCGGTCGACTACCGCCGAGCGACCGGGAACAGCCACGCTGGCTGCCCCCGGTCGGCTGGCGCTGAAGGGAGCTAGAAGGCGTCCACGTTGACGAGTCGTTCCTTGATCCCGTCGGGGTCGTCGACGCTGTTCCAGTTCAGGTTGCCGGCCGCCTGCAGGGCGCTCTTAACGGCCGCGGGGCTGGCCGCCGGGTGCGTCGACTTGTACAGCGCCGCCGCCCCACCCGCGTGGGGGCTGGCCATCGAGGTGCCACTGAAGGTGGCGTAGCCGCCGCGCTTGTAGGTCGACAGGATGCACACGCCCGGGGCGATCAGGTCCACGTCCGGCCCGAAGTTGGAGAAGTCCGCCAGCGTGTCGTCTTCATCCGCCCGGCACGTCGGGGCCCCCAGCCCGCCCGGCTGGCCGTCGAAGTCGGCCAGCGCCGACACGGTGATGACCTCGTCGTAGGCGGCGGGCACGTGGTTGGCGGCATCGTCGGCCTCGTTGCCGGCGGCGACCGTGTAGGTCACCCCAGCCGCCACCGAGGTGCAGATGGCATCGTGGAAGGCGTCCCCGGTCGCGCAACCCGACCCGGGCGGCTCGGCACCGGTGCCACCAAGGCTCATGTTGGCGACCTCAATGGTGGCCGCGTGCTCGGTCACCCAGTCGACCCCGCAGATGACATCGGCGAAGCTGCCCAGGCCACCGGCGTTGAGCACCCGCACCGCCCACAGCCGCGCCCCCGGCGCGACCCCGACCACGCCGAGGTCGTTGTCGCGGGCGCCGATGGTCCCGGCGACGTGGCTGCCATGACCGTTGCCGTCGTTGAAGCTCCGTCCGCTGGAGCAGTTGACCCCGCCGGCCACGTTCAGGTCCGGGTGGGTGAGGTCGATGCCGGTATCGATCACCGCCACGTCCACATTGACGCTGCCCGTCCCGTCCCCGGAGGTGGTGCTGGACAACTCGCCGTCGACCCGGTCGATCCCGGTCGGCAGCACCTGCTGGTCCAGGTGCACCGGGCGGTCCGGGGTGACGGAGGCGACCCGCGGGTCGGCCCGCAACCCCTGGGCGTCGGCTGCGGTCATGACCGCGCTGTAGCCCTTCAACGCGTGCCGGTAGACGTGCCCGACACGCAGCCCGCGGGCCTGTGCCTGCTCGGCGGCAACCGCCCCGGGCGACCTGACCGAGCCCTTGAGCACCACGATGTAGCTGCTGGTTGGCGCTGCCGCGCCCGCCACCGGCAGCCACACCACGCCCGCCAACAGCAGCGTCACCGTCGAGCCGAGCAACAGACGTCGTCGCATACCCCGCTCCCTTCCGCCAGCTCCGCCAGCCGAGCTTGGTCGCCGGCCGTCAAGTCATACGCGATCCCAAACCAGGTTGAAAGCCACAGACCGGCCGATCATTGCGGGTTCTTGCCGTCCGCCAGGGTCAGGATCGCCTGCGCCCGCCGCACGTACTTGTTCTCCGCCAGGTCGCGGATGGTCTTGACGCCAAGCGCCTGCGCCAGGGCCTCCGCGGCGCGCTCGGGCAGCCCCAAGGCGACAACCGGCGCATCGACCAGCGCAGCGAACCTCGCCGCATCGGACTCGTCGTCAGAGGACGGATGGACGTCGGGCTCATCGGCCATCGTCGCCTCCTGCCTGCAGGCGCTGTGTGACTGGTGATCGGCCCCGCATCGATGAGGCGACCACCGCAGAGGTGACGGCTGCTGTAGCCGGTGCCGTGGAACCTCCAGTCGGGCCGCTGGACGACCAGGCGCCGGACGCGATCGCGGTGCTGCTGATGGGCGGGACCCGGAGCGGCCGGAGCGCTCCGGGTCCCGCCATCGCCTCGCACACAACGCGCGGGGGCAGGCCACTCCTGGTGCGGCCGACCACGGGGAACGTTAGCCGGTGGTCGTTGGGGGTCCGCCCTGCCCGTGCCCTCCGGGGCCGGTGCTTGCGGGCGGGCCGGTGCTTGCGGGCGGGCCGCTGCTGGGGGGCGAGACCGTGGTCGACGGCGGGGAGACGCTGGTGGACGACGCGCTCGGTCCCTGCTCGTGGGTGCCTGCGGTGGTGCCCTCGCAGAAGTCGGCAATGTTGTCAGCCCCACCGGCCGCGGCGGCCAGCGCCCGGAAGGCCACCGACTCCTCCCGGCGGCCGTTGTCGGTGCCCTGGCCGGCCTGCCAGGCCCGGCACAGCCCCGCACGGGCCGCTGCCATGGGGTCCGGCCCGGTGGCGGTCGCCCCGCCGGCTGCGGCGTCCTGGCAGTAGGTGGCGACGTTGTCGGCACCCCCGGCGGCCACCGCCAGCGCCCGGAACGCCGGCGACTCCGCCCGACCGCCGCTGTCCGCGCCCTGGCCGGCCTGCCAGGCCTGGCACAGCCCGGCCTTGGCCGCCCCATCCAGGCCGACGACCGCGGCAGCGCCCACGTCGTGACCGGCCGCGCCGGCGCCGGTGGTGGACGCTGCCTGGTCGGTCGCCTGCTCCGCCTGGCCGGGCAGCCGCCCGGTGGCTGCGGCGGCCACGCCGCCGATCGACAGCAGCGCCGCCAGCACCGCGGCGGCCGCCTTGACACTTGCCAGCTTGGTGAGCACGGTTGCCCTCCGGGGGACGAGGGTAGGGGGAGGTGACTGCACCACGGCCGCGAACTCGGCCAGCACCGCCGGTTCGCCGGCCAGCTCCTCCGCAGCGGGCGGGCCGGTGGCGGCGTCCAGCAGCCTGGCCAGCCTGGCATAGCCGGGCGGAGCGTCGCCGGGGCTCAGCCGGCCGGCCAGCAGCCGCTCCAGCGTGTCCTGGTCGGCGGCCGGCCGCGCGGCCGCAAGGGCCCTAAGCAGTCGGTGCATGTCGACGGCAAGAGCGTCCTGTTCGCTCATCGCGTTACACCCGCTTTGCGAGGCCGGCGGCCTCCAGCCGCCGCGCCAGCCGCCGCAGCCCCCGGTGGGCCAGCACCCGCACCGCCCCCGGGCGCTTGCCCGTGATCCGGGCCACCTCGGCGACCCCCAGGCCGCCAAGCACCCGCAGCGCGACCACCTCTGCCTGGTCACGAGGCAGCTGGGCGATCAGGGCCAGCGCCGCACGGGTCGACTGGGCCGCCAGCACCGCGGCCGCCGGGTCATCGGGCGCCGCCTGCTCGGCCAGCAGCTCAACCGAGACCGACGCGGTCGGCCGGCGGGCGGCCTGCCGGCGCCAGTCGATCGCCCGGTGGCGGGCCGCGGTGAACACCCAGGTCCGGAAGTGCTGCTCGTCGCCTCGGAAGCGCCCAAGCCCGCGGATCACCGAGATCCAGGTGTCGGCGGCCAGGTCCTCGGCCGCGACCGGTGCCGCCACCTGCAGGTACCGCAGCACCGCCGGCTGCAGGTCCCGCCACAGCACCGCGAATGCCTGCTGGTCGCCGCGCTGGGCCGCCGCCAACACCGCCGCAAACGACGGCCCAATCATCACGCACCCGCGGGCGCGACGACGCCCGCGCGGTCGCGCCTGGTCATGGCCGCCAACGCCGGTTCAGGGGTCGCACACCCCGCTGCGGAGGATGGGGTGGAAAGCCAGCCCTGCGGCTCACCGGCAAGCAGTCACCGTGCGCGTGGACGGGCTCGCAGCAGGGCATGAAGGCAACCCGCTGGTCGCCGCTACCTGTCGCGGTCACGCCAAGGCCTGCAGCAGCCGCGGGTTGCAGCGTCACCGCGGAGGGACCAGCTCGACTTGGCCGCCACGATCCGACCGGAGCAGCCAGGTGCCCATCCACGCCACCGCCACCGCCAGCGGCGCACCGGCGCCGGGAACGATGGCGATCAGCAAGCCGACGCCCCCGCCGATGACGAGCAGGAGGGCGGCGTCCCGCGGGAAGATCCGCGCTCGCAAGCTAGCGATACCGAACAGCACCCAACCCACGGCGAAGCCCCCGAACGACACGACCGCACCGGCCAGCAGCCGTCCCGTCGGGGGCTCGGCGACCAGCGCCGGCGCCTTCGTCGCCGCAGACGGCACCGCGAAGGCCTCCAACCACCAGGCACCCGCCAGCAGCATCGTGCCCAGCAACGCCACCAGAAAGCCCACCAGCCCCAGCGTCCCGCTGGCCGCCGACTGCCGTGCGTACAAGCCAACCAGGCCGAACAGCAGGTAGACGGCCAGCAGCGTCAGCGGGCCGTTGACCCCGACCAGCGCACTGCCTGCGCGCACCGGGTCGGCATCCACAACCACAAACGCCAGCGCACCGGCCGGCTGGGCGACGACCAGCAACACGCCGGCCGCCACGCTCACCAGACCAGCCAGGCGCGGCAGGCCCGCGGGCGACATCTGCCCATCCCCGTCGTCAGCAGCCGATGCCCGCAAGCAGCAGGCCCCCCTCAGCGTCTTGCGTGGCCTCCGGCGTGGCCCGCGTCCCTGACCCGTCCTGACCTAGCACCGAGACCGCGACTCCCGTCACCCACCTCGCCGAACGGTTGGGCTTCCAGGCCCCGGGCCGATAGTGGAGGGCCCCGGGGCTGGCCCTCCATCCCCATGGCTTGGGCCAGCACCCGAGGCAACGCCGAGAACGCGCACGCGTGCGCCTTGCGGACGGCTCCGGCGACGCAGCATCGCGAGGTTCGGGGGAGGCACCTCGGCTTGCCACATCACCAAGAACGGCATGGCCAGCCGGCCGTTACGGCAGGAGGGGTCCGGTGCCGCCGTCGGCCCTGGGCGCCGACCCGTAGACGACGTGGCCCCAAGCTGCGCCCGGGGCCACGCGGAGCAGCCGTGCCGCTCTGGGCCTGCCCCTGCAGGCCCGTCATCCTCAGCCTCGCCCCCGTGGAAGGCTGCACAGCCCGGTCCCTGGAGGCTGCCTCCCTCCGGGACCTGGAGCGGCGATCGCGATCCCGACCGCTGGTCGTGGCCGAGCTCTGCGCGGCCTACGCCCATGAGGCCGCCTGATCGCCATGGTGCCGGCGCGGGTGGCCGAGCTGAAGCATCGCCGACATCAACCGGGTTCCGTGGCTACCGCACCGCCGCGGCTGGGTCATCCGGCGCCGGCCGCGCAGCCAGCAGCCCAGCTCGGAAGGATCCGCTCGGCCGGCGGGCCACCTGCCGGTGCCAGTCGACCGACCGATGCCGGACGGCGGTGATCACCCACGCCTCGATGTTCTGCTTATCGGGCCAGGTCACCGACGAGCGCCGTGCAGGAACTTGGCGATGCGCGCAGGCGACGCGCTGAAACGCCGCAACGTCAACTCCCGGAAGGAAACGCCATGGGGACCGTGGCATCGAGCGGGTCTGCCGCAGTCCGCACCAACTCGTTCCTGCGGCACACCGGCCTGTCGATCTCCTGACCTGTCAACCCAACACCGAAGACCCTTCCTGGTACCTGCCGGGACCGGGCCGGCGCCTACGCAGAAGTCGCCCGGACCGGAGCGCCTCGGGGTGGTGCAGGGCGCCGACGTGGGTAGCCGCGTGGTGACCTCTGCACTTGGCGTCTGACAGTTGCATCGGCACTTGGCATGGCAGATCATGGCGCACCACGGCACCGTCCACGACGCGCCGGTCGTACCCGCCAGGACTCCGCGGGGGTCGCAATGCCACGCCCGAGCACCGACACCGCCACGGCGCTGCGGTGCTGGTCGTCGGTCCTCGGCAGCGCACGCCGATGCATCTTCGGGCCGCCACCTCTGTTGGCGTCCCAGGGTTCCCGAGCCGACCCTCGGGGAGCTCTGAGGGAGTCCAGATGACCGCGAGCCGAACCCTGCCCGCTCAGGTCGCCTGGGCGCTGGGGTGGCAGGGGTGACCATCGGAGCGGGCCAGCTCGGCGGCGACGGCGGAAGCCCGCGACACCGGAGTCTCTGGCGCTGGTATCTCGCGTTGACAGCGGCTGTCGGCGGTGTGTTCTTCATCCCCGCGGTGGGCTCCAAGGTCGGGTGGGGGCTGCTCTATGTCGCCTTCTGCCTGCTCGGCTTGCTTGCCATCCTGGTCGGGGTGCGGCTGAACCGGCCGACCCGACCGCTTGGCTGGTACCTGCTGGTGGCTGGCTATGTCGTGCTCGCCGCCGCCACGGCGGTGTGGTACCCGTACGTGCTGTGGACCGGGACCACGCTGCCGTCCCCGTCGATCACCGACGTCCTGTTCCTGTCCAGCTACGCGATCCTGCTGCTGGGGCTCCTGGTCCTGCTTCGCGGCCGCAGCACCGGCGGCGACCGGGCCAGCCTGCTTGACGCCGCCATCATGGCCGGCGGGATGGGCATGCTGGGCTGGGTCTACCTGATCCAGCCGCAACTGCAGGCCTCCAGCCTGTCGCTCGCGGGCCGGGCAGCCACGATCGCCTACCCGCTGGTGGATGTCGTGCTGGTCGGGATCCTGGCCCGCATGGCGTTCTCGCCCAGGGTGCGCCGGCCGGCCTTCTGGCTGCTGTCGCTGGGGATCCTCGCGCAGCTTACGGCCGACGTGGTCTACACCGTGACCGTGCTGAACGGCAGCTTCACCTTCGGGAGCGCGGCGCTGCCCATCTACGTGCTGTCGTGGGGCTTTGTAGGGGCGGCGGCGCTACATCCGTCGATGACCACGCTGTCGGACCCCGCCCGCCGGCACGACGACCGCGGTGAGCGCTGGCGGCTGCTGCCGCTGGCCCTGGCCGCGCTCACCCCCTCGGCGGTGGGAATCCTGGAGAGCGCCAGCGGCAGGGCAGTCAACGTGCCGGTGATCAGCGGCATCTCGGCGGTGCTGTTTGTGCTGGTGCTGGCCCGGATGGCCGGGCTGATGGAGGACATCACCCGCTACCACCGCGTCGAGACGCTGCGCAACCAGTTCGTGTCCCTCGTCAGCCACGAACTCCGCACGCCGCTGACGTCGATCCGGGGGGCGCTTGGCCTGATCGCCAGCGGCCGGCTCGGCCCCCTGCCCGACGACAGCCAGGAGATGCTGGACATCGCGGTGCGGAACACCCAGCGGCTGGGGCGGCTGCTGGACGACATCCTGGACCTGGAGCGGATGGAGTCGGGCACGCTCACCATGGCCAGGCAGCCGTGCAGCGCCCGCGCCCTGGCCGACCGGGCGGCCACCGAGCTGCGACCGATGGCCGAGCAGGCGGCGGTACGGCTTCGGGTCGCCGGCCCCGACGCGACCGTCTTCGCCGACCCGTACCGGGTGGTGCAGGCGCTCACCAACCTGCTCGGCAACGCGATCAAGTTCTCACCGCCCGGCGCCACCGTCTGGGTGACTGCCGAGCGTCGACTAGGCGAGGTGCTGGTTCGCGTCAAGGACCAGGGTCGCGGCATCCCCCCCGACAAGCTGGACACCATCTTCGGGCGCTTCGAGCAGGTCGACTCCTCCGACGCGCGCGACAAGGGCGGCAGCGGTCTGGGGCTGGCCATCTGCCGCGGCATCATCGAGCAGCACGGCGGGCACATCTGGGTCGCGAGCACCCTCGGGCAGGGCAGCACCTTCTCGTTCACGCTGCCACGGGTCGTCGCGGCCGCCGACCAGCCGAGGGACCGGCCGCACGCGACGACCCTGAAAGACCTCGCGCGCTAGGCGGCGGCGTGGACCGGACCGGCGAGCGCACCAGCTGGCAGACAGGGAACCCACCATCCGCGGACGGCAGGCGTGAGAAGACGCAGGTCTGGGATGCCCGGTGTGCACTGTTGGCGCACAGTATGATCCGGTCATGCCAAGTGCGGATGCAACGATCAGCTGCCAAGTGCAAATCCCGGGCAGTCTGGACGAAGTGGCAAACTATCTCCCTCACCAGGCCGCGGGAGGTAGCGGTGACCGAAGCTCAACCGGCACCAGGGGGTGGTCCGACCGTCCGCCGCATGCTGGTCGGCGCGCAGCTGCGCCGGCTGCGAACCGAGCAGGGCATCTCGCGAGAGCAGGCCGGCCAGGCGATCCGGGCGTCGGAGTGGAAGATCCACCGGCTGGAGAACGGCCAGGTCGGCTTCAAAGAACGCGACGTGGTCGACCTGCTGCGGCTGTATGGGGTCACCGATCCCGACGAGGTCGCCGCCGTGGTGGTGCTTGCCCGCGAGGCCAACCTGCCCGGCTGGTGGCAGCCCTACGGCGACCTGCTGCCGCAGTGGTTCCGGGCCTACGTCGACCTGGAGTCGGCGGCGATGCTGATCCGGACCTACGAGGGCCAGTACGTCCCCGGCCTGCTGCAGACCACCGACTACATGCGCGCGGTGATCGGCGGTGCCTACCTGGGCGCGGCGCCGGAGGAGGTGGAACGCCGCGTCACGCTGCGGCTGGGCCGCCAGCAGCAGCTGCAGCGGGCGGACGGCCCGCGGTTGTGGGCGGTGGTGGACGAGGCGGCGCTGCGCCGGCCGGTCGGCGGCCCCGAGGTGATGCGCGCCCAGCTGGAGCGGCTGATCGACGCCACCCGGCTGCCGAAGGTGACCTTGCAGATCCTGCCGCTTGGCGCCGGCGCGCACCCGGCCATGGTCGGCGCGTTCAGCATCCTGCGGTTCGCCGACCAAGAGCTGCCGGACGTGGTCTACCTGGAGCACCTGACCAACGCCGTCTACCTGGACAGGCGCGAGGACCTCGACCAGTACCTGCACGTCATGGAGAGCATCAGCGTCCGCAGCCACCCCCCGGACAAGACCGCGGAGCTGCTGGCCAACATCGTCAAGGAGGAAGCGCGGTAGCGATGCTTGCCGCGTCGTACGTCGTGCAGGCGTGCACCCGTGGGTGGACTCGACCCCACGACCAGCAGCGCCGACCGGTGCTGATGCAGCACCCCGCCTTCGAAGTACCCGAGTGCACCACCAACCTGCCGGAGGGCAACGATCATGACGCACAGCCGCGGCGCAGCCGGTGCGGATCCGGACTGGCTGCCCCAGGAGATCAACACCGACGTGGCGCATCCCGCGCGGGTCTACGACTACTGGCTGGGCGGCAAGGACAACTTCCCCGCCGACCGGGCCCTGGCCGAGCACATCATGCAAGCCATCCCCACCATGCGCGCCATGGCACAAGCGAACCGCGCGTTCCTCAGCCGTGCGGTCCACTACCTGGCCGGCGAGGCGGGGGTCCGGCAGTTCCTGGACATCGGCACCGGCATCCCCACCAGTCCCAACGTGCACGAGGTCGCGCAGGCGGTGGCGCCGGACGCCAGGGTCGTCTACGTGGACAACGACCCGATCGTGCTG
>WNFV01057096.1_pt1 | contig 11253 bp, 10 predicted proteins | sample 5400101 | NCBI WGS metagenome assembly WNFV01 (sample SAMN13153361, study PRJNA577476) | soil metagenome | isolation source: 115 cm soil or saprolite under grassland replicate 1 | place: USA:California | collected 2016-06-15
GTGTTCCTTCCCGTCCGGGAGTACACGCTCGGCGTCGAGGAGGAACTGATGCTGCTCGACCCGGACACGCTCGCTCTCGCGGCTGCGATCGAGCCGATCATCGCCGGCGAGCGGGAGCGGGGTCCGGCGAGGCGGGAGCTGATGCAGTGCCAGGCAGAGGTGGGCACGCGGCCTTGCCGCACCGTCGCCGAGCTGCTCGAGGAACTCGTGGCGTTGCGCTCGACACTCGGGATGGATGCCGCCGGTGAGGGCGTGTTGGTCGCTGCGGCGGGCACCCATCCGTTCTCGCGCGCCGAAGAGCAGCCGATCACTCCTGCGCATCGATACCGCGAGCTGGTGGCGGCGCTGCGCTATTCGGCGCGGCGGACGCTCTGCTACGGCATGCACGTCCACGTGGCGGTCGGAGGCGCCGACAAGGCGCTCGCGATCATCGAGGCGCTGCTCACCGACCTGCCGCTCCTGCTCGCCCTGTCGACCTCGAGCCCGTTCCTTGACGGGGACGAGACGGGCCTCTCGTCGACGCGGCTGATCGTGTTGCAAACGATGCCGCGAACCGGCTTGCCGCCCGTGCTCGAAAGCTGGCGCGAGTTCGAGGCGACGCTGGCCGGGTTGCGACGCGCCGGTGCGATGGCCGATGCGACGTACCTATGGTGGGACGTGCGGCCGCAACCTCGGCTCGGCACGGTCGAGGTGCGGATCATGGACGTGCAGCCGCGCGTCGCGGATTCGGCGGCGCTCGCGGGAGTCGTGCAGGCGCTCGTCCGCCATCATGGCAAGCGCTACGACCGCGGCGAGGGCTTCGCGAAGGCGAACCGGCTGGTCGTCGGCGAGAACCGGTGGCTGGCGGCGCGGCACGGGTTGCGCGCGCGGCTCGTCACCGAAGGGGACGAGGCGGTGGGCGCACGGACGCTCATCGCGGACCTGCTCGATCGCGTCGCCGACGACGCGATCGCACTCGAGTGTGAGTGGGCGCTCGAACGGGTCGAGGCGATCGCAGCGGCGGGCACGAGCGCCGACCGCCAGCTCCGGCAGGTCCGCCAGGGTCACAGCCTCGACGACGTCCTGCGCGGGCTGGTCGAGGAAACATCCGCGCCTGAACGTCTTCGCGGCGCCTGAGCGATGCCCGGCGGCGCGTGGGTCTCAGTTACTCGCGCTAACGCGGTCGCGGCTGTCGCTCGGGAGCGCACCGCGGACTGCCGCGGCGACCTGTTCGGGCTCGGCGTCCACGGAGACGACCGTGCATCCCTCCAGCAGCTCGCCGAGGTCGAGCGTCTCGCCGACCGTCGCAGCGACGACCAGGGGTGTGCTGGGGTAGCGAGTTCGGAGCCCGCGCAGGACCTGACGCCCTTCCTCCTCTTCGAGGTCGAGCGCGGTGACGACGAGGTCGGCACCCTCGACGGCAATACAGGGCTCGAGTCGGTGGAGGGGGCAGCGGGTCGCCGGATCAGCGGTCGCGTCGGGGCCTCGGCAGATCCCGACGGTGCAGCCCGCCTGCCTGATCGCGGTCGCGAGCTCTAGCGCGGCATCGGGCTGGTGATGCTCGATCAGCACGCGCGGCCGTTCCGGATACGGCCAGACGCCGTCGAAGCATCGGCCCCAAGACTCCGTTGGCACAAGATCGGCGGCTCTTCGCGGCCCGAGCGGCGGCGACGTGCGGGTTTTGGGCAAGGTGGTCGCGATCGTCCGCGTGAGCCGCTCACGCTCTCGAGTACGACGGCCAGGTGGATCCTGCCACGGCACGAGAAAACGGAGGGCCCCCTTTCGGGGACCCCCAGGAACGACCTCGGCAAGTCTTCGAGTCGTGTGCTTGAGCTTGCACTGCGGTCGTTACAGCACGAGTGTCCTCCCACCTGCGTTTCACCGCATCCGTGGCATCTACGGATTCGCTCGCCTATGCACTCCTGGTGACGGCGCGCCCCGGGCTCCGCTCGTCGAGCCGGACGAACGGCCGCTCGGCTGTGCCGGTGTAGATCTGCCGTGGTCGGGCGATCTTCTGCTCGGGATCTTGGATCCCCTCCAGCCACTGTGCGAGCCACCCTGCCGTGCGCGGGATCGCGAACATCACCGGGAACATCGCCACCGGCAGCCCCAAGGCCTGGTAGATGATTCCGGAGTAGAAATCGACGTTCGGGTACAGCTTCCGGCTGACGAAGTATTCGTCCTCGAGGGCGATCTTCTCGAGCTCGAGCGCGATGTCGAGCAGCGGGTTGCGCCCGGTCACCTCGAAGACCTCGTCCGCGACCTGCTTGATGATCTTCGCCCTCGGGTCGTAGTTCTTGTAGATCCGGTGGCCGAAGCCCATCAACCTACCTTCGCCCGCCTTGACGCGGGAGATGAACTCGGCGATCCGTTTCACGTTGCCGATCTCCGTGAGCATCGTCAGCACGGCCTCGTTCGCGCCGCCGTGCAACGGCCCATAGAGCGCCGCCGCCGCGCCCGCGAGTGCCGAGTACGGATCGACCCTGCTCGATCCGATCGAACGCATCGCGTTCGTCGAGCAGTTCTGCTCGTGGTCGGCGTGGAGAATGAAGAGGACCTCGAGCGCCCGCTCGAGCGCCGGCTCGGCGAGATACTTCGGGTCGGCGATGCGGAAGATCATCGAGAGGAAGTTCGACACGAAGCCGAGGTCGTTCTCCGGGTAGACGTACGGGAGTCCGCGGCTGTGCCGGTATGACCAGGCTGCAATCGTCGGCATCTTTGCGAGCAGCCGCACGACCTGCTGCATCCGGATCTCCGGATCGTCGACCCTCGACGCCTCGGGATAGAACGTCGACAGGGCGGCCACGACACTGATGAGCATGCCCATCGGGTGCGCGTCATAGCGGAACCCCTGCATCAGGCTCTTGACGTTCTCGTGCAGGAACGTGTGGTGCGTGATCTCGTCCGACCAGCGGGCGAGCTCCGCGTTCGTAGGCAGCTCGCCGAACACGAGCAGGTACGCCGTCTCCAGGTAAGTGCTCTGCTCGGCCAACTGCTCGATCGGGTAGCCGCGGTAGCGAAGAATGCCGCGGTCGCCGTCGATGAAGGTGATCGCGCTCCGCACCGACGCCGTGTTCAGGAACGCCGGGTCGTAGCTCATCAGGCCGAAGCCGTCCTCTCCGATCTTCGCCTCCCTGAGCGCCGTGGCTCGGATCGTCCCATCCTCGATCGGCACGTCGAACGAGCGCCCCGTCCGATTGTCCGTGATCGTGAGCGTCTCAGGCATCATCCGACCTCCTTGTGGCATTTGAGGTCGTGATCCTTCCGCCTACCCGTCCGCTCGGAATCGGGTGCGACACGGATTCGGCTTCGGCCAACTACGGAGCCATCAGTACTTGCGCTCGGTTGGCTGCCACCTCGTGATCGTCACCGGCTTCCAATCGAGTTGAGGCCGGTCGTCGGCCCACCGAACGATCGAATGCTTCAAGAACTGCTGGTCGTCGCGCGCCGGATAGTCGTCCGGTCGCGAATGCGCACCGCGGCTCTCCTTGCGGGCGATCCCGGCCTCGAGCATGCACGCTGCGAGATCAAGCAGCGAGCCGAGCTCGAGCGCCTGGGCATCCTCCTCCACCGACCGCGGGACCCCGACCATCGTATGCTCCGCCGCCCAGTCGGCTGCCGCATTCCCGGCCCGCCGGCCAAAGGTAATCGTCTCCATCAGCGAGTTACCACCGAGCCGGTTGGCGCCGTGAACCGAGACGCACGCCACCTCGCCAGCCGCGTACAGGCCGTCGAGCTCGCTTCGGCCGTCGACGTCGGTGTCGACGCCGCCCATGTGGTAGTGCGCACCCGGCCGCACCGGGATCGGCTCACGGATCGGGTCGACGCCGGCAAACGTCACCGCGACCTCGCGTGTGCCGTGCAGACGCTCGAGAATCTTGTCCGCGCCGAGGTGACGTAGGTCGAGCAGGACGCTGCCGTTGACACCACGGCCCGCGTCGATCTCCGTCTGCTCAGATCGGGAGACAACGTCGCGGCTCGCCAGCTCCATCGCGTTCGGCGCATAGCGCGCCATGAAGCGCCCGCCATCCGCGTTGAGCAGTGTCCCACCTTCGCCGCGGCAACCTTCCGTGATCAGGATCCCGCTCGGAAATAATGTCGTCGGGTGGAACTGCATGAACTCGATGTCCTTCAGGGGCACGCCGGCGTGCACCGCCATCGCCACCCCGTCACCCGTACACGCCCACGCATTGGTCGTGCCGGCGTAGAGGCGCCCCGCGCCGCCGGTCGCGAGGATGACCGTCTTCGCACCGACCGACTTGAGACCACCGTCGAGCAGATCCCAGGCGATCACGCCCTGGCAGCGGCCATTGTCGACGACCAGCTTGTAGGCGAAGAATTCCTCGTAGACCCGCAGCTCACGCTTCAGCACCTACTCGTAGCAGACGTGAAGCAGGACATGGCCGGTGATGTCGGCGGAGTAGATCGCGCGCGGGCTGGCAGCGGCGCCGAACGGCCGCTGCGCGATTCGCCCGTCCTCGTCACGCGAGAAGATGCAACCCCACGCTTCGAGCTCGTAGATGTCAGCGGGCGCCTCGTCGGCGAAGATCTCGATCGCATCTTGGTCACCGAGGTAATCGGACCCCTTGACCGTGTCGAAGGCGTGCGACTCCGGCGAATCTGGGCCCGAGTTGCCGAGCGCCGCGTTGATCCCGCCCTCGGCGGCACCGGAATGGCTCCGCGTCGGATGCAGCTTTGAAAGCAACGCGACGTCCGCGCCGGCGTCGTGCGCCGCGATCGCCGCGCGCATCCCCGCCAGGCCGGCGCCGACGACGAGCACATCGTGCGAACCGATCATGCACGCGAAACCTATCGAGGCTTGCCTGCAGCTCGGCCGATCCGGCGCCGAGGAGCTCTCATGCCGCCAGGCTGTATTCGTGGATCAGGTTGGGCGTGAGCGAGGTGGACACGCCGACTGCCAAGCCCAGCCAGCTGAGCTCGCCGGCGATTCGCCGACAGCCCCAGCGCGGGTTCTCGCGCGCGGGGCGTAGCACGAGTTCACGCATCTCGCCCCGATCGGCGGCCGGCCTACGCGACGCGGATACGTCCAGCGTCTCATCACGAGACGCCGATGCGAGCGAAGCAGTGTAATCGCGAGGACTCAGCTCGAGCCGAGCGCGCCGGCGACCTAGTACGGCGACCTCGTGGCGGAGCACGACGATCTCGAGTTCGATCGACCATCACGCGCACACATGTTTCACCGCACACGCCCGCGTGCGAGCGCGAGTTGCTCGGCCGGCAGGTCCGTGCGGAGCTGCCGGTGCCGGGCTCCCTCGGCGAGGATCGCTGTAAGCTCGCCGGTAAAGGGCGCCTCCGCTTTGATCACGTGCGCGTGGAGCTACCTTCCTAACTCGTTTCGGACAGGTTCCTGCCTTTCTGTTCATCCGCGACAGCGTCTTTCGTGACCCGTTGGTTGCGTTCGATAGCCCCGATTTTCATTTTCAGCGGGCCCCTGCGAGGCAACGGTTTATCGAACGTAGAAGTCCGCGAACTGGCCCGTCATGTAGTGCCCCGGCAGGTTGCAGATCAGGGCGTAGTGCCCCCGCTTGAGAGTGAGGTTGAGCGTCCTCGCCTGACCCGGCGGCACGCCGCCGATCTCACCCACGGCGCCCGACTCGTCTGCCTCATGGCCCTTGAGCAGGTTGCCGGCGGGCTTGTTCGTCTTCAAGACCACGAACTCGTGCCGGACCTTCCCAATGTTCGTGACCACGAACCTGACCTTGCCCCTTGGCGCGCCTTGTGTTCCCGGAAAGACGCTGAACTCGTCGACCTGCACCGCCACGAGGGGCTTCGACGTGACGGCTCCGGCTGACAAAGCGCCGATCGAGACAGCAATCACCGCGACGGCACCGATCCAGAGAGAGAGCTTTCGCATTGGACCGACTCCTTCCTTCCGTACGCTGCGGGATTAGCGCAGCCTGTTTCTCAGGGCCCCGGAATCGAGTCTCTCTCGTGAAAACTTGGCATGGTAGCCACGGCCCATCCGGGCCCCGTGCGCTTCCCACCCCACGGGGGTACCCCGAAGACGGAGAACCGGGAGACGCTTGGCTACCCTCCACCACTCGACTCGTGCAAATCCACGGACTCTGAGTTTGGTCCGAGGTTCGTTCTTCAGCAGCAGAGTCTTCTGAGGCTGCGATCAGTAGTTTTGGCGGCCGATTTCCGCGAGGGCACTGATGACGGTGTCCCTCCCATTCGTGACAGTTGACACTCAAACGGAGGGAGGGACAATGAACACACTCTTCACAGTCGTTGTGTTCGCATTTGTCATCGAGGTGAGCCCGTTCGCTCGCCACACTGATGTGTTCCGCGATTCCCGGACCAGGAAGTGGCGGGGGCAAAGCCCGCGTCTGGACTAGCGGATTCAGGCGCTCTCGGGCGAGACAACCAGGTCTGTCTCCCTCCGGCTTGCATCGGCGTCGAAGCGAAACGTTGCGCTTGGTGACCGTCTGCAACTCGACGGCCACAGAAGTTGTGAATGGCAACTAGGCGACAGGATTCCGACCTATCGCCGGTTGAGAGCGCCACCGCGGAAGCGTGGCCGTGCCTCGACGCGAGCTGCCGAAGCGTCTCCTGAGCCAACGCTCGATCCGGGCCGGCTAGCCCTGAGCTTGCGTCTGGAACTAGGTCGGCGCCGCAGGTGCCACCGCGCGAAGACGATAGTGGCGCCCATTCGCCCGCTTCGGGTGGAACTCGGTCGGGAAGGCCGCTTGCGACCTCCCGTCAGCGTTCGCTCGAAACGCCACGAAGCGAAGCCGGTTTACGTCCAGCCGAACTCTCGGACAGCGCACTCACGAGCGGTAGAAGACGATCTCCGTCGCGGTCGAGATAGCGCAGCGGTCTTCCCAGATCCACCCGCGACATGTCCGCGTACTAACTGATCGGCCGTCCGGGTTTAGGTTCTCCCCTTCCCGGGCGGCCACGCCGCACTCGACGCACTGAGGGAAGAGGGCGACCTGCTCGGCGCTCAGGCAGGGCCCGAACGTCGGATCACGGCCCCTCCGCTTCGGCTGCGTACGTAGCTTCACTTGTGTCACCGTCGCGACCCGGGGTGCGTCAGTTAGTGACAACAATTGAAATCTGTCAGCCACTCGCCTATAGTGCTTCTCTTGCGACGCGACCAGCAGGACGACTCTATGGACACGCGCTCCCTCGGCACGACCGGCCTCACCGTTTCCGCGCTCGGGCTCGGCTGCATGGGTATGTCCGACTTCTACGGCCCCGCCGACGAGGCAGAGTCGATCGCCACCATTCAAGCGGCGCTCGACGCCGGGATCAGCTTGATCGACACAGGCGACTACTACGCGGCCGGGCACAACGAGCTCCTCATCCGGGAGGCGCTTCGCGGCCGGAAGCGCGAGCAGACCGTCATTAGCGTCAAGTTCGGGCTCATGCGCGCGCCCGACGGCTCGATCGTCGGCAACGACCTGCGCCCACAGGCCGTGAAGAACTTCCTCGCCTACACGCTCCGCCGGCTCGGCACCGACTACGTCGACATCTACCGGCCGGGCCGGGTGTTCCCCGACGTCCCGATCGAAGAGACCTTCGGCGCAATCGCGGAGATGGTGCAGGCCGGCTACGTCCGCCACATCGGCCTCTCCGAGGTCGGCGCCGACACCGTCCGTCGCGCGCACGCCGTCCACCCCATCTCCGACCTGCAGATCGAGTACTCGCTCCTCTCACGCGGGATCGAGGACGAAATCCTCCCCACCTGCCGCGAGCTCGGGATCGGCGTCACCGCCTACGGCGTCCTCTCCCGCGGGCTCCTCTCCGGGCACTGGTCGAAGGAGCGCGCCGAGGCGCTCGCCCCTCGCGACTTCCGCGCCTCCGCCCCCCGCTTCACAGGCGAGAACCTCGAGCGCAACCTCGCGCTCGTGGAGGCACTACGCGCGTTGGCAGACGAGAAGGGCGCGACCGTCGCGCAGATCGCGATCGCTTGGGCGCTCTCGCGCGGCGATGACGTCGTCCCGCTCGTCGGAGCACGTACCCGCGAGCGGCTCGCCGAGTCACTCGGCGCACTCGAGGTCGAGCTCCCCCCCGACGACCTCGCGCGGATCGAGGCGGCGCTCCCCGTCGAGGCGGTCGCCGGGGAGCGCTACCAGGCCGAGCAGATGGCGATTCTCGACAGCGAGCGGAACTAGAGTCCCGCGCCCATGGCGACCGAGGCACTCACTGCCGAGCGGATCCTGGAAGCGGCGGAGGAGGGCCTCCGCCGTTTCGGCCCGGCGAAGGCGAATGTCGTCGACGTCGCCCGCGCGCTCGGGGTCAGCCACGGCAGCGTCTACCGCCACTTTCCGAGCAAGGCGGCGCTTCGCGACGCGGTCACCGAGCGCTGGCTCTCGGAGATCTCGCAGCCGCTCGAAGCGGTCGCGGCCGGCCGACTCCCGCGAGGTCGTCAAAGCCCACGTCGACACGCTCATCGACCAGCTCGCACGGATCATCGCGGACGGTGTCGCACAGGGCCAATTCTCCGCGGACGACCCGCGGGGGGCGGCGCGCGCCGCCTTCGACGCAACGAGCCGCTTCCACAATCCAGCACACGCTGCCGAGTGGGGCGACCCGAAGATCGACGATGCCTACGCGGGCGTCCGTTCCCTCGTGTTGCACGGCCTCGCGGCGCCGTAAGGGTCCCCGCACCCAGACCAGAATTCGATGGAGCGTTATGGAGTAGGGGCGTAACCAGTGGCAATCTGATGATCCGGAGGGGGTCGAGTCTGCTCGCCGACGGACGCGGATCCACGGGTCTTGATGCCGGGCACGATATGGACCCATTAGCGACCGCTCGGTAGCCGTCGAGTCGCTAGTCGAGTTCCCTAGCACGAGACGTCGGAGTCGCCCTCGCGATGCTGTCGACGCGAGTCCGTGATCAGCACCAGTCGGCCCTGCTCGTCACAGCAGCCGAAGGCACGCCCCGAAAGCCTGGTCCGCTGAGCGGTCGTGCCCGGCCACGCTGTTCCGCTCGTCAACGTCCGCGGCGCCGTTTTGCCGCGTCCCCCCGCACATAGAGGAGCGGCCTTCCCGAGCGGGTCCGAAGTTGCCTATCAGTTGGCCTGCGCGGGAGCGGGTTCGCGCACGGCACGAAACACCTTGTCGACGAACGCCTTGCCCATCGCCTTGGCGGAGTAGGGATCCTGGCCGGTGATCAGCTCGCGGTCCACCACCACCTTCTTCCCTGCGGGAAGCTTCGTCTGCTCGATCTTCGCGCCGGCGGCGACCAGAATCTCGGTGGGGTATTCCTTGATGTGCCCCTGGAAGCGCCTGACCAGCGGCATGTCCTCGAGCATGCGGTCGACCGCTGTCTTGATGCAGGTCATCCGGTAGCAGTCGTAGATCCAGCGGCCGTCGATTCTGGGCGCGGCCGCCAGCGCTGCCGGTGCATGGCAGATCAGCCCGGTCGTCCGTCCGGCTTCGTGGAAGAACTGGACCAGCGCTGCGAAGTCCTCGTTGAGCGAGTCGTCGACGAAGGGATCGCGGTGGAGCAAGTCGACCATCGGCGCGTGGCCGCCGGGAACGAACATGGCCTCGAACTCAGCGAGCCGCTCTCGGTCGTGGGCGATCTCCTCCAACGGGATCGGGTTCGCGAGCCCGAGTTCGAGCAGACGCTTGTAGCTGCGCTTGGCCGCATTGAGCTTCGCTCGCGAGAGGTTCCAGTACATCAGGCTGTAGGAGGTCTTGTCGATCGTTGGCACCTTGCCGCCGGGCGTCGCGAACCTGAGCTCGAAACCGGCCTCGAGCATGGCGTCGGTCGGCTCGGTCAGCTCTCCCAGGTAGGTGCCGGTCGGCTCCTCACCGCCCTCCCGAAGCGGTATCCGGTCGGCAGCCGAGACGACGACGAGCACGCGCGCCGTTGTCGACATTCGAGATGACCTCCTCGCGCTCATTCTACGCTCCGTGTCAGCGTCGACAGTCGGGGTCGTGGGGGTCGCCTCCAAGGGTGTCGCCGAAGAAGACGTAGCGAAGCTCCGCGGTCCGGAGCACCGTGCTCGAGCGCCGGGCGGAAGAAGCAATCAGCCCACCTACAGGAACGCGGGTCAGCGTCTCTTCCGAAGCTCAACGTGGCGATCGTTGTCGAAGTTGGCACCACCCCGACCACACACCTACCACACAGGCTCTGCCGGGCGGCACCCGGTCGGAGCCGGTCGGAGCCGGTTCGGTCGACGACGAAATGCCTGCTCTAGCCGTAATTCCGTCCGCATTAGGCAGTGATCCAGGGGTTCACGTGCAGGGCGCGATATGGACCCATTAGCGACCGCTCGATCGCCATTGAATCGTCAATGAAGTGGCCCTCTTAGCGCAGGAAGGTCGCGGGTTCGAGTCCCGTCGCTCCCGCTCTTATCCCTCGTCCATCACGATCCGGCGCCTGCCGTCGTGGCAGATCGCGTGGTGGGTGTAGTCGAACGGCCGGTCGTAACGGCCGTCCCAGAAGGCGAGGCAGGTGAACCCGGCCGCGGCGCAGCGATTGCTCCTGTAGCACCGCTGCGAGAAGACCTCGCGTTCGGCTTCTCGCGCGGTCGCGCACGGAACGTCGCCTGTCGCTGACAGCTCGGACCACGACGGGCCGGGCCGCCGGCAGTAGCTGAAGTGACCGCGGTCGGCGCGATAGTCGGGCCAGCGGGCGCCCGCGACGAGCCTGAGGCCGAGCCTGCTCAGATACGGGCGAAGCGCCCTGTACGGAACGAGCGCGTCGTCCCGCCCATAGCTCTCGACGACGCCGACTGCGAGGCCATTCGGCAGAAGCGCGAATTGCGCGGTCGCGAGGGCAGCCGCCGGATGCCGCCGGACGGCTTGGTCGAGGCGCTTGTCGGCGCTGATCTGCGCCTCGAGCAGGCGCATCGCCTTCGCACGCTGCCCAAACAGCTGCGGGAGCGCAATGCGCGTGCCGGAAGGGACGCGGATCGTGACGCCGAGCCAGCCGTCGGCCCCATGCTGGAGGGGGAGCAGGGCCCTCGTGCGGGGGATCAGCGCGCTCACGACGACGGTGCTCGCGGAAACGAGCGTCCGGTCGAGCCCCGTTTCGTAGTAACCGGCGTACCCGGAGGGCAGACGATGGCCCGCGACCCGCTTGCCGTAACGCCGCGCGCGCGGCTCGAAGGCGCGCTGGTCGGAGGCGACCACCGCGCGCAGAGCCATGTTGACGGCTCCGAGCGCGAGCTTCCCGTCGCGAACCTGCGGGAAGGTGCCACCGGTCTCGAAGCGCGCAACGGGAAAGCGGGGCGTCGTCGCCGAGACGACGCTGAGCGGCGACGCGTGAACCGCGTTGGCCACCCGCGAGTG
>WNFV01020377.1_pt1 | contig 11252 bp, 9 predicted proteins | sample 5400101 | NCBI WGS metagenome assembly WNFV01 (sample SAMN13153361, study PRJNA577476) | soil metagenome | isolation source: 115 cm soil or saprolite under grassland replicate 1 | place: USA:California | collected 2016-06-15
GTCGTGCCTCCGAAGAGCGCCGGCTGCCAGAGGCTGTGCGTGAGGATCGTCACCCCGTTGCTGAGCGCCGTATCGCTGCCGATCGTCACCGGCTCGGACAGATTGATGAAACAACGATCCATGATGGCCGATCGCGCACCAATGGTCAGCGAGGCGTGCGGACCGCGTGCGCCGCCGCCGCCGACGATCACCGAATCGGTGAGCCACAGATAGTCGCCCGCGTCCATCGAAAGTCCGGTGATCCGCACATCGTGGCCAATCTCGCCAAGGCGGCCGAGACTCCAGCGCTCGTTCAACTCGGCGTGCAGCCTCTGGCCGATCGTGCAGGCTTCTCCGAGTCGCACATCAGGACAAATCACATGCGTTCCTGCGCCAATGCGAGTGCGCGCACCTACCTGCAATCGATCGCAGCTGATCGTGACGCCGTCTTCGATGACAACCTCGTCGCCGAGCATTACGTCGCACGCGACAATGCGGCAGGTGTCCGCGACCGTGACGCCGCGACCTATCAGCGAGGTGGCGGCATCAATCATGGGTGCCTTCGACGAGGTTGCTTCCCGACGGTTCCTTCCCGACGGTTCCTTCCCGACGGTTCCTTCCCGACGGTTCCTTCACGACGGTTCCTTCACGTACGTTCCATCACGCAGGTTCGACCAAGGTTCGTTGATGCTCGTTTCTGTACTCGATTCAGCGAAGATCCGGGTGAGGAGATCGAGATATTGCCCGGCAACCACCGGTGTCGAGTAACGGTCCTCGACCGTCCGTTTCGCGGCAGCGCCCATACTGGTCCGAGTTTCCGGGCTGCTGATCAACCGTTCGAGGGCGTGCCTCCAGTCATCGAGTGAGTCGGCGATGATGCCTCCGCCCGCGTACGAGATGGCCTCGACGTACGATTGCTGCGGGCTTGCGACGGCGGGCAGACCGATGGCCATGCCAAGCGTGATCTTGTATTCGGTATGCGCCATTTCATACGCGTTCACCAGACGCTTCGGCGAGATGATGATGTCGCAGGTGCGAAGCGTGCGCGCGTATGCGTGGTGCGAGAATCGCACCAGCTCACAACGAATCGCGCGTTCGAGCTCCTCGAGAAATGGCGGTGGGTCATCGACAACCAGGACAAGCTCCGCGAGGTCACGTACGTCCGCGAGAACGTCGCGAATGAGCAGGAGATGCGCCGCTTTTTTGCCGATTCCGCTCCAGACCATTCGAATAGGGCCTGTCGCTCGATGTTGCCGCAGCCCAGAGTACGTCTGCATATCGACGTTGTCTGGAATCCACGTCACGTGCGGCGTGAAACGACGGACGATCTGTTCGAGGTACGTCGAATCAGCAACCACCCAATCGGCGGAGCCGGTCATCGCAATGGCATCGCGCGTTTGATCGGCGGTCGGCTCGGTTCCGGGAACGATATAGTCTCCCCACCTTTCGTAGTAGTTCACGTTCGCGTCGAAGATCACCTTGCCGCCGTAGCTTCGAACACGCGCGGCCTCGTCCTGACATCGCCGGTCCATCATTTTTTGAAACACGACGACGTCATATCGTTGCCGCGCGTCATACAGCTCGTGGTGACATGAAGAGTAGTGCGCGTTCATCCAGGACGCGACATTGCCCACTCGCATGCGAGTGAAGGAGTCGAGGTTCTCGAACCGTCGTTTGTTCGCCGAATCGTAAGTCACCCAACCGACAACGCGCTCGGCAGCCGGACGCGAGCGCGTCGCGCCAGGCCGCATCGTGTCGACGATGTTCTGCACCCGATCGGGCGCGCGGCGATAAACAGTCGTTGCCCACGAGCGAGCCGTGGCCAGCGGTCGCGGCATCACCGGATAACCCTGGCGTGCAAGCGCAATCGTGCGGCGTGCAGCGGGCTCCCGATGGCGCACCGTCTCACGGATGGTCTCCAAGTACCGCGGGAAAATGGTGTCCGGGTCGAAAAGCGTTTTCGCGCGGAGGCGGGCCTTCTCGCCAACCATCCGTTTCGCCGCCGCAAGCCGTCGAACCAATCCGGCGAACTCGCCACTCGCGAGCGGCAGCCCTGCGTCTCCGACGAGCTCGGGCAGAGCGCCGCTGCCGTTGTGAAGAATCGGAAGCCCGCTGGCCATCGCTTCGAGGACCACGTTCGGACACGCTTCGTTCTCCGTCAGATCGAGGAACACATCGCAGCTGCGCAACACGCGGGCGAGAGTCTCTGGATCGAGGTGGCCGAGCGCGGCGATATTGGGCCGCTTTGCGGCAGTTTGGTAGCGACCGCAGAGAACGAATTCGAACTCAGGATGCGACGCGGCGAGCGCATCGATCTTCCAGGTACCTTTTCGAGGGTTTGTGCTGAACGATACGTTGACGATGCGCGGCCGCTCGGCGGACGCGGCGAAGTCAAACCGCGCGCCGGCCGGTGAGAAGCGCGTCAAATCGACCGCGTTGTAGATCACAACGCCATCCTGAGCAATCACTTTGTACTTCTGCCGCGTCGCGAAGCGCGAGTACTCACTCTGAAAGATCGTGGTATCGGCAAGCATGTTGACGCGCGCCTGCTCGCGGTCCGCGTCGATACCACGTCCGTAATCCTGAGCGGCGCCGTCTATTCGATGCGTCACCGTGAGCGATGGACGTTCGCGTTTGAGCCGCGCGACTGTGCCATACGGAACAACCCAGGAATTCACGAGCAGCGCGTCGTATCCATCGTCGAGCGCCTGCGTGTACTCGACGCCGTGACGATCGAGGTACGCGACGAGGTTTGCGATGAACGAATACAAACCGCCTTCGGGTTTGTACCGGATCGGGATACAGAGCTTCATGGCTTCGGTGGCTGGCGGGTCTAAAGACCCGCCCTTCGTCCATTGGCGGAGGCGCTGACGCCCCACCCTTCCGCTGGAAATTCGTAGACTGGCAACACATTGGCGAGCAACGAGCGCGGATTGAGCACCATGAGCTGAACGCCGTCGACCGTGAAAAGCTCCCGCCAGCGGCCGAGCATCGACACGATGCCGTCGGCGCCTGTGAAACGAGTGCGGCTGGTCACCCCGGGTTTCTCATACGTCCGCGTCTCGCCCGGTCCGAGCCAGAAGTAGCCCTTGTCGTACAAGTCCACGCCGGCCAGCACAATCGTCTTCCATCCCATCAGCCACGCGAAATTCACGACGCCGACAATGGTGCCGTGACCGTGTACGAGTCCCCGTGAAAACGGCCGGCTTGGCGGCGCGTAGCGCCCGCGCGCCACGCGGCGGTACCTGAAGACCCGCGCGCCTGGCTGCAAGAGGCCGTTGCCAATGAGTCGATTCCCCATCCACGCGCGCCAGCCCTCCTGCACGACGAACACGGCGTTCGCGTAGAGCGGATTGTCGCGAAGCCTCCGCGCGTACTCGTCGAGATCATCGACTTCGCCTGTGACGTGGTAGTCAGCGCGAACGAAACTCTGCCGCGGAAACTCGCGAAGGCTGATCGTGTTCGCGCTGGAGATGGCTTGCCATTGCTCGTGAGTGATATCCAGCAGCGACCTGCCGCTTCCGAAGATGAACACGGTGTCCGACGTGCGCGTCGCCACGAGCTCCGACACGTCGAGCTGCCGGTAGCGGCCGCGTCCGCGAAGATTCGCTGCGTACGCAGTTGCGCAACGCGGCGCTGCCTGCACCCACCAACCTGCTTGCTGCACACGGCCGCGCGCGTAGCTGCAGAGTCTCCTAACCAGCGACATCACTGCAGCTCGCACACTGCGCAACCACGTCAATCACACGCCGCTGGTCGTCCTCCGACAGATTCGGTGACGAAGGCAGACTGAGCGCCGTCCCATGCAGCCGTTCGGCGACATCGCAGTGATACGACTGCGCTCCCGCGTGCGCGCGACTCCAGTGAAGCGGCTGCCACAGGGGCCGCGATTAGATTCCACGATCGCGCAGCCGGCGGAGTAGATCACGGCTGTCTATCGGATACGTCGTGGAGTCGACGAGCATCGTGGAGAGCCAGAACGAGCTGAACGCCCACGGCGCTTCGCGCATCATCTCGAGTCCGGGAATGTCGCCAAAGCTGTCGCGATAGCGCGCGGCGATCCGGCGCTTTCGCTCGACATGATCCCCGAGCCACTGCAGTTGCGCCACGCCGAGCGCCGCCTGGATGTTCGTGAGGCGGTAGTTGAAACCAATCGCGTGATGCACGTACTCGACGGCGTCGTCTCTGGCTTGCGTGGTGAGATAGCGCGCGCGCTCCGCCGTTGCTGCATCGTTCGTCACGATCATGCCGCCGCCGCCGCTGGTAATCGTCTTGTTTCCGTTGAAGCTGAAGCAGCCGATGTCACCGAGCAGGCCAACAGGCTGTGCGCGGTAGCGCGCGCCCAGACTCTCTGTCGCATCCTCGATGATCGTGAGACCGTACCGGCTCGCCAGATCGCGGAGCGGATCGGCGCTCACCGGATGGCCCAGAAGATCGACGACGAGCAAGGTGCGCATTCGGCGGCCCGTCGTGCGATTGTGGAGAACGCCGCTTCGCGCGACGCACTCGCGGTCCAGGAACCGCGCGACTTTTTCCGGGTCAATCTGCCAGTAGTCCGGCTCGACGTCGATGAACACCGGCCGTGCGCCCGTGTATCGGACGGCGTTCGCTGGCGCAATGAACGTGAGGGCCGGCATCAGCACCTCGTCATCGGCACCAACCCCGGCGACAACAAGCGCGATGTGCAGCGCCGCGGTGCCGCTTGCGACCGCAACCGCGTGACGGGCATCGGCAAGAGCGGCGACCTCCTGTTCGAATCTCGTGACAAACGGCCCGGCCGACGAGACCCAATTCGTGTCGAGACACTCCTTCACGAACTTCCATTCGTCGCCGTGAAGAACCGGCTCACTCAACGGAATGCGCCGTGCGTCAGACGCCATAAGCCGCCGGCCGGAGCCGATGATGCTGTTCTCGCACCCAGTCGATTGTGCGGCGGAGCCCTTCATCCACGACCTCGCTCCGTTCGGGCCGCACGCGCTCGTTATCCGATCGCACAGGCACGTCGCGCCCGATGAGCCGGATGATTCGTTGCGCGAGGTCACCAATGGAAATCTCGACGCCCGAGCCAATGTGTACAGGTTTTACGTCGATACCTTCGGTTTCGGCGAGGCGGATAAAACCTTCGACGGTGTCGAGCACAAACGTGAAGTCGCGCGTCGGCGTCAAACTGCCGAGGCGAATCTCCGGCTCCGACAGAGCCTGCGCGATGATCGTCGGAATGACGGCGCGAAGCGACTGCCGCGGTCCGAACGCGTTGAAGGGCCGCAGGATCGACACTCGCAATCCGAAGGAGCGCGCAAACGATTCAGCCAGCATGTCTGCGGCAATTTTGGTCGCTGAGTACGGTGACTGGCCCTGCAGCGGGTGACTCTCGGCAATCGGCACGTGGAGGGCGGTGCCGTAGACTTCGCTCGTCGACGTGTGAATCACACGCCGTGCGCCGGCGTCGAGCGACGCCTGCAGCACGTTGAGCGTGCCTTCTATGTTCGTGCGGACGTACGATGCCGGCGCGTGGTACGAGTAGGGAATCCCGATCAACGCCGCGAGATGAAACACGACGTCTGCGCCGCCGATTGCTTCACGCAAGCGCTCGCGATCGGCAACATCGCCGGCCACGACCTCGACGTCGTTCTTCACGGGTGAGGTATCGAGCCATCCCCACGTTCCCGAAGACGTGTAGCGGACGAACGCGACGGTCCGGGCGCCGAGCTCGACGAGCCGTTCAATGAGATGGCTCCCGATGAAGCCGCCGGCGCCGGTGACAACGACGCGTTGGTTATTCCAGTTCACAGTGGATCAGTCGACAGATCACGTACGGGCCACAGAGGCACAGAGACACCGAGAATTCTCTTGAAAGTGTGTCTCGGTGCCTCGGTGGCTTCGTACGTTCTTGGCTTTTTGCGCGCTAAACGAGGCCGCGCGATTCATCGTTTGCACGTTGGTAGTCGTCCAGATGTCCGATGTCAATCCAGGACTCGCGCACCGGGAAGCTGATGACCCGCCGGCCTTCATCGATCAATCGATTGACCAGATCGGTCATGTCGTAACGGCGGCCGCGAGGAACATAGCGCTGAATGTCGGCGCTCAGGAGGTAAATGCCGGCGTTGATCAGATGACGGGAGACCGGCTTTTCTGAGACGCGCCGCACCTCGATGCCGTTCGATTCAATAACGCCGTACGGCACCTGCAGATCGAACGCCCGCACGGCCATCGTGAGATCCGCGCGATTGGCGGAATGGAAGTCGAGCATCGCACGGAAATCGACCTCGGTGAGGATATCGCCGTTCATCACGAGAAGCGGCTCGGCCGAAGACGCCAGCAGGCTCAGCGCGCCGGCCGTGCCGAGCGGCTCGCCTTCGTCCACATACTGAATGTCGACATCGAACTCACGCCCGTCGCCGAAATGGCGGCGAATCACGTCGCCGCGATAATGCGTCGCGAGACTCACGCGGTGGATGCCTGCGTCCTTCAGCTGTCGAACGATGTGCTCGAGCAGGGGGCGATCGCCCACCGGCAGCATGGCTTTCGGTTTGTCGTCGGTGAGCGGGCGCAGGCGTGTTCCGGGGCCGCCGGCCATGATGACCGCGCGCAGCGGAAGCTGATACTCCGCCACCAGATCGCTCAGCACGACGACGTCGGTAACCCGGGCGTCGGAAGCGACGATCGGAATGTGGCGAACGTCGTGTTGGTGCATCAGCTCGAGAAGCTCCGCCGCCGTGGCCGTGGCGGGCGCCGTCAACGGCGTTGAAGCGTCGCGCGGCTTTTCCGCGAGCAGATCGGCTGCGCGCCATTCGAGGTCGCGGCCGGCAAGCAGCGCGCGACGCACATCGCCATCGGTGATGGTTCCCATCAAGCACTGATGCGCATCGACGACGAGCGCAATGCCCTTGCGGTTGACATCGATGCACGCAATGACCTCGCGCAACGAACTGTCCGGCCGGACGAAAAAACGGCCGAGGGCACTCACCGCGAATTGGCCTCGTGCAGCTCGCGAGCGGGAACTCCACCGACGACCGCGCCTGCTGCAACATCTCGAAGAACGACAGCTCCTGCGCCCACCACTGCGCCTCGCCCCACCCGCACACCTTGCAGAACCGCCGCCGCCATACCGATGTGAGCCTCCGGCTCGACCTTGACCCCTCCGGCCAGCGTCGCACCGCAGGCAACGTGCACGTGATCGCCGAGCTCCACCTCGTGCTCCACGATCGCGCCCGTGTTGACGATGACGTTGTCGCCAATGATGGCGCCCGCGTTGACGAGCGCGCCGGCCATGATGGTTACGCCCCGTCCGATGCGCGCGGTCTCCGCAATCGTCGCCGCCGGGTGGATGGCGCTGACGAACTCCAGGCCCAAACCCTCCACGAGCTCACACAATCGGCGTCTCGAGCTCGCGCTTGCCACACCGCCCACCCCGATGAAGGCGCCGCGAACACCGTCGTTCATGAGGCTCGCCAGCTCTGAATCGTCTCCGAGCACTTTGACACCATCGACGAAGGTGCCGTGCAGCACTCGATTCCAGTCGAGAAGCCCAATCACTTCGTATCCCCCCGACCGGCGGAGTATGTCGAGCACCACTCGGGCGTGTCCGCCGGCGCCAATACCGACAACGCGAATGACATCAGGCGGCATGGAAGCGCTTTCGCAGAAGTGTCCGACCGAGCGGCGTCTCTGCAAGGGTCGCGACGATCCGCGCCGCGGCATGACCATCGCCGTACGGGTTGGTCAGGCCGGTGAGACCGGCCCCGAACGCGGCCGACGTGGCGCGCTCGATGGCGGCCGCGATCTGCGAGGCGTTCGCCGGGACGTCGATCACGTTTGCCGTACGCATGCGCCCTCGCTGTCGATCGCCGACGTTGACGACGGGCACGCGGAACGACGGCGCTTCGATGATGCCGCTGGAAGAATTGCCGACAACGGCGGCCGCGCGGGACAAGAGGCTGAAGTAATCGCGCGTGCCGAGGCTCGTCACGAAGAACGCGCCAGCGCGTGTACGAACAAACGTCTCAATCGACTGACGCACGGCCCGATATCCCGCGTCGCCGGTCGGTGCCGTGAACACCAGGTCAAAGGGCAACGGCTCGAGCGCCGCGAGCAGCGGCTCGATCTGCCGCGCCGTCTGTTGATCCGTCAGTGTTTCGGGGTGATACGTGACGAGCAGGAACTCGTGAGCGAGTTCGATTCCATGTCGGTCCGCAACCTCTGGCACAGGCGCCAGAGACATGAATCTCAGGTTGTCGAGCGCCGGAGCGCCGCTGACGATCACGCGCCACATCTCTTCACCCATCTGGATGACGCGCCGCGCACACTCTTCGTTGGCCACAAAATGCAGGTGACTGAGCTTCGTGATGCTGTGACGATACTGCTCGTCGATCGCGGCTTCGGTGAGCTCGCCGCCATGGATGTGCGCAATCGGCAGCCGAAGCGGCACCGCGGCGGTAGCTGCCGCATGCGTTTCGAATCGATCGCCGAGCACCAGCAGGACATCGGGAGCGAGGTATGCGTACGCGTCGGCGAATTCAACCGTGGCCATGCCACTCGCATGCGCAACGCCAATCGGCTCGTCGGAAGAAAGGCTGATGGGAACCCGAACGTGCGGCTGGTATCCGTCTGCTTCGATTTCGGTGATGGTTGCGCCGAATTCCGGCAACAAGTGCATGCCCGCCACAATCAGCTGCAGCTCGAGATCCGTGTGCTCCGCGATGGCCCTGATGACCGGACGGAGGATGCCGTAATCGGATCGACCAACCGTCACCACCGCGACGCGTTTCACCGCGTCACCAGATGGACCATCCGCCGTCGACCACGAGATTGTGACCGGTCACGTAGGACGCGGCATCGGAGGCAAGAAACCGCACCGCGTCGGCAATCTCCTGCGGACGCGCCTTGCGGCCCATCGGCACCCGTTCCGAATAGCGCCGCACGAACTCGGCGTTTTCGCCGGGATGCTCGAGCCCGCCCGGAGATATGCAATTCACGCGAATGCCCGCATGCCCCCAATAGGCGGCCAGGAACCTGGTCATGGACACGACGCCGCCCTTTGCGGCGGCATACCCCGCGTGCGAATAGATCTGCCGTGCGCCGCGTGTGGCCTTACCATACACGGCCGCGAGATTCGCGCCCTCATAAATGCGTTGATCGTTGCCGACGATGCCGTAAATCGACGAGAGCAGGACGATGCTGCCGCCGCCACCGGACATGGCGCGGCCGGCCTCGCGGCACGCCAGAAACATCCCGTCCAGTTCCGCGCGCATGATGGTCTGCCACCCCTCGAGCGAGCACTCTTCGAACGGCGCGTAAAAATCGTCAGGCTTCGTCGTCACCGCGTACACCATGACGTCGAGACGGCCGTTGTAGACGGCTTCACGCATGACGGTGGCAACCGACGCTTCTTTTCTGACATCCACGACGGCGTGCGAGATCTCGCCGCCCGCAAATGGCTCTGGCAGTGGCGCGATGTCGGCCGCACGAACGCGCGCACCCGCTCTCGCGAGCGTCTCGCAGAATGCGCGACCGAGAGTGCCCCGCCCGCCGAATACCAGGGCAGTCTTGCCGTCGAGCCGAAACCGAGAATCGTCTGTTTGAGTCATGACAGCATGCCTGAGCCCATCCTCAACGGTTCGTGCGGGTTTTTTGAAGCACGTAGAACAAGTTGTAGCTGTATTTCTCGAAGGTGGTTGTTGCCAGGTGCTTCGCCAGCTGCATCGCTGCCATATTGATCGGGCCGTCGTGTCGCGGAGCGTCGGGCGCCACGGCCATGGGATGAAGAACGCGCGACAGCAGAAGATATAGACCGTAATCGCGTTTGCGGACGACTCGAAATAGCGACTCTATGAACGGATTGAACTCTTTCTCGAGCAGGTTCCAGTTGTATTCCACCACCTTGATCGGCGTCAGATTCAACCCGCCGCGGAGTTCATTGAGCGCGTCGAGGGGTTCCTGAAACCCTTCGGTGAGAAGGAGCCAACCACCGTCGGCCAAGATTTCGTGGATCTGCAGCAATGCCTCTTTCTGATACTGCCAATCAGGAAGGTTGATCAAACAACGTTGTGAAATAACACAATCGAACTGGCGGCCTTTGAACCGCTGCCCCACATCGAGCACCGATGCGCGCTGAAGATCGACGTTAGCAATCTGTGCCTCCACCACTCGCGATTTGGCGGCGGTCAGCAGGCCTTGGGCAATGTCGATGGCCGTGACATGTGCAGCTCGCCGCGCGTAATGAACAGTGTGGGCTGCATCCCCGCAGCCCACTTCGAGGCAGGCGGCGCCCACCGGAAGAGCATCCAGAATGTAGTCCCGCTCGAGGATCCCAAGAAAAGGGTCTCTCGACGTTGGCGTGATCTGGCTGTCGACAGAGATCTCCCTGGCGCTGTTCTCCCAATGCCTTCTGATTTCATCAAGCTTCATCGAGATCAGTCTGACGCGGGACTAAAGCCCGCGACGGCGGGGCTAACGCCCCACGATGGCGGGGCTGAAGCCCCGCCACTACTACGCGAAAAAGCGTCGCAGCCACCACTCGACGCTGAGCAGTGACCAGATAAGCAGGCGGTGATTGAATCGTCCGGCGCTGTGCTCGTCCAGCTTCCGGGCGACGTATGCCGGTTCCAGCAGTTCGTAAATGCGCGCGCGCGGATCCCTCAGGAGCCGGTTGATGTAGTCGATGCTCTCGCCGCGGAACCAGCTCGCATCCGGCGCGCTGAACCCCTGCTTCGTCCGGCTGGTGACGTCCTCTGGAATCACGCGAGACATCGCGCGGCGCAGGACGATCTTCCCGTCCCCGGTCTGCATCGCCTGCCGTCGCATGCGCGTGTCGTCTTCGTCCAGCGTCATGGACGCATCGAGCCGCCGGAGCTTCATATGGACGGGCACGCGCAGCGCGAAGTCCACAAGGTCGTTGTCGAGGAACGGCACCCTTGTCTCCAACGAGTGCGCCATGCTGACCTTGTCCTCGACGACCAGCAGGCCATGGAGGAACGTCTTCAGCTCGAAGTACAGAGAGGCGTTGATGAAATTCTCGCGGGTTTCGAGCGGCAGAGAGGCCGGCGCGAGAACGCTGCGAAAGACCTCGAATGTCGAATGGCCGTTCACCTCGCTGCGGGCGTGCGCGTTGAAGAGGCACCGCTTCTCTTCGTCCGGCACCAGCCGCTGCCAAAAGTTGTAGTAGTTGTTGAAGTAGTCGTGCGAGCCGTGGCTGTTCGCCCCACGGTAGTAGCGCCACGGGTAGCCGCCGAAGAGCTCGTCGCCTCCCGCACCCGAGAGTACCACCTTGACGA
>WNFV01024899.1_pt1 | contig 11252 bp, 7 predicted proteins | sample 5400101 | NCBI WGS metagenome assembly WNFV01 (sample SAMN13153361, study PRJNA577476) | soil metagenome | isolation source: 115 cm soil or saprolite under grassland replicate 1 | place: USA:California | collected 2016-06-15
TGCCAATCTGTGGCAAAAAAGAAAATGTCCGAACTTTTGTCCGAATGCCAGACTTTACTGTGTTGACCTTAACCGGAGTGCGGTGACTTCACTCCATATTAAGATCGCCGATAAAAACAAGTAAAACCATGGACCTTTCAGCCAAAAGGTAGGAACGACAAGTGCAAGAGTCGCCCACGTGTAAATTGCCAAATTCCTCCAGTGTTCACTTTTTTGAAAGACGCGTCCAAGCAGGAGCATTCCCAACATGAGGATTACACCAAGCACGGCAAAGAACCCATCATGCAAAAAACCATGCCAAGTTTTCGGGTAGGAACGAATTGTCGGATCGGTGGTAAATACGAGTCCCATCATGGCAAAGCCTGCCAACATCAACAGGGTTGTGGCAAATTTTTCTTGAAGTGCCAGATTTAATCCGTAGGCAAAGAATGCCATCAGCACTCCGCAAACAAAGAATGTGATCGTCATCAGCCAGCCGTATGGACCGAGTGCCAATCCACTGGGCCAGTCAAGGACATTCCCAAATGGCTCCCACCCGATGGAACGCATGAAACTGGCTTCAGCAAACGTCAACCCTGTGACCATAATAGCAAACACCACGGGACCGATGATGCCTGCGAGCGCGGCAAGTTTTATCAAGCGCGATTTGACCATAAAAAGGATTTATCTGGATAAATAAAGCAATACCAAACCAAGCAATGCAGGCAATGCCTGTATATAAAGAATAGATCGTCTCGCTGTCAAAGCACCAAAGATCCCCGCAATGATGACGCAGATCAGAAAAAATAACTTTACAGAGAACTCGCCGGAAATGAGCCCCCAGATCAAGCCTGCCGCGAGAAACCCATTATAAAGACCCTGATTGGCGGCGAGCGAGGCCGAGGCTTGCGAATATTCCGGCGTCATCCCAAATCGTTTTCGTCCGAATGGATGGTTCCAGAAAAACATCTCCAATGCAAGAAAAGCGAGATGTAAGACGGCGACAACTGCAATCACAATATTCGCTAGAACGGTCATGTTGGTTCTCCTTGTTTTGGTATGGCTCTCGGCGCGAGAATCCATAAAATCAAAAGGATCAATCCGCCTGCAAAGAATGGGACAGGTGCACCAAGCCATTGGAAAAGCGATCCATAAAAGAGCGGGGCAACCGCGTTGGCTGCGCTATAAAACCCTGCGGAGATTCCCAGCATACCTCCTACTTCACGTTTACCGGTTGATTTGGTAATCAAACTGTTTACCGCGGGATGTAATACGCCGCCTCCTAACGCAGCCGGGAAACTGGCGATCAGCAACCACACAATGCCAAACCAGCCTTTGCTTGTTTCATCAGGCAAGGCCACTTTGATGTTTTGCGTCGAAACACGGATCTCGCCTTGACCTGCGAGACTTCGCATGACTTCAGATTGGCTGTACCATGGCACAGGGATGCGGGGTGTCAGTGCCGTTCCGATCAGACCGATTGCCAGTGTGGAGACTCCTAAAATGACCAGCCAGCGGTCGCCTCTTTTTCGGGACCAGCGACCGATCAGTCCGCCCTGAACGATCACAATGAAGACACCTGCCAGCGCAAACAGACCGGATGTGTCGGTCGCGTCCATACCCAGGCGAGTTAACGTAAAGAGGGAAAAAAGTTGTTCGTAACCGCCAAACGCAACTTGATAAAAGAACATGATCAACAGCAAAAAACCAACTGTCGGGCGGCGCAAGGCATCGAACATCGCAACGAAACGAAACGGTGATTTGAGTGATGAAATCGTTGGCGAATCATCCTGATGTGTTTCATGGAACCAGAAGGTTGTCAACAGGATGGATGTCAGCGAAAAAAAAGCCGCAGTCAAGGCCACGGTTCGATAGTCCCCGCCGGAAGCGGCGAGCACGATGTAGGCGGTGATCGGTCCGAGGACAAATCCCACACCAAACGCCGCGCCGACCAGTCCCAGTCCCTGCGTGCGCGTCTTTTCATTGGTGCTATCGGCAATCGCAGCCTGCGCAGTAGAGATATTTGCACCGGAAAGACCGTCAATGATACGTGACAGGAAAAGCAACCAGAGGGTATTTGCAAATCCAAGGAGAACAAATCCCGCCAGTGTTCCGATCTGGCTCGCAATAAGGACAGGCTTGCGTCCAAAACGATCGGAGAGGCGACCAAGGATTGGCGCACCAATAAACTGCATCATTGGATAGGTGGCTTGCAGGATGCCAATCATGAGCGGAGTTGCACCGAAGCGTGCTGCGAACAGAGGCAAAAGAGGGATGATGATAGAGAGTCCCATCAGGTCAACCAGCACAATGACCAAGATAGGAAGAACGCGTTTGAAGTCGAGTTTTTCAGCGGCTTGTTCAAGAGAGATCATATGATGAAGGCACCTTGAAGGGGAATATTCGTGCAATGGTAGCATAATTCCTGTTCTCGTGTAGAATCGAAGAAAGTGCTATTCGAACCGCGAAGAGTGCGGAGAACGCTAAGAAAAAATCTTTGTGCGCTCCCTGGCACCGTGCGGCGTGCTTCGCGGTTTGTTTTTTCGGAGGAGTTATGCCTTATGAAATGATCCGGGTTGAAACGCGCGGACGGGTGGGACTTGTCACGCTCAATCGCCCCCAGGCCATGAATGCACTCAACAATCAACTCATGCGCGAATTAATGGATGCGCTCGAAGCCTTCGACAAAAATGATCATGTGGGTGCAATGGTCATTACGGGAAATGAAAAAACGTTCGCTGCGGGCGCGGATATCAAAGAGATGGCGGATAAATCCATCCAGCAAATGATGGATCGTGACCACGTGGCGGTCTTCGGCAGAATCCGCACGATTCAGAAACCCGTCATTGCGGCAGTCTCAGGTTGGGCACTGGGTGGTGGCTGCGAGATCGCTCTCTCCTGCGACATGGTTATCGCCTCTGAGTCTGCCAAGTTTGGTCAGCCGGAAATCAACATCGGCGTAATCCCAGGCGCGGGCGGGACACAGCGCCTCACACGTGCCGTTGGCAAAGCCATCGCCATGGAAATGATTCTCAATGACCGAAGGTTGACCGCCCAGGAAGCGTATCAGTTTGGGATGGTCAATCGCGTGGTCCCTGTGGAAGCATATTTGGAAGAAGCACTCAAGCTTGCAGAAGAGATCGCATCACGCGCTCCGGTTGCTGTGTTTGCCGCCAAGAAGATGATCAACCAGTCCTTCGAGCGGACTCTTGCCGAGGGTCTCGCCGAAGAGAAACAGGTATTCTATAATTTATTTGCCACTGAAGATCAAAAAGAAGGAATGAAAGCATTTACCGAAAAACGTAAGCCCGAATGGAAGGGAAAGTAGATGCTGGGTTATGACGACCTAAAGTCTGCCTTTGATGATTTGAATCTTCAAGAGGAACTGATCATTGCGCATGCATCCCTGAAACCATTTGGCTACATCCACGGAGGAGCAGAGGCAGTCCTGGATGCGATGCTGGCATCCTTCCATAGCATCATCGTGCCCACGTTTACCTACAAAACCAAGATCATTCCCGATGTGGGTCCGCCAAACAACGGCATTACCTATGGAAGTGGGAAAGACACCAACAAGATGGCGGAGCCGTTTCATCCCGATATGCGCGCCGACCCAATGATGGGAATATTGCCCGAAACCTTGCGCAATCATCCATCTGTCACACGGACCGCTCATCCGATTCTGTCATTCGCCGGCATCAATGCGGGTCCTATCCTTTTTACGCAAACGATTTACGAACCACTTGATCCCATCGGTGCATTGGGGCAACAGGATGGATGGGTGGTACTGATCAACGTGGATCACACCTCCAACACAAGCATTCATTACGCGGAAAAACTTGCAGGCAGAAAACAGTTCATCCGCTGGGCGTTAGTCGATAACCGTGTGGTAGAGTGCCCAAACTATCCTGGGGATTCAATGGGCTTTCAAGTCATCGAAGACTATCTCAAATTCGATACCCGTCGTGTGGAAATCGGCGAAGGTTTCATTCAGGCAATCCCTCTGAGAAGATTATTCAATGTGGTCAATGTCGGTGCATACCCGAGTCGTATCGTTGGGGAAATCAATCAGGTGCCCCTTACCATTCTCAAAAATTTGAAAACTGAAACGATCCCGCCCGTGAAAAGAAATCAGCGTACCAAAGATGGTCTTGATCCGGCGCTTGTCACGTTCCTTATCGCCTGTTGAACGCAAAGTCACAGTGATCTGTTGCGGCGGATGATCTTTATCCTTTTCTTCCTGCGCAAGCGGAATATATAACGACGGTAGAAAATCCTTAGACTGCGCCGCAACGGGTCCAATTTGCTGGACGACCACCGTTTCACGCGCAGCCTCAACCTGACCTTGTTCATCGTGCTTGATCTCAATTTCAATTGTTTCCGTTTGCTGCAAGCGCGGCTCATTGACAACGGGCTGAGGGTTGACCTTTGGCTCCGGGCGCGCCGCGATCTCCGCATTTTCAAAGGATGGCTGCCATTCACTATCCCAATCCTCAGGAAAGTTATCGGGAGGTGGAGGCATATCATTCCATCCCCCTTCTGTTCCAGTCACGTGCGAGTAACCTTTTGGTTCAACATAATCTACGGGCTTTTCTGCAACTTGTCGCATCGGTGGCGGTATGCTTGGCTTTACAGGAATCTTCTTTTGTAAAGCGCCATTCTGCTGAGGCTGTTGAATCGACAGATCAACGGAATCAGGTTGGGGCTCGCCCGTAGGGAAAGACGTCTGATTTGTGCCTAGCGGAACCGAAGCGTTTAATGGTTCAAGGATTTTGATTTCAGTCTTAATTTCATCCACCAAAATTTTTGGCGGTGTGCTGTTAGTATCCACTTTGCCTTCCACGATAATGATCTGACCCACCGTAAGCTGTTCACGCGTTTTCTGCCAGGTCTTCGGGAAAAGCACAAGTTCAATGTTTCCTTGAATATCTTCAAGGGTGACAAAGCCCATCGGCTTATTGGTCTTGGTCGTATAAGGTCGTACCGCTGTGACGAGACCTGCCACACGCACTTTTTCTTCATGTTGCGCTTCGTTAAGCTGACCCGAGAAATAGCTAACGATCTGTGCGAAGGTTTGCTGATAAGGTGTGAGTGGATGATCAGAGATATAAAGGCCAATCAGTTCACGCTCCCAATTCAGCATCTCACGCTTATCCACATTGTTGACATCCGGAAGCTGAATGTCTTCGATGACGCCAGTCATCTCACCGAAGAGGGACATCTGCCCTGCCTCCGCGGCCCGGAAATGATTGCTGCTAATGGATACGACACGGTCAAGCGAGGCGAGCAGCGCGGCGCGGTTGCCGAACGAATCCATGGCCCCCACTTTGATCAGACATTCGAGCACACGCTTGCCTACAGCACGCAGGTCCACGCGGCGGGCAAAGTCGTTCAAGTTTTTGAATTTTCCATTCCTATCACGTTCTTCGACAATCAGTTCCACCGCAGCCTGACCGACATTTTTGATCGCGCCCAGACCAAAGCGGATGTTGGCTTTGCCATCCGCCTCGGCGTCTTCAATTTCAAAATCCCAACCAGAAGCATTGATCTCTGGTGAAAGTACCCGCACTTTCATACTGCGTGCTTCGGCAACATACCAGGCTACCTTTGCGGTATCTCCTGCATTCGCAGAGAGCAATGCCGCCATATACTCAGCGGGATAATGTGCTTTCAGGTATGCGGTTTGGACAGAGATCACGCCATAATCGGCAGCATGACTCTTGTTGAAGCCATAACGTGCAAATTCCTCCCAGTCACTGTAAATCGCTTCGGCAATCTCCTTCGCCATTCCATTCTTGACCGCGCCTGCCACAAACTTATTGCGATGCTTTTCAATCTCTTCTTTTTTCTTTTTCGAGATGGCTTTGCGCAGCTCATCCGACTCAGAGGGGGTATATCCTGCAAGTTCCACCGCGGCGCGCATGAGCTGTTCCTGATAAACAGGAATGCCATATGTATCTTGAAAGATCGGTTCTAGAGCCGGGTGACGGTATTCGACTTCCGCTTCCCCGTGCATACGCGCAATGTAATCGGGAATAAATGCCATCGGTCCGGGACGATAAAGCGCCACCATAGCGATGATGTTATCCAGCGTCTTGGGCTTCATCTGCACCAGGTAACGCGTCATGCCTGTGCCTTCTACCTGGAAGATGCCAGCCGTGTGTCCGCTTCCCATCAATTCAAAGGATTTGGGATCATCCAGCGGGATGTTATCCAGATCGAATTTGATGCCATGACGCTTCTCGATCATGTCGCAGGCTTTTGCCATCACGCTCAACGTGATCAGACCGAGGAAATCCACCTTGAGCATTCCAAGCGAATCGAGAATGCCCATTTCAAATTGCGTCACGGTCTTAATGGGCGTTTCTTCCGAATTCGACGTGGGACGATGCAGCGGCAGATATTCCACGATCGGTTTATCCGAGATCACAACGCCCGCAGCATGCGTCCCTGCATTGCGGACGGTACCTTCCATCTTTGCAGCCGTATCAATCAACTCACGCAAATGCGGCTGCGAATCATAAATTTCCTTGAATTCAGATACCGCCATGGCATCTTGCATAGTCGTCTGCCGGCCGGAGACAAATGGCACAAGCTTTGCGACGCGATCCACCTCTGGCAACGGAATATCGTTCACGCGCGCCACATCCCGCAGGGCAGCCTTCGTCCCCATTGTGCCAAAAGTGATAATCTGAGCAACCTTATCACTTCCGTATTTGTCCGTGCAATACTGAAGCATTTCAGCGCGGCGGTCATCGCGGAAGTCAAGGTCAATGTCCGGCATCGAGACACGCCCAGGGTTTAGGAAGCGCTCAAACAAAAGATCGTGCTCAAGTGGATCAACAATTGCGATACTAAGTACATACGCGACAATGGACCCCGCCGCCGAGCCACGCGCGTTATACCAAATATTGTGCTCACGTGCATGACGGCATAGATCCCACACGATCAGGAAGTAGGCATCGAACCCCATCTTATGGATCACACCCAGCTCGTAATCCATTCTTTCTTGAACCTGTGGACTAGTCGCACGACCTGCGTAGCGTTTTCTCGCTCCTTCCTCGCATAGATAGCGAAGATAAGTTGCAGCCGTGAACCCTTCCGGAACCGGGAAATCAGGCAAATGGTAACCTTTGAAGCTCAAATCTACATTACAGCGTTCAGCAATCAACAGAGTATTGCTCAAGGCTTCAGGTACTTCTGCAAAGAGCCGACTCATTTCCTGTGGCGTGCGCAGATAATATGAGTCATCGGTCATACGCATGCGATCAGGGTCAGTAAGCAATGCATTCGTTTGAATGGCAAGCAGAATATCCTGCAAACGCGAGTCGTCCTGATTGATGTAATGCACATCGTTTGTTGCTATATATTTTGCCGAGTAGCGTGTTCCCATCTCGACCAGCTTGCGATTCAAATCAGTGATCTCTTTGATATTGTGCTGCTGTAACTCGAGGAAGAAACGGTCTGGTCCAAAGACGTCGTAATACCAATTCATGCGCCGGACCGCTTCTTCAGGGCTGTCATTCAATAAGGCTCGCGGAATTTCGGCAGACATACAACCAGAAGTGCAAATAATCCCCTCCGAGTGCGCCGCTAAAAAGTCGCGATCGATACGAGGATAATAATAGAAGCCATCGAGCTGCGCGGCAGACGAAATCTTAAGCAGATTCTTATAGCCTGTCTCATTTTCCGCGAGCAAAAGGAGATGATACGAAGAGCGGTCCAGCTTGGGATCACGCTCGGTCATGCCGCGGGCCGCCATATAGGCTTCCACACCGATGATCGGTTTGATGCCCTCCTTGGTTGCCGCATTGTAAAAATCGATCACCCCAAACATGGTGCCGTGGTCAGTGATCGCCACGGCAGGCATTTCTAATTCCTTCACACGCTTGACCAGCTTCTTAATGTTCGAGAAGCCATCGAGCATGGAATATTCAGTGTGAACGTGAAGATGTGCGAAGGACATGGTGGGCTTGAGGGATTATAGCACGCGTGTTCAGAAATGAATTGGGCGGGAGGCTTAAAATATTCTGGGGCTAACTTGCTTTATAAGAGCGAAAGAAACTGGCAAATCAAATGGGCTCTATACTTTTCCATCTTATATGTATTCTCGTTCCTTCATTGGCTCCGGATTCGATTCTGATTTCTGCGCCGATCAGACTTGCCCGCTCATGCATGTTTGCTAGACCGAAGTGTTTGTGTGCGAGCATTCCATCCAACTTAAGGCTCGTTTCCGTGTCGAAACCGATCCCATCATCCTCCACTTTTATATCAAAGTTCCCGCGAAAAAGCCTTACCACGATCGTTATTGTTTTTGCGTGAGCATATTTCAGGGCATTCTCGCACGCCTCTTGCACAATACGATACGAATGATTCTCCACGGACTCAGGATATCGCCATTCGCCATCTGCCTGGATATCTGATTCTATGTTCACCACATTCTGATTTCTCTCTGATAGCTTCTCTGCCATGTCCTCCAGGGCAACCTTGAGTCCGAAATTAAGCGCGGGCGGCCTTAGGTCGCTTAGGATTTCCCGGAGTCGTTCCGTTAACGCTTCAAAAGCCTGTTGGAACCCTGGTGAGAAGATCAGTGCATCGTCGCGCATCAGTAAGGCCGCCATCTCGTTCAGAATACTGTCATGGAGGTCGCGTGAGAGGCGAAGCTTCTCCTGTTCATAACGACCAATGTTTGCTTCATACATTGCTTTGAGATGATCTGTCTGCCGGATGTTGCTTAGGGTAATAGAGGTTAGATTGGCAAGCGAACTTAATATCGGTATTTCCTGCTGAGAATAAAGGTCGTCCGGATCCCGGCGTCCAAAAAGCCAAAAGCCAATTAATTGGTCGCCCAGTTTGAGAGGCAGAATGAGTCGAATCCATGAATAGGGTTCATCGCGGGAAAGATCAGTAGAAAGGTATACACCAGACTGAGCCACTAACGTCTGTATATCCTGCCCTGTAGGCAATGGTTCTTTACCCAATCCCATTGTAGAAAGTATATGTAGAGAGCCTTGATCCACCTGGAGGAACGCAAACTGGCGAATTAAGAGGCTGGGAAAAACTTTTTCTTGCAAGACTTGTGTCAATTCAGATAAAGAAAGACTGGTAGTGATCTCAGTTGAGTAAGTCTCGAGCAGGTGTTTGGATGGCAAAGGAATACCAAGGATTCGGCGTTCAAAAAAAGACTGAAAAGGGGAATGTCCCAAGAAGACCACTACAGATGCAAGAAGGAACCCCAACGTTCCAAAAACAACACTAGCCCCAGCCGAGGAAAATTGTGCAGCAATAAGTATGATAACGGGAAGTGATAGGGTTCCAACGAGGGTTAGAAAGAGAAAGGATGAATTGAGGAATCCCCCGATCATACCTACTACAACAGAGGGGATAAATGCAATTACTATGACTACTAACAAGACCCCAAGGTCACGTCTTGTTTCAGGCTGTTTGACAGCATGAAGAATGAGAAAAATCACACTTCCCAAAACAGCAAGAAGATAGCCTATGAAATAAAGATCTTTGGGCAACATCTGAAACCACTGAGCAATCGCCAGAATACCAGTACCTAGATAACTGACCCAAATCACTGCTTTTGGAAGTTGACCCAATGGTTTTGGAAAAACCCAGTGCAAATGTAGATAGACTGGGATGCAAAACCAAACGAACATTCTCAGTAAGATAGCACTCTCCCAGATATGATGGGACGAGACCCCACTTCCAAGGACCAAAAAAGATGCTGTCAGGTAATTAAAAGCAATGAACAACCGCCAGCGTTCATCCTTGGGACGGAGCATGAGCAGTGCAAAGGTTCCTACTCCCCAAAAGAAAAAACCCAGCCAACCCTCACTAATCACCAAATCACGGATTTCCCTTGGATTAGGGCCCGCAAATTTCCAGGGAATTAACAATTCTTGTTCCCCCCGCTTAACCAGAAGATTGATTACCTGACCGGGATGTATATTAGTAAGAATTGTTTTTCGCAAATCTGTCTTAAAATCTTCCCACTTTACCCTGTTAATTTCAATGATTCGGTCACCTACTTGCAAGAGAGGTTCAGTTTTCTGTTCAACAAAAATATCGAAAACGTTCCCAACTGAGTCGAGGCGAAACCCAACGTAAGGGTGCTCAAAGAATTTTGCGTATGTGTAAATCAAAAGAAATACAAGCACGACAAAAGGCAAAACATAATTAAGAAAACGGCCGATTGGTAAACTGTTTTTGTTCATCGTGTTTTGCTTCTGCATCATGAATGATGATGATAAGGTCAGGTATAAAAATGACCTTGATTAAAAGAGATCTCGATTTTTTAAAATGGAGGTGATTAAATTATACAGTCCTAAAACCTATTTCACAAGGTAAAGGATTTCAAGTTCCTAAATTCACATCAAGAACAAGCTAAAATTATTGTGTTTTCTGTTCCCGTGCTTAGGGTGTTTCAATCAAATCTGACCCGCCCAATCTCTCAAATAAATCCCTCTTTCAAACAAAGATGTGATTGACTCCATCATGAACGAATTGGCCGTGCCGATTTGGAAAATCTTCTATACTCTGGGTATACTGCCCACGACGAACCTACAATTGCATAGGCACTGAATCGGAAGTAATAATACCAATCTGTCTCGCCTTGGCAATCGCTGCCGCTCGGGTATGGACATCTAATTTTAAGTAGATACTCGAAAGCAAATTCCGGAGGGTCGAATTGGCAATCTTCATCTTATGGGCAAGTTCGGCTGTTTTGCTATTGGGGTAAGCGGCACTCAGCGAAAGTGCCTCCAGCTCACGAGCCGTAAATGGTTCATCCTTCTTTGTCAGAAAAGCCTTCAACGCTTTTTCACTGAAACAGACCCCACCTTCAACAACAGAAATAATTGCTTTTCCCAACTCCTGAATTCTTTGCCTGTCATTTTTCAAAATGTAGCCCGATGCACCTGCTTCAACGATGGCTCGAATGAGACTCCGCTCATCGTGCATACTAATTACCAGTATGGCCAGATCAGGATACTGTTCAAGTAGTTTGGGAATTGTATGAAGAATAGGATAAGGATTGGAATTCTTTGGCGAAATGGGCACTTGAACATCCAGTAGTAAAACATTTACAGGCTGTTCCTTCAATGCAGGCTCAAGCTCATCGCCGTACGCCAGGGTAGCAATCACTTCAATTTCTGGAAAATTACTTAACCTGTAAAGATAGCCATCAACAATGCTTTGATGGTCATCCATGATCGTTAAGCGAATTTTGTTCGGCATTTTATTTCCAATCTCTAATTGTTTAAAGA
>WNFV01012142.1_pt1 | contig 11248 bp, 7 predicted proteins | sample 5400101 | NCBI WGS metagenome assembly WNFV01 (sample SAMN13153361, study PRJNA577476) | soil metagenome | isolation source: 115 cm soil or saprolite under grassland replicate 1 | place: USA:California | collected 2016-06-15
CCGCTTCTGGCGTGCCAGCTCGAGCGCCTGGCGTCCGTCGTGAGCCACCAGCACCTGGTAGCCATCCTTTTCCAGGTAGAGCTTGAGCAGATCTACGGTTTTGCGATCGTCGTCTACGACCAGGATTTTGCGAGTCATCGCACTTGTCCCGTATGGCGTGTTGCGTGGCGGGCGAGATCACGCAACACATAGCGTGCAGTATACCAAATCTACGTAGCGAAGTTAGCCCTGATACACTTTGCGTATTGCGTGTTGCGTAGGTACGTGCGCCGCCCGCCACGCAAAAAGAAACACGCAACCCGATTGTCACTTCTACGAATCAGAACCGGCGAACCCATCGTATGTGGAGTCAACCTGCTTGGCGCAGCCACTCGCCGCTCCACCGCTCCCCACACAGGTGAGATACTGCTCGGTCCGCGCCTGCGCGTCGGCCAGCTCACGTCCCAGGTCCTCGCCCTGCAACGCTCGGTCGGCCGCGCGGAAGAACCAGAACAGGTCGAGCTCTGGCCGATCCGGCGCGGCGCCGCCAGCCTCCGGCGCACGATCCAGCGCCGGACGATAGGCCGTGTAGACCGCGTCGGCGCCTGCGGGCGCCCGCTTCAGGAATGTGTCGGACTCGGCCAGCGAGCGGCGGGCCGGAAAAGCGCCCTCATCCAGCGCCGACACATCGCCCGAGAGGAACTTCAGCCACTGCCAGCAGACCTCGGGGTGCTGAGACGTGGCCGAGATATACAGCCCGCTGGTCTGAAAGCTATCGGGCCGCGCCTTGTCGGCGCCCGGCGGCGGCGCGATCGCCCGGGTGTAATTCTGCCGCCCGGCCTCACCAGGGCCGCCCACCGCCACGATCATGATGTCGCCGGACAGACCGAACCACATACCCACCCGGCCTTCGTCGATCAGCCGGAAGGCATCGTCGCCAGGCGGTAGGCTGCGGCTGTAGCCCTGGATTTGCTCGTGCGGCGAGTAGTTGCGCAGCAGGTCGAGGTAGAAGCGCACGGCCTGTTCGACCTTTGGGTCGGTGAAGTTGGGCGCGCCGCTGCGCTCGACCTGCGCGCCGAGCAGGCTCAGGAAGAACAGCAGGTCGTCGGTCTGCACCGCCAGCGCGGCGTAGCCGTAGCGCTTGTCCCCGCCCTGGCCGCTGGTCAACTGCTTCGCGGCGTTCAGGAAGTCGTCGGCGGTCCAGCTCGCATTGGGGTAGCTCAGCCCGGCGGCGTCGAAGGCATTCTGGTTGTAGGTCAGCGCCCGCAGCCGCACCTGGTAGGGCAGGCCCAAGAGCGTGGTCCCGCGCTTATACGGCGCCAGTAGCGCGGCCGGGTAGTCGTCGAGCTTGAAGTTGGCGTCGGCGTCGATCAGCGGCTGAAGATCGAGCGTCCCACTGATCTGCCTCGCAGCGGCCGACCTGGGCCAGCTGAAGCAGTCGGCGCCCTCGGCCATCTTCGCCGGAGTCATTTTCGCCTCGTCGGGTCGTTCGGGGAGTGTGGTCTTCAGCTGCACGAACAGCTCGGGATGCTGCTTGTTGAACTCGCTCGCCAGGCGCCGAAACTGCTCGGCCTGGAACGGCGGCACGTTGAAGGTGATCGCCGTCGCGCCAGGCGGCGGCCCGCTGGGCCCGGGCGTGGCCACAACCACCGGCGCGGTATCCGGCGTGGCGGTGGGGGTGCTCTGGGCCTCGGCGATCTGTTGATCGAGCGCGGCCTGGGCCTCGGCCAGCGCCTGGGCCACCGGCCGGCCGCCCACCACCGCCGCCAGCGCCTTGCCGAGCGCCTCGATCGCGCGCCGGTCGGGGGGGGTGTCGGCGAGCGGCGAGATGCCGCGCGCGAGGATGGCCTGCACCGCGGCGGTCACCTCGGGGTCGAGCTTCTTCCAGTAGCCGCTGCGCTCGGCCAGCGACTTGCGCGCCGGCACGCTGTTCGGGGTGCCGGCCTCCATAAAGGGCTGGCGCACCTCCTGGCGGCTCAGGAACGATAGCCAGCGCCAGGCGGCCTCCGAGTGCGCCGTGCCGGCGCTCATGACATAGCCCTCGGCCCCACCCTCCAGCGACACGCCGATCGGCGGCAGCGCGGCTGTGCCGACGGCGAACGCAGGTTTGGGCACGTCGGGGCCGATCATCACCGGCGCGCCGAACCACATCGCGACCCGCTGATCGGCGATCAGCTTGAGGATCTCGTCGGGCGCCGGGCGATCGCCGGCGGAGTTCGCATAGACCGCGCCGGACTTCACTAGGTCAGCCAGGCGCTCGATCGCGGCGGCGATCTTCGGCTGATCGAGCCGTAGCTGCTCCATATTGGCGGAGCTGTCGACGCCGGCCTCGGTCAGCAGGCCGCCGAGCGCCGCCAGACCGTCGCCGTAAACGCCGCCCTGCCCGGCGGCCAGCGCGCCAGGATAGAAGTCGTCGCGATCGAACTGAGGGTCGGCGTCGATCAGCGGCGCGAGATCGCGCACGAGGCCGTTCTTGATGTCCTCGGGGCGTAGAAAGAATGTCGCGCCGGTGTCGGCGGCGCTGACGAGCTGGTCGGGCGACTGCGCCTGCTGCATCAGGAGCGGCACGAACTCGACGTAGACATCGGAGTTCTGCTCGTTGAAGGCCGCGATCAGCGGCTCGTAGGCCGAGCGCTCGAACTCCGGCGCCGCGAAGCTGATCGTCACGGTGCTGGCCGAGGCGGTGCCGTCGGGGGCGCTGGTTGCATCCGTCCCTGCGGCCGCAGCGCTGGCGCCAGGCTGAGGTGTGGCGGCCGGCGCGCCTATGCCGGCGCACGCGCTCAGCGCGAGCAGCGCCGCCAGGAGCGCGGCCAGCGCGCGCACGGCGCGCCAAGCGTCTCGATCGATGGATGTGCTCTGCATAGTCAATTGTCCTCCACTTTCACGAGACTTCAACCGCGCAACTGGAGCGTCGATTGAACCTGTAGATAGTCTAGCGATTCGGCTATAAAGAACTGATGAAGGTCGTGTCAGGAAGCGATCAAGTTCACGGGGGAGTTCTGCGGGTCGCTCGTTCGGCGGCGACTGCAGCTGCGCTGCAAGCGGCTTTTACAGGCAATGATGGCACCCGCCCAACGTCCTGTCGTTCAGCCGCGCCGCCATGTTCGGTACAGGTGTGGGCCGAGTCCACGTTTCAAAATCGCCGCGATCTTGAGGCCGCGCAGCGGCGCCTCTGGAATGGCCAGGTGGAGCGTGCATCGTTCATTTCGCCGTAGCCATGTCTCGTGCATGGCGAGGGTGAGGGTCCTAGCGGCAGTGCATACGATCAAAGCAGATGTAATATAACACGTGGGTATCGGTCGTAGCCTTTCACTCCCCCGCAAGCATCTGCTCGAGTCCGCGCGAGAGGCTGGCCAACGACTCGCGGAGCAGCCGGTAGAGCACGTAGTAGCTCCGACGCTCGGGCGCGACCCAACCGGCCTCCTGCAGCAGCTTCAGATGCTTTGAGATCGCCGCCTCAGTCAAGCCAATCAGCCCTGCGAGCTCGCGCGTCGAGCGCGGACGCTGGGCTAGCAGCTGGAGGACCGGCAGGCGTGTCGGATCGCCAGCGGACCGCAACAGCTTGAGCAGCTGTTCAGGAGGGAGAGGGGCTTGCCCTTCTTCCTGCATCTCTGCCAGCGAGTAGACGATCAGCACGGCCTGCTGCTCTTCGTCTTCCTCAACTACCTTGTGCACCAGCGCACTCAGCCCTGGCCAGACAAAGAACGAGGGCACGAGCTGCAACTGACCATGCTCGGCGAGCGTGAGATCGATCTGCTCGGCCTCGTCGCGCACGCGGTCCCGCCGCCGCATAACCAGTTCACCACGCTGATGGTTGATTTGCAGGTCGGGCGATAGCTCCTCGAGCATCTCCAGCAGGCCGCGCTGGTACAGGGTACGGCCCCGGCGCGCTATATCGTGCTGCAGGAGCGTCTCGAGATGCGGCCACTCCGGCGCGATGCAAGCCTCCCAGTAGGCCGCCAGGAAGTCGGCGAAGCGCTGGCGGCTGCGCTCCGGGTCAGCGATCAGCTGATCCATGATCGGCAGCGATGCTGGATGGCGCGCTTCGACTTGCCTTAGCGCTTCCTGTTGCAGCTCTGGGCTATGGAGAAATCGCTCTAGTGGGGTCCGAAGCCCCAGCGTGGTGCGCATCAGAGCTGCTGCAATGAGCGGCTCAGCGTAGTCTGCGATAGGCGCCTGGCGCAGCGCCGACAGGTCGTCGGCCCAGGGCCACACATCGATGTGGGGCCAGATTTCCCAGAACAGAATGGGCCTGTGCAGGTACCAGAACGCAAACAGCTCGACCTCGGCTTTGAGCGCCGGGCTCATCCGCGCGCGTGTTCGAAGCGCCCATGGAATATGCAGCGGGTGGTGCTTGATAGTGGCCAAGACATGCAGGCTGCGTAGGGCCTCGTGCGCGGGCGAGCAGCCGAAAGCAACCTGATCGGCGCCGAGATCGTGAAGACACAAACGCACTGTCATTGGAGTTTGGCAACGATTCGTGAATCCTACCGCCATAGAACATAATGTAAGGTTAGGGCTGCTGATCCACACGTAGATTTGGAATAATTTGAAAGGCGCCTAATGGAGGCATCAGCGTGTGCGCAAGTAGCGGCGTGAAGATGTATGACAACACCGTGCTATGCAGCACGCTATAGCCTGTATCGTGCGACGGCGGCTGGCGCGTATCCCAGCGAGGTGGACGTGCGCAACAACCTTTTACCAGCGGGCGACCCGTCCGGCGGAGCTTCCTCAACCGTCACCGATCTTCTCAGGTTCGCGCAGGCTCGGGTGCAGCACAAGTTGCTCAGCCCGGAGCTCACCAACACCGTGATCACCCGCAAGGTGCCGGCGCCGAGGCCCGGCTTGGCGGATGACAAGTACGCCTCTGGCTTTGCCGACTCGAAGCTCAACGGGGTGCGGATCGTCGGGCACAACGGGGGTGCACCGGGAGTCGGCGCGCAGCTCGATATCTACCCGGACCTGGGCTACATCGTGGTCATCCTGACGAACTACGACGGGGCGCTTATGCCGGTCCACGCCAAGACCCACGAGATCCTGACCCGCTAGATGCGGGCCATGCCAACGTCGTCTACTAGCCTGCATCTACCTTGCTCGGCGCTCGACTCACCCTGGTGGGCGTGCGGCCCGAGATCACGCAGAGCATCGTGGGCCTCTTTCTCGCTCTGCGCCAGAACGTGACCCACCCCTCGCTTGCAGCCCAGCTGCAGTCGCTGCTGAACCAGCGCCCGCTGAGCTCCCCTCGTGAACTTGTAACGAAACGACGCCGCGCTGCCTTCAGCAAATCTTCAGCTTTCGCCGGCTGCCGCTTCAGGTTTCGTGCCTATACTATCGTTATTCCCGCGCAGGCCGGTCCATGCGCACAGGCACGAGCGATGGTATGATGATACGCAGCGGCACGCCGGCCGCCGGATCGATGGTAGGAAACCTCAATGAGCGATGCTGCACTGGCGACGATCCGCGTGCTGGTTGTCGATGATGAGGAGGTCATCGTCGACCTGATCAGCACCGGCTTGCGCTACGAGGGCTTCGACGTAGCAGTGGCAATCGACGGGCAGGCGGCGCTGGCGCAGGCCGCCCAGTTCCAGCCGCACCTCGTCGTGCTCGACTGGATGCTGCCCGGCCTCGATGGCCTGGCGGTCTGCCAGCGCTTGCGCGCCCAGAGTGATGTAGCGATCCTCATGCTCACCGCCAAGGGCGAACTGGAGGAGCGGGTGGCGGGGCTGGAGGGCGGCGCCGACGACTACCTGGTCAAGCCGTTCAAGTTCCAGGAGCTGTTGGCGCGCATCCGCGCCATCCTGCGCCGGCACCACCTCAGCCTGCGCCGCCGGCTGAGCGTGAGCCATGTACAGCTGGACCGCGAGACCCGCGAGGTCTGGCGCGCTGGGCAGCCGATCGACCTGACCCCGCGCGAGTTCGAGCTGCTGGAAGTGTTGCTGATGCACCCGCGCCAGGTCTTCAGCCGCGAGACGTTGCTCAACCGCGTCTGGGGCTACGACTACGTCGCCGACCCCAACCTGATCGAAGTTCATATCAGCGCGCTGCGCGCGAAGCTGGGCGACACCGATCGCCAGCTCATCCGCACTGTGCGCGGCGTCGGCTATACTCTGCGAGGCTAACATGCGCTCCATCCTCCGCACACTCCCGATTCGCTGGCAAATCACCATGCTCCACGCGACGATCCTGGCCTTGGTGCTGGCTGCTGGCGGGCTAGCCTTGTGGAATACGCAGCGCACGTTTCAGTACGACGGCATGATCGCCAAGCAGCTGATGGAGCTGCGAGCGCTGATTCCGGCAGGGCCTGATCTCAAGCTCGAGGCCGGGATTGACCTCTTACAAAAGGCCGATCCGGAGATGCTGAAACAGCACTACGCCAAGATCGTGGCCGCGATTCTGCCGCCCGGCGAAGACCCAGTGGTCGCGCGCAAGAAGCTCGCGCTCCTCAACCCTAAGCTGGCCGACCAAGTCTTCCCGCCCGGCTCGGCTCTGCCCCCGCGTGACGAGATGGAAGCGATTGTATCGAAGCTCGTTTTCGAGCTGTTTCCGCCCGACGAAGATCCCACGGACACGCGCAAGAAGCTGATGTCCCTCGATCCCAATCTCGTCACCGATCTCTTCCCCACTCCAACCCCGGACCAGACGGCATTCCAGAAGTACCTGACCGGACTGGTACAGCAGGTCAGCGCAAAAGACCGCGGCGTGGTGATGTTCGCGCTCGATGGCTCTGTGCTCGCCCAAAACAGCTTCGGCCCAACCTGCGCACCGTCGCTGTACATGTCAAAAGCTGCTCTGGCAGCCAATGCCCGCGAGAAATTTCTTAAGCTGCTGAAGGTAAGGCAGTACATTGCGCAGATCGAGCAGGAGCAACTGACCCTGCTGCTGCCGGTGCTCTGGCAGCAGGACCAGCCGCTGGCCCTGGCGCAGATCTGTGTGCCGACCGACTCGATCGACGCCAGCCTCAACCAGCTCGCCGTCTCACTGGTGATCGGTTGGGTGCTGGTGGTCGGTGTCGCGACGGCGCTGGGCGTCACGGCGACGCGGCGGGTGCTGCGGCCGCTCGACCAGGTGGTGGCGACGACCGGCCGGATCGCGGCCGGCGACCTCAGGCAGCGAGTGGGGCTGCCGCCCGGCCGCACCGAGATCGCCCAGCTCGGCGCCGCGTTTGACGCGATGGTCGCGCGCCTGGAGGCCGCCTTCGCCGCCCAACGCCGCTTCGTCGCCGACGCAGCCCACGAACTGCGCACCCCACTGACTGCACTGAGCGCCTCGGTCGAGCTGCTGCTGATGGGCGCCGCCGACAGCGACCGTGCTACGGCCCAGCGCCTGCTCCGGCACCTCGACAGCGAGCTGAGCCGCGTGATCCGGCTCACCAACGACCTGCTGACGCTGAGCCGGCTCGACGCACGCCCACAGATCGCGCTGCGCCCGACCAACCTGGGCGCTCTGCTCGAGGAGCTGGGCGAGCACAGCCGGACGCTGCTGCGCGGACAGGAGCTGATTGTGGATGTGGCGCCCGGGCTGTGGGTCGAGGGCGACTCGGACCGGCTCCGGCAGGTCGTGCTGAACCTGTTGGACAACGCCCGCAAGTACACGCCCCCTGGCGGGCAGATTATGCTGCACGCGAGTTCTGCGTGCTCAATTTTGAGTTCTGAGTTGGCCTCGCCTCCGGCAACTCAAAACGTTGGCCTGAGCCGTGTCGAAGGCTCAGAACTCAAAACCATGCCCTTGAGCGCAGAGAAGGGTCAGAACCGGGTCGTCATCGAGGTGGAGGACACCGGCGTGGGGATTGCCGCCGATGCGCTGCCGCACCTGTTCGAACGGTTCTACCGGGTCGACAGCGCGCGGGCGCGCGCTAGCGGCGGGAGTGGACTAGGGCTGGCGATCGTCCAGGCGATCGTCCAGGCGCATCACGGGCAGGTCGATATCCAGAGCACGCCGGGCGTCGGCACCTGTGTGACGATCCAGCTGCCAGGGCTGCCCAAGCCATCCACGCAGCCAGCCGGCGCCCAGGACCACAGTGCTTCGGCGCCCCTGCAGAGTCTGGCGGAGTAGCTCACACCTTCTGATTGCTGATTGCGGGCGAGCCGCTCCCAAGGAACAGAAACACCCCTAGCACACATCGGTGGAAGTATCTCCACAGTTTCGACAGGAGACAGGAGACATGCACGTGTTCCTGTCTCCTGTCTTTTGTCTCTTGTCTGAAACCGCCGGTGGATTTCGGCCACATTGGCCTGATCCTTCAGCGAAACTTCAGCTTTGGCCGGGCAATTCTTCAGCAACGACGGCTATACTCCGGCTCAGTCACACGGCTACGAAAAAGGAGAGTGACCTCAATGTGCAAACGCTCTGTTTTGTTTCTGGCGCTGATCGCCGGGCTCGTGCTCAGCGCGTGCGGCTTGGGGGCGGCGTCTGAGCCACCGACGCCAGCCGGTGGCCAACCGGCCCCCACGGATAGCAGTGCCGCCGGCAGTGCGCCAACCACCGGATCGGACGCCAACGTCACGATCACCTTCGGCGCCAACAGTTTCATGCGCCACGTCTACGAGCCGCTGATCGAGGCCTTCAACGCCCAGCATCCAGGCATCACAGTGCAGTGGGTCTCGCTCGACCAGGTCTACCGGGCCGACGTCGACCAGAACGAGCGCACCCGCCAGATCGTCAGCCTCGCTGATACCGCCGAGGTGCAAGCGAGCAAGCAGCAGTTCCAGCTCGGCTTGCTGTACGACCTCAAGCCGCTGATCGACGCTGACCCAAGCTTCAACCGCGACGACTTCTACCCCGGCGCGCTCAGCCGCGCGACGTCGGCTAACGGCGCAATCTACATGCTGCCGCAGACTGTGAATGTCCCGCTGCTCTACTACAACAAGGATCTGTGGGCGGCGCGCGGGCTGGACGCGCCGAAGCCCGACTGGACCTGGCAGGATGTCGAGGCCGCAGCGCAGCAGCTTGCCCAGAAGCAGGGCAGCACCGTCACGATGTATGGCCTGGCGGATGAGGATGCTTATCTCGGAGTGCTGCTGGCCGAGCTGAAGAGCGCCGACCTGGACCTGACCTCGACTCCGCCCGGAAGCGCACAGATCGAGCGCCCCGAAGTCGTGGCGGCACTAGAGCGGATGGCCAACCTGTTCACATCGGGCGCCTTCTACTTTCCGCCGCAGGGCTCCGACTTTCGGGACGCTGTTGCGCAGATGGTTCGGGATCAGCAGGTGGCAATGTGGGGTTCAGGCGAGGCCGGGAATGTCGGCAAGCTCAAGCCGGATGGCGGAGCTGCCCCGAGCTTTACGCAAGGCGTAGCGCTGCACCCGGCCTTCCCCGGCGGCACGCAGGACTTTTCGCACGGCTACGTGATCAGCAGCGGCACGCAGCACCCCAACGAGGCCTGGGCCTGGCTGTCGTTTCTGAGCAAGCAACTCGTCGCCGACCCGGGCGGCGGTAAGGGGAGTGGCCCGCCCAGCAAGAATAGTTCACTGCCAGCGCGCAAGTCGCTGGCCGAGCAGAGCGGCTACTGGTCGCGCCTGGACGACGAGACCAGGGCGGCGCTAGAGGCGGCGCTGACCCGCCCGGCTCCGTCCCCATCCGGTACCAATGTTCTTGATGCATACGAGCCGCTGCTCCAGGCGATCCAGAACATCATGGACGGTAAGAGTGCGGCCCAGGCCGCCAGCGAGGCCCAGGCGGCGATCGCCGAGCAGGTCGCCCAGGCCCAGCTGACCCCCACGGCGGCGCCGAATGTCGAGCCGATTGTCGTCGCGACGCCGGTGCCGAATATCGCGCCTGCCGGTGCCACGACGATCACATTCGGCATGCCGCTGCCCAAGGGCGACGACCAGGCGACCCGGCTGGTCCAGGAGTTCAACCAGTCCAACCAAGGGATTTTTGTCCAGCTCAAGGACACCTTCACCGGAAACGATATCATGTCCGCTCCCCAAGCTGCCGCCCAGGTCGACTGTTTCGCGTCGCCGTTGCCGCCCGCGCAATCTGAGCTGACCGCGACGCTCGACCTGCAGCCGCTGATCGACGCCGACCCGAGCTTCCAGCGCGACGACTATCCGGCCGCGCTGCTCACGCCCTACCGCCAGGGCAGCCAGCTCCATGGCCTGCCGTGGGGGATGGAGGTCCGGATGCTAGTCTACAACAAGGACCTGTTCGACGCCGCCGGCCTTCAGCCACCAGCAGCCGAATGGACGATCGACGATTTCGTGGGCGCGGCTCGCTCTCTCACCAGCGGCCAGGGCGACACCAAGCAATACGGGTTCGTGATACCCAGAAGCACATCCGAGGGCGTGAAGTTCCTGGTCCACCTATTCGGCGCGGCGACGGTGCAGGGTGGCGGCGAGACGCTCAAGCCGAACTTCACCGACCCGAAGGCCGTGGAGGCGGTGCGCAAGATGGTCGATCTGCTCAAGAACGAGACGCCGCACACCCGGCTGGACGACTCCTCCTCGACTGGGCAACTCGCCGACCATGGCGCGCTGACGGGGGATGGACGCGCCGGCATGTGGTTCGCGTGGGGGTTGTATGCATATGGGCAGGATCGCCCGCAGTTCACGATGGCTATGGCGCCGCCGCCGCTGGCACAGGCGGTGCTCGATGCAGACGACGTCTCGACCAGCGGCATGTACATCTCAGCCCAGACCGACAAGCAGCAAGCCTGCTGGACATGGCTCAAATACATCAGCACCAGTATAGGCCTGGGCGCCAGTGGTAATATCCCAGTGCGGCGCTCGGCTGCCCACTCCGATGCCCTGAACCAGGAACAGCCAGGCCTGGCCGCAGCCTACGACGCGTATGTTGCCGCGCTCGATCGCGCTGGCCAACATGCGCCGGGCGGCGACGCACCCGCCATGACGACTCTTGACTACTACTGGTTCTACCAGGCGATCGACCGGGCGCTGCAAGGGAAGAACCTGGAGCAGGAACTGGCCGCCGCACAGGCGCTCACCGAGCAGTACGTGGCCTGTGTGCGCAGCGGCGGGGATGGGCAGACGTGCGGCCAGCAGGTTGACCCGAACTACGGCCAGCAGTAAAGACCGAGAATCGAGAGCTGCGACCTATGAGGCCCTCGGTTGCCGCCCAGAGCACATCACATGAAGACGAAATTGATTGGCATACGTCCGCTCGCACTGCCCCTGGTCCCGCTCCTGGCGGCCTGCGGCACGCCGGCGACGGCGCAACAGCAGCCGCCGACGCCCACGCCGCTGCCCTCGGAGCCGGCACTGGAGCGCCCGACCTACACCGTCCAGCGCGGCACGATCGAGCGCCTGCTCGA
>WNFV01022814.1_pt1 | contig 11248 bp, 7 predicted proteins | sample 5400101 | NCBI WGS metagenome assembly WNFV01 (sample SAMN13153361, study PRJNA577476) | soil metagenome | isolation source: 115 cm soil or saprolite under grassland replicate 1 | place: USA:California | collected 2016-06-15
GATTGCCAACGGGGCGATCGTGCCGCTGACGACGGATCCGACGGCCAACATCTCGGTCTTCCTGGGGACGGGCGCCGGCACCCACGCCGACCTCGTCCTCGACGTCACAGGCTACTTTCAGTAATCACCAGGTCCTGCAGCAGGGCATCCATTTCATAGCCGGTCCCGGTTGTTTCGAGGCGCCGCAGCCTTTGGCCTTCCCGCACGTGGATCGAGGCGTGATTGACACCGGCGGAGTCGGTTCGCAGCGCGATCAGAATTCCGCCCTCATCCAGCAACGACACCAGGTTCCGCAAACCGGCTCGCAGCTGCTCGGTCGGGAAATAAGCGGAGATGAGGATGTTGGCGGCCCGGATCACCTGAAAGGGCGCGCCGGCGGGGCGGGAGTCCGGGTCGAAAATGTCGAGCTCGACGAAACGGACATCCTGGCCCTTGCTCGCATGGCGACGGATTGTTGGTCCGACGAGCATGACCGGCTGCCCGCTTGCGGCCAGCGCACGATGCGGCAATGCGTGTTTCACCAGGCGGAAAAGCAGGTTGCGCCAGCGTGAACCCGAAGAGATCGGAAATGCCATACCGTCAAGATCGATCTGAAGCAGATGGGGCCGAATGCCGGGCTCGTACAACAACGAGATTCCGGCGCGGCGCACGAGCGTGGCCCAGATCAGCGCGTCGGACACATGCATGATATGCGGCACGCCCGCGAGCGCCAGGGCCTCGCTCCATTCGGCCGATGACACGCCCGAGCTTGCCGCGACGTCGAGGATTCGCGGGCGGCGATAGCGCGTAATGAAATGATGCGCCGCGGCATTGACCTCGTTCATTCGGTTGGACGCGGTGGTGCGGAACACGCCGTTGGCGAGCCGCAAGCGCTCGAAGAACAGCCGCTCGATGTCGGATGCCGTTGCATCCGGCGGATCGAGCAATGCTTGCTTTATGGTCAGGAATTCGGAGCGCCGCGCTCTCGCTTGCTGCATCTTTGCGTTCACTCGCGGAAGTGGACTGCCGCCGGCGGATGGCGTTCCTTTGGGCTCTCGGATCAAATCAACGAGTGGCCGCCCCGAATCCAGGCCCGCTTCGGTTCGATTTCCTGCTCTTGCCGCAGGCGCAGGTGGTCTAATATGACGGCAGCAAAGCGCAACGTCACATCGGGAGCTTACCATGTTGGGCTCGTCTCCTGGCGATAGGACCCGCCGGCCCGGATTCTCGCGATTGCAATCTGATCGTTACGGAGAATCAGTACATTCGCCCCTTGCGCCCGCGCGCGCAACCCGGGAAAATAACTGATTGTGCCCTTACCCGTGCTGAAAAGGCGTCTGCCGCAGGCCTGGGGACGGGCATCGCCCTCGAGGTCGGCGCGAGCCCGTAAGAGGGGCGTCATGCTCGGGATAGGCTTTCTTTGCGCGCTCCTGATGTGGTCCCGCACCGAGACCACGATCCTGTATGTCAACGCCGCGGCAACCGGAGCGAACGACGGATCGAGCTGGGAGAATGCCTGGATCAGCCTTCAGCCGGCGCTGGCGGCGGCCCTTTCCGGGGACGAGATCTGGGTCGCCTCCGGGATCTACAGGCCGACGGATACGACGAATAGAGGCGTCAGCTTCGCGCTCAAGAACGGAGTCGGGGTCTATGGCGGTTTTCTCGGCACCGAGACCTCTCGCTCGCAGCGCGATCCCGCGATCAACATCACGACGCTTTCGGGGGACATCGGGACTCCGGGGAGCTCTGCGGACAACAGCTATCACGTCGTGACGGCGGACTCGAGCGTCACGCCGACGGGAATTCTCGATGGCTTCACGATCACCGGCGGAAACGCGAACGGCACCTCTCCCGACGATCGCGGAGGCGGGATGTGGGTCAACGGCGGGAAGCCAACGATCTCTGGGTGCATCTTCACGGGAAACTCCGCCCAGGAGAAGGGTGGAGGTCTTCGTGTCACGATTGGAATGCCGGTCGTGGACCGTTGCCGGTTCGTCTCGAACTCCGCCGCAGCGGGGGGCGGCGGGATCGGCGCGGGATCGGGTAGCGCGTTCACCGTCGAGAACACGTTCTTTCAGGGCAACTCGACCGTGGCGACCGGCGGTGCCGGACTCGAGACGGTCGACGGAGTCGCGGTCGTCAACTCGGTGTTCCTGCAGAACGGCGGCAACGGCCTCCTCTTCATCACAGGCGGCCTGGTTTCAGACTGCACGTTCACGGCGAACACCTCTTACGGTGTGGCGTTCGATCAAGACGGTACGGTCGTGAACTCCATTCTTTGGGCCGACGCGATCGACGAAGTCTTCATCGGGTTCGGTACGATCAGTGTCACTTACAGCGACGTGGGTGGATCCGGTTTCCCCGGCCCCGGCAACATCAGTGCCAATCCCCTCTTCCTCAACGTAGCGGCCGGGGACCTGCGCCTGGGTTCCGGATCGCCCGCCGTAGACGCGGGCAGTAACGCTTCCGTTCCCGCGGGCATTACGACCGACATCGGCGGCCTGCCCCGCTTCGTCGACGATCCCGACGTGCCGGACACCGGCTCGGGAACGCCTCCCATCGTGGACATGGGAGCGTACGAGCGGGCTCCTCAATCCCCGACGAACACGCCCACAAGTAGCCCGACCAGAACGCCGACGAACACCCCGACTCCGACTCCGACGAATACGCCGACCAACACACCGACGACGACTGCGACCAATACGCCGACGAGAACACTCACGAATACTCCGACCAACACGCCGACGCCCACCCTCACTCCGACCGCGACGCCGACGAATCCTCCTCTGTCCGGCAGCTTCTTCAGCGTGGCCCCCTGCCGGATCATCGACACCCGCAATCCGATCGCGCCGCTTGGCGGGCCGTCGCTGACCGGCGGGAGCACCCGGACTTTCGTACTCGTCAACACGTGTAACGTTCCGGCGACCGCGACGGCGGTTGCCGTGAACATCACCGAGACCCAGGCGCAGGGGAGCGGGCATCTTCGGGTCTATCCGGCGGGCTCGCCCCTGCCCAATGTGTCCACGATCAATTTCAGTGCCGGGCAGACCCGGGCGAACAACGCAATCCTCCTGCTCGGGTCCAACGGCGGCGTCAGCGTGTATGCCGGGATCAGCGCCGGGCTGACGGTAGACTTCATTCTCGATGTGAACGGGTATCTCCAATAGGAGAACGCCCCGCTGTCTGGCTTGACAGGCGGACGGCCGGCCCCTATGCTGTCCCGGCAACCCGGAGGATCGATTAAGAACCGAACGAGGTGGACCCTTGTCGCGCTCGCCGTTCCGCTTCTGCCGATTGCGGCCTTAGCGCCTTTCAGCAGGGCCCAGGTTGTTAGAATCTCGAGAGCCTCGCTTCTCCTTCCAAAGAGTGTTTTGTCTTTGCATCCGAGAGCCTCTGGCAGCGCCGTGCCGAGTCCCTCCGTCCTCTCTGCCGTAAAGGAACAGGGTCAAAACCGTGGCGTCATCGTCGGCACGTCGTATCACAACGATACATCGCCTCCGCTGCGTGATCTCCAGCAGGTGCCCATACAATCACTCGGCGAGCGCGAGGCGAACGAGAACCCAAGGTTGCCCATAGAACACAAAGACGGACCGGATGAAGTCGTCCAGGACCATCACGCCATCTCCGTGCCAAGCATCCCCGGCACCACACTGAACTTCGACGGCATTCCCTTCCCCGGTGTGGCCTGCAATTGCGCGCCGCCGGACACCGATGGCGAGGTGGGTCTGACACAGTACGTCCAGATCGTCAACGAAGGGTTCCAGGTCTTCGACAAGTCCACAGGCGCCTCGGTATTGGGGCCATCGGGCATCTCCACGATCTGGACCGGCTTTGGCGGCGTCTGCGAGAACAATGGCGAGGGTGACCCGATCGTGCTCTACGATCAAATCGCCAACCGCTGGATCATCAGCCAGTTCGCGGGCATGTCTTCCCCTACGGACGAATGTGTCGCCGTCTCCACCACGAGCGACGCCACGGGCTCCTATAACCGCTACGGCTTTCATCTCGGCAACAACTTTTTCGACTATCCCAAGCTCTCCGTCTGGCCCGATGCCTATTACATGAGCATGAACGTGTTCAACCCACCGGGCGTGCTCTTCCTCGGACCGCAGCCTTTCGCCTTCGATCGGGCGGCGATGCTCGCCGGTAACCCGGCGAGCTTCGTCAGTACCGGCATCACTGGCGGGTCTAGCGAGGCTTCCTACCTCCCCGCCGACCTGGACGGCTCAGCCCTGCCGGCCGCGGGCGCCCCGGCGACGTTCGTGGAATGGCCGGCCAGCGGCGTCTATAAGGTGTTCCACTTCCACGCCGACTTCGCCGTGCCCGGCAACACGACGTTTACCCTCTTCGCCAGCCCGGCGGCCGCGGGTTTTGCGGAGCTCTGCCCGACGACCCGCGCCTGCGTGCCCCAGTCGGGCTCGGCAAGCAACCTCGACGGCGTCGGCGACCGGTTGATGCACCGGCTGGCTTACCGCAATTTCGGTCCCTTCGAATCGTTGATCGGGAATTTCAGCGTGAGCTCGGGTGGCGTGGCGGGCATACGCTGGTTCGAGCTGCGCAACGTGACGGCCGGCCCGGTCACGGTTTTCCAGGAGAGCACCTATCAGCCTGACAGCGACTGGCGGTGGATGGGCAGTGTGGCGCAGGACGGTCAGGGCAACCTGGCCCTCGGCTTCAGCACCTCCAGCGCCACCATCTTCCCGCAGATTCGCTACGCGGGGCGGCTGGTGACCGATCCCATCAACACGCTGGCGCAGGGCGAAGCCCATTTGTTCGACGGCACGGGCAGCCAATCGGAAACCAGCAACCGTTGGGGCGACTACAGCGCCATGAGCGTCGATCCGGTGGACGACTGCACCTTCTGGTACACCCAGGAGTACTACTCCACGACGAGCAGTTTCAACTGGCGCACGCGCATCGGAAATTTCAAGTTCACACAGTGCACGTCTCCTACGCCAACTCAGACACCCACGGATACGCGGACGAGCATACCGGGCACGGCAACGAATACGCCTACTCGAACTCCGACGAACACGCCGAGCAACACTCCGACGAGCACGCTTACGAACACGCCCACGAATACTCCGACGAACACGCCGACGCGGACTCCGACGAGCACGCTTACGAACACGCCCACGAATACCCCGACGAATACGCCGACGCGGACTCCGACGAATACGCCTACGAGCACGCCGACCAACACTCCGACGAATACGCCGACGGCCACGCCCACGCCGACCACGACGCCCAATCCGACGAGCACCTCCACGAATACTCCGACCGTCACGCCGACATTCACTGGCACTCCGACTCCGACGCCGACGAATCTCCCGGGAGCGACCAACTTCTTCACGGTTTTTCCCTGCCGCATCATCGACACGCGCAACCCTGTCGGGCCGCTGGGGGGTCCGCCGCTCTCGGGCGGAACCAGTCGGACGTTCCTGATCGTCAACACCTGTAACGTTCCGGCGACGGCGACGGCGGTTGCCGTGAACATCACGGAGACGCAGGCGCAGGGGAGCGGGCATCTGCGGATCTACCCGGCGGGCGCTGCGCTGCCCAATGTGTCCGCAATCAACTTCAGCGCGGGTCAGACCCGGGCGAACAACACGATCCTTCCGCTCGGGGCCGGCGGCGGCATCAGCGTGTACGCCGGGATCGGCGCGGGATTGACGGTGGACTTCATTCTCGACGTCAACGGGTATTTTCAGTAGGACCCGCGCCGCCTTTCGTCCGGACCTGTCGGGCTCTCTCGCGTAGTGCGATCTCGCGTTTCGGGTTGCGGCCACGCCTGCGATGGAATAGGCTCCCGAAGTCCATGGCGTCTCTCGCCGCGCGAAGGCGGGAGGAAAGGGGCGCGCAGACGCGTCGATCGTTTCTCCTCGCCGGTCTGATCGTGTTTCTGCTGCCGGCGACCGGCCGCACAGCCACCTACTCCATTGCCGGGTTTTCGGACACCCCCGTAGCCCACGGCCTTCACCTGGACGCCTGACGGGCGGATGCTCGTCCTGGAGAAGATCGGCCGGGTGCGGATCGTCGTCAACGGCGTGCTCCAGGCGACCCCGGCCCTCGACATCTCGGCCTCGGTGGATTCCGGTTCGGAAAAGGGGCTGCTCGGAATCTGCCTTCATCCCGGGTTCACGAGCAACGGCTACGTCTACCTCTACTACACCAACCGCGTGCCACAGAACCGCATCTCGCGTTTCACGATGTCGGGCAACGCCCTCGATCCGGCGAGCGAGACGGTGATCCTCGATCACATCGACGCGACCAACGGCAACCACAACGGCGGCAACCTCGCGATTGGCCCGGACGGAAAGCTCTGGGCGGCGCCGGGCGACTCCGGGACGGGGGGCGCCAAGTCGCAGGACTTGAGCGTGGGCAGCTTGAACGGGAAGGTCCTCCGCATGGAGCTCGACGGCTCGCCGGCAGCGGGAAACCCTTTTCTGGCCGACCCGGCGAAGGAGCCGCGCATCTGGGCTTACGGGTTCCGTAATCCCTGGCGGTTCACGTTCCGCCCATCCAACGGCTCTCTCTACGTTTCCGACGTGGGGCAGAGCACCTACGAGGAGATCGATGTCGTCACGGCGGGAGGCAACTACGGGTGGCCCATGGCCGAGGGGACGCTCGGCGGCTGCGCGGGCTGCATTGCGCCCGCCTTCGAATACGACCACACGGTCGGCCAGGCGATCATTGGGGGTGTCTTCGTCACCGGCGGGCTCTATCCGGCGTTTCTCCGCGGAAAGTACGTCTTCGGCGATTATGTCTCGAGCTGGATCCGGTACCTCGAGTTCTCCCCGGGTGACGCCGTGGTCGGCGGGTTGCAGAACTTCGCGAGCTCCGCAGAGGGCCCGGTCCAGTTCGGAATGGGTCCCGATCAGGCGATCTACTACGCGGCCATCAACGCGGGTAAGATCTACCGCATCAATCCTCCGCCCGCGAGCTACTTCACGGTCTCTCCGTGCCGTTTGATCGACACGCGCAACCCTGTCGGGCCGCTGGGCGGGCCGTCGCTGGTGGCGGGCGCGGATCGGACGTTCGTCCTGGCGGGACAGTGCGGCATTCCCCCGGCGCCAACGGCGGTTTCCTTGAACGTAACCGTGACGCGACCGACCGCAGGCCCGGGGTTTCTCACGTTGTATCCGGGAGGCACGGCGTTGCCGCTGGCCTCGACACTCAACTACAGGATTGGAATCACTCGTGCGAACAATGCGATTGTTCCCCTGGGCGCGGGCGGGGAGGTGATCGTGCACAGCGGGCAGGGCGGGGGGACGGCGGACCTGGTCGTGGACGTCAACGGGTATTTTCAGTAGGAGGCTGCGCCGCTTCGTCTGATTCGCGGCCGCCGTTTTCCTGCGACGGAAAGGGCGGCACTCCGTCGGGTCGTGGACCGCCGCAGCCTGTCTCATATCAAGAAAAATCAGTAATCCATGCATCGACCTGCGGCGTCTGGCTCGGTGGCCGCTTCACGGATTCGACCGAAAAAGAAAAGCCGGCGGCCCGGTTCTCCAAGCCGCCGGCGGTCAATAGCGCGATGGCTAGCGGTCAGTTTGAGCCGCCCTCATCTCCTGCATGAGTTTGGGGAATTTGACATTCTGGACGTTCTTCGTATCCGGTTGACCGTACAAGTCGGGATGCAGATAGAAACCGCGTTCCGCCTCGATCTTGGCCTGCTCGACCGGGATCCGATTCGCGTCCGCGAAGCGGTCGTGCCGGATTCCTGTGACTGTCCAGGAAACCTTCGAGCCGGGCTTCCCTCCGGCAATCCGGAACTGATTGCCCGAGACCTCCTCGGCGATGTAGAGGTTGGGTCCGGGCGCGCCGATCGATGTGAGCTGGTAGCGGAAGTCGCGATTGAGAGATTCGAACCAGTCGGGAAGAAGAACCACGGCTTCCCCTGCCGCATCGAGAAAGACGTTTCCGTTGTAAATATTCATCATGTCGGGCGATTCGACGAAGGAGTGGTACAGATACTTGTTCTCGGGATCCAGCGGATGATCGATCTTGAAAGCCCCTCCGCCTTTGGTGAGAGTTCCGGTTATGTTGAAATTCCCAGTGACATTGCCGCCACCAGACCCCACGAAGAGACCGACGTCATTCAATGCGAGGACAGCCCAGGCGCCTAAAGCAGTACCGGCGGCGTTGATTTCGGCGCCGACGACACCCCCGGAGCTGGCGTGCTCTCCATATCCAAGGACTCCCCGCTCCGCCTTTCCGAGTACACCGGCGGGGACCGAAAAGCCGGGAGTCCCGGAAAAGCTGGTGCCGTTCATGTCGCCACGGACAGCATAGACGTTACTGATTCGCTCGCTGATCCCATGGACACCCGAGGATCCACCGAGCGCGGCCCCGCTGATCTGCCCCTGGACGCCGTGGACGACGCCGGCGCCTGACTCGAAGCCGCCGATGGCATGGGATCCGGCTGTGGACGAGTTATTCTGCCCGAGGATCGCCGCCGCGCCTGCGATGCTCGTTACGATCTGGAGTTGATCGTTATTGGCTGAAAGGTTGTTCAGGAAGATCCCATTGATGTCGAGGATCACGTGGGTCCCCTGAGAAGAGAAAATGTTGATGTTGCTGGCGGCGCCGCCGGCAGTCGGGATGATGGCGGCATTGGAGATGGTCACGTTTGCGCCGATGAAGGTGACGTTCGAAACCGTCGGCAGGCTGCCCCCCGTCGCATAGCCGGTGACGAAGCCGGTTCCCGCGGTCTGAGTGACCGTGATGTTCAGGGACACCGCCGCGATGTTTGCCGGGAACGTGGACGGGCATAGGCCGCCAAATTGCATGCTGTAGGTCCGCGTTTGCCCTGCGGTGAAGATCGGGCCGCCAAAGGGTCCGTTTGCCGTTCGTGTGTCTACGACCCGGCAGGGTATCGTGCTCTGGAAGACGAAGGCGCCGGGATTGACGAAGTGAGTATCCGGAGAATCTCCATACGTCCTCAACATGGTCTCAATGGATGGGACCTTCCAGTTCTTCAGAGCAATCGGGTCTCTGCGGTTATTGGTCTGCGCGAGCGCAGCACCCGTGGCGAGAATGCCTGCGAGCACGGTCAGAATCGAGATTTTTGCAAAATGTCTGTTCATTTCCCTCCCTCCAAAAATGACTTGCCGTCAAACATCCTTTCCTGGAATCTCTTCTCTTCGCCTCCTTTCGCTTCGACGCCCGCGGGTTTCCGACTCTCTGGCCGCGAGGCCAGCTTCTGGACCGATGATTGTCGGGGACTGAATTCGTTTCACCCGGGGGTATTCTATGAGTCGATCATTTCACAACGCAAATATTTTTCTCTTCGCCGCGCGGTACAGATCGCGGCACAGAACCTGATGACTTCCCATCGCCTGATCGAGCTAACCTATTCAAAACAAATTGGTTGAACGAAAAGGCAGACGCGGACGATGAGACTCAATCTTACCTTGGGCTCTCTCGCGGCCGGCAACATCGCCTTGACGATCGCGATCCAGTGGTACGTCGTGACCCGCCTGGGAGTTGGAGTGGAAACCGACGCGCTGTTTGCCGGCATGACGGTGCCGCAGCTCGTTCTGGCGGTCGTGAGTGGCACGCTGACCCACGTTCTCGTGCCGCTTCTCTCAACCGAGAAGGAGGAGGCGTTTCGCCAAACGAGCTGGGGATTCTTCCTGGCGGTCGCCGCCGTCTTCGCTCTCGCGGCTCTCGTGTTGGCTCCAACGGCGCCCTTCTGGGTTGCCTGGCTCTTTCCGGGCTTCTCCATTCAGGCCCGCCTTCTCACGGCAACTCTCACCCGCATCCAGATGATCGGGATGGTCTTCACGGCCGGGCTGGCGGTTCTCTGGTCCGTCTACAACGCGCGGCATCGCTTCCTCTGGGCCGAATTCACGGCGATTCCGGCAGGAGTCGTGGCGTTCGCCTTTCTGATCCCGACTCTCGGGCGTCTTGGCGTGCGAGCCGCAGCATGGGCGATGGTGATTCGAAGCGGACTCCAGCTTCTTCTTCTGGCGCCCGGGCTCGGGAGATGGGCGAAACCCGCCTGGCGGTCACCGGCCATGCGAGAGGCGTGGCGCCGGGGACGAACCCTGCTTTTCGGGACAGTCTATTTTCGGACCGATCCCCTGGTCGATCGATTCCTGTCCTCGATGGCGCTTCGCGGCGAACTTTCCCTCCTCGCCCTCGGCCAGCAGCTCTACGGTCTGGGCAGCCAGGTCCTTGGAAAGGCCTGGGCCTCGCCGCTCGTGCCGGTGCTCGCGGCCGACGCCGCCGCCGGAGACTGGGGCGCCTTTGCGCGGCGATACCGGCGCGGCCTGGCGTGGCTCGGTGGTCTCACGATTTCGGGATGCCTCGTCGTTCTCCTGGCCGGCGAGCCGATTCTGCGACTTCTCATCGGGCACGGTGGCGTCACGGCGGCGAACATTCATGTGCTCTGGTGGATCATGGTTGCCTTGTTTGGCTACTTCGTCGGTGGAGCGGCCGGACAGATTCTCGCTTCGAGTTTTTTTGCTCAGGGAGACACCGGGACGCCGACACGGATCGGAGTCGTCGGTTTCACTCTCGGCGTGGGGCTCAAGATCGCGGGTTTCCTGATCGCCGGAGTCATCGGGATCGCTGTGGGTACCACCATTTACTATATTCTCAATGCGCTCGCCCTCTGGTACTTCCTCGAGAGGAGTCTTCATCGGAATACCGCCGTCTGACGTGCTTATGGAGAGCCGGCCCTGTCCGCTCGGCTGTCCACCGGATGACACGCCCGTGCTCGTCGGACGCGACCGCCTCCACTGGCTGCCCGGAGAGTTCCAGGTCGTCCGCTGCCGCGTCTGCGGTCTCCTTCGGACGGATCCGAGGCCCGCTCCCGAAGCCATCTCGTTTTACTATCCGGCCGACTACGGTCCGTATCTGTACACCCGGGTGGCGACCACCGATGAGCGGGATCTCCGGCCACGCTGGCGACGCCGGCTGTCCCGAGTCGTTCAGGCGGCCGTCCGAGTGAATGCGGAACGCTTGCCTGCCATGAGCCCCGGCCGGATGCTCGAGATCGGCTGCGCCTCGGGCGCGTTTCTGCATCGCATGGCGGCCGCCGGCTGGCAGGCTGAGGGGATCGAGTTTTCCGAAAGCGCCGCCGCGGCGGCGCGCCGCCTCGGGTACCGGGTTGACACCGGACCTTTGGAGGTTGCGCCGGACAGACCCGAGCAATACGACCTCGTCGTCGGCTGGATGGTCCTCGAGCATCTCCACGATCCGATCCGGGCGCTGAAGAAGCTCTGGAGCTGGACAAAGCCGGGGGGTTGGCTGGTCGTCTCGG
>WNFV01010631.1_pt1 | contig 11247 bp, 14 predicted proteins | sample 5400101 | NCBI WGS metagenome assembly WNFV01 (sample SAMN13153361, study PRJNA577476) | soil metagenome | isolation source: 115 cm soil or saprolite under grassland replicate 1 | place: USA:California | collected 2016-06-15
TAAGACTGCACGGGCGTTGTGAATGGATATAGCTCAGGCCCCGCTTAATCGCTCGTGCGTTTGGCGACCGGCAGTTTCCCTGGCAACCGGACATTATCATCGATCAGATCGTCCACCGATACGCCGGCTTCGTCGGCGTAGGCTTTCAGAGTGAGCAGGTCGGGCTCGCGCCCTCCCACCGGCAGCGAAGGCCAGACAGCTAGGCGATCATCGCGCGCGAATAAAAAAGGCGGCCAGCAAAGCCGCCTCTCTCAAAACCGCAAATCCAACTCACTTTCCGGAGTCATTGTCCAAATCCTGATGCGCTTCAGACTCAGCCTTCTTGGTTTCGGCTTTAGCGTCGGCTGTCGGCTTTAGATCGTGAATGGCTTTGCCCAGGCTCTCCGACGGAGGTCCGAGCATCTTGGCTTTCAACTGATCAAACGGAATGCCCAGATTGTGCGAGACGTGGACCGCAGCCACAAACTGTCCTAGGTTTTTGAAGCCCGAGGCGGCTGTTTGCAGGTTTGTCCCCGGAGGTAGCAGGCCCTGCAGCTTGCTGGCAAGTTTGGTGTTCGATGCCAGCTTTTGCGAATTGGACTTTTGCCCGGAGTGGTTCGCGTCGTTGCCGGAAACGTGATCGGCTTTGGCCTTGTTATGAACTGACGACGAATGATCGCTGCCGTGCTTGGATGACAATCTTCCGCCGCCGTGCATGGATGACGAGCGTCCGCCGCCACGGCCATGCTGTGCGAACATCAGAGCGGCCATAAATGCGACCATCGTCGCTGCACCAAGTAAAATTTTTATTTTCATTTTGATTTTCTCCTTTGTAATTGCGCTTCAGTTATTGCGCTTCGGGCGGAGCATCTTGCCCACGTTCATCCGCAGATTGAAGGCGAAGCTGCTCAGATCAAACGTCACGCTGCGCGTATAGCCCAATTCAAGACGCACGATCGATGAAGGTTCAAGTCCCACCCACGTATTGAAGCCATTTTCCCTGGTCAGATCATTTCCGGTGGAAACGGTAGAGGTGTCAAACAGGTTCTTGCCTTTGCCCTTGCCGCTGAGCTTGCTGAAAACCTTCTGGCTGCCGAAGGGAACGATCTGGTAGCCCGAACCGCCGGCATAAAAATGCTCGGCCAACTGATATTCCGCGCCTTCTTCCAGGTGGCTGATGGCGCCCAGCGAGGTAAAAGGCCGCGCAAAAAAGGCCGAGTCCGGCACCGTGTTACTCAGGCCGCCCTCAAAGAACGGTGTGAGCCGGTGAAATGTGTGTTCAAAACGATTGGTCCAATCCACGCCGACCCGGCCGGTGCTGAATCCCTTCGCGACGCTGCCCGTTGGCGCGTAAGCCGTAACTGCGGTGGCGTAATAGAGTTTAGGGCTGGGCGCCTTCAAGGTGAAACCCAGATAGGCGTTGCCGATCCCGCTGTTGGTGTAGCTTGCGTTCGTCGTGGTGGTGGTTCCGTTGGAGGTTGTGCTGCTAGGAACATTGGCGAAATACACCGGCACGCCAACGAACACGCCGAAGCGCTTGTTGAAGTCCCAGCCCAGGTTGGAATCGATCTTGTAGATACGGCTGTCAGAGTTGATGGTCCCCTGAAAGGATTCGAACCACGTGATCCCCTTCTCGGAGTCAACCTGTGCTTGGCTATTCGGCGAGGGGTGCGTCTGGCCCTGCGCCAGGAGTGAGACATTTACGGCAAGTAGGGCAATGACCAAACATTTGAATGAAAAGACTTTCATGGGCCTCCAATATGTTTTCAGAGTTCAATTTGAGGGGAGGTAATTTTTAGCTTGATTTTCTTCGGCAAAATGGGCGCCATGCGTCCACATTCCGCTAACCTCCTAATTCAGCAAGGAGAGTGGCAGTTAATCAATTCGGATGGCGGCGTGAGACGTGACAGCTTGTCGCTTCGATGAGAGGAATAGCGCGTCATATTGTAGCGGTGAGATAGGCTGTTCGCTTCGTGCCGGCGGCTTCGATTGGCGCGGAGCCGATGAGTTCGCGTGGTATCGCACGTTTAGAGAGCATCCGAAAGATCATTTGAGGCAACCGCACTAAATCGCTATACTCTCATTAGGCTGTCGCAGTCCGACATTTCCATCACGCTTCGAAGCAATGAGTCGACCGGAACACCAGACCAACCAAAGAGCGAGCCAGGCGACGGCGTACTTGGGCGTCGAAGGGACGCGCCCGTATGCCGGCGCCGGCTGGTATTATGCAGAGTATCGAGACCGCGTGAGCGCTGACTTGATAAAGCTTCTCGCCGAACAACTGGGCTGGTCGACGAGGGATCGCGTTCTCGACGTGGGCGCGGGTCCTGGACAGTTGTCGCTTCTGATCGCGCCGTTCGTAGCGGAAGTTGTGGCGATCGAGCCAGAGTCTGACATGCTCGTGGAAGGCGAACGACGCGCGGCGACGGCCGACATCGGTAACGTGAGATTCGTCGCCGGGAGTTCAGACGACCTGCCGGCGCTGCAGTCGCCTCTTGGCCTGTTCCGCGCCGCGTTGATGGGGCAGTCATTTCACTGGATGGTCGATAAAGATCGCGTCCTGGAAGATCTCAGTGCGATGGTCGATGGAGCCGATGGAGCCATCGCGTTTGTCACTCCGCGAAGAATATCAATTCCAGATGAGTTGAGAGCCGCCGAGGACATGGTGCAGGAGATCCTCGAACGCCATCTCGTAAACGTTCCGCCGGGACCTCATCCGAATGGGCGACATGATTCGTTTGAAGAGATTCTCAGGCGCTCGCCCTTTCCTCGCATTGAGAGGATCGAGAGAATATACGAAATGCGCACGCGTCCGACGATCGAATCGATCCTCGGGTACGAGTACACCATCTCTCACGTTCTCACCAGACTAGGAGACAGTCGCGGGGCTTTCGAGCATGAGGCTCGCGCCGCATTGAGCTGGGTCAAGAGAGTCGGAGAAGTCTCCGTGATGCGGCGCGACGAAGCGTTAATTGGCCGCCGCTGATCAATCATTTCCTCGCCCGACTTCCCGCGCCGTCAATTCGTGTTGCGGGCTTCGATCGGCGCGGAGATGGTGAGATCGCAGGGGCCGCACTCCCCGCCGGAGACCTCCGGCGGGGCAATAACAACCCACGTTAGAAAGGGATTTACCTAATGAAACACCCAATGAAATACGTTGCATTTCTTGTATTGTCTCCCTGTCTGGTTTCTGCCGCTTCGGCTCAAGGGGTTGGAGTAAAGGTGTCGGTGAGCGGCGACTTTGGAATCAAAGAACAAGTCACCAGCAAACTCAATAGACACTTTCGGAAATTCAACGACGTGACGCTGACTGATGGCGATGCTTATTTGTAAGCCTTCGGAGAGCCGGTTCGAGCTTGGGGTTAAGCAGTCAAGCCTGCCTCCCGAAGGTTCACGTTTTTCGGCGACGCCCAAAGCCTCAGGCAGGTGCTGATTTATATCTGCGTCTATCGCAATTACGGGTAAACCTCTCGAGGCCACATACCGGATGAATAAGGCGGATATGGTAGTCTTGCCGGACCCGCCTTTCCCAACAAACGCTATTTTCATATTCAAGGACAAACAAAAAACACCTATCGAAAGCGCGCCAAATTGCGCAAAAAGTAAATACGGTTTCAGAGCCGGGATTGGGAGTCTATCGCCAAAATGGCGCCGGTTCGGCCAGCTTGGCCAATTCAGGAAGATGGGAGAATTGGGGGCGCCAATTCAAACCGATCGCAACAAGCGCAGGTTAGTCAATCGCCGTTCGGCAGGCATCAGAAAAATAACGAATGGACGGAAAAGGGCGGTCGGCGGCGCAAAGAGAACAACCAATGACTTCATCTCCCGCCAGGTTTTCGCGGCGAGCGACCGCTGAGCGGCGCCGCTGGAATGATTACTTGGGCGGCAGCGCCTGCATCGACCTCAGTACATCACGGACAATAGCCTCGCGCTTCGCGACATCATTGTCCTTTCCTGGCATGTCGATGTTGAGAGCAAAAAACACCGGCCCATCTGGCGTTTCCACCCAGCCGACATACCAACCGATTTGAGGCTCAACATCGAACGCCCAGCCGCTCTTCGCGCGAAGTATCCAGTCTCGCCCAGCTTCCACAATCAGCAAGTCCTTGACCAGACGCTGGTGTTCGACACGGAACGGCAGCTTATTTCGATACAATGTTTGTAGAAAGGCGATCTGCTCCTGAGCCGAAATCCGTAAACCGCCGTCCAGCCAAAAGCGATCAACGCCACCCGAAGTGTCGGCGTTCCCGTAGCCGGTTTTACGGAGGTATTTCTGCTCTCGCTTGGCGCCGAGTTGTCGGGCGAACGCCTGGTAGACCCAAACGGCCGATGCGCGTAGGGCAGTCAAAACTTGTCGAAGACGCCCTGAATATAGGCGACGCGACCTTCCTCCAGGTTTCGGGCTGCGGCTTGCGCGACATACTCGGCTTCGTCGCGCGGCCGAAGAATGAACGACAGGTGAGGCAGGACCTGATCACCTGTGCTAGGCACGCTCGTGGCCGCCAGTCGCCGCCGCTGTGTCTCCAGAGATGCGGCGGTCGTATCTGCCCAGGCGACCTCGACGAAGCCCAACCGCTGCAAGAGCGCCCGCGCCTCGGCAGGCGTTTGCAAAAAGCTGATGGCCGGACTGTCTGCCCAGTGCGTCGGAAAGTGGATCGGCTGGAGAGGACCCGCCATCACCTCCTGGAACGCCAGGCGCCCTCCCGCACGGAGAACCCGAGAAATACTCGCATAGAGACCTTCCTTCAATTCCGAATTGCTCAAGGCATTCTCCTATTTGTTTCCGTTTGTCGCGTTTGAATTTGATGGAGCGCAATTTATTGATTCTCGGCTCGCGGCGCGAATGATATTCAACGAGCTGCTTGTTGGGCTTATCGGATGGACATTTTCGGCGGGCGTCAGGAAGTTCCGTACTGACCGAGGTAAAGCAGTTGCTCGTAATCCACGAGGCCAATTTGCAGATGGTCTAGAAAGCCGATCCGCCCGACAACATTAACTGGGAAGTCATCCGGCTCGGCGAAGTAGACGGCCGTGTCCCATTGCAGATCTCCGATTTGCAACGTGACTTCGTGTCCATAAGCTGAGAATGACCCTGCGGCAGTGCGAATCCTCTCGGGAATACCGCTGGTAAGATCGAGGCCAAGCCATTCGGCATAACGCGGCTGAAAGACGCAGAACTTGCTGCCACTGTCGAGTTTGGCGCCAACTGTCACAGGGGAATCTCCACGGATGAGATCGATTTCCACGGTGATCTCGTCATGCGCGCTGTAGTCAATACACGCAGGGAATGCGAGCGTCCACTGGTTCATAGCCACCCCATCCAGATCGGCTCATCATCTTCAGGTATCAGTTTGACAAAGGGGCTGCGCACTCCTTCATCCCGCGCCTGTTGAATGATTGCGGCAACCTCATCCGGGCTGGCGGTGTGACCGATGAGACGATCCTGGTCAAGCACGACCCACTGACCGCGATATTTGTCTCGGTTCTGCCGTAGCCATTCGCGGAGTCTCGAATAGTCTGTTGCCCCATAAGGGGAACGGCGCACTTTGGGCGCAGGTTTGCTGGCAGGCTCAATCGTCACGCGCACTCTTGACTTGTCCGCTAGTTCAGGCAGCGGCGCGAGTGGCCTCAGGATTCCGGCCTCATAAATGGCTTCGATGGTGATACTCATAGTGTTACCTCTCACCCGGACATTCTAACACCAGAAGGCGTCCGCAACGCTTCGATTTTAGCCGGTTCCACTCCGGCTCACCTGCAAGAGAGCGATAAGCGAGGCGGAAACATCCATTCATGCCCTGTCCATAGCAATAATTCCGTCTCTCTTTATTTTCAAACACTTACAGGCATCCAGCGTTAACAGTTAACTTGCCGTTATTAACGACCCCGCTACGCTAAGATCGAATTTTGTTCTCGAAAATATTGGTTGGGAGAAAGACAAGCGAAGTTGTTGGAAACGCAGATGAATCGATTTTTGGCGAAGGACTGGGCTTCCGCCGCCAGAAAACCGGCGCGCGACGAATCGCGATCGCGGGCCGTGATGATGCCGTCTTCGACCAATCATCGAATAGAGGAAGACTCCCGTCATGGCGTTCCGCCGAGCGCCGCGTCAAGGGCGCGGTGGAAGTGACTGATTGCTCCCTCGAATTGCCCGAACTCGAAGAATTGGTTGGCGCCGCTCTGGAGGCCCCGCTGAACGGCAATGGCGACGGCCCGATCTTCGGCCGTGCCGGCCAGCAGGAAATCCCGGGAGCGATTGACCGCCTCCATTCCATCGACATCGTGGTCGCCGCGGTCCGTCAAGGTGTAGGTGAGGATTTTGGTCCGGTCAATGGCTAAAGGCTCAAGCACGACCATCGAGATATTATTCGGGAACGTCGCCACCATCACATTCGGGAAGAGGTGGTAGACATACGTCAGCATCCCGTCCACGCGTCGCTCAGCGGGAGGTATCGCGCGAAGCTTGTTGATACGCTGGTACGGGAACGCCACGCGGCTGTTCCTGCCGAAAGTCTCGACGACGTTCAGATTGTCGAACTGGATGGGATAGAACGTCTCCCGATGAGTCGAACGGATGTGATAGCCCTCCAGGAACCCTTCAACGACAATCTTCCAGTTGGCCGGCGTCTCCTGTTCGGTGGTTGTGAACAACTGCTGGCTGGGCGCAATAAGCTCAGGGAGTTCCGCCAGGCACGGCTCTATCAGATACGGCTCGTCCTGCGTGATGAACACCAGGCCGCGCATCTCTGTGGTCTCCACCGGCGCCAATCCCCGCGTGGTCTTGTCGAGGCCGGGGAACCCATCCTCGTGAGGCACGTGACGGAGACGACCATCGAGGCCGTAGGTCCAGCCGTGATAGCGACAGACAAAAGCTTTCTGGCAGCCCGATCCGTCCGCCAGTTGCGCGCCGCGATGGCGGCAGGCGTTGCGGAAGGCCCGGACCCGCCCGTCACCTCCTCGCACGGCGAGGATAGGCGTGCCCGCTGCGTCGCGCGCGACATAAGACCCAGCCTCGCGCAGCGCTGCGGACGGACAGAATGGCGTCGGGTATCGGCGCAGTACCAGTTCAAGCTCAGCCGCGAACCGTTGCTCGCAGCGATAGTGTTTCACCGGCTCGCGCCAGCTTGCATCGCTACGATCGGTAGTCCGGTTGTCGATGTGCTCGAAAATCCGCTGCGCCACTGACTGGTCATCAGCCAAGAGAGTCATTGTCGTTACCTCCATCGCGAGTATGAATTCGGATTCATACCATCAATCCGCCTTACAGGCGCTGATGCCCGTTTCCGCGCGAATACTTTTCCACGGCATCCATATCCGAGAGCGTTGGATTCCAGGGGGTCTTGCAGCCGCAGAAAGCGGCTGCAAGACCTGTCCCTATCAAAAAGTCCGTCTTTCTTTCTTTTCATACACTTACAGACATCCAGTGTTAACAGTTAACTTGCCGTTATTAACGATCACTCTACGCTAGGATCAAACTTTGATCTCGAAAATTTTTTGTTTGGAGAAAGACAAGCGAAGTTGTTGAAAACGCAGATGAATTGAGTTTTGGCAAAGGACAAAGTGTATGAAAAGAAAGAAAGACGGACTTTTCGATAGGGACAGGCCGCCGTACGCTTCTTCAAGAAAGCGATCGGTAATAATGAGGCTCCGGAGAAGATCACACTCGATGGCAGTCGGGCGTCCCATCAAGCCGTTGCCAAATTGAAGGCCGAAGGCGTCTTGCCCGCTCATACGCTCGTCCGGACCAACAAGTACTTGAACAACCTGATTGAGCAGGATCACCGGAAGGTGAAGCAGAGGTGTTACCCGATGCTGGGGTTTAAGAAATTCGCGAATGCGCAGGTAACGTTGAATGGAATCGAATTGGCAAACAAAATCAAGAAAGGACAGTTTGACACATCGGAGGTCACCACCCCGGGGGCCATGATCCTACAAGTATGGGAAGCAGTGCTTGCCGCGTAGTGGGAAGTTGAAAAACAGGCTCAGTCCACCTTCTCCCTAAAAATTGCACCAGAACCATCCGATATACCGAAGCCTCACCATCAATGGAATCATGAGGCCGATCAATTGAGGGTAAATCGCCGGGATAGGAAAACACTCTATTTGGCGCTCACAACCACCACTCCGCCTTTCATCACCCAGCGGATTTTGTTGATCACGACATCAATGTCGGCCAGCGGGTCGCCTTCGACGGCAACGATGTCGGCGTAAAAGCCCGGAGAGATCGCGCCCAGACTCTTCTCCATGCCGAGCAGCGCCGCGCCGTTCGTGGTCGCGGAGCCGAGCGCCTCGGCTGGCGTCATCCCGGCTTTGACGAACCATCCGAGCTCTCGCGTGTTTTGGCCGAACATCGTGAAAACCGCGTCCGAGCCCATCGCGAAACGCACGCCTGCTTTGTGGGCGCGTCGCGCCGTCTCCAGGTTGCGCCGGATGTAATCGTTCAGCCGGTCAGTCGAGCCAGCGGAGAAGCCGTACTTGTCGGCGTTATCAACGTAATAACGGTTGTGATCAATCGTCGGCACGTAGAAAGTCCCGCGCCGAGCCATCTCGGCGATCGTCTCGTCATCCATGTCAGTAGCGTGCTCGATCGAATCGGCCCCGGCTCGGACGGCGTCTCGCGCGCCGCTCGGCCCGTAAGAATGAATCGAGATACGCTTTCCCACGCTGTGCGCAGCGTCAACCGCCGCTTTCATTTCCTCGAATGTGAATGTCTGGTTGCCGGTAACATCCTCGAAGCCTCCACTCGATCCGTACATCTTCACCCAATCGGCGCCGGCTTCGATTTGTTGCAGCGCCACGCGCATTACGGCCACTTTCCCGCTCGCCTGCCCACCGCTGGAATAAACCGAGCCGGGGCGCAGAGCGGCGCGGGCTTTTTGCAATCCGTAAGCGGAGACGAACATGCGCGGCCCAATCATTGCGCCCTGATTGATCAAATCGCGCATGGCTATGTCCAGATACTCGGATGCGCCCAGGTCGCGCACCGTAGTCACTCCGGTTTCCAAAGTTTTGCGGGCGTTCTCTTGCGCCAGGAATGGGATGGTCGAAGCTGCGCGTGTTCCAGGCTGAGAACGCGGCTGCGTGCCTGGCGCTTGATCCCAGTAGTAGGTCATGTGCGTGTGCGCGTCAATCAATCCCGGAATGGCGGTGTAACGCGTCAGATCAATTACTTCGACGCCGGGAGGAATGGACGAGCCGTCGGCGCTCACGCTACGGATGCGGTCGTTTTCGATCACGACTACAGCATTCGTAATCGCTTTTCCTGCGCCGCCAATGAGTTTGCCGAAAAGCAGCGCTTTGATCGGAGCGGCGGATTTGGGCGCAGGCCAAACGCCGGACAGGATGGCGAAGGACGAGAGAATGATCATCGAGATTCTGACATTGCACATAGAGTGTATTCCTCTGTTTAATGAGCGTTTTCCTTCGATGAGCCAGTATGCGATCGAGAAAAAGGCGCTCTGCCGGTGGTGCGGCTTCGAGGTTCCGAAAGGTCGGCGGTCATTTTGTTCTGACGCCTGCGTCCATGAACACAAACTTCGTAGTGATCCGGGCTACCTTCGGGAACAAGTCTTTCAGCGCGATTTCGGGGTCTGCTCGCTTTGTGGAACCGATTGCGATATGGTCATGAGGGTCTTTAAGGCATTGCTTCGAAAGGCGGCCTCCCTTGACTTGTCCTTCGCCAAAACCTCATCCCGACGCCAAATGCCTCACATTGGTCTCATATAACTCCAGTTAACATGTTATATCCGGTTTTCCAAGTTATTGAAACTAAAGGCGGATGAGGTTTTGGCGAAGGACAGCCGCGTGGACAGCCCGGCAGTTGATCGAGGCGTTTCCGGAAGACACCGCCCCACGCTTTCTGATCCGAGACCGGGATTCGATCTATGGACACGATTTTCAGCGGCGGGTAGCTGGAGTGCGGATCGAAGAAGTGATCACCGCTCCCCACTCGCCCTGGCAAAATCCATACGCCGAACGCGTCATCGGCTCGATTCGCCGGGAGTGTCTCGATCATCTGATCATCATCGGTGAAGATTCGAAGCGCCGGCGAAAGGCAAGGTCATCACAATCCCCCAAGTCGGCGGGTTGCATCATCGTTATAGACGAGCCGCATAATGTCAGCGATCCGGTTAGCTCCTGGGTGATATCGATCAAATCAATGGAGGGACTGTCGGCGCGTGCCGATATCGATGTGCGTTGTCGCAGAGTTACGCGCCGTCGACGTGAGCTCGATCGGTCGTCAACCTTTTCAAAGCTTCGCGCTTCGTCAATCCGCGCCGCGAACGCTTCCGCGAACGCGATGTGATCGTCTTCGACTTTGAACCCAATCCTGAAAGCAAAGTCGGTCATGGGCTTGAAAAATTCGGCAGCACGCAGGCTGGCGCTGTGTGGATTGATCCGAACGACAAGCAGGTTGTGCGCCTCGAGTCGCGCTTTATCGAAACGTTCAAATTCCGCGACGGCGCGGTGTGGGCGTCGTTCACCAAAGGCTCTACGTTTGTGATGGAATCTACGCATGTCAACAATGAGATTTGGCTGCCTGCACAAGTCGACATCAACGTCGGCGTGCGGTTTTTTCTGGTGACTGGTTTCAACTCCAACATCGCCATCCGCTACAGCGATTACAAACGCTTCAATGTAGACGCGGAAAAAGAAAAGCTGAAAGCCCCCGTCGCAACAGAACCAAAGAAACCTTAAAGCACAAGCACGCTGATGGCGCGCCTCAATACCTGCCCGCGCTTGTAATCGGTTGCGGGCCGTCGGGATCGACAGTTTCAGTCAGATGAACTTTATAGCCTTGCCATTCCGTCTCCCATTCGGCGCCCATCCGCGCATCCTGATCGTAAGGCGAATAGATCATCCGTGAGCTTTCGGTAAAGGGTATTTTGACTTCGACTGTGCTCAAAACTCGGCGTTTGTTGGGCGTGTCTTTCGTGAGCTTTCGGCGCGCCGGTACGGCAATTGGCGCCAGCTCGATACTGTTGGCGAACCCACCCAACAAAGAACTTATGTGTTTCGCTCGACTGAATTTAAAGGGCTTATGCGGCTGAGACTGAATTCGCCAACAGTATCCAGCTCACTGAAGGCTCACTATAAACTCAAAGGCCCGCAGCAATGCGGGCCTTTGTCAGATTAGAGAAGTTCTATGAAAGAGGCCGTCAAGAGAAAAATCTTCTCCTGATCTGGCAGCCAGATTTTTTTCTGACGGCCAGCCCCGCGGTATTGGGAGTATCTTGCGCCATGGGACGCCGGCACTCATTGTCGATTGAG
>WNFV01009207.1_pt1 | contig 11246 bp, 1 predicted proteins | sample 5400101 | NCBI WGS metagenome assembly WNFV01 (sample SAMN13153361, study PRJNA577476) | soil metagenome | isolation source: 115 cm soil or saprolite under grassland replicate 1 | place: USA:California | collected 2016-06-15
GAGGAGGAGACGATCGAGCGCCTGGCGCGTCACTACACGAACCTGCTGAGTGGGATCGCGGAAGATAGCGAGAGACCGATCTCTGAGCTGAGCTTGCTGAGCGATGAGGAGAGAGAGCAGATCGTAGTCGAGTGGAATCAGACCGGACAGCCTTATCCGCAAGATCGGTGCGTCCACGAACTATTCCGGGAGCAGGCGGAACGCAACCCCGAGCGGATCGCCTTGACGTGTGAGGAGCGGTGGGTGAGCTATCGAGAGCTCAACCGGCGAGCCAATCAACTGGCGCGCTACCTGCAAGGATTGGGGGTGGGGCCGGAAGTGGCGGTGGGCATATGCCTGGAGAGATCGGTCGAGATGGCGGTGGCCTTGCTGGGAGTCTTCAAGGCTGGGGGAGCCTATCTGCCGTTGGATCCGGAATCTCCGCTGGAGAGATTGGGTTATATGCTGGAGGAGGCGGGAGTGGGAGTGGCGCTGACCGAGCGGAGGCTGGAGAAGCGTCTGCCGTCATTGCCTATGTCATCTACACCTCGGGGTCAACTGGGAGGCCGAAGGGTGTGATGATAACTCACAAGGGGCTAGCCAATTATCTGCATTGGGCTAGCGAGGCCTACCGGATAGAAGAGGGAGAGGGGGCGCCGGTGCAATCGTCAATCGGATTCGATCTGACGGTGACAAGTTTGTATGGCCCATTAGTCAATGGCAAGAGAGTGAATTTGCTGCCGGAAGGAGAGGGGATAGAAGCGCTGGCGACGGCCTTGAGGAAGGAAAGAGGATATAGCTTGGTGAAGATCACGCCCGCACATTTAGAGGTTTTAGCGCAGCAGATGAGAAATGTGGAGGTTGAGGGGAGAGCCAAGGCGCTGGTGATAGGAGGGGAGGAACTGAGGGCCGTGGGATTGAATTATTGGCAGGAGAGAGCGCCGGGAACGAGGCTGATCAATGAGTATGGGCCGACCGAGACGGTGGTTGGATGTTGTGTTTATGAGGTCAATGGAGTGGAGTCAGGAAGGGAAGTAGTGCCAATCGGGAAGCCGATAGCGAACGCCCAAATCTACGTCCTGGACCGGGGGCTGGAGCCGGCGCCAATCGGAGCGAGAGGAGAGATCTACGTCTCCGGGGCAGGGGTGGCGAGGGGATATGTAAGCAGAGCGGAGTTAACGGGAGAGAAATTCGTACCGAATCGATTTGGCAGAAATGGAGGAGAGAGAGTGTACCGGACGGGAGACCTGGGCCGGTATCTACCGGATGGGAAGATTGAATTCATCGGACGAGGGGATCATCAGGTGAAGGTGAGAGGGTACCGGATCGAGTTGGGAGAGATTGAGGCGGTGTTGAATGAGCACCGATCGGTGAAGCAGAGCGTGGCGGTAGTGAGAGAGGATGAGAGAGGAGGCAAGCGACTCCTTGGATATGTGGTGGGAGAAGAAGGAGCGACAACCGCGGGGCTGAAGAGTTATGTGAGAGGGAGATTGCCCGAGTACATGGTTCCGGAAGCGATCATGATCCTGGAGGAGATGCCGCTGACGGCGAACGGGAAAATAGATAGGAAGAAACTGCCGGAAGTGAAAGATGGAGGCGGGCAATCAGAGCAGGAGTATGCGGGCGCGCGGACGCCGGTCGAGGAGATAGTGATCGGGATCTTTGAGGAAGTGCTGAAGGCGGAAGGAGTGGGAAGGAAGGACAACTTCTTCGAGATCGGTGGCCATTCCTTATCGGCGACGCAGGTGGTCTCGCGAGTGAGAAATGTGTTCGGGGTGGAGATCGGAGTGGTTCGCATCTTCGAGGATGCGACGGTGGAAGGGTTGGCGCGAAAGATCGGGGAGGTAAAGAGTGAGGGAAGACTGGAAGAGGCGCCGCCATTGGTCAGAGCGCCAAGAAACGAGAGGCTGCCGCTGTCGTTTGCGCAAGAGAGACTGTGGTTCATCGACCAACTCGTGCCGAACAATCCGTCCTACAACGTCCCGCGAGCTGTGAGGCTGGAGGGGCAATTGGACCTCGAGGCGCTTGAGCAAGTGATCAATGAGATAATCAGAAGGCACGAAGTCCTGAGGACGAGGTTCGAGATCAGAGAAGGTCAGCCGGCGCAAATCATCGATCCATGGGAGCCGCGGAGGTTGGAGCGAGCAGACCTGACGAGTTTGACCTGGGAAGAGAGGGAAGAAGAGACGAGGAGAATGGTGAGAGAGGAGGCGGGTACGGGATTTGATCTGAGAAGAGGACCGCTGCTGAAAGTGAAGGCGCTGACGCTTGAAGAGAAGCAACATGTGGCGCTCTTCACGATGCACCATATAGTGAGCGATGCGTGGTCGGCAGGAATCCTGATCAGGGAAGTCGGAGTACTTTACCAGGCTTATAGCGCGGGTGAGCCCTCACCTCTGGAAGAGGTGGAGATCCAGTATGCAGACTACGCTGTCTGGCAGCGTAACTACCTGCGAGGCGAAGTGCTGGAGCGACAATTAAGTTACTGGCGTGAGCAATTGGCGGGGCTCGAGCCGCTGGAGTTGCCGCTTGACTATCCGCGCCCGGCGCTGGCTGGTTACCGTGGAGCAAGCTTGAACTTCGAGCCTGGGGAGGAATTGACGCAAGGGCTGCGAGCGCTCAGCAGGCGAGAAGGGGTGACGCTGTTTATGACGTTGCTGGCGGCCTTCCAGACGCTGCTCGCACGATACAGCGGACAGGAGGAGATCTCCGTCGGTTCCACGATCGCTAATCGGACGCGGGCCGAGGCCGAAAAGTTGATAGGATTCTTCACCAACACCCTGGTGCTGCGAACAAAGGTCGAAGGGGAGTTGAGCTTTCAAGAGCTGTTGGAGCGTGTGAGGGAAGTCTGCCTGGGCGCCTATGCCTATCAGGACTTGCCGTTCGAGCAGTTGGTCGCGCACTTGCAGCCCGAGCGTGATTTAAGTCGCCAGCCATTGTTCCAAGTGATGCTCACGTTCCAGCAGGCAGGGGTGGAGAGGCTGGGGGCAGCGAGCCTGCGGTTGAAGAATCTAGAGATTCCGCTTGAGACCTCAAAATTTGACCTTATGCTCTCGACAGCGGAAATGAGCGATAACCTGGGTTGCAATTTCAACTATAACCGGGACCTGTTCGAAGCGACGACCCTTGTCCGTATGATTGAGCACTTCAAAGGGTTGCTCAAAAGCATTGTTGCCAATCCTCTAACACATCTCTCCGATCTAGGATTATTACTGCCTGAAGAGCGACAGCAAATGCTGTTTGAATGGAGTCAAACCGCAGTTAGTTTCGCTCCGGATCGCTGTATCCATCAGTTATTCGAAGAGCAGGTTGAGCAGGTCCCTGAGGCGATAGCAATCTGTTTTCGAGACCGGCATCTGAGTTACCAGGAGCTTAATGCGCGGGCCAACCAGATGGCGTACCGTTTGCGAATATCAGGGGTCGGACCGGAGAAGGTTGTCGGTCTTTGTAGTGAACGCTCGATGGAGATGCTGGTTAGTGTGTTGGGAATCTTGAAGGCGGGTGGAGCCTATGTTCCCTTGGATCCGGGGTATCCGCAGGAGCGATTGTCGTTCATGCTGAAGGACAGCGGAGTCAAGGCGCTGGTGACCCAAAAGTCCATTGCTCCCAGGTTCTCTCAGTATGAGGGAGCGGTAATGTGTCTTGACGAAGGTTGGGACCGGATGCCGGAAGAGAGCAGATTGGATAGCGGGGTGGAGATGGATTGGGAATCTCCGGCTTATGTGATCTATACCTCAGGTTCGACGGGCAAACCAAAGGGGGTGGCGATGGTCCACCGCGCAGTGACTAATCTCGTCCGGTGGCAACTTGATAACCCCCCGCTTTCCTTTCCCCAACGGACTCTCCAATTCACATCGCTGAGCTTTGATGTCTCGTTTCAAGAGATTTTTGCCACCTGGTGTACAGGCGGGACCTTGATTTTGATTGATGAGGAGACCCGTCGTGATCCGGTCCGATTGTGGGAGGGGCTCCGTGAGAATGCGGTTGAAAGGCTGTTTCTACCCTTCGTTGCGTTACAACATTTGGCTGAAGCCGCTGAGCTGGAGGGCGCAAGCGATATTAGTTTGCGCCGTCTTATCACAGCCGGGGAAGCGTTGAAGTTAACCCCCCCTGTGGAAAAAATGATAAGAGGGGTAAGGGATTGTATTCTAGAGAATCAGTACGGCCCGACCGAGAGTCACGTGGTAACATCCTATAGCCTGCCACAAAGTACAGAGCAATGGGTCAAGAAGCTGCCGCCGATCGGACGCCCGATTGCCAACACGGAGGTATACATCCTGGATAACTGGATGGAGCCGGCGCCGGTAGGAGTGGTCGGCGATCTATACATTGGTGGGTCGCCGCTCTCCCGTGGCTATGTCAATCAGCCAGCCCAGACAGCGGAAAAATTTATCCCGAACCCATTTAGCGAACGACCCGGAGCCTGCCTGTACTTGAGCGGAGACAAAGCACGGTATCTGCCAGATGGGAAGATCGAGTTTCTGGGGCGAAGAGATGACCAGGTGAAGGTCCGAGGGTATCGAATCGAATTGGGGGAGATTGAGGCAATGTTGGGTGAAGATCCGCGAGTGCGGGAGTGCGCAGCGGCAGTCCGGACGGACGATATGGGAGATGGGTATCTGGTGGCGTATGTGGTGTGTCAGGAAGGAGAAGAAGCGCCAGTTGGTGAATTACGAAGTTTCCTCCGTCAGCGATTGCCTGACTACATGGTTCCATCAGCAATTGTGGGGTTGGAGAAGATGCCCCTCTTGCCCAACGGTAAGATCGATCGCCGGGCGCTACCTACCTCCGATAACGCTCGCCCGGCATTGGACGCTACCTACGTTGCACCTCAAACGGATTTGGAACATGCAATAGCCGCGGTGTGGGAAGAACTGCTTCAGGTCCAGCAGGTGGGTATCCACGATAATTTCTTCGATTTAGGGGCCCATTCATTGATGATGGTGCGGGCGTCAAGCAAGCTGCAAGATCTTCTTCAAAGAAAACTTCCGGTCATTAAGCTGTTTCAGTATCCGACAATTAGCGCTCTGGCCGCATACTTGAGCCAAGATGACCCTGATTCTGTGCTTCGACAGGAAGCCGATTTCGTAGGAGGCCACGAAAATAGCTTCACGACAAGAGCGGAAAATGATTGGAGAAAAAGAGACACGCCTGTCAACGGCCTGGCAAGGAATAATGGCCGCCGAGCAGTACACCTCAAGCGTCCTTCGGATATCGCCATCATCGGAATGAGCGGTCGCTTTCCTCAGGCTCCCACGATCAGCGTTTTCTGGCGTAACCTTTGCGATGCTCGCGAAGCCGTCTCCTTCCTCTCTGATTCCCAGCTTCTCGCTGCAGGCGTTGATCCAACCGCGCTCGCTGACCCTCGATACGTTAAAGCCGCCGCTTCCATCGACGGCGTTGACCTCTTTGATGCCTCGTTCTTTGGTTTCAACCCGCGCGAGGCTGAGATTCTCGACCCACAGCACCGCCTCTTTCTTCAATCCGCTTGGCACGCGTTGGAGTCGGCTGGCTATGTCCCCGACCGCTTTCCCGGCCTCATCGGCCTTTTTGCAGGCGCCGGGTTCCACTCCTACTTGCTCGCTGCCCTCCGCTCCAACCCTAGGAGCATCTCCACTGTCGGCGCATTTCAGACCCTCATCTCCAACGATACGGACTTTCTACCGACGCGTGTTTCTTACAAGCTCAATCTGCGCGGGCCCAGCGTTGCCGTCCAGACCGCCTGCTCGACCTCCCTCGTCGCTGTGCATCTGGCCTGCCAGAGCCTCTTGAACGGCGAGTGCGATATGGCGTTAGCCGGCGGCGTTACGATCGCTATCCCACAAGATACCGGCTATTTTTATCAAACGGATGGCATCGCATCGCCTGATGGCCATTGTCGCGCCTTCGACGCTCGAGCCTCAGGCACCATCAGCGGTAGCGGCCTCGGTATCGTCGTTCTCAAACGGTTAGCCGAAGCGCGCGCCGATGGCGATAACATTCTCGCTGTCGTCAAGGGCTCAGCCATCAATAATGACGGTTCTGGCAAGGTCGGCTACACGGCTCCAAGCATTAATGGGCAGTCCCAAGTAATAGCCGAGGCGCAAGCCATAGCCGGTGTTGATCCGGCGACCATCACCTATGTCGAAGCTCACGGGACGGGGACCGCACTCGGAGACCCGATCGAGGTCGCCGCCTTGACCCAGGCCTTCCGCGCTGCGACTGACAAGAAGGGTTTCTGCGCCGTCGGTTCCGTCAAGACCAACATCGGGCATTTGGGTGCGGCCGCCGGTGTAGCCGGTTTGATCAAGACTGTGATGGCGCTGAAGCACCGGCAGATTCCGGCCAGCCTACACTTCGAGCGGCCCAATCCACAGATCGATTTTTCGGGGTCGCCATTCTATGTCAATACCGAGTTGCAGTCATGGAAGACTAACGGTGTCTCGCGCCGGGCCGGTGTCAGCTCGTTCGGCATCGGCGGGACGAATGCTCATCTGATCCTGGAAGAAGCGCCAGAGGTTGAGCCCTCGGATGCGGCTGAAGGATGGCAGTTGTTGGTGTTGTCTGCGCGCAGCGAGCGGAGCTTGACGGCAATGGCCACGCAGCTGGCCGAGTATCTCAAACAACACCCTGAACTCAACCTGGCCGACGTAGCTTACACGCTGCAGGAGGGACGCAAAGCCTTCACCCATCGGCTGAGTCTGGTTTGCCGCGATATCTCTGAGGCGATCACGATGTTGGAGGAGAAAGGCGCTGGTCGGCGTCCCTATCGAGCGGTAGCCGGTGAGCGAGCAACACCGGTTGTTTATATGTTTCCCGGGCAAGGTACGCAGTATGTGGGAATGGGGCGCGAGTTGTATGAGCAGGAACCGAAGTATCGATCGATCATTGACCGTTGTGCTGAAGTGATGGAGGAGGAGTTGGGCATTGACCTGAGGCGGGTGCTCTACCCTAGTCCCGAGGAAGAGGCGCAAGCTGTTGAGTTGATCAATCAGACGAGGGTGACACAGGCGGCTTTGTTTGCCGTCGAGCTCGGGCTGGCGCGGATGTGGCAGAGCAGGGGTGTGCAGCCCGACGCCATGATCGGGCACAGTCTAGGCGAGTATGTGGCTGGGTGTTTGGCCGGTGTCATGAGAGAAGAGCAGGCCATGAAACTGGTGGCGAAGCGAGGTGTTCTAATGCAGCGCGGGCGGCCTGGAGCGATGCTGGCCGTGGCGCTCAGTGAGAGCGAGCTGAGACAGTATCTGCAGGAAGCAGGGAGCCGGCTTGAGGTGGCCGCCATCAATGGCCCGCAGCAGTGTGTGGTGAGCGGCGAAGAGAAAGAGATTGCCGAGTTCGAACGGAGGGTGAATGGAACGGGGATAGCCAGTAAGCGGTTGAAGACATCGCATGCCTTTCACTCGCGGATGATGGGGGAGGTTCTCGGAGAATATGAAAGAGAAGTTAGGAGAGTCGAGTTGAGGCGACCCGTGATCCCCTACATCTCGAATGTGAGCGGGAAGTGGATCCGCGCGGAAGAAGCGCAAGAAGCAAGCTACTGGAGCAGGCAAATGAGAGAGCCTGTGAGGTATTGGGAAGGACTGGAACAGATCGAGCGCGAGATCAAAGAGCGAGTGCTATTGGAAGTGGGGCCCGGAGAGATGTTGAGCCGATTGGGGCGACAGCTGCGTGGGGAAGTACGACAGAGAGTCGTGGCGACGTTAGGATCAGAAGCAGAAGGCGGGGCGCGGGCGTTCATGGAAGCAGTCGGGAATCTTTGGGCGAACGGAGTGGAGATCGAGTGGGAGAAATGGCGGAAAGGAAAGCGAAGGCGAGTGGAACTGCCCGGATATGTATTTGAAGAGGAGCCGTACTGGATTGAAGGAGTAGGAGGGCGAACAGAAAGGGGAGTGGGAAGGCGGAAGAAGGAGGTAGGAGAGTGGTTCTATTTGCCGGTCTGGAAGGAAGCGACTCTGGTAGTAAAAGGAGGGGAAGAGAGAGAGGCCCAGCGGTGGCTGGTCCTGGAAGACGAAGGAGGGATCGGTGGACGGATTGTGTCAGAGCTGGAACGGCAGGGAGACGTGGTGATCAGAGTGAAAAGAGCAGGGTCGTATGAGCGGAAAGGAGAAAGAGAGTACGGGATTCGGGTCGGAGTGGCAGACGATTACAAAGCCGTACTGAAGGAGTTGGAAGAGCGTGGTGAGTTGCCTAAGAAGATCGTGCATCTGTTTAGTTTGAGCCGTGAAGAGACTAAGAACGCGCTAGGCTGGGAGGAGCGGATTGAGAAGGTGGCAGAAGCCGGATTCTACAGCCTGGCATACTTGGCGCAAGGGCTGGGGTTGAGGCGAGGAGCGGAAGAGATGGAAGTGGTAGTAGTGAGCAATGGGGTCGCAGAAGTGGTAGGAGATGAGGAAGTGAGAGCCGAGAAGGGATTGGTCATAGGACCGGTAAGGGTGATGAGACAAGAATATCCGCATGTGAAGAGTCGGTACATCGATGTGGTTATTCCGTCATCGGGGTCCCGGCAAGAAGAAAGATTGATCAAGCAACTGATTGTAGATCTCAATACCAGATCGACGGACCAGATAGTGGCGTACCGCGGGAACCATCGATGGGCGCAAACATATGAGGCGGCGCGGCTTGATCCGGCGCCATTCGGAGCGGGGTTGAGGTTGGAAGGTGTCTACTTGATTACAGGTGGACTAGGAAAAATCGGTATGGTGTTGGCCGAATATCTGGCCCATAGCGTGAAAGGGCGGTTGGCGCTGACCGGACGAGAGGGATTGCCCGAGCGCAGCGAGTGGGATCGATTGGTCGGGCAGGCGGAAGCTGATGAAGAGATAAGGCGAAAGATCCGCAGGATCAGGGAAATGGAGGCGGCGGGAGCAGAAGTTGAGGTGATCAGAGCGGATGTGAGTCATGAGGAAGAGATGGTGGAGGCGGTGCGCAGAACCCAACAGCGGTTCGGCCCGATAAATGGAGTTATCCATGCGGCGGGTATTACCGATGAACAGTCAATCGGTTCTATTCAAGAAATAATCCCAGCCAACACTAATTTGCTCTTCCGACCAAAAGTACACGGCCTGTTCGTCCTGGAAAAGGTATTTCAAGACGCTGACCTGGATTTTTGTCTCTTATTATCCTCACTCTCATCCGTTTTTGGAGGTTTAGGCATTGCCGCTTACACCGGTTCAAATATCTGCATGGATACTTTTGTTTCTGGGCGCAATCGAGTTTCCCAGGTGCCCTGGACCAGCGTCAATTGGGATCATTGGCGATTTAAAGAAGATCACCAATCTGATGACAGACTTGATTCCGCACAGGCCAAGCCAGGTATCTGGCCTGAAGAAGGTGTTGACGCATTCCAACGCATTATTTCAACGAAAATGACTGGCCAGGTGATTGTATCAACCATGGACTTACAATCCAGGATACGCCAGCGGATTGATTCTGAATCTCTACACACAGCGCAACTGCATCGCCCACAGGCCTTTATATCGGGGCATTCCAGACCAGAATTGGGCACAACCTATGTTACTCCACGCAGTGATCTTGAGCGATCTATCGCCGTCATCTGGCAAGACCTCCTGGGCATCGAGCAGATAGGCATCCACGACAGCTTCTTTGAATTGGGGGGCCATTCGCTTTTGGCTATCCAATACCTGTCTCGCTTGCGGGGAGCTTTTCAGTTAGAGATTCCTGTTCGCAGCCTTTTTGAGAAGCCGACCATTGCAGAGCAGTCAGAACTAATTGAAGAGGCGCTCATTAAGGAGATAGAGTCCCTCACGGAAGAAGAGGTTGCAAACCTGAGGGGAGAGAGCCAAATATCATGACTGACCTTTCAAGCCATCGATCCAAGCTTTCGGCAGCGAAACGTAGCTTACTTGAAGAGCGACTGCGAGGTACTACTAAGATACCCGCGGAAATGGACGTTATTTGCTTACGCACAAAGCGGGACTCAATCCCACTTTCATTTGCACAGCAGAGATTATGGTTTTTAGATCAGCTCGCGCCGAATAATCCCTTTTATAATCTTCCAGGGGCGGTGAGGCTAGAGGGGAAGCTGGACCTCAAGGTACTGGAGCAAGTGATCAATGAGATCATTAGAAGGCACGAAGTGCTGAGGACAAGGATCGAAGTAAAAGCTGGCGTACCGGCGCAGGTGATCGAGGAATGGAAGCCGCGGAGATTAGGGGTGGAAGACCTGACAGGCTTTTCCCAGGAAGAGAAAGAAGAAGCGGTCAGGAGAATCAGGAGAGAAGACGCGGGGACCGGATTTGATCTGAGCAGAGGGCCGCTGCTGAGAGTGAAGGCCCTGAAGCTGGAAGAGGAACAGCATGTATTGCTCTACACTATGCATCACATCGTGAGCGATGCCTGGTCGATGGGAATACTGATCAGAGAAGTAGGAGATCTCTACCACGCGTACAGCCACGAACAAGAGTCCCCGCTCAAGGACCTGCCAATCCAGTATGCGGATTACGCAGTCTGGCAGCGAGAGTGGCTGCAAGGCGCGGTACTGGAGAAGGACCTCGAGTATTGGCGGAAGCAGTTGGCTGGAATGGAAGTGCTGGAACTGCCGACAGATCATCAGCGACCGGCGGTGCGGAGTTATCGAGGGGCGAGTCGGCATTTTATGGTCGAAAGAGAGTTGGCCGAAATGCTGAGCGCGCTCGGTCAACGAGAGGAAGCGACGATGTTTATGACGCTGCTGGGAGGCTTCAGTGTCTTAATGAGCCGCTACAGCGGGCAAGAAGACGTGGCGCTCGGGACCGACACAGCGGGTCGCAATCGAGTGGAGATCGAAGGCTTAATCGGTTTCTTCGTCAATCAGCTAGCGCTACGAGTGGAGGTGAGACATCGAGAGAGCTTCGGCGAGTTGCTCAAGCGAGTGAGAGAGGTCTGTCTGGGAGCCTATACGCATCAGGATGCGCCGTTTGAGAAGCTGGTCGAGGAGTTGCAGCCGGAGCGAGACCTTAGCCAATCGCCGTTGTTCCAGGTCAAGCTGATCTGGCGTGAGGCGCCGCGAGGAGGGCTGGGGCTGAAAGGGTTGAAGATGCTGAGCTGCAGCGGTGGTGAGATAGAAACTGTGAGGACCGATCTAATGGTGACAATCATGGATCTGGGGCGTGATCTGGGTGGAACTGTAACCTACAGCCGGGACTTGTTTGAGGAGGAGACGATCGAGCGCCTGGCGCGTCACTACACGAACCTGCTGAGTGGGATCGCGGAAGATAGCGAGAGACCGATCTCTGAGCTGAGCTTGCTGAGCGATGAGGAGAGAGAGCAGATCGTAGTCGAGTGGAATC
>WNFV01019549.1_pt1 | contig 11244 bp, 13 predicted proteins | sample 5400101 | NCBI WGS metagenome assembly WNFV01 (sample SAMN13153361, study PRJNA577476) | soil metagenome | isolation source: 115 cm soil or saprolite under grassland replicate 1 | place: USA:California | collected 2016-06-15
AACGGCGGGGGGCAACAGAGAGGCCACCAGCCCCACCGGAACTCCGCTTCGGCCCGTTGGGGACGCTGAGGCCGACTCTCCCCCGTTAGCAGGGGAAAGCCTCGGCGAGCTTCGGCTGGTCTGAGTCCAGCGACCTACTTTTAATCCGCGGCACGACCTAAGGGACGTCAACTCCTGGCGCTTCGGCTCCCGTCGTCCTTCTAACAGCTTTGCCTTGGCCGTGCACCTAGCCGAACGATCAGGCAGCCATGCGCGCCATCGCACGAGTACCTCACACGTGCGCGCGGACCGACACCGCTGCCATCGAGGACGTGTTCGTCGCCGCGTCCGCGAGCATGACGTACCTGCCTGAGCTCTACACCGAAGCGGAAACGCGCGCTTTCGTCCGAGATGTGCTCTTGCCCAACAACGAGGTCTGGGTCGCGGAGGACGCTGGACACGTGATCGCGTGGTACAGGCCAGCATTTCCGCCTTGCCGCGCAGTCGCCGATCGCAGGCAACGCTCGCCAGGGCGCGCCGCCTCGTCCCTCTCCGCCAGGTCCCCCGCCGGTGAGCCTGGCATAGCCCGGGAATGAAATGGCGCCCTCGCGGCGTCATCCCTCAGTGGGGCCGGGCTCTAGTCGAGATGGGAGATCTCGAACCCCCTGCGGCTAGGGCAGCCCGGCCCCAGTCTCTAGTGTTGCTCCATCACCGCGGGCCTGCGTCAGCCCGGCGCAGAGAGGAACTGGGCGGGGCCGGACCGGCCGCACCTTAATGCCATCCAGGCAGCCGAGTGCGCGGACTCTTCCTGCAAGCGCAGCGGACTACCGCTCTCGACGAAGGCCACACCGCTCCCGAAAGGCCTATGGCCTCGCCTATCGCTCGCATCGACAGCGCAACCAGGCGCTGCCACACTGGCTCGACCACTTCAAACCGGCCACGGGGCCGCACAGCTCGCTCGGAGACCGGCCACCGATCAGCCGCGTTCACAACGTCCGGGGGTAGGACAGCTAGTAGGAGGGTTTGGCGAAATAACACGGCGCTCATAGGATGGGCGCGTTGGAGCAAGGGTCCCCCCCACCATGGACCCGACATGGGAAACGGTCAGTCTCAGCGGGCTGGCCGTTTTCTTTTTGGACCCGCAAAGGGCATTACTCGAAGCGGAGAGGGAACGCCAAAGAGCCGTCCTTGTGGAGTCTCACAGGGCGACCTTTTCTTTGCGGGTGGGCCTCAAGCACGGCGCGCCTCCGTTCCGGGGCGCCGCGGACCGCCAGTGGCACATCGGAATCGCATGCCACTCGGAAATCGCCCAGACGACGGTGCTCGCGTAATGCCCTGGGCCCGCTCGCTCGTGCAAAGAGTGAGGGGCGGTAAGTAGCCGCCCCTCGTTCAGTCCACAGCCGACAGGCTTAGAAGGTGCCTGGGAAGCTGTGCGTGAGCCCGTTCGTCGTGTCCGTCACCGTTACGTCCGTGAACACGACCGTCATCGGCGGGCTGCAATCCGGCTGGAAGGTCGCCGTCACCGACAGCGTCCAGTCGGCCTTGCCGTTCTGCACCGGGAAGGTGCCCATGGCGGAGACGCTCTCCTTGTTCGCCGCCTTGGGATGGTGACTGCCCGGGTTGATGCAGAGCGCCGTGGCGCTGAGGACGACATTGATCTGCGCTTCGTCGCCGAGCCCGGCCTCCTTGCCGCTCACGGTCAGCGTGTTGTCCTCACGCGTGATCGTAAACGCGTTGTTGATGAAGTGCGGGCTTCCTGCCCAGGCGGCGGGCACAGCAAGAGCCGCTACCGCCAGCGTCAGCACTGTCACAAGCAAAAACCGCGGCATCTCTCACCTCGCTAGGTTCGACACTTCCAAAACCTCAGCGGTCCCGTCGCGGAGGGTGATCCTTTCCTGGGTTCCACCCCCTCTCTCCCCAAAATGCCGCAGCGCCCTTGTCCTCCCCAGGGTCGCTGCGCGTCAAACAGTCGGGTCCCCGCTAAAAGGGGCGACGCTGACTGCGATCGAGCGAAGGATCGCTGAGCACGAGGGGAACGGACAATCCGCCTAGCCGCTCCTCGATCGTGACGGCTAGATAGGGCAGGACTCCGGCTCAACTCGGCCTTCGGCTCGGGCCTCCGAGTGTCTAAGTTCAGCTCGACCCCCACGCGAACTTGCAGAGCTAGAACGGGACGCCCACGGTCCGGATGAGGACAACGATGAAGATCACGCCTACGAGGACGCCGACGATGACTGCGATTATCCGCTCCCGGTCCATCCGCCTTCGAAACACAGTGGACGGGGCGGACATCCCCATGCCGCAGATGGGTCGCCGAGAGTCCACGCCCCAATGTGTTCTCTACAAGCCCCACCCCGTCCCCTGCCCTTCATCCCACCACGATGCGCGTCTAAACATGCCTGCGTAGACACGCATAGGGCAAAGAGGATGAGCCTCCGGCGAGCTTCTATTCGCATTTCTTCTGGACGCGGCAGGCTGCACTGGGCTTCCGTGCTCTCGTCCGCCCGTTCGAGGGCTCGCGGTGATGGCCATGGCGGCCGAATTGGTAGAAGGAGAGTTGCGGCCCATGCTGATTCGATTGAGTGATCCCTCCTTCGCGGATGACCTCTGCGCACATTTTCGGGGCTCCGGTTTCACGGCCAAGCGGAGAGGAAGCCGCACGGTCGAGGTCGACCGAGCCGACGCTCCGAGCCCTGAGCAGGAGGCACGCGAGGTCGAACTACATCTGCGCGTCTGGCGAGCGGCGAACCCGGGCGTGATCGCCCTCATCGATCGCTGAAACCCGGACTTGCTCGCCTCGGTCTGTTCTCTGTCACGGACCACCGCGAGCAGGCGACAGAAGCGTGCACCTAGCCAGCCGGTAGCTCGGGCTTCGGCTCGGGCCTCCGAGTGTCTATGAGGATCTGGGCGTTTCGCCGGCTTGGGCCGGTTCCTCCACCTTTCCGACTCCGTCGCAAGCGTCGCAGACCGCGACGTAGCCGATCATCCTCAACAAGAGGTATGGCGAGGGCGCAAAACCCGTCCCTCTGCACTTTTCGCATGGCACCAGGCGGGTAATGCCCTTGTCCGCAGTCACCGTCGCAGCCTAACGAGACCGAGGAGGGGCTCCACGTGCTCGACGCCCGCGCGCCCACGAGGAAAACCGACCGGCGTGCAAGAAACCAGGCAGCCGCGGGCCTCTAAAGAAGGTGGGAGCCGGGGGGAGGGGCTGCGACCCTTTTGGTCCGCGGCTCCCGCGCGTCCCGAGATTGCAGCACCGTACAGAGCTGCCTTGACTCACTGAGCCCCACTTACGGCTAGGTAGGCCAGGACTCTTGCTCAGCGTCACAACCGCGTTCCATGCCTGTATAGGTCCCCCGAAGAGTGAGCAATCCTCCCCGATTCGGGCGTGAACCCCTGCAACTCTCCTACAAGGTGTGCTCACTTCCCTCCTCGCGTCGTCCACTTCGCGTGTAGGGTCCTCGGCCAAAGAACGGGTGAGTTTGCTGCGGCTTGGCGTCTACCAAACTCACGCTGTACGGGCTGGACCGGATCGTGCCCCGCCCCGACCCAATTGGTCGTCATGTCGGAGCGGAGCTCAGGGCTGCCCCTCGCATGCCCTTCCAACGAAAGGAGCACGATGAGCAAGTCCCTCAGATGGATCGTAGTGGCAACAGTAGCGCTCGTCACGTCGATGGCTTTCGCGGCCGGGGCGCTGGCAGATGCACCGAAGTTCCACTCGGCGACGTCGAGTGTCAACAACGCCGGCGCTCTCGTCGCGAGCTTCGACGAGCGCGGGCTCGGCAATACGAACATCGACTACACGCTGACAGCCGATGCAACGGCGGAGTACGCCTGCATCAACGGCGGCGGCAAGCACCCGCAGGCTGCCAACAAGGAGACCGTGAACGCTGAGGTCTCGGGTAACGGCTCGTTCGAGCCCAAGAACGGGCGTGTCCTGGCAAGCCTCTCGGCCGGACCGCCTTCGGCAGGCTCCTTCTCCTGCCCGAACGGGCAGAGGCTCGTGCTTGCGAGCGTGAGCTACACGAACATCGTCCTGACGGACACGACCAACAACGTCAGCACGACCCTTGCGGACGCGTCAAGGACGTTCTTTACGTTCTAAGTGCGTCGGTAGCCGGGGCCGTCCTGCCCCGGTTCCAGCCTCTCGAGAGCCGGGGTCCGCAGCCCCGGCTTTCTCCTATTTCCAGACAGACGGATCTCGGCACCGCGTGGTTCAGCACTTGACGCAGCGCCTGGGGCCTTCAGCTTCCTGCCTTGCTTCCGCTGCGTTCGCGTCCGAGCAGCGAGGGTGTCTGTCTGAAGAACGGCCACCCGGCCCACGTGTTCACGCTCAAAGACCGGCGCAAGGCCGCCGCGGTCACCAACGAGATCCGGCGCGAGAAGCGCGCCCTCTTCGAGCAACTGCGCCTCAACCAGGAGATGGATCAGATGTTCGCCAAGGACGCAGCACGCCGCGAGCGGCCCGCCGAGAAGCAGCGTCGCTGGCGCGAGCAGCGGCAGGCCCTCGACTGGAACGTCCACGGTCGGAACGGTGCTGGACTCGTCCCGGGTCATGTCCCGCGTGCTCAAGCCTGGCCGCGCGGCGCGCAGAAGTCCTGGGGGGGCTTCCATACTTTCAGGCACACGTGCGCGACGACGCTCTTCCGCAGCGGCCTGAACGCGAAGCAGGTGCAGGTCTGGCTCGGGCACCACTCGCCCGCCTTCACCCTCGGGACCTACGTCCACTTCCTCGACGACGACCTCCCGAGCGCCGACTTCGAGCTTCGGCTGGTCTGAGTCCAGCGACCTACTCTTAATCCCAAGGTCGCAGGTTCGATCCCTGCACGGCCCACTCAGGCGACATTCCTGCAAATCGGGCGGTTTTGGACGTCACGACCCACATGCGCCGAACCGCGAAAATCGGCGGTGGGTCAACACCTCTCTTGACCTCCCCGGGGCCACGGATGCGTGTCGAGCCACTCGCGCATGTCGAGCTACCGAGCTTGCCGCTATTGGACGCAACGCGTGGCCGAGGCGACACTGGCTGAGTGTCGACGACGATTCCGTCGTGGCCAAGCGCATCGTCGATGTTGCGCAGAGCGTGCACGACGCCCTTAGCGGAACACATCACAACGACCAGCCGCAGAGGGCGATGTCGAACCGCTCTCGCGCGACGTTGAGGGCCCCGGCATCGTGAACCGCGAACGCGTCGACGCTGCTCGGTCGTCAACGCCGCGTGCGCGGCTGCGACGTTCTTCGCGCTCGGATCGAAGGAGTAAACCGACGCTGCGCGGGAGGCGGCGAGCGTGGTCAGGCGTCCCTTGCCGCAGCCGACTTCGAGCACGCGCTTGCCTTCGAGCGAACGCAGCGCGTCGATCGCCGCTGTCTCGATCCCGTCTTCGTCGCGCCGCGCCATTTTCTAGGTCGGCGCCTTGTAGGCCTTGACGGTCATGCCGCGAGCGCCGAACTTTTGCGCCTTCCGCCGTGTCTTCGAACTCGGAGCGGGAATAGGTGTCGACGAGCTGGCCGGTCTCGATCCGTTCGAAGCCGTGATGCTCTAGGAGCCTGCCGTACGCTGCTTCCAGCAGCGCCCCGGCAATTCAGCCGGTCCAGTGGTCGATGTTGCGCCGACCCTCGGCGCTGACCGGTTTCTGGATCGTGACGTCAGCGATCTGGATCCTGCCGCCGGGTGTGAGCACGCGAAAGATCTCCGCGAAGACGGCGTCTTTATCGGGGATCAGGTTGATCACGCCGTTCGAGATCACGATGTCGAAGCTCTCACCTCGGAACGGCAGCTTCTCCGCTTCGCTCCCGACGAAGTCGACGTTCGTCGCGAGGCGGCCGAGAGCCTCCGCATCATCGACCTCCCGGACGAAGAGGATCGTAGAGAAGCCGCCCGAGGAGAGAAGTTCCACCAGACTGTTGGAGCACGAGAGCCCCGCGAGCCTCTTGCGGATCAGCGGCAGCCCGTTACTTCACCCAGAGCTGATCGAGGAGTGTGCCCCAGAAGGGGTGGGTTTGGTAGTTCCCGACGCGATCGGAGACGAAGACGCGATTGCGCGGGTTACCCAACGGGATGATCACGGCTCTGTCCACGAGAGCGCGATCGACGTCGGCCCACAGCTCATTCGCTCGCACCCGGTCTGCGGTCTGAACAGCCGCGGCACGGGCGATCTTCGCGTCGAGCTCACGGTCGCAAAACTCCGGCAGATTGTTGTTGGCAGAGGTCTTAGGGAGGAAGGAGGCGCAGGCGAACTTCTGAAGGAAGTTTGACGGAGCCAGGATGTCCGCATACCAGCCACCCGGTCCAATCTGTGCCTGGTGCCGCGAGTCATAGACGTAGGCGTTGTAATCGTTGAAGTCGGGGATTACGCGCAGCGAGCTTCGGTAGCCGAGCTCGCGCAGTAGGCGGACGAAGTAGCGAGCTGTCGCCACCACGGACGGCACGCCATGAGTCAGGACCTCGACCGGCATTCGTTTCGTGCCCGACTCCGCGATCAAAGCCCTTGCTCTCCTGGGATCCGGAGCGGTCCAGGTGCCCGCGGGGTTTTGGGCAACCGTGTAGGGGCAGTACGGGCGGTACCCGGGGAAACTCGGCGGAAGGACTTGGCACGTGAGCGTGACGAAAGGGGGGCCTCCCGACGTCGCGGCCAGGCGCCCACGGTCGGCGGCGAAGTTCAGCGCTCGCCGGACGCGAACGTCGTCGAACGGCGGTACCCGGGTGTTCAAGAACATCCAGAAAGTAAGTGGCGCCGGGTCGATGTGGACTCTTCCGGGGCTCCGCGTCAGTAACTTTTTCTGACGCTCAGGCGCGAAGGCCAATTCAACCCAATCGGCGTCGCCCGTCTGGACGGCCGCGAGGCTTGTTTCGGGATCCTCGCTCTGGCGAAGGTCTATCTCATCGGGATAGCCGTCGGGCCGCGCATCGCGAGACCAGACACGAAAGTGCGGATTGCGAACGAGGCGCACGGTCCCTTCCGGACGGAAATCTGCGTCCGCGACCCGATAGGGGCCGGTGCCGGGAATGGGCTGATCCCGCGTCACGCGGAGCGGCGTTCCGGCCGGGAGGATGGACGCGAGTGGTTGCGTGAGCTTGGCGAGGAAGTCGGGGTCGGGCTCTACGAGGTGGATCACGATTGTCCCTGCCGCATTGTCGGCTTCGATGCCCTCGGCGAGGTCGCAGCGCGCGGGTGGCGTGGCGGAGCAGTCCGACGCACCGACGATCCCGTTATAGAAGCCGCCTGCAAACTCGCGGTTGATGGTGAGCACGCGTTCGAGGCTGTAGCGGACGTCGGACGCGCGCAGCGGTGCCCCGTTCGAGTAGCGGATGTCCCGCCGGAGCTGAAACGTGTACGTCCTCCCCCGGTCGGTAGGCGTCGGAACGCGGACGGCGAGGTTGCCGACGAGCGTGCCCGCCGCGATCCCGCCCACACGGCGGTAGGCGAGGAGGCCGTCGTAGGCAAGCGCGCCGACGTTTAAGTCCGTGATGTTCAAAGTCGTCGTGAGGTAGGCCGGGTCGATACAGCGGCACTCGGAGCGGTCCGATTCGACGCGCAAGACCCCGCCGCGGTGGCTGCTGAGCGACGGCAGCGTGCTTGTCCAGAGCTGACCGCCGGCGAGCGCGAGCGCGTTGGCGCTACTGCCGACAGAGAGCGTCTTGTCGACCTCTCCCGTCTCAGCGTCGACGCGCGCTATCGTCCCGTCGCCTTCGTTCGCGACCCAGACGGCCCCGTCACCAGCGGCGACGGCGGCTGGGCTCCGGCCGACCTCGATTGTGTCGACCACTGAATTCGTCCGCCCGTCGACACGAGAGACCGTCCCGTCCTCGCGGTTAGCGACCCAAACCGTGTCTCCGCTGACCGCGATTCCGGACGGACCGTTGCCGACGCGGACGCTCTCCACAATCGCCCCCGACTCCGGGTCGAGCCGGGCGAGCGCGCCACCGACCTCTCCGGACACCCACACGGCATCCAGTCCCACTGCAATCCCCGCCGGACGTTCGCCGAGGGAAATCGTCTTCGTAGCGCCGCCCCGCGCGAGATCGATCCGGGACACCGTCCCGTCGATGGTGTTTGCGACCCAGACGAACTGCTCGCCTGCGGCGATCGCGCCCGGTCCGTTCCCGACCGGTATCGTCTGCACGACCGTGAGCGTGTCCGGGTTGATCTGGACGACCGATCGCTCCTCACTGTCCGTGACCCACACCGACCCGCCTCCGTAGGCCACGCCGGCGGCGCTCGTGCCAATTACCAGGGTCTGGGCGGCGTAGGTCCGGGGGTCAACGCGGGAGAGCGTGCCGTCCTCCTCGCTCGCCACCCACACGAACCCACCTCCCGACGCAATGGCGCTCGGGCGGGTTGGGAGCGAGACCTGCGCCTTGATCCCCGCCGCATCGGCATCGATCATCCCGACCGCATTCGCATCCAGGCGGTCGAGAAAGTCCGTCCCCCTCGAGCGGATGACAGCGAGAAGCACCATCAACCCCACAAGTCCTATCCCGACCATCGCGAGGCCTGCAACTCGGCCCCTCGTAACCCGCGGCCGCTTGCTCACAGGTGTCTCAGGGAGCGGGGGCAGCGCCGGTTCGGGCACAGCCTCGATTACGCGGACCGGCTTCTCGATGCCCTTCAGCCGCACGGGACGGCGAGCGACGAAGCGGACGCCCTCAGTTCGACCCGCCAGGCTCGCGACGGTGTCGCTCGCGAGAATCTCCCCCGGCGTCGCCAGACTACAGAGACGAGAGGCGAGATTGAGGGCGCCGCCGCGGTAGCCGCCTTCGATCGGGACCGCCTCTCCCGCATCGAGCCCGACGCCGATGGCGAGCGGAAAGGTCGGTCTGCCCTCAGCGTCTCGGGCGCGGAGGCGCCGCTGCAGCTCGACCGCCGCACGCACCGCCTGGCGCCCCGATGCGAAGACCGAGAGCGCCTCGTCGCCGCGGAGCTCGAGCAGCTCGCCGCCGTGTGCGCTAACGGCCTCGCGCACAAGGCTTGCAAACGTTGCCACGAGGACGCCCGCCTTCTCGTCCCCGTGCTCCTGCGTATAGCGGGTGTAGCCACGCACGTCCGCGATGAGAAACGTCCGAACGTGCACGGCGGTCTCCGACCCCAGCCCAGGCGTAGTGACCGGTTGGCTCCGGTCATTCTCACTAAGCGACCCGTCGTCCTCGCGTCGCACGAAAGCAGCGTACCCCCGCTCCATGCCGTTCCCACCTCCTTTTACCGCGCTGCGTCACCACGGCGGGCGCCGCGCGGCCCTGCCACGAGTGGTGTCCTGGCGGCGCGTCTGATGGGGAAAGAGGCAGGCAGGCGCCTTGTAGTCCCGGTCAACGCAAGGTCAACAATGGGCTGCCAATCGACGCGAGACCGCCCCAGCTACTTCAGCGTAACCACGCGGCTTCGCCAGTCCTGCCGAGCAGCCTCGAGCCTGCGGTGATCCACTCTTAATCCCAAGGTCGCAGGTTCGATCCCTGCACGGCCCATTCTGGGCCGCATGGCTAGGCGGGTTTGGCTTGAATACGCGGGTCATGCGTGCCGGAAGTGCCGGGAATGCGCACCTGGTGCAGACCCTGGTGCAGACCTCGAGCAGCGGGACTAACGGGCGTTCGCAATGCTCTTCTCGCCGTGGCCACACAGAACCTTGAGGCTGGAGTAGGGGATCCCGAGCTCTGGACAGATCTAGAGGAAACCTATGCGCCCTCGAGCGGAGCAACCGAGACGGTGTCAGCTCAGCGCCCGGCTGCGCTGTTGTCACCGCTGACGACTCAGTACCGTCGTCCGTAATGCAGCACCCACAACATGCCCCAAGGACTCGGTCGGTGCCGCGCGCCGTAGTCGCGCACGCGCGGGTCGAGGATCGCCTCTCGATGCGAGCCGGAGTGCATCAATGCGTGGAAAGCAGCCCAGCGCGTCGGCCAGCCCCAGGCGAGATTTTCCCACGCAACCCACGACCACCATGGTAGGTATCCGGACTGGTAGAAAGGCCGCAGGACGCTGTCGCCACAGGGCGTGTGGGCAGGCGTGCCGCCGCAGTGAACGATCCTTCGCGCCTTGTAACGCGCGCTCCGGTAGAGACGCCAGTGGGCGTGGAGCCGGTGCAGCCCTTTGCTGACGCGAACCCAATTGTGGTAACAGCGCATGGGCGCGGTCGCGTGTGCGCAGTGTGCGCGCGCGGGCGCGTACCAGTCGTGTGCCGAAGCGACAGAAGGCGCGACGAGCACCCCGACTATGCAGGCGACGACAAGCGCAAAGCGCAAACTCATCGCCACTCTTGGGTATCCCCCAACGGAAGCCAGCCTGCGCGAGCTCGCGGATCGGCTCGAAGAGGCCGCAGGCGACTGATGCCCTGAGCGCTCGTAACGGCTAGCGCTCGGACGCTTTTAGAACCGCGTGCCCTCGAGCTCTTGGTGTTTCGCCAGCTTGGCCACGCGCGCCTTGTCGTAGTTGAGCAGGCCCTTGAGTGAGGCATACGAGATTCCCGTCTTCTGCGCTAGTTCGGGCAGCGTCTCTCCCTTACCGTGCCGTCGACGGATTTCCTCCCGCAATTCAGCCGAGTAGAACTGCCGTTCGCGCGGCACGTTCTCATCCGTTAGGCGCTCGTGTCGGGGCCAGACAACCGCGAGCAGCGCTTCCTCGGGCCCGATGGCGCCGCGGCGTAGGAGCTCGAGGGCTGCCTGGTGGCGCACCTGCAGCGGCGACCTCTTCGGCGTCTTCCCACTCGAGGGAAAGTCTCACGCCTCTTCATGACGTTTGCTTATCCGTTTGGCGCTTATGCATCAACTCTGCTTATCCTGATCACCGCTGATACAGAGCGCTCGTTCCTGTCGCCCGGCCAGGCGGCCGTTGTGTTGGGCGTGTCGCGCTCGACCATCTATCGCCTGCTCCGCGAAGGGCGGCTCCCGAGCATTCGAGTCGGCGGCCAGCTTCGCATTCCCAAACGAACCCTCGCCCAGCGCCTCGCGGAGACCCGCGGCGGCTGGCCGATCGAAAGGATCTAGCTCATGAATCAGCACGTGCCATTCCCCCTTGACCCGAACCTTCAGCGGCTTGTGCGTGAGCCGCTTTCCGAGCCGCCCCCACTCGCCCGCGAGCACTGGAAGACGCTAACCAAGGCGATGGAGCGTCTCGACCAGGCGCGCGTTCAGCAGGCGACCTACGGCGCCGAGATTGCCCGCCTGCGCGAGGAGCTCGGCCTCGCCAGGCAGCGCGACCAGCAGGCCCTCGGTCGTGCCCTGGCAGCCGGCGAGCCCGAGCCCGAGTCGGAAGCGGCCGGCATCGAAGCGGAGAT
>WNFV01008899.1_pt1 | contig 11243 bp, 14 predicted proteins | sample 5400101 | NCBI WGS metagenome assembly WNFV01 (sample SAMN13153361, study PRJNA577476) | soil metagenome | isolation source: 115 cm soil or saprolite under grassland replicate 1 | place: USA:California | collected 2016-06-15
CGGGTGAGTTGATGTAGATCTGGATGTCCTTCTCGGGGTCCTCGGACTCGAGGTGGATCAGCTGCGCGACGATCAGGTTCGCGATCTGGTCGTCGATCGGCGTGCCGAGGAAGATGATCCGTTCGTTCAGCAGCCGCGAGTAGATGTCGAACGACCGCTCACCGCGCGAGGTCTGCTCGATCACCATCGGGATCAACGGGCTCATGTCAGGCTGGCTCCTTGCTACCGGGGGTCCACAGTTTCGTCTCCGTCTTGGGTTTTTCCTTGTCTGGCGTCCAGATGCGCTCGCGCGCCTCGGCCTGCTCGGGTGGAATGCGCTGGACTTCTCCCGCGATCCGGTCGAGAGCGCGGGCCAGGCGCATCGCCTCACGCTCCGTCTCGTACACGCCCGCAGCGCGCGCCTGCTCGATCACCTTTTCGGGCTCTTCGAAGCGGTCGCGGAAGGCCTCGTCGACCTCCTCGTCGCTCACCTGGATGCCCAGCTGATCCGCGGCCGCCTCGAGCAGGAGCTCGCCGGCGACGGAGGCAGCCGCCTGGTCGCGGAGGCGTACGACGAGGTTGTCGGCCGAGTCGCCGGAGAGCTGGAGGTACGTCTCGAGGGAGCCTCCGCTTCGCTGCATCACGGAGTCGAGCTCACGAAGCAGCGTGCGCGTGCGTGCCTCGACGAGCGGCCCCGAGACCTGCACGTTCGACGCCTGGACGAGCTCGGCGAGCAGCTCGCGCCGAAAGGCCTCGTCCACTTCCGCCTGGATCTGCGCACGCAGACGCTCTTCGACGTCCGCGCGTAGCTCGGCGAGCGAGTCGAACTCGGACGCGGACCGCGCAAGCTCGTCGTCGAGCGGCGGAAGCACCTTCTCCTTGATCTCCTTCATCGCCGCCTGCACCCGGGCCGGCTCTTGCTCGCCGGGGCGGTCGAGGTCGATCTCCTTGGTCTCGCCGGCAGCCATGCCGACGAGGTGCTCCTCGAGCTCGGGGACTAGGCGTCCGGAGCCGAGCTCCACGACGTAATCCCGCTGCCCTCCGTCGCCGGCGACGAGATCGACGACGACCGTGTCGCCGACCTGCGCTGCGCGGCCGTCGACCGGCGCGAGCGCGGCGATCGTCGAGCGGAGGACGTTGAGCTCGTGCTCCACGAGATCCGCCGGAACCTCAGGCTCCGCGTAGGGCACCTGCAGCTTCGTCCAGTCGGCTACTTCGGGTTTGGGGAGAACCGAGACGGTGGCAGTGAAGTGCCAGTCCTGGTCGTCCGAGGCGGGCAGGTCGTAGTCGAGCTCGGGCTGCTCGGCGGGCCGGATCCGTGTCCGAGCGACCGCGTTGCCGTACCAGCTGCCGATATGGCTCTCGATCGCCTCCGTGTACAGACGTTCCTTGCCGATCCGCGAGACGAGCACCGGCATCGGAACCTTTCCCTTGCGAAAGCCCGGGATCTTGACGCTGGCGGCAAGATCCGACGCTGCGTGCTCGACGGCATGCCGCACATCTGCACCGGGGACGTCGACCGTGAGCCGAACCTTGTTGTCCGGCAGCTCCTCGACCTGGGCGCTCATGACGGCCATATAACCAGAGGTTCCCAAGGTTGCGACGTCCGCTGCTCGCGTGGTCGCCGGAAGATGGTTAGTCAGGCCGGAGTCGCGGCCGAGCCGCGACTCCTCTGATGCGGCATCCGCAAGCGGATGCCTGGATAGCCTGGGCTTTGTGCACCTGTACGTGCTGGCACGCCATGGTGAGTCGACGCTGAACTTCGAGAATCGCATCAACGGCGACCCCGCGGTGCCGGTTGCGCTGACGGAGAAGGGGCAGGACGAGGCGCGACTGCTGGGCCAACAAGTCGCGCGCGTGGCGCTCGAGCTCTGCATCCACACGCGGTTTGGGCGGACGCTGGAGACGGCGGCCATCGCGCTCGAGGGCCGCGACGTCCCGTTCGAAGAGGAACCGCTCCTCGACGACATCGACGTGGGCGAGCTCGAAGGTCAGACGCTGGAGGACTACCGCCGGTGGAAACGCGCACACGAGCGCAGCGATCCGTTCCCCGGCGGCGAGTCACTCGACGACGCGGCCCGCCGCTACGCCCGAGCCTTCCAGAAGCTGCTGGATCGACCAGAGACGTCGATGCTCGTTGTCACGCACGAGATCCCGGTGCGCTATGCGATCAATGCCGCGGACGGCTCGGACAAGCTCGACGGCCCGACGCGTCGGCTAGCGAACGCAACGCCGTACCTTTTCGACGAGGCGGCTCTGACACGCGCCGTGGCCGGCATCCAACGCGTGGCCTAGGGCACTAGTATCGATCTGCGGGGTCGCACCGTCGAAGGGAGTCACATGAACCTGATCGAGCGCATCGACGAGGCCCGGGCCCGCTGGAACGTCCTCGACCATCCCTTCTATCTCCATTGGGAGCGCGGGGAGCTCACCCGCGAGGAGCTCGCGTTCTACGCAGGCGAGTACCGCCATGCCGTTGTCGCCCTCGCGGATGCGGCGGCTGCCGCGGGAGATACGGAGCACGCCGAGGAGGAGGCTGCCCACATCGGCCTCTGGGACGAGTTCGCCGCCGCCCTGGACGCGCCGCTCGACCGCGACCCGAACCCCGAGACGCGCAGCTGTGCCGATGCCTGGCGACGGACAGACGAGCTGGAGGCGCGCGCCATTCTGTACGCCGTCGAGTCCGGTCAGCCGGACATCTCGCGCACGAAGCTCGCCGGTCTCGTTGAGCACTACGGCTTCTCGACCGGCTCGGCAGATACGGCGTATTTCGAGCTCCACGGCAAGCGTGACCACGAGCACGCTGCCGCCTCGCGAGAAGTGCTCGCCGGGGTTCCGCCGGAACACGCAGACGATCTCGTAGCGGCGGCCGAGGCGGCGCTCGAGGGCAACTGGCGTCTCCTGGACGGAGTTCAATCCCGTTCTGGATGACAATCGCCGCGAGTGCCGGCTTTGGCGGCGTTCGCCACCCAGCGCTGTCCGTTAGCAAACGAGCCGATCGGGAGTGCGGGCGAGAGGACTCGAACCTCTAAGGGGCGTGAGCCCCACCGGGACCTAAACCCGGCGCGTTTGCCAATTCCGCCACGCCCGCGTCCCTGCAAATGGTAGGCGCTAGGGGTTTCGCAGGCCGTCCGCCATTGCGGTCAAGCGGATCTTTTCCAGGAGGCGTACGATCTCGGGCGGCCGGAACGTGACATGAAACACGCGAGTGCCATCGCCCTTGTTATTGCTGCGGCCGGGGCGGCCGGAGCGGTCGCGGCTGCCTCCGCCGCCGGCCGGCATTCCGCCCGTCCGAGCGCAGAAAATTGCGGAGGTCAGCTATGGCACTTGAAGACGCTCAGCGACCGCTCGCGGAACCGCGTGGAGCTCGCCCCTCAGAGCACCACCATCGCGGCGATTCTCGCGCGACGCGGGCCCGGCCAGCCCCCGACGGGGCGGACGACCGCATTCCAGCGCCATACCTGGGAAGTCCCCGCCCAGATCACGGCCTACAGGATCGATGCCACCGGCTCGGTGAGACTTCTGCTCTTCGACCACGACGCCTACCTAAACGCCGTCATCCCGTCGCCCGGTTGCCTTACATCGGCAACGCGCGACCGGGCGGCGATCGCGCAGGCGTGGCACACGTTCACGACGAGGTGCGGGAAGGCTAGGCGAGACTGGCAGTCACTCGGTGCGATTCTTTTCGTGCGCGGAGTCGGCTTCTGGAGTCAGCGACGGGGGCTTCGCGGCGCCGCGCCGAACGGGGCCGAGTTACACCCCGTGACGGGCCTCCGGGTCGTCGTGGGTTGCCGTAGCTAGTCGCCCGGCGAGCACGGCGGGCAGCTCCAGCCAGAACGTGGATCCCTTGCCCTCGGTGCTCTCGAAGCCGATCTGACCGCCGTGCGCCTCGACAATCTGGCGCGCGAGCACGAGGCCGAGGCCGGTACCGCTGATCCCGCGTTGACGACCGACGTCCCCGCGGAAGAACTTCGTGAAGATCTGCTCCTGGTGCGCGCTGGGAATGCCGAGCCCCTCGTCGCGCACCCAGATCCATGCCTCTTCTCCGATGGACGACGCACTGACGGTCACGATCCCGCCGTCGGGTGAGTACTTGATCGCGTTGGAGAGCAGATTCCCGATCACCTGCGCGAGGCGATCAGCATCTGCTTGGACGACGAGCGGCTCGTCGGCAAGCTCGAGGCTGAGCCTGTGCGCTTCGCTCTGGGCCGAGTACAAAGTGACTTGAGCGGAGAGGAGCTCGTTGACGTCGACGGCCTCGAGGCGCAGCTCGAGCGTGCCCTGCTCGATGCGTTGAAGATCGAGCAGGTCATTCAGGAGCTCCGCGAGTCGGCGAGCCTCCGTGCGAATGACCTGTAGGTAGCGCCGCATTTCCTCGGGCGGCAGATCGCGGTCGAGCATGAGAGCGGAGAAGCCGAGCACGCTCGCAAGCGGCGTTCGCAGCTCGTGTGAGACGTTGCTGACAAGTTCGCTCTTCGTCCGCTCGCTCTCGACGAGCGTTCGGTTTCGCTCCTCGAGGTCCGCGAGACTTCGCTCCAAAGAGGCGGCCATCGTGTTGAACGCCCGTTCGAGCCTGCCGACCTCCCCCGGCCCATCCGTCGGCAAGCGGCCTGACAGGTCGCCTCCGGCCAGTCCCGCAGCCGCCTCCGCAGCGAGACGCACCGGTCTCGCGACCGCGTGAGCCACGTACAAAGCGCCGAGCAGGATCAGGAGGAACGCCGCGCCGAGCCCGATTCCGCCGACCACGAGAGCGTTTCTTGCAGTCCTGCGGGCCCGATCGTCACGCGCGTCGCCGAGCGCAGTCTCCGTCGCCAGGAACTTGTCGAAACGGGAGCGGATCGCCTCCACTTGTTCCGCGCCAAAGCCCGTCGCGACGACTCGACGCGCTGCCTCGGGATTTCTGCGCATGAACTCGACAAGGGGGCGCGAGAAGCTGCTGAGGTAGTTGTCGATTGCACGCTTGATCGAGAGAGCTCGGTCGTGCTGTAAGCGGTCGTCCTTCGTGAGGACGAGGAGCTTTGCGATCGCGCCCGGGTAACGTCTCTGTGCGGACCGCCACGGCTCGAGGTCGCCCTCGTCGTCCGTGATGACAAAGCCGCGAAGACCCGTCTCCAGGTCGATGACCAGCGTCTGGAGCTGGTTCGCCGTGGCAATCACCTGCTGGGAATGGCGCGCTTGCAGCGACCGATGACGAAGACCGGTGATCGCCAGAAAGAGGACGGCGAAGACGACCGCGAGGCCGGCCGAGACCGCGATCGCAGAGAAAGCGATCCGGGCTACAAGGCCGGAGCGTGCCCACCAATTTCCCCTATGACCGTTCGGTCCGCTCGTGCCTGTCTCGAGCGGTGCGCCCGTGGCGCCGTCGGGCCTACTCATACCCTCTCTGCGAGTACCTCCTCCACCGCAGCCAGGATCTCAGCAGGCTCGAAGGGCTTGACCATGACGACGTCGGCGCCCTCGCTGAGAGCCTGCTCACGCGTTGCAGGCTGCGCGGTCAGCACGATGACCGGCGTCTCGGCAAATTCCTTCTCGCGCCGCAGCGCGTTCAGCACTTCGAGCCCATTTCGCCGCGGCATCATCATGTCGAGGATGACGACGTCGGGTCGCACACGGCGGGCCAACTCGAGCGATTCCTCGCCGTCATCGGCCTCTACGAACTCGTACGGGCCGTCCAAGCTGATGCGGATCAGCTCTCGGAGTGACGGCTCGTCGTCGCAGATGAGCACGGTCGCTAGGAAACCGGTCATCGCCCCCATGGAAGCAGATACGGGCGGAAACGCATAGCCGTATCCCCGCCTCGGCTCAAGGAAGGACCGCTATTGGCCGATTTCTGCCTCGTGGCGGCCCCTGATCTTCCTGACTTCGATCCGCGCATAATCGAACGTTTCGCCGAGAGTGCCTACCGGAAGGCGAATGCGATCTTCGTCGGCTGCGTGACGACCGGCGTGATGATCGGGGCAGCCTTCGGCGCCACGCCGCTGACGCCGCTCGGGGCAAGGTGGCCAATCCCACCTGCGTTCGGGTTCGCGACGATGCTCGCCGGCGCGATGATCGGCGGCGTGATCGGCTACGTCGTCGGTGACACGCGCTCCGCGCTTTGCCGTCTCCAGGGGCAGACCGCGCTGGCGCAGGTCGAGAGCGCGAAGAACGCTCGCGCGATGGTGCAGGCGATGCGCGAGATCCACGAGATGCACGAGCAGCTCCGCGGGCTTACGGCTCCGGCCGCGCCCGAGCCGGTCCAGGAGCCTGCGCCGTACCCCCTTCCTTCGCTGCCCCCGTTACGGGTCGCCACCGGGGGCGGTCAGGTGCAACCGCCGCCGGTGACGCCGCCGACCTCTTCGCCGTAGGATCACCGCACGTGCCCGAAGCGCCTGAAGAGGTCTCCCAGGAACCGAAGGACTGCCCGCGCGGGCACGGTCCGATGCGCCTGCGCACCCGCTGGGCGCAGCCGAAGGCTCATCCCGGACGAAAGGGTTCACGCGCAGAGCCGGTGACCGAATGGGTCTGTCCGCGCTGCGGCCGTACAGCGCCGATAGATACGTGAAGAAGGTCGATTGCGCACAACTGGCGGCAGCAATAGCGAAGCGTCCAGGGGAGTCCCTCCCGGAAACCGTGCGGCTGCGTAACAAGGAGCTTCACCTCGGGTACGGAGAGATGGCGTTGAGTCCGATTCCGCTCCGAGATATCCACTCCTAGAAGTAGCACGGAGCTTTTCGGCGCCGATGCAGGCTTTTGCCGGCTTCGGCACACGCAGGCCGGGATCGAAACGCGAAACCGATCGAAGTCATCATGGCTCGGCGAAAGCCGAGCCGGACTTCGATCGGTGAGTGGCCCCGGGAGGAGTCGAACCTCCGCACACGGATTCGAAGTCCGTCGCTCTATCCGCTGAGCTACGGGGCCTGAGCACCAGCGTAGCGTCGGTCGCCGTCGGTGCATGCAGCCGCTCGACGATCAAGATCGAGTTCTCTGCCGCCGATGACCAAGCCATGTATTCGCCTCTCCCTTTGCGCGTCCGCCGCGGCATTCTCGGCTTGCTTGCGACCTTCGCGTGCGTGATCGCGATCGGGAACGGCGTCACCTACGACGCGAGTGGCCTCGCTTGGCTGACGGCCCTAGCCGCGGCAGCGCTTGGCTGCTGGGGCGTCTTTCGACTGGGCAATCCGCCGTGGCTCTACGCGGGTTCGCGGCGAACCGGCGCTCGAGCGGCCGTCCCGGATCCTCGCCTCTTGGCAGCCATGGCAGGACTGGCCGCGTTCTCTCTGCTCGAGATCGCGCTCCCGAACTCCTGGCGCGTGACCGACTGGGCGCTCGCCTTCGGAATCCTTGCGGCGTATACGGCGAGGCCCCCGTCGCGTCCTGCCGATCTCAGCTAGCTGCGGGTTACGAGCGAGGGTGGCGGATGGGACTCGAACCCACGACCACCTGGACCACAACCAGGGGCTCTACCAACTGAGCTACCGCCACCGTGCCGGAGTCAGGATAGCGGCGAAGACGCGCTAGGAAGGCGTCGCTTCGGCGTTCACCGCCTGCCTGGTCGTGGTGGGATGCGCTTGGTGACGGCCCTCGGCGAACTCCTCGATCAGCTTCTTGTTGAACGCCGGGATGTCGTCCGGCTTCCGACTCGTCACGAGGCCCCGGTCGACGTGCACTTCCTCGTCGACCCAGGTGCCACCCGCGTTGCGGATGTCGGTCTGGAGCGACGGGAACGACGTCAGCGTCCGGCCGCGCACGACGCCGGCTTCCACGAGCGTCCACGGCGCGTGGCAGATGGCGCCGACCGGCTTGCCCTGCTCGAAGAAACCGCGCACGAAGTGGACGGCGTTCTCGTCCTGGCGCAGGTTGTCGGGATTGCCGACACCACCCGGAAGGACGAGGCCGTCGTAGTCGGCCGCGTCGGCCTCCTCGGCCGTCTTGTCCACCTTGAACGTGTCGGCTTTGTCGTAGTGGTTGAACCCTTGGATCTTGCCGTCCTCGAGCGACACAAGCTCGAGCTCCGCGCCGGCCTGCTCGAGCGCTTTCCAAGGCTCGGTTAGCTCGACCTGCTCGACCATGTCAGCCGCGAGAAACGCGATCTTCTTGCCCTTCAGCTCGTTCGCCATGGGCCCCCCTTTTATGGTTGTTGTCGAAGGTCGCGTTCCCGCTCACCGCACCGTTGTAACGCCGCGAGTGCCGGCTTCGCCGGCACTCGCACATGAACGCCCTCCGTCAGAAGAAGCCGCGGGAAATCATCATGGCCCGGCGAAGCCGGGCCGGATTTCCCGCGGCAGAGGCGGGCCGGATTTGCCGCGGGAGTGCGCCTGGGAGGATTCGAACCTCCGACCCGCGGCTTAGAAGGCCGCCGCTCTGTCCGCTGAGCTACAGGCGCCGGAAGGAAAGGGTATCCGGGGTGTCCGTTAGCGGCGGACGCCGAAATCCGCGGTCACGATCGTGACCTCGCGGCCGCCGTACGTTCCGGATGCGCCCGCGATGTGGACTGCGGACAGGCCGATCTCGCGCCATCGAGCCGTGAGCATGTTCTTGCGATGCTCGGGACTGTTGAACCACATGGTGAGCGCACCGGCCGCGTCGACGTCCGGCGACGACCAGAGCAGGTTCTCCCCGACCGACCAGTAACGCTTGTGCCCCATCGGGTAGAAGCGCGCGATCCTGCGATCGAAAGACGAGCCGTTCGCGGAGTCGTGGCTGAAGTAGCCGCGGCTCCCCATCTCCGACGAGTGCTGATGGGCAGCGGAGGTGAGGGCTGAGGAGAGACGCACCGGAGCAAGGCCGTGCTGCGCCCGGAGCGCGTTGATGTTGTGGAGCACGCCTTGCTCGAGCGCAGCCATCGCGCTCGTCGGCCGGTCCGCCGTAGCTCCTGCAGTCGACGTGCCGATCGAGAGCGCGCAAACGGAGGCTGCGAGCAGGATGAGGCGACCGAGGCGGCTTGCCATGCTCTGAACATCGGTTGCCTACAAAAGGCCGTACGTCCCTCGAACGAGGGATGGCCGGGGTCAGGTGGCGCCGGCGGGAGTCTCCCCGCGACGATGGCGCAACCAGTCGAGGAAGATCACCTGAAGCGTCCCGGCGACCGGAATCGCGGCGAGAGCGCCGAGCACCCCGGCGAGTTCGGCGCCGATCAAGACGGAGATGAGAACCGCAAGCGGGGAGAGCTGCACGGTGCGCCCATAGACGACCGGCTGGAGAACGTGGTTCTCGAGCTGCTGGTAGACGATGAAGAAGACCACCACGATGATGCCGGCCGGCACGGAGTGCAGGAACGCGACGGTTCCGACGATGATCGCCGCGATCGTCGCCCCGGCAAGTGGGATCAGGTCGAGAATCGCCACGATCAACCCGAGCGCGACGGCGAACGGGACGCCGGTGATCAAGAGCACGACCGTGGTCAGCGTCCCGGCGATCAGGCTGATCAGCAGGTTGCCCGAGACGTAGCCGCCAACCGTCCGGTAGATGTCGCGCCCGACGGCCTGCCAGCGGCGCCGAGAGGCGGGCGCGAACAGAGAATAGAAGCGCTCCAGCCACTTGGGGCCCTCGAGCAGCATGAAGAAGGTCATGAAGGCGATCGTCAGCGTCGCGACGATGGCGGTGACAACGCCCTTCGCGACCGCCAGCGCCGTGCCGGAGAGCCCAAACAGCCTCGCGGCGCCGCCCTCGTGGAGCGCTTTCCGCGCCTTGTCGACGAGGTGGTACTTCTCCTGCAGGAAGCCGAGCCGCCCGCGGCCCCTCGTGAGATCGTCCAGATAGTCCGGAACCTTCCGCGCGAAGTCGTTGACCTGGTCGACGAGTGTCGGGATGAAGAGCCACCCGATGCCGACGATCGCGGCGAGGGCAGCCACGTAGACGACGCCCGTCGCAATCCCTCGCCGCTTGATCCGGCGCTCCAGCCTGTCGACCGCGGGGTTGAGCGCGAGCGCGAGAAAGAGCGCGATGAAGACCCAGGCGATGACATGCCGCGCGATCCAGAGGATTTCGAGCGTGAGCGCGATGGCGATGATGATCCCCACCACGAGGAGGACCGTCCGCGGACGGAAGTAAACGAGGCGCTCGCGCTCCGCCGGCACCTGAGCAGCATCGCGGCTACGCCGGACGGTAGATTCCGGCCCGGTGAGTCTTCGAGGCAGGACCGTCGAGCAGAGCGTGACCCTCCCGGACGGGCGCGAGGTAGTTGTCCACGTCGGCGTGCCGGACGATCCCTACATCTCGCGCGCCGAGCTCGAGACGGTCGACGTCGAGCTCCGCTCCGGCGGTACCGTGCTCGCAGCGGTGAACACGGTCCTCGACCCGGATCAGGAAAGCGAGGCGCTCGAGCTCGCACGGGAGATTGCACGAGGTCTCCAGGTAGGCGACCTCGAGCCGACGGCCGCGGCGATCGAGCCGCTCGCGGACACCCTGAGATGAACGCGACGCTGCAGACCAACCACGGAGCCATCGACGTGGAGCTCTATCCGGATGACGCTCCGAAGACGGTCGACAACTTCGTGAAGCTCGCGCGCGACGGCTTCTACGACGGGCTCATCTTCCACCGCGTCATCCCGGATTTCATGATCCAGGGTGGCGACCCGACAGGGACCGGCAGCGGCGGTCCGGGCTACTCGTTCGAGGACGAGTTCAATCGGCAAAAGATCGATCGCGGCGCACTGGCGATGGCGAACGCGGGCCCGAACACGAATGGGAGCCAGTTCTTCATCGTCACCGCCGACGCCTGTCCGTGGCTGGACGGCAAGCACACCGTCTTCGGTCGTGTCACCTCTGGGATGGACGTGGCCGACAAGATCTCAGAGCTGCCGAGCGACGCGAACGACAAGCCGCGCGAGGACGCGGTTATCGAGCGCGTCGAGGTTTCTGAAGGTCCCTGATCGCCGCTCCGAGCGGCAGTCCATACCAGAGCACCAGGAACGCGGCGCCCACGATCGCGGTGAAGGCCGCCGCCCAGGTGCGGTGGAAGAGGAAGTCGGTGATGACGAAGACCGCGCACGTAATCGCGACGGCAAGACAGAACAGCCCGGCGATCGTCAGCGCGTTGGAGACCCGGAGCATCCGCTCCGTGTCGTGCTGACGCCAGCGCAGGCGGTGATAGGAGCTCGGCGCGATCAACAGAACGGTTGACAGCGCCGCTGCGACGAAGGCGGCGAAGAAGACGTCGCGATCGAGCTTGCCGAGCTTCGGAAAGCCGTTGGCGAACGGGACGGCGAGGAGGAAGGCGAACAGTACTTGGACGCCAGGTAGTGCGACGCGAAGCTCGTTGAGGAGCTCGATCAGCTCACGGT
>WNFV01011299.1_pt1 | contig 11241 bp, 8 predicted proteins | sample 5400101 | NCBI WGS metagenome assembly WNFV01 (sample SAMN13153361, study PRJNA577476) | soil metagenome | isolation source: 115 cm soil or saprolite under grassland replicate 1 | place: USA:California | collected 2016-06-15
CCAACCGCCACAACTCCGCGACGATCACACCATCCGGCCGCGGACCGGCCCAGCCGCCACCCCCGACGGTGATCGTCGCCGGTTTCGCACGGTCAGGACCGCCACACCTCGGCGACGATCACCGGGCTGAGCGGCGTCCCCCCGGCCGGGCAGCCCGCAGCCATCCAGCCCGTCAAGCCGACCAGCCCGTCAAGCCAGCCAGCCCGTCAAGCCGGCCAGCCCGGCAAGCGCTCCTGTTGGCCCAGCACACCGACCCCTTGGAGTCGATCAGCTAGACGGTGATCCGGTCCAGGTCAGGGGCGAACGCGGTGTCGTTGAAGAGCCGGACCGTGTTCGAGCCGGCGTTCAACGACACCGTAAGGGTGGCGCTGACCGGGGTATTGAAGTCGACACCGGTCAGCGCCACAGATTGTGCGGTACCGCCGTTCACACTCACCGAGAACGACCGGGTGCCGTTCACCCCGCCGAACACAGTCAGCGTTCGCGACCCGGCGGCGGCGGCGGTCACCGTGATGGTGACGTCGTTCGCGCTGCCGTTGCCGATGAACCGCACCTTCGCACCGCCCGAGCAGGCCGAGCAGGCGGCCACCACCGCCGTCCCGCCGAGCGCCCCGTCCTCGCCCTCATAGGATGCCACCGCTGGCGGCGCCTGGACCACCTGCAGGTAGTCCACGTTGGGGCCGCCGTTGGAGGTGGTCGCGGTCGCCCGGACCGTGTTCGACCCGGCGGCCAGCGGCACGGTGAACGTCGAGTCGGCCCAGGTGTCCCAGTTGCCGGTGCCGTTGAAGGCCCGCCCCGCCGAGACGACGGAGCCGTTCACGCTGATGTCCATCGGGCGGTTCGTGGTGGTGCCGTTGGCGTACCGGATCGTCACCGAGGTGTTGCCGGCCTGTGCGGCGTTCACCGTCCACTCGACGTAGCTGCCGGTCACGTTGGTGTAGTCGACGAACCCGGTGCCGGAGAAGCCGAGGTGGTTGTTGGCCACGGTGCCCTGCGAGATGGTCGCGTTCTCCGCCTCCAGCCGGATGCTGCTGCCGCCGGTGGGCGTGGCCCGGATCAGCCGGGTCTCACCCGGGCGCAGGGTGGCGCTGTAGGAGTTGGAGATCGTGCCCTGGCTGGCGCCCGACCACAGGTTGGTGACATCGGCGCTGCCACTGAAGCCGACCTGCGACCAGCTCACGCTGACCGTCGAGCTGCCCGTGGTGGCGGTGTTGAACAGGGCCACGATGTAGTCGCCGTTCGCCTCGCGCTTGCGCCACACCTGGTTGCTGCCGCTGTTGACGATGCGGGACGCGGCGACCCCGTCCTGGTTCACCCCGATCAGCCGGTCGTTGGTCAGCATGGCCAGGTCGGTGGAGGTCAGCGCCGTCAGGTCGGTGCCGAGCAGCAGCGGCGAGGCCGCCATCGCCCACAGGGTGAACACCGACCGGCGCTGGTCCGCGTTCAGCCCGACCTGGTCGCCGTTGCCGATCTCCAGTGAGTCCAGGTCGTTCCAGCCGCCCGGGCCGGCGTACGGCTGCCAGGCCGCGGCCGAGCCGAACCGGCTGAACACGTGCGACCAGTCGGTCAGCGGGTACCCGCTGCCGTTCGGGCCGGGGCCGCAGTAGCACTCCACGTCGCCCTGGGTGCGCCAACTGTTGGCGAGCTGCCGCCAGGTGGTCGCGTCGGCGATGGGCAGGTTGTTGGACAGCGCGTAGTTGATCGGCCGGCCGGTCTGCCGCAGCGCGGTGTCCCACGCCTGCACGTCCGGGATGTCGGAGGAGGCAGTTGTAGTTCTTCTCGGTCCGGGTGGTGTCGGCGATGTCCTGGGCGTGGAGGGACGTGCCGGCGATCGGGGTGTTCAGGGTGACCGCGTTCTTGGCGATGCCCGGCGTCACGTAGAACCCGAACTTCAGCCCCTTCCCGTGGACGTAGTCGGCCAGCGCCCTGATGCCGGACGGGAACTTCGCGGTGTCCACCACCCAGCGGCCGTTGCCGTCCACCACGAACCCTTCTGCGTCGCACTTCTGCCAGAAGTCGTCGAGGTTGACGTAGACGAAGCCGTGCGCGGCCAGCCCGCTGCTGACCATGGCGTCGGCCTGCGCCTTGATCTTCGCCTCGCTGGGCCAGCGGCGGACGAAGCTCCAACTGCTCCAGCCCATCGCCGGCCGGATGGACAGCCCGTTGTTCGAGGCGACCGCGGGCGGTGCGGTGGCCACCCCGGTGGCCACCGCGGTGACCGCGCCGGTCAGGCCGACCGCGGTGGCCGCCAGCACGGCGAGGAATCGTCGTGACATGGGTCCTCCCGGACTCATCTGCCGCCGCTACCCGACGTCCAGGTAGTCGAAGTTGGGGTTGCCGTTGGCCGTGGTGGCGGTGAACCGGATCGCGTTCGTCCCGGCCGCCAGGGTCACGGTGAACGTCTGGCTCGCCCAGGTGTCCCAGTTGCCGGTGCTGCCGAACGAGCGCCCCGCCGAGACCACGGTCCCGTTCACGCTGACGTCCGCCGGCCGACTGGTGGTGGTGCCGTTGGCGTACCGGATGGTCACCGGGACGCTGCCGGCCTGCGCCGCGGTGACGCTGAACTCCGTCCAGCTACCCGCCACGTTGTCCCCGTTCACGAAGCCGGTGCCGGAGAAGCCGAGGTGGTTGGACTCCACCACGCCCTGCGAGATCGTCGCGTTCTCCGCCTCGTACCGGACCGGTGCCGGCCCGCCACCGGCGTAGCTGCCGCCGATCCACGCCTCGTCCACCCGCAGCCGCTTGAACCGCGTCGTGTCGGTGGACGCCGCCCAGGTGCTGTCCACCTGCAGCCGCACGAACCGCGCGCTCGTGGACGGCACGTCGATGAACTGCACCCCGCGGTGGCTGGGCAGCGACCCGGTCTTGATCGCGCTGCCCCAGGTGCTGCCGTCGTTGCTGACGAACACCTTGTAGGCGTTGATGCGGGCGGACTGCTCGGTGGACGAGCGGGGGTAGCTCACCGAGTCCTCGCGCTGGTTGATCCCGATGTAGCGGATGGTCTTCGCCGAACCGAGGTCGAAGGTCAGCGAGGCCGGCAGCGTCTTGTTGCTGTCCCAGTAGGTGAGGTAGTTGCTGTCGCCGGCGGCCGACCCGGGGTGGGTGCTGGTCGAGACGCTGGCGCTCACGGTGACGCCGGAGTAGATGCCCTGCCTGCCGGCCGAGACCACCTTGAAGACGGTGTCGTACGGGTCCCAGGTGGACAGTCCAGACAGGGTCAGGGTGCCGCCCGCCTGGCTGAAACTCACCGCCGCGCCGGTGCGCAGGTTGGTCACGCTGCTGATCCGGTAGCCGTTGTCGCGCACCCGGAGCGTGCTGGTTGACGGCGGGGTGATCACGTGGATGTAGTGCAGGTCGGGGTTGGTCTTGCTGATCGTGGTCACGCCGTGCGCGCCGTCGTTCCAGAACCCGGGTTTCAGGCCGCCGTACATGTAGCCGCCGCCCTCGGTGCCGCCCAGCGACTCCCAGATCGCCGCCAGATAGGTGTTGGCGAAGTTGTTGAACGACTCCTGGTTGGACGGGAAGCGGCCGTTCACCTGGGCGGTCTCCGCCATCAACGCCTTGATCGAGGATCCGGCGTTGGTGATCAGCCGGCCGAGGGTGAGCCGCCGGTCCACGGTCGGGTTGGTGCCGTCGTACCACCAGGCCCCGCTGGACGGCAGCTTGAAGTCCGCCTCCACCAGCCGCGGCTGCGCGGTGTAGGTGGCCTGCGGGTAGTCGTACGACGGCGTCATGCCGGTCTTCTGCTCGTTGCTGATCATGTCCATGACCGGCGTGTCTTCGTTGTTGTTGCTGATCGTGTAGTTCGGCCGCTGCTGGTAGATCTGCCCGTAGAGGTTGTGGTCGATCCAGTACTGGTTGTCGTTGTCGATCCAGAACCCGCCCAGGTTCGGGTACCGGGCCATGACCTCGAAGAAGTTGTCGTAGCTGAACTCGCCGAAGCCGTCCCGGGTGGTCAGGTCGACCGAGTGGCCCTTGTAGGCCGAGTATGCCGCGGAGTTCAGCCAGTCCCCGGAGGTCAGCCCCTCGTTGTGCCACTGCGGGTCGTCGGTCATGTAGAGGATGACCCGCAGACCCTGGTTGCCGGCCGCGGTGATCAACTCGCCGAGGAAGTCGCGGCTGGTGCGGCAGCTACCCGGGATGGCCGACGGCCACGGGCGGGCGTAGCCGAGGCGGCTGTGGAAGGTGGCCAGGACCAGGTACTGCAGGTGCAGCTTCTGCGCCTCGGTGACCCAGTAGTCCGGGGTCCAGCCGCCGTCGGTGACGTCCCGCTCCCAGGCGCTGCAACTGGTGTGCTGCGGGAAGGTGCGCTCGCCCCAGTGCAGGAACAGGCCGCCGACCGAACTGCGCAGGAACGCCTGCCGCGGGTTCTGCAGGTCCGCCCGCGCGGGGTTCACCAACGACATCGTGAGCACCAGGGAGAACGCCGCGATGACCGCCGCGGCGAGCCGGCGAACGCGTCGCCGGTGGGAAAGCGGACTGGCCATGTGCCCTGCTCCATCTCAGCCGATCTGGATGTGGTCCAGGTTGGGGCCGCCGTTCGAGGTCGTGGCGGTGGCCCGGATCGTGTTGGTGCCGCCGTTCAGCGGGACGTTGAGCGTCGAGGTGGCCCAGATGTCCCATGAGCCGGTGCCGTTGAACGCCCGGCCGGCCGCCACCACGGCGCCGTTGACCCGGATGTCCATCGGCCGGTTGGTGGTGGTGCCGTTGGCGTACCGGATGCCGAGCACGCCGGTGCCCGCCGCCGCGGCGTTGACCGTCCACTCCACGTAGCTGCCGACCACGTTGGTCATGTCGACGAAGCCGGTGCCGGTGAAGCCGGTGTGGTTGGTGGCCACGGTGCCCTGCGAGATCCGCGCGTTCTCCGCCTCGTACCGGGTGGGGCTGCCGACCTGCTGGTAGGCGCGCATGTTGCGCAGCAGCAGGTAGCAGTCCTGCAGCGAGCCCGAGGTGTCGCCGAGCGAGCGGTAGATGCCCCACTTCGGCCGCACCCGGATGTCCAGCCAGGTGTCCAGGCTGCCGCGCCGCACGTCCACCGCGGTGGTCGCGCCGTCGTGGACGGCCCAGCGCACCCAGCCGTCGGTGTCGCCGATCCTCATCTCGAACTCGATGTCGATCCACTTGTTCTGCAGCGGCACCAGGTCGGCGGAGCCGATCACCACGCCGGAGTTCTCCACGTTGAGCTCGATCTTCTGGATGCCGCTGTACCGGCGCAGCGACGTGGTGAGGATCGGCAGCGTGCCGGTGCCCGGCTGCTTCATCTGCATGATGTGGGTGAAGGTGGTGGTGGCCTTCAGCGAGGTCGGGATGAACATCGAGTAGGTGATCCGCCAGATCTGGCCGAACAGCATCTCCAGGTACGGCCCGCCCGCCGGGGTGCGCATGCCGGTGACCTCCTGGCGCTGCCGGTCGGTCATCGTGTCGCGGTCCACCAGGTGCATGTTGAACCGGTAGTGGTCGGTCTCCACGAAGATGTGCGGCTGGCCGGCCGGGTGCGAGTCGGCCCGGTCGTCCTCGATCGTCTCGAAGGCGGGCAGGCCGTCGGTGGCCGCGTCGGGCCACCACTTCGGCTGCCAGACCGCGGCCGCCAGCGCGGAGACGTCCATCGGGGTCACGGCCGGCTGCCGGGGGCTCGCGGCGGCGTGCCGCGCGGCGAGGGGCGTGCCGGCGATCAGCGCGCCGCCCGCGGCGGCGCCGGTCGTACGCAGGAAATCCCGCCGGGTTGGCATCGGGACGCTCCAAGGGGTCAGGGGTGCAGCGGCCGCGCGGGCGGGAGGGGCCCTGCCCGCGCGGCCGCCCGACTCAGGTGATGGTGACGCGGAAGATCCGGTCCGAGCCGTCGGCCGCGCCGCCGTTGTTGTCGCAGTTGGTGGTGCTCAGCCACATCTGGTCGGCGCCGGGCACCTTGATGACGGTGCGCAGCCGGCCGAAGGAGCCGACGTAGAACGCCGACGGGGTGCCGGTGGTCTCGCCGGACAGCAGCGGGATCCGCCACAGCCGCTCACCGCGCAGCGCGGCCATGTAGACCACGTCCCGGACGATGGCGACCGCGGACGGCGACGCGACGCTGACCGACCAGGTGCGCTTGGGGTTGGTCATGCCGGAGACGCTGCAGGTGCCCTCACAGGTCGGCCAGCCGTAGTTCAGCCCGGGCTTGATCAGGTTGAGCTCGTCCGCCGTGCTGTTGCCGAACTCGGCCTCCCACAGCCGTCCCTGGGAGTCCCAGGCGATGCCCTGCGGGTTGCGGTGACCGTAGCTGTAGATCAGCGTGCCGAACGGGTTCCCCGGGGCCGGCTGCCCCGTGGTGGTCATCCGCAGGATCTTGCCGTTCAGCGAGTTCCGGTCCTGCGCCAGGTCCGGCGTCTGCGCCTCGCCGGTGGTCGCGTACAGGAAGCCGTCCGGGCCGAAGGCCAGCCGCCCGCCGTTGTGGAAGCGGTTCTTCTTGATGCCCTGCACCAGGGTCGTGTAGCTGGACAGCGACGTGCCGTTGTAGGTCATCCGGACGATCCGGTTGCCCTCGGACGCGGTGTGCATGAAGTACACGAAGTGGTTGCTGTTCCAGTTCGGGTCGACCGCGGTGCCGAGCAGGCCGCCCTCGCCGTCGGTGGTCACCGCGTTCGGCACGGTGCCGACCTGGGTCTTCGAACCGGACAGGGTCACCTTGAACACCTTGAACGAGTCGCGCTCGGTGACCAGCGCGGTCTGGCCGTCGGGCAGCCAGGCCATGCCCCACGGGATCGTCCAGCCGGTCGAGATCTGGGTGATGCTCGACGGAACCCCGCCGCTGCACGATGCGGTGGTGAAGGTGACGGTGTTGCTCGGGGCGGAGGTGTTCAGCGCCGCGTCCCGGGCCACCACGACCAGGGAGAACGAGCTGTTGCAGGCCAGCCCGGTGACGTCGGTGGAGGTCGCCGGCGGGCTGCCGGTCACGGTCTGGTAGACCGTGGTGCCGCTGCGCACCTCGTAGGCGGTCACTCCCCGGTTGTCGGTGGACGCGGTCCAGGTCAGGTGTGCGCCGGTGGAGGAGACGTTGGAGACGGTCAGGCTGCCCGGTGCGGTCGGCGGCTGCGTGTCGCTGCTGGGCAGCGTGGTGCAGGTGGCCAGCGCGCTGCTCGGCGAGACGTTGCCGGCGGCGTCGCGGGCGAACACCGTCAGCCGGTACTGCGTGTTGGGCGTCAGCCCGGCGATGACCTTGGATGTCGCGGTGCCACCCGCCTCGGACAGTTTGTTGCCGTCGTTGTAGATGTCGTAGGCGAAGACGGCGACGTTGTCCGTGGACGCGCCCCAGTTCAGGGTCAGGTCGTTCTCGCCGATGTTGCTGCAGCTTGGCGCACCCGGGGTGGTCGGTGCCTGGGTGTCGGCCGCGGCACCCACGGTGAGCTTGTCCACGTTCGGGCCGCCGTTGGAGGTGGTCGCGGTGGCGCGGATCTTGTTGGTGCCGTTGATCAGGTCGCCGTTGACGGACAACGTCTGCCAGGTGTCCCAGGTGCCCGTGCCGGGGAACGTGAGGTTGGCGATCACGGTGCCGTTGACCGCGATGTCCATCGGACGGGCCGTCGTGGTGCCGTTGGCGAACCGGAAGGTCAGCCCCACGGTGGCGGCCGCCGTGGCGGGCACCGTCCACTCGACGTAGCTGCCGACCACGTTGGTGTAGTCGACGAAGCCGGTGCCGGTGAACCCGGTGTGGTTGGTGGCGATGGTGCCCTCGAAGATCGTCGCGTTCTCGGCCTGGTAGTCGGTGGACGGCGTGGCGACGTCGAACTCCAGCCAGTCCAGGTTCGGGTTGCCGTTCACGGTGGTCGCGGTCACCCGGATGGTGTTGGTGCCCGCGGTGACCGGCGTGGTCAGCGTGCTGCTCGCCCAGGTGTCCCAGGAGCCGGTGCCGTTGAATGCCCGGTTGGCCGACACGACCGTGCCGTTCACGCTGACGTCCGCCGGGCGGTTCGTGGTGGTGCCGTTGGCGTACCGGATCACGATCGTCGCTGTGCCGGACGCCACGGCGTTGACCGTCCACTCGACGTAGCTGCCGACGACGTTGTCGCCGTTCACGAAGCCGGTGCCCGAGAAGCCGAGGTGGTTGGACTCCACCACCCCCTGGAAGATCGTCGCGTTCTCCGCCTCGTACCGGGTCGCCGCGGCAGCCGGGATGGCGATCGCGACGAGGGTCGTCAGCGCGGCCACCCCCAGGGCCGCCACGGCGGCGACGGCACGCTGCCGGGTGCTCGCTAGCTTCATGGATCCTCCTGTCAGATCCAGGGGCAAGATCAGGAAAGGTCGGACGTATGCACGGTCATCCCACAAAACATGAGCACTGTCAACAGTTGGCGGCGTCCCCGTTCCGGCGGTTCCGGGGACCCACAATATGCGGAAAACTCGCGTGCATCATGGACGAACACCTGCCCCAGGGCGTATCCCTGTCCGTGGAGCTTCACCCGAAAGGTTCGATAGTGGGTCATCCGATCACTTGACCGTGGTCGGCCCCGATACGTAGGAGGTATGGGTGTTTCTTCTCCGACGACGTGTCGTGGTCGCGGCGGTGGCCGCGACGGGTCTGCTGATCCCTGCGTTGCCCGCCGTCCCCGCGGCCGCGGCGGTGATCCGCTACGAGGCCGAGAACGCGACGATCTCGCAGGGGTCGGTCGCCACCAACCACACCGGGTTCTCGGGCACCGGCTTCGTGGACTACACCAACGTGGCCGGCAGCTACGTCGAGTGGACCGTGTCCGCGGCCCAGGCCGGCACCGCCTCACTGAGCCTGCGTTACGCCAACGGGACCAGCACCAATCGGCCGATGGACATCAGCGTCAACGGCACCGTGGTCGCGGTCGACCAGCCGTTCGGCGGCACCGGGTCGTGGGACGCATGGGCCATCAGCACGCTGACCGCCGGCCTGCTGGCCGGCACGAACACCGTCCGCGCCACCGCGACCACCTCCAACGGCGGCCCGAACGTGGACTGGCTGGAGGTGAACGACCAGCCCACAGCCGGCACCGACTGGTCCGTCGCGGTGGTCGAGTCGACGATGGCGCGGTTCTCACCGGACACCCTCGGCGGCTGGGGCTACACCCGCGGGCTCTACCTGTACGGGCAGTACCTGGTCTACCAGCGCACCCACGACCCGCGGTACCTGGCGTACATCAAGTCCTGGGCCGACCGGTTCGTGGACTCCAGCGGCAACATCAGCCAGAGCTTCAACAACCTGGACAGCATGCAGGCGGGCAACGTGCTGCTGATCCTGTCGCGGGAGACCGGGCAGTCGAGGTACCGGATCGCGGCGCAGAAGATCAGGACCCGGCTGAACACCTACCCGCGCACCTCCGACGGCGGATTCTGGCACTCCACCTCCGACACCCGGCAGGGCCAGCTCTGGGCGGACGGCACGTTCATGGTCAACCCGTTCCTGATCCGCTACGGCCAGCTCTTCAACGACAGCACCTACGCCAACGACGAGGCCGCCCGGCAGCTCGAGGTGTACGGCAAGCACCTCTTCCGCACCTCGGGCAACGCGGCCGGGCTGCTCTACCACGCCTACGACGAGCCGGGTGGGCTGACCGCGAGCTGGGTGCACCCCGAGCTCGGCAACACCAATGGGATCTCGTGGTGCCGGGCCATCGGCTGGTACGCCATGGCCACCATCGACGTGCTGGAGATCCTGCCCGTCACGCACCCGAAGCGGCCGGTGCTGCTCACCAACGTGCAGACCCTGGTGAACGCGTTCGCCCGCTTCCAGGATCCGTTCACCGGGCGCTGGTTCCAGGTGGTCGACCTGGGCAGCAACTCGAACAACTGGACCGAGACCTCGTGCTCGTCGATGTACACGTTCACGATCTCCCGGGCGGTCGAGCGCGGGTACGTGTCGAGCACCTTCCAGACCTATGCCGACCGCGGCTACCAGGGCGTGTTGAAGCGGATCTCGCTCGGCTCCGACGGCCGCACCAACCTGACGGAGATCTGCATCGGCACCAACGTGGACGACTCGACCAGCTTCTACTTCGACCGGCCGCGGGCCACCAACGACTTCCACGGCCTCGGCGCGTTCCTGATCATGAACGAGCAGATGATCAGGACCGGGCACTGACCTCCTTGCCTGCGGCTGCCCGGCGGTGGAGGCTGCTGGGCAGCCGCGGACACGAGGAGGAGCCATGTCGGTGCTTGCGGACCTGGTCAGTGGCATCGCCGGCGGATCGATCGAGGTGGTCGACCTGACGGCGCCGCTGTCGGAGAAGACCCCGATCCTGCGGCTGCCGGAGCCGTTCGCCAACACCATCCAGTTCCGGCTGGAGGAGATCAGCCACTACGACGAGCGCGGCCCGGCGTGGTACTGGAACGACATCGCCACCGGGGAGCACACCGGCACCCACTTCGACGCGCCGGTGCACTGGGTCACCGCCAAGGACGGCGAGGACGTCTCGCAGGTGCCGGCGCGCCGACTGGTCGCCCCCGCGGTGGTGCTCGACATGGCGGAGCGGGTGGCCGCCGACCCGGACTTCCTGCTCGAGCGGCACCACGTGGAGAGCTGGCAGGCCGAGCACGGGCCGCTGCCGGAGGGCGGCTGGCTGCTGTACCGCACCGGCTGGGACGCCCGGTCGGCCGACCAGGATGCGTTCCTGAACGCCGACGGGACCGGCCCGCACACGCCGGGGATCTCCGTCGAGTGCGCCACCTGGCTGGCCGAGCAGACGCCGATCATCGGGGTGGGGGTGGAGACCGTGGGCACCGACGCGGGCGCGGCGCACTCCTTCGACCCGCCGTTCCCATGCCATTCCTTCCTGCTCGGCGCCGGCAAGTACGGCCTGACCCAGCTACAGAACCTGGCCCGGCTGCCCGCCAGCGGCGCGGTGCTGGTGGCCGGCCCGCTGCCGATCGTCGGCGGCTCGGGCAGCCCGACCCGGGTGCTCGCCCTGGTCGAGCGCTGACGGTGGCGCTGACGGTGGCGCTGACGGTGGCGCTGATGACGGCGCCCATAGCGGCGCCGGTGGTGGCGCTGACGGCGGCGCTCATGGTGGCGCTGACCGTGGCGCCGGTGGTGGACTGATGCGGGTGGCTGAGGCGGTCGGCGCCGCGCTGGCCCGGCTCGGGGTCGACCACGTGTTCGGGGTGGTCGGCAGCGGCAACTTCCACGTCACGAACTCGCTGGTGGCGGGCGGTGCGCGGTACGTGGCCGCGCGGCACGAGTGCGGAGCGGCGACGATGGCGGACGCGTTCGCGCGGACCAGCCGCCGGGTGGCCGCCGTGTCGGTG
>WNFV01014522.1_pt1 | contig 11238 bp, 13 predicted proteins | sample 5400101 | NCBI WGS metagenome assembly WNFV01 (sample SAMN13153361, study PRJNA577476) | soil metagenome | isolation source: 115 cm soil or saprolite under grassland replicate 1 | place: USA:California | collected 2016-06-15
TGTGGTAGCGCTCGTACAGCTGCCGGGAGCGCTCCTCGGTGAAGGTGTTACAGAAGGCGTAGTGCCACTGCTCAAAGGTGAAGCCGGCGGCCTTCTTGCGCCCGACGGTCCGCAGCGCCGGGAAGGTCGACTTGAGCTGGCTCAGCGGCACCACGGGGACGCCCTCGGTGGGGGCCGAGTCCATGACGACGCCGACCGCGCCGTAGCCGCGGTCGAGCATGAGCTGGGTGAAGACCCCGCCGGCGGAATGCCCCATCAGGATCGGCGGCTTGTCGAGCCCGCCGATCACCTCGGTGAGGTGGTCGATGACGGCGGGCACGGTCAGGTTCTCGATCGGGGTCGGGTCGGCGTTGAGGGCCTCGACCTCGACCTCGAACCCGGGATAGGCCGGGGCCAGGACCCGGTAGCCCTTGTCCTGGTAGTAGCTGATCCACTCCTCCCAGCTGCGCGGGGTCACCCAGAAGCCGTGGATCAGCACGATGGTGTCAGGGGCAGTCGGGTCGCTGATGGTCATTGCGTCTCCTTCCGCCGGGCGTAGTGAGTTTGACCGACAACTCACCGTGCGGGGTACACTAGCACGGTGAGTCCAGAAAGCAAACCGACCCCCAGGGTGTGCTCCATCACCGACGCGCTGTCGATCGTCGGGGACCGTTATGCCCTGCTGGTGGCGCGCGAGCTGCGCTACGGGCGCACGCGTTTCCAGGACATCGCGGCCGGCACCGGGGCCCCGCGTGACGTGCTCACCGCCCGGCTGCGCAAGCTGGAGCTGGCAGGCGTGATCGAGCGCCGACGGTACTGCGAGCACCCGCCGCGCTATGAGTACCTGCTCACCGAGGCCGGCAAGGAACTTCAGCCGATCCTGCTCGCCCTCAAGGAGTGGGGCGACCGCCACTGCAACCCCGGCGCCGAACCCGTCGTCTTCCAGCACACCTGCGGCGCCGACTTCCACCCCCTGACCATCTGCGCCGCCTGCCGGGAACCCCTCCGCGACGGCGAGCTGACCGTCACCGGTGGCACCCACCCCGTCCAAGCAACCATGTAACCGTCTGCTGCCGAACCGCGGAGCGAGGCCACCCTGATCAGGTCGCTGAATACGTCCGCGCCGAACTGAAAGCGCCGCTGAACAGCAAGCTGAGATGACCTATCGGCGGTTGCCGCCCGCGGTGGCCGGGCGCCCGACGCTCATCGCTACCGGTGTGACCAGCAAGCAGCCCTCAGGCTGCTGACCTTGTGATAGTGCGCGCCGCGAGGGATTCGAACCCCCGACCGCCAGATCCGTAGCCTGGTGCTCCACGTCGATCTGGTCGGCTCCAGACGGATCTGGCCTGCTCAAGTTGGGTGCCTCGTCGATCCAGACGGATCGAGATGGATCCCGTCGGATCGTCTGGATGATCAAGCGCGTCGGTCAGTTCGGCGACGGTCGATGGCGTGCTGCGATGCCGGCCGGTGTCCCAACTGCCGAACGTTCAGCGAGACACCGGCCGGTGCTGTAGCAGCGCCGGTTCAGCGGGTGGCGCGATCCGCGGCGACGATCAGGCCGGTCACGGCGCCAGGCCGGGAGATCATCGACAAGTGCGAGGCCTTGACCTTGACGATCCGGGCACCGGCCCGCTCGGCCATGAACAGCTGGGTCGCCGGCAGGATCACGCGGTCAACCGTGCCGACCAGCGCCCAGGACGGAATGTCGGCCCAGGCCGGTGGCCCGGAAGGCTGTCCGAGGGTGAGGGTCGAGATGGGCCGCTGGGTGGCGGCCAGGACGGCCGCCTGCTTGGCGGGCAGGTCGTTGGCGAAACAGGACGGGAACAGGCTCTGCTTGACATAGGCGTCCACGACTTCTGGCGGGGCGCCGGGGATGGGCCGCAGGTCGAAGATCTCGGTGGGGGGACCGAGCACACAGGAGCCCGGCGGGGTCCCGAGGAGCTCGCCGAGGGTCTCGCCCTGGTCCGGGAGGAAGGCGTCGACATACACCAGCGCCTTGACGTTTTCGTTGCCGGTGGCGGCGTTGGTGATGACCGCGCCGCCGTAGGAGTGGCCGACCAGGACGATGGGGCCGGGGACGCTGCTCAGGAAGGCGGCTAGGTAGGCGCTGTCGTCGGGGAGCGAGCGCAGCGGGGTGGGGAACGCGATGACGGTGTAGCCCTGGCGTTGCAGGCGGGCCACCACCTGGTCCCAGCTGCCGCTGTCGGCCCAGGCGCCGTGCACCAGCACCACGGTCGGCTTGGACCCGCCATGTGAGGTTGCTGCACCAGCCGTGGCTGCGCCGGCGGTGGTAGAGCCGGCGGCGTCGGCGGCCCCGACCTGGCTCAGGACCAGGCCGGCCAGGCTGGCCAGGAGCGCGGCGGTGACGATCCAGCGCAGCCGTGGCTGGCGGATCGTTCGGAGGTAGGTCATGGCACTTCCTTCCATCCCGGCGTGCCGGGGTCGAGGGGAGGACCCGTGCTGAGGCAACCAAGGCAGCCTGAACCGACCAAACGGAGCGGTCAAGCAAACTCCTCGGGAACCGGATCGAGCGGTCGATGCGGTCGCACGTCCGGGCATGACCGGCGTCAACGTCTGCGTGAATCCGCCGCCGGTCATGGCCACGGCCGAGGTGCCGTCGGTGCCCATCCTCACGCGCACCCACCTGTGGATGTCGTGGGCCGTCTCGACCCGAAATCGTCTGAGGTGAGCAGTGCAATCATGGCTGAGAGGGATGGAGTAAGGAGTTCCCGACCGTTATGCGGCGCCTTCGAGCGGCCCCGAACGTGACGACGACCAGCATTTCCGCTGGTCATCAGTGGTGGGGTGGAGGTGGAGGTGGAGGATTTTGAACACCTGGCTTCCTCCGTGCGAGTAAGTTGCAGCTCACCGCTATGCGGACCTGCGTTTTCCCAGGTCGTTCGCGACCGTCAGGGGCGAAGTGAGGCGTTCTGACGGAGAGCCGTCGGATGCCGAGAAAGGTGGCGGCACGACCTCGTCGACGCACGGCGACCCTTCGGTCCCGAGGGTGGTGCAGCGGATTCCACGCAGCAACACGGCAAGCCGGCAATCGTGCAGGCGGCGGGCGTTGGGGCCGCTCCCGGCACAGATCTCGGGGGGGCGCCGGCGCCCGCCGGAACGGCCGGTCTCCTAGCCGGAGTTTCCTGGCTAGCTCCGCCAAAGTTGGTGTGAGCAGGGCAAATGGTGTATTACCCAAAGTGCAGCGAGCATCGCGGCCCACGGACCCTTGCCGCCGCCCCGCTTGGCCATCTACCGGCCGGGCAGTTGTAGTTCATGGCGGCCAGGAGCTCCCGGCAGGCCTGCTCGCAGCGCCGGCAGGCCTCGGCGCACACCCGGCAGTGCTCGTGCATCTGGGCATGCCGCTCGCACTCGTCGCCGCAGCTCTTGCAGGTGGCCGCGCAGGCCTCCAGCAGCGACCGGGTGACGTTGGCGTCATACTCGGTCTGGCGGCTTATGACCCTGACGGTGGCACTGCAGACGTCGGCGCAGTCCAGGCACAGCCGGATGCACTTGACCAGCTCGGCCACGTCCTGCTCGCTGAGGTCGTCGTCGGCGCAGGCGGTGCAGGCCTGGGCGCAGTCCGACAGTGCGTCGATGGTGGCGGCCAGCACGCCGGCGTCGACGTTGAAGGTGCGTGGGTAGGTGTCCAGCAGCTGCCTGGCGTAGCTCATGGCGCCCTCCTTGCGAGGCGACGGGGGACAGTGCCCGGGTAGAGGTTCCTGTCCTCAAGCTTTGACAGTGGGCGGGCCACTGTAGCCGACAACATCCGCTTCGGCCGCCCCGACGCGACCCGGGCCGAGGTCGAGGCCACCGCCCGCGCGATCGGCGCCGAGCCAGTGATCATGGCCCTCCCCCACGGCTACGACACCGAGGTCGGCGAGCGCGGCGCCCTGCTCTCAGCGGGCGAGCGCCAGCTTGTCGCGTTCGCGCGGGCCTGGCTCGCCGACCCTGCTCATCCTGGACGAGGCGACAGCAACCTCGACGTCGCCACCGAGACCCGCGTCACCGAGGCGATGCGGCGGCTGCGTCAGGGACGGACCACCATCGTGATCGCCCACCGGTTGACCACCGTGGCCGAGGCCGACCAGGTCGCGGTGATCGAGGATGGCCGGGTGGTGGAGACCGGCCCGCCCGAGGAGCTGCTGGCGGGCACGGGCAGCGGCCGCTTCGCCGACCTGTCCGGCCGTTGGCTGGCCGGGGCCGCCTGACCTCCCTACTGCGGCGAAGCTTCGGCGGCCGGCGGAGGTGGAGGTCTATCTCCGGGCGCCAGGCACAATCGTGCGTTGCCGCAGCTGCAGCGGTGTGCTCATGCTGCTCGTCAGCATGCGTGGGATTACCTTCGTCGACGGTCGCGGCCTCGCCGCGCTCGGGCCCGTCCAGCAGGAGAATGGGATGGACGACGCCCAGATCCACGAGACGATCGAGAAGCTCGTCGCGGAGGAGCACGAGTTGTGGCAGCGCGAGGCCGTTCGAGAGCCCGACGCGGCCGGTGTCAGACCCTCCGAGGTGGTGGGGCGTTACGAGCAGTGACCGCGATCCGAGCGGGCGCCCGCCGCCGTTCTCGGGGCTGACGGCGTGGTCGCGTGGCGTGCGGACGCCACTGCGGGAGTTCCTGGGCACCGAGACCGGCGGCGCGGCCGTCCTGCTCGCTGCCGCGGTCGCCGCGCTCGTGTGGGTGAACGTCCACGCGTCGTCCTACGAGTCGCTCTGGGGGATGACGCTCTCGATCGAGATCGGTGGTGCGGGCGTGTCCCTCTCGCTGCGCGAGTGGGTCAACAGCGGCCTGATGACCTTCTTCTTCTTCGTCCTCGGGCTCGAGGCGCGGCGGGAGTTCGACCTCGGGGAGCTGCGGGAGCGGCGACGGTTCGCGCTGCCGCTGCTTGCCGCGATCGGCGGCATGGCGGTGGCGGTCACCATCTACCTGCTCTTCAACGCGGGCAGCTCCTCCGCGCGCGGGTGGGGGATCGCGATGTCGACCGATACGGCCTTCGCGCTCGGCCTGCTCGCGCTGGTGGGGCCCCGCTTTCCCGACCGGCTGCGCGCGTTCATGCTGACGGCCGTCGTCTTTGACGACCTCGTCGCCCTCGTCGTCATCGCAACCGTCTACACCGAGACCTCCGCGTCGTGCCGCTCGTGGTGGCCGTCGGCTTGTTTGCGGCCGTCCTCGTCGTCGGGCGCCGCGCCCGCTTCGGGCCCCGTCTGGCGTGTTCGCTTCTTGGAGTGGGCGCGTGGGTGGCGCTGCTGGAGGCTGGCGTGGAGCCGGTCGTGATCGGTCTCGCGATGGGCCTGCTGGCCTACGCCTACCCAGTGCCGCGGTCGCGCCTGGAACGCGCCACGGAGCGCTTCCGGCAGTTTCGAGAGCAGCCGACCGCCGAGCTGGCGCGCGTGGCTCGCGTGGAGCTTAGGTCGGCGACGTCGGTCAACGAGCGGCTGCAGCAGCTGTTTCACCCGTGGACGAGCTACGTGATCGTCCCGCTGTTCGCGCTCGCCAACGCCGGGATCGCGATCGACGGCGGCGTCCTGGCGCGGGCGTTCAGCTCGCCCATCACGCTCGGGATCCTGGTCGGCTACGTGGCCGGCAAGCCGGTGGGGATCCTGGGCGGGTCGTGGCTGCTCACGCGGCTGAGCCGCGGGCGGCTGCAGCCGCCGGTGGGCTGGGCAGCCGTCGCGGGCGGCGGCATGATCGCCGGGATCGGCTTCACGGTCGCGCTGCTGGTCGCCACCCTCGCCTTCGACGGCGCCCAGCTCGAGGAGGCGAAGCTCGGCATTCTCGGCGCCGCGCTCGGCGCCGCACTCCTCACCTGGTTGCTGTTCCGGGCGACGGCGCTGCTGCCGCGGCGCACACGCATCCGCGCCCTGCTGGGAACAAGCGAGCCGCTCGTCGACCTGTACGTCGAGGTCGACCCGGAGCGCGACCACGTGCGCGGCCCGGTTGATGCGCCGGTCACGGTCGTCGAGTACGGCGATTTCGAGTGCCCGTACTTCGGCCAGGCGGAGCCGGTCGTCCGCCAGCTGCGCCGGGAGTTCGGCCACGTCGCCTACGTGTGGCGGCACCTGCCGCTCACCGACGTCCACCCCAACGCGCAGCTCGCCGCGGAGGCGACGGAGGCGGCCGCCGACCAGGGAGCGTTCTGGGAGATGCACGACCTGTTTCTGGACCATCAGGACGCGCTTGGCCCCGACGACCTGATCGGCTACGCCGAGCAGTTGGGCCTGGACCTTGACCGCTTCACCACCGCGCTGCGCGAGCACGCCGGCGCCGCGCGCGTGGCCGAGGACGTCGACAGCGCTGACCTCAGCGGCGTCTCCGGGACCCCCACCTTCTTCATCAACGGCCGCCGCCACTACGGCGCCTACGACATCGCCACCCTCTCGGCAGCTGTGCGAGCTGCCGGCGTACGGGCGGCACTGGCGACGCCGACTGCCGACTGACGGGCGGTCGGTGGTGGAACCGGCCTTCGCTGCCGCCACGGCTACTGCGGTCGCCGCCAGGCCTCGCGGGCATCTGCCGGGCCGCGATGCTCTCTGCTGCCGCGCTGATATAGATCCGGGGGCTTCTCAGGCCACCTCCGGAGGTGCATAGGGAAGTGTCAGCTCTCCCTCACACCTCCAGGAGGTGGTGTGCTCATGGTGCACGTCATGGCGCACAGGTGCAGCAGTTGGTGGCGCAGACCCGTGGGGTGCCACCCCAGCGGCTGGTGGCGGTACCGGTTGATGTCGGTAAGGCAGCAGCGATGGCGCTGGTGTGCGACTTCACCGGTGAGGTGCTGGCACGCCGGTTCGAGTTCCCGATCAGCCGGGCTGGGCTGGCGGAGCTGGTGCGCCGTGTCGAGGCGGTCCGGGCCGCCCGGCCGGTCGACCTGGTCCGGGTCGGGATCGAGGCCGCCGGGCACTATCATCGGCCGCTGACCTCGTCGGGGGTGCTGCCGGGCGACTGGCAGCCTGGTGGAGCTCAACCCGGCGCAGGTGACTGCCCAGCGGCGCTCCAACGGGCAGCGTGGGGTCAAGACCGACACCGTCGACCTGGCCGCGATCTGTGACCTGCTGCTGGCCGGCCGTGGCGTGCCGGTCAGCCACCCAGACGCGGTGCTGGTAGCGCTGGGCGGGCTGGTCGCCCACCGGGCCCGACGGGTCCAGGTCCGCAGCGCCCTCAAGAACCAGCTGCTGGGCCAGGTCGACCGCTGCTTCCCCGGCCTTGCCGGCTGCCTGGCGGACCTGCTGAGCGCCAAGGTCGGCCGGCTGCTGGTCGAGGAGTTCGCCGACCCGGCGCGGCTGGCCCACCTGGGGCCGGCGAGGTTTCGTGGCTTCGCCGCCCGGCGGGGGGTGCTGGTCGCTGGCAAGCTCGCCGAGCGACTGGTCGCCGCCGCCCGGGTGGCGCTGCCCACCGACCAGGCCGCCGTCGACCGCCAAGTCCTGGCCGAGGACCTGGCGCTGCTGGCCGAGCTCGACCGCCAGATCGGCGTGGTCAACCAGCGCCTGGCCGCCCTGCTACCCGCTACCCCCTTCGCCGTGCTTGGCAGCGTCCCGGGCTGGGCCACCCTCCGGGTCGCGGCCTACGCGGCCGCGGTCGGTGATCGGGCTCGCTGGCCGTCAGCTCATCAGCTGTACCGGGCCGCCGGGCTCACCCCCACCCTGTACCAGTCGGCCGGGCGCCGCCGCGACGGCGCCATCAGCCGGGAAGGCTCGGTGACGCTACGCCGGGCGCTGCTGGACCTGGGCATCGGGCTCTGGCACAGCGACCCCGCCGCCCGCGCCTACGCCCAGCAACTGCGGGCACGGGGCAAGCCCGGCGGGGTGATCGCCACCGCGCTGGCCAACCGGGCCAACCGGATCGCCTTTGCGATGGTGCGCGACCAGGCCATCTACGACCCCACCCGGTGGAGGTGACCCGGCCACTTCCCAACCGTGGTCGAGGATGCCAAGCTCGTCGGCTGGGAGGCCGGATCAGACACCGACCGCGCTATGGCGGACTTCGGTGACGCCGTTCCTAGCTTGGTGCCCGGCCTCCCGCCTTCACCGCGGAGCCCGAACGACGTCAGCTGACCCTGCCCACATGGCAGAGGTCGCATAGGTCAGCGTGGGCCCGCAGGCCCGACCAGCATCAACCCCTCGACCCATCCATCCCAGCAACCCTTGCACCCAAGGGTCGGGCACTCCTACGCCCCCATCCACTAGACACGACCCACAGTCAGCTAGTACCCGTCGCCGCGGCCATCTGGGAGGGGGAAGATGCGCCCCTCGTCGTCCTCGGGGACGCCGTCGGGCACCTGCGGCATCGCCGGGTCGCGCTCGGGCGGCGGCTCGTCGAAGGTCGTCTCGTCGTCCTCCACGAGCTGGTCGTCCTGCACCGCTGGGTCGTCCAGGACCTGGAACGGCTCGCGCGACGGGCCAAACCGCGCGGCGTCCAGCCGGTCGGGAAGACGGCCGGCCCGGTCCTCGCCATCCACGGTGGCACCATCCTCGCCGTCGGCGGCGCGCTCCACCGCCTCGACAACCGGCCGGTCCGTGCGCTCCCGGGCAGCCTCCTCGTCCACGGTCAGCTCGGCCAGCGGAAACGCTTCCAGGCGCTCGTCGGGGATCGGCCGGCCGCTCAGCACCGAGCGGCCGTAGGCGCCCGCAGCCAGGCGGTCCTCGGCCCGCTGCAGCGCCTCCAACCGGCTCGTGAGCTGCCGGGCGACCGCCTCGTCGGTCTCCTCCAAGGTCCGCCGGTCGGCGCCGTCAGCGAGGTCCTCGGAAACCTCGTCGGCGGGGGCGACACGGTCGTGGTCGGCGTCCACCGACGTCTGAAGTCGCTCCAGCCGATGGCGCTCCTCGCGAAGGAGCGCATGCGCCCGCTTCTGATCCATCCCTTGCATCACCTCCGGTAGTGCCCTAGCGGACTCCGTTTGTGGACGACACCGCTGGTCGGCCGCCCCCTGCGGGCCCCCACACCCGCCTGTGACCCCATCTTGTACCTCCATCACCAGCATGCCGCTGGTTCCATGCAACCACGTACCCGGGCTCGCCCGTCTACGGCGGAACGCGCACGGGGCGATTGAAGACCAAGGTGCCAGCGCAGACCGGCAAGCAGCACGCGCCTGCCGCAGACCTCCTGCCCGCCAATCTGTCCCAACTCCAGAGCGACTCCACAAGGCCGCCTCCACTGCTTGCTGCTCCCCTGCCAACGCAGGACCTCGCCATAAACGGATGACGCTTCGCCGCGCGCTCTACTCTCGACCCGAAATCGACCGAGGAAAGCACTGCACCACGGGTACGTTCGCTCGCGCATCCGTGGGTGCAGACAGACACGAGCAGTGTTGGAGCTGGCGGAGGGACTCGAACCCCCAACCTGCTGTTTACAAGACAGCTGCGCTGCCGATTGCGCCACGCCAGCGGGGGTTGGTTGGGGGAAAGGGTATCGCGTTGACCTCCTCCTCGCCGTGAACGGCGGGGATTCCTGCCGTGCTGCTCATGCGGCACCTCGGTGGGTTCCTGCTTCGCCGGCAACTGCCAGGGCCGCCCCTGGGCTGACACTGCCTCCACAGGCGTTTTGTGTCTCCGCCAGCCCGGCGGCGACGAGGATGTTGCGGGCCGCGTTGCTGTCCCGGTCGTGGATCGCCCCGCACGCCTGGCAGGCCCAGGCACGGACGCTGAGCGGCTTGGGGCCGTCCCGGTGCCCACACGCGGAGCAGGTCTGCGAGGTCGGTTCCCAACGGCCGGTCTTGACAACCTGGCGGCCGTGTTGGGCCGCCTTGGCTTCCAGCAGGCGGACCAGAGTTGCCCACCCGGCGTCGTGGACGCTGTTGGCCAGCCGCGTCCGGGCCAACCCCGCCACGGCGAGGTCCTCGACGGCAACCGCTTGGTTCTCGCGGATCAGCCGCAGGGCGAGCTTGTGGTGGTGATCGGCGCGTTTCTCGCGGACCTTGCGGTGGGCGACCGCCAGGCGATGGCGGGCCTTAGCGCGGTTGGCCGAGCCTTTCTGCTTGCGGGACAGTGCCCGCTGCGCGCGGGCAAGCCGCCGCTGGGCGGCGCGCAAGTGCCGCGGGTTGGCGACGGTCTCGATGGTGCCGTCGCTGGCGGCGATCGTGGCGAGGACGACCAGGCCAAGATCGATCCCGGCGGTGCGTGCTACGTGCTACAGGTGGCAGCGGGGTCGGGTCGCGGTCGACCACGAAGGAGGCGTAGTAGCGGCTGTCCGGTTCGCGGATGATGGTGACGCTGGACGGCACCGATGGCAGCTCGCGGGACCAGCGCACGCGCACCTCGCCGACCTTGGCGAGGTACAGCCTGCCCGCGTGGAGCGCGAAGCCGTTGCGGGTGAGCCGGATCGACTGGCGACCGCGCTTGGTCCGGTACCTCGGGCGGCCGACCCTGCGGCCCTTGCGCTTGCCCGACAGCGAGTTGAACCAGTTGCGGTAGGCACGGTGCGCGTCCTGGCAGGCCTGCACCAGCACCACGGAGGCGACCTCGGCCAGCCACGCCCACTGGGTGGTGTGCTTTGCGAGGGTGACGACGCGTCGTTGGACCTCGGTGTCGCTCAGCTGCTCCCCGGCCTGGTAGGCACGCCGCCGTTCGGCGAGGGTGTCGTTATAGACAACCCGCGCGCACCCCAACGCCCTGGCGAGCGCCTGACGCTGCCCGGGGGTCGGGTCGATGCGGCAGCGGTACCTGACCAGCATGCCACCGAACATACTTGGTCTATGCGACAAGCCGGACGACTACCGCCGAGGAAGACACGCCTCTCGGCGCTCAACATGCATCTGGTCTTCGTGACCAGCGATCGACGTGGGGTGCTGACCGGCGAGCATCTGGAGACCCTCCGTGAGGTGTTCGCCAGCGTCTGCGCCGACTTCGACGCCAAGCTGGTCGAGATGGGACGGCGACGACGACCACGTGCACCTCCTGGTCGGCTAACTACCAACGATCGCGGTCTCCCGGCTTGTGAACTGCCTCAAGGGCGTCTCCGCTCGCCGCCAGCGCCACCCCGTGCGCACCCACCAGGAGCAAATGTCCCCGTCGTACTTCGCCGCGTCGGCCGCTGGCGCCCCGCCGAGAGACACTCAAGGCCTACATCCGCCAGCAGCGCACCCTCATGCCACCCGGCTGACCCCGCCCTGAACGGCCAGGCCTATGCCCGCGAGATCGCGGTCAGGGGGGCGGCGGCAGGCCGCGGCGGCGGCGGACCTCGAACAGGGCGAGGGCGCCGGCGACGGAGGCGTTGAGGCTCTCGACCCGCCCGGCCATGGGGATGCGGACGAGCACGTCGCATGCCTCCCTGAC
>WNFV01008907.1_pt1 | contig 11235 bp, 10 predicted proteins | sample 5400101 | NCBI WGS metagenome assembly WNFV01 (sample SAMN13153361, study PRJNA577476) | soil metagenome | isolation source: 115 cm soil or saprolite under grassland replicate 1 | place: USA:California | collected 2016-06-15
CCACCTCTTGGAAAGTAGTATGGTCTCCTTCCCAAAGTTGGTTTGGTGGTAAGCCTTCAGCAAGAACCTTAGTATAGGGAGTGCTAAATGATTTTCAGGAGCCTTCGTGAATGCAGGTTGCAAGCGGCTCGAATCCTTTTCAAATGGATTGGAGAGGTCAAGACTAAAGCCCAAATCCGGGACGAAGCAATGCTGCTCCTGGCCGCCCTTGTCTGGTTGGTGAATGGGCTGCACTCCCGCCCGGATGACAGGAACCATGCACGGAATTTAGTTACAGCTGCCCTTCCACACCTTAGTAGAGCGGTTATAGACGAAACGGTCGTCCTATGGCCAACCAAGGCCAATAACGACGATGAAGGTCCAAGGGATGATGACGACGACGACAACGACGATGGCCCACCTTCATCCACAGTTCCCTGTGCCTCCTACGGACTTGTATTTTTTTGCAACATGCGCATCCCCCCTGCTGTTCCTATTCCACGATTAGAAGTGTCCCCATGGCGCCTCTCCGACGAGGCTTTCCTATTTTTCTTCAAAAAAGACCCAGAAACCATGCGCCGTCAGATTCAGCCCATAGGCATCATTAATCCTGAGGACCTCCCAGCTACACGAATTGGAGGAAATCGGAAGAAGATCACCCCTCGTTGTATGGAAGATGAGCACATTGAACCTAGAACTAACCTGGCGCAGCAGGGTTTTCAACTGGTAGCGTGGACTAAAGATGACGGCTCTGATCTAGAGGATGCCTTTGACCAACAACCCGAAGTTCTCCACCCCGATCTTCGACTGGCCAAAATCATAAATCAATTTTGGAAGGACCTTGTGGTCAAAAGCCCAAACCCTAAATCTCCAATGGAACCCTCCTACCTTAAACTATCAAGAGAAGAGAGGATGGAAACGGACTGCGACCTTTTCAAACGAAAGGATATACCACAGCTTTTCACCTGCTTTTACTACAGGAGGGCAGCAGAAAAAGACTGGAGCGAAGCCTTCAACCGCCTTTTCCCCCAAAAAAATCACCAGCTCGCTGGAAAATCTATCCAGCATTACAAGTCCTGCACATATTATAGGGACTGGAAAGCACTTATAGCACTTCAAAACCAGGAAACGGTGAACGCAATGCGATTTGGGTTAAAGAAGGAAATTTATAAATTGAATTGGCTTCCTGAGCCATCGGTGGACAGAATATGGACTTCCAAACGACCAAGAAGCGATAAATACCGAGTTTTTCCACCAGACCACACAGGGCCAGCTCCAATTATTTTGATTAAATTCGACCCAATATGGGCTGAAGCACAAGGTGGCCTTCTTGGTAAGCAGACTTTTCATCTTTGCAACATTGTACTCAGCTCCCAAAAAGCAGGATCTGTTATTCGTAATACTCTTAGACAACATTAATGAAATGTAGAGACATGTATACGATAAGACAAAGAGAGAATGGTCTGAAGAAGAAAACTAGACTTTGAGACGCATCTGGAAATCATAAGGACGTCGACGACGGTGGGTCGTAAACGCGCAGTTCACCCAGATCCGCATCACTGCATACTTGCAGACCTCTGGACAAGGAAAAAACGTGAAAACATCAACCGAGTATAAAGAAAAGCGCCAGGAAACCTGAAGTCATTGAGCTGTCTACAGCTCAATGGATATTTCTTCCGCTCAAGGTAAGGACGATGATGACGACGACGACGGTGGGTCGTTATAAACGCCATTGATTTATCATCCATATCACTGACAAAGAGAGAAAAGACTTGAGAGAGAATGGTCCGACGAGACATGCATACCACAGAAGCAAGAAAAGAAAGTGAAAATATTGATTGAGCATAACCACAAGCGCCGGGGCCATTGAGCTGTCTACAGCTCAATGACAATTCGTGACTGGAAGCCATACGTCCTTGTTTCCTGCTTAAGCGCTTGGAGCTATTTTCCCACACAAACATTGATATACAAAGTGAGCTGGCAACGAAACAGAAGAAAGGACGAGGGAATACTAGGTGATATTTACAATATAAATCAGGAATAGAAATAATTATTAAAGAAAGGAAAGAAAATGTAAACAGGATTTGGAAGCGTACCTGACACCGCCAACTAGTACACCACCGTCGTAGACGTCGTTACAATCCCAAGTCATTTTTGACGACCGTCGTCGACGTATTTTAAGTTCGCAGTTTTCACTCAGAAAAGTGTCCCAAATTAATTAATTTTTATAGAAAGGAAAGAAAAATGTAAACAGGATTGGGAACTTGGAAGCGTACCTGACACCGCCAACTAGTACACCACCGTCGTAGACGTCGTTACAATCCCAAGTCATTTTTAACGACCGTCGTCGACGTATTTTAAATTCGCAGTTTTCATTCAGAAAAGTGTCCCAAATTAATATTACGCCCTATGTATTTAATTCTACAGTTCAGCTCTTGGATCTCTGGGAACTCCCGGAACTCCCCGGGAGTTCCCGTAGATCTTGATGTGAAGGACGCGGTCTTCTTCTTTTAGTCTCTCATTAAAAACGCGTTCAGCCAGTGAACTGTAGACAGTTCATTGGTTCTTTGTACGCTTTAACTCTATTTTACTCGTTTAGGAATCCATATATAATCAGTTAACCTGTTAAAATGCCTGTTGGGTAGGTTGTATTTTCTCTTATAGAAACCCTTTATTCACATTTCAATAGACAGTTCTTTGTAGACACCCTCGACTGCTCAATATGGACGTCCCCAAACTCCTCTATATTTCCTCCTTTCTCCTTTCAAAAACCTAACCCGAACACCTTTCGTGCACGATCTGATTTGGAACCTAGGTTGATCAACGACGACGCCCCATATCTGGCCTTCACGCCTCTTTCGCCTTCATTTTCCAGTCCTCTCCTGGATTGTTTGAACTTACTGGGATTTGAATTGCCAGTTGTTTTTAATCATCGAATGCGAAAATATTCCCTCCACCCTGATCTTATTGGCCACTGGACTCGGCTAGAATACTCCCTGGACCAATTGGCTACCACCCTCCGCGCTACCACAGATAAGACAGCTGAGCCACTATATGTGACTTGGCCACGGGCCCCTCACACGTTTGGTTACCTTCATGAGTATTTGACTGACGAAGAAGTTAGGAGTAATGCCAAGCATTCTCGCAACGCATTCATCAACCTCCTTTCTCTCTGCTCGTTTTTTATGGCTTATTTTAGTAAGCATGGGGTCAGATTAGGAAACAAGTGGGAGAGCATAATGCAGGAAAGCGGTGTGCACCGCTCATGGCTACTTAACCTCGCCCTCTCCTCCGTGAATGACTTCAATTCTGTGCAGAGAGTGGGTGCATTAATGGACCCATATGTCAGTCGTTGGTCAGATCATATCTGAATTTTTTTCACTGGAGGGACTCCAATCTGGATTTATTGGGGGAACAATCTTCAACAATTTAGGCAGTTCCTTTCTTATAATTCTGTGCTAGGAAGGTTGAAGCCTTGGGCACCAACGGAAGCACAATTTTCAGATGCTCTTGCCGCTGCGAAAGAAATCACACTTCGCAGCACAGCTGATGGCCCTCGGATGGTTCAAATTTCCATGCACACCCCTACACCTATTACGGCGCCAGAACCAGAGTCATGCGAATGGAGGCCATCACCAACTCCTGAACCTCATCCAATCGCATTTGGAAAACCAAAGGCAGGATCCGCGCAGCATGATGACGAGGAATGGATTGACTTCTTTAAAAGGACGAAAAACCAATATGATCATAGGGTCCAGTCAGAAAACGAAAAACAAAAGGAGGCGCGAGAGAAGAGAAAGAAATATGCAGGAGAATGCGGTTGGAGCAAGGGCGATTACGTATATGAGTGGTTCAACGAAGGTGGTTTTTGGATTCGAAGTGTTGTGACCTCGCACCTTGCTGAAGAAACTTGAAATCGCTACCCTGCAAGGCAGAGGCGGTTTCTGGATTCAGGATTCGAAATAGAATGGGACCTTTGTTTGCCAATGGCCCCAGTTTCAAGGGACGATTACCTCGACTCAGACAGTGATGACGAAGTCTCTGACTTTGAAGGGGAGCACTCAGGCCCGCATGGTATCACCTTGTTGAAGACCTTGGCCTTACCTTTGACCTCCACGGAAACGGTATACAGTGCCGATTTGACAGCTTCATATTCCTTTTCTGCACATGACGCTCCAACAATCCAGTTCAAACCGCTGGGGGTTTTGATCAAGAAGAGATACGGATTTGACCCCTTACCATATCTAACGCCCACCCCTACAAAACCCAATGAAGCTGGAAACCATGTCGCAGCTGCCCGCCGCCTTGGTCTTATGTCAGAACCTGCATATGAACGCCACCTTCTTGACATCAATGAAACCCTAATGAATCCATCCATTCAGCTCGATGGCCTGGACCTGCGTTGGGATTTTTCCACTCTGAGAAAACCGCCAATGGCCATGGATTTTGGAAAGCTCAAGCTGACCATTGCACCTCAAGGGGACGAACGACTTCTATACTTGATCGGCATCCCAGAAAAAGACCTTTGGTTACAATATTGGGTTATGGCCATCAGCAACAGCTCCACTGTTCTGCAAATCGTTAGAGAGGGTTGGGGTTCCATTGGGTTACTTGAAGTAGCTCGTCAGCTTCTTACACAGGGCATCCCCTTCAACACGGTCATTTTCAAACATTTGTTGAAGGAACCCAAACCCCTTCCCTTTTCATTGCAGGATAGGTCGCTCGGACACTGACCTCATGGGTACAAGCCAGATACATTGGATTACCTGGTATATGTGGATATTCGGGACGACTTCCTTATGACTTCCAAGGCCGCACGGGCTGCGCTCTTGATGGGGGGTATAGTAGGTCGCCTTGTAAGAGAAGTTGTTCCCCAGAAAGCTGTCCTAAACGGCGTTTCCAAAGAGGCAGCTCAATTTGGCCAAGTCGTTGGAAGGTATCAGGGTTTCCAATTAATTGACGATGCTCTCGACGCCACTGCTCTTGAGCTCATCTGCGGTGTGTACTTTGTGGATACAGCAAAAGGAAACGACGCCGAGATTTCCTGGTGGCCGAAACACTCATTTTGGCAATCCCAGGTAGGGTTCAACCAAGGATACTGGACACCAGCTGCCGAAGACTGGTTTCAACTTCGTCTTAAAAGCATCAAAGAAGGAAAAGCTGAGCTTTATCAAAGCAAGAAGTGGAAAAGGCTCTTACGGTTTGATGCACAGAAGACCAGGGCCATTCACGAAAAGCATGATGAGCTCTGCAAGACGTTCATAGGGAAGATGTCTTCATAAGCTCCAATGGCCATTCATATTTTCTACTCTAACCATTCTCCTCGCTCTCTCAAGTCCCATATTTATTTGTCTGGTGACTGCCATAATTTTCCTACATTTATTATTCCACCTTTACTATGAGCACACATTCTTTGTGATATAAAATTTAAATGTAAAATAAAAGTTACTGAGTACAAGGTGGAGTGACATCATCAACTGAAGGTTATAAATCAGATCCATGGAACCCCCGTCGTCGACGTCCTTACACATACTAGTCCTCACTACATTTTAGACCATCATCTGGAGATGAATCAATGGTAATTACCCACCGTCGTCGACGTCCTTCCAAGCTATCACTGCGCTATATATAATCAACATCGTACTAGATAAATGGAAAGCGTTCACAACCCACCTTCCTGGACGTGCTTACAATTCCAAGCCATCTACATGTACCATCTTAGACCGCCTTAAAATTCAAATCTATCACTACATCGCAGTGATGCGTATTGGAATAAATGAATTGAAAGCGTTTATAAGAACCAACTGTTGTCGCATGGTTGGAATTCCTCAGGCCATCAAGATCTCCGGGAACTCCCAGAAGGTTTCTGGGAGTTCCCGGAGATCTTGATGGCCTAGACATAAGAGCCTAAGGTATCGTGAAATCATCACATACCTGCCACAAATACGGCTTTCGGAATTCGATATTTAGGTGAAGTGTACTCCCCTTCACGCGCATTGTAAGCTTTGCGTTACTTATACCATATTTATTTCTCTCTGAAGATACATTCAGGCCTGCCTGCAGCCATTAGTAGTGAACCGTAGACGGTTTCATTGCTTCATTGGAAACGCAATTTGCTACTACGCTTTTGGTCTAAAAATAATTTTAAGACTTGTTCAAGAACACAGAAATTATCAGTAAACTGTCGAATCGCTACGTCACGCCCGTATTACTATCGATTGCTCCAAATTTTCCACTTGAAATGAAGAGTAAGTTGATTGGTCTTCAGAACTTATGGTTGACTATTCTAATTTCTATACAAATACCGTAGCGGAAAAAAAGTCATTTCAAAGTAACTTCATGGAATACGTGTACACGGTGTATTCCATTGAGGGAAATGACTCTCTGTCAATCGATTTAGGAGTTGTAGGCGACCTCGCTATTATAAACCAAAAGATATGGGTAAGATACCCCGAGGAATGGCATCAGTGCACAGAAGGAACCAATAAAAAAGGTCGTCCATTGCAAAAACACCCAAATATACCTCGCCGACTGCTGTATGAAACAGAGTGGAAGACGGACAAAATCCAGATTAAAATGGGCAAGTACTTCGTTTTATTAAAATAACGATTATAAATAACCTATAACCTATATGACAGAGGATGTAGCTGGTACTTCAGCTAACGTGAACAGTAAGCTGATTTTTTGGTCGAATAAAGAAGTTTTTAATGAATAGTCATATTAGACAATGTGGCTTCTCCCTTGCTTCCATTACACGTCGACCATGTACGACCTGAGAATGTGTGGCTTAGATCGGTATTGAAGATTTGGAACGCCCACCCTATTTCAACCATCCCCTATCTCCATAAAGTGGGGAAGGGCATTTTTGAAACACTTTTGAATTGGCCAAACCCTCTTCCTCCTGTTCCAAATGATGAATCTACAATCAAGATTCACGGTAAACCTACAAGAGGGGCCATGGACCCAACTCTTTCCCTCGTCCTCGAGGACATGCTTCAAGGGAAGGACTGCAATGTTTCCGAGTTCATCAGTCGTGTAGCTGAACCTTCAATTTCTCCGGCCAAGGTGATCGCAAGTATGATGAACCCCAGTACACTGTGCGACATGAGTACACCAGACCGTCGACTTTATGGCGCTCTCGATATTGTCTGTTCTCCCACTGGTTTGGGCTCCTGTAAATTCAGGGCGGCAGAATACGAGACCTCTACCAAAAATTGGATACCAAATAAATCTTGGACGACGGCGCTCACACCTCCTGGGGCGATTACGCATACGCACATGGATTACTATGGCCGTAATCAGTACATGGTGCACCTATTTGGACATAAAATTTGGTTACTGTGGCCCCCAACAGAGAAAAACCTGAAAATATTTGGGTTGTATCACACGCAGTTACCCGATAGCGACACGACCTCTCGATGTATGCAAGAGCTGGAAGGATTACAAATTTTCTATGCCAAAGAAGAGCAGGCCTTCGTACTCCAGCCAAACGTCCTTCATGCGTGCATCTGCCTTGGTACTAGCGCACACAGTGGGACCTGGGTTTGGATGCTACAGGACATTGGGAAGTCACTCCGTCTTGTGAAATGGGGTTTGGATTGGATTATGAAGAGCTATGGACGCGAAGCAACCACTGCAGGGCTCGGTAGCGAGGTGGATATAATCCAGTCTGAAGTGGACGTGTGGAGAATACTTCTGTCAGAAAATCCAACAGATGTGGATTCCTTGGCAGCAAAGGAGGCAATGGAGGAGGTAGAAAACTATCTCCAAGAGGTCAAGAAACAGTTGGGGCTAAAGGGGAAAAAGCGCAAGAGGGGAGAGAAATAAGATTTACTTCTCTTTAGGTGCCCAGGCTTGTACATACCTTATTTGTTGCTTTATATTAGTACTGTATTGCAATGGAAATCATTTTATTTGATGGGGTATGAGTTAGTCTACATGACATAAAAATGAAGGAAGGAGGTTATAGATCTACCAAATGTGCAAGCCCACAGTCTCTCCATAAGCTGGTGTGAGTAAAATGTGGAATACTTATTCTTTGTCCTCCATCCCAGGCCTCAATCTCATGTATGAGGACTCTGCCTCTAAGAAGCACAAAGTCCCAGTCCCCTGGGAGTAGTCGCACGCGAAGATTTAATTGTGGAAAGAAGATCCTACCCCCAGAAGTGAAGTTCCCAGCAGCATACAGCCCAGCATATGCCAACTTGGGATCTTGGCGGTCCCTGTGTCCACCGGAAATCCTATTGAACAAGAGTTCCCTTCCCTCCAACAGTAACGGGTCCACACTTGTCCAAGCAGCCAGAGAGGCATGCCTTTTAGTTGCTATGTCATGCAGTTGAGTGAGCGCCTTGAAGAAGGTAGGATCAACCATTCTGATCGTCTCATTGATCTTCTTGGAGAGAAGATTCAACTTTTGATACAGATCTGATGTCCTCAAAAAAGCGCCCCCAGTCTTGAAAGTTTCAGGGGATGGTACTACCTCACCCTTGTGCTTTATATGGCCTATTAGAAAAGGCATTGAGATATTAAGTTGTTTTGAATACATACTTCTTGTCCAATGCCATACCACCCTTTGACGAGTCTTATTTCCCCACTGACTTCTCCAGCTCTCATCACAAATGTTCCTGCTCTATCATCACTAGTGGCAGACTTGCCCATGTGAGGTGGGATGTGTTTCACATACTCAAGGACATGCTTGGTAATTTCTGCCTGCATTCTATGTTAACAGGATTTCTTATTAATTTAGTAAGGTGGCGCACGGTACCACTATATCCAGTCAGCCTGGGCAGCATAGCTACCATTATATACCCATCCTCACTCCTAAGTTTGCGGGGAACATCATCATCCCAGACCATTGGTTGTAAACTGCATGAGGCGGTTTGACACTGATTTTTGGAAGCTCTTAGGAAGTTGAACGGAACAGTCACTTGGAAGCTAATTTAATCTCCCATCATAACTGGCAAATACTGACGCACCTTGATTACATTCCATAATATCGGTGAGCTTCTGAATTAACCGAATTCCTGCCGCAGGGTTCATTCGCCTGAATCCCCGGGACCTGCCCTTTTTCTTCGGTTTTTGCCTGTAAATGATGAGTAGTTACAGACATCCAGTTAGGTGACACGTACAGGCAGTTTTCCTCGATCTGCTCCTCATCAGTTAACTCCCCTTCGAAAAGCTCTTCCTTCACTAGCTGAACAAGACGTGGAGGCAGTGGCCTGGTGTATCTGGAAAAAATAAGACATGAGATAGCAATAGAAACCATCAAAAATACTCACCTTTCCGTTACATCATCAGAGGATCTCCCAAGGCGTTCCATGGCTGCCCTGTACGTGTGATCCTGCCTGGGGGTTGGGCGAAGTCCTCCTGCATTGGCGACCTGGAAAATTTACAGTTTCAATGGCATGAATTTGAAATTTTCGGAATGAAAAAAGAAGGAAGAATGAGTTATAACTGAAGTTCCTGACCAGTCAACCGATATATTGCCAGCCAGAAGCAACTCTGAAGCTTTGCAATGGAAAACTGGCATCTATTTTTTGAATCGTAGGCCAGAAGCAGCTCTGAAGCTCCACGAAATAGAAACGGATGTTGAGGGAATTTTAAAACAATTAATGGACCAATACCTTAGGCATTTTGAGGGAGCTGGCACGCTCTATGAATAATGTGAATAGAGCAATGGAACTGTGTACAGTTAACTGCTGATATATGTGTTCCTAAAGGATTCACACAGGTTTTTATGGGTTAAAGCATACAAAGAACCAATGAACTGTCTACAGTTCACTGACTGAACGCGTTTTTAATGAGAGATTAAAAGAAGACGTGTCACGCCACCGCGTCCTTCAGGCCATCAAGATCTACGGGAACTCCCGGGGAGTTCCCGGAGATCCAAGTGCTGAACTGTAGAATTAAAGGCTCGCTACCCATGTTTGTGGCTGATACTGATTCTGATACTCGGAGCTTCGGCACTGACGTAAGCGGTTCCCATATCTAACAAAATATCTCGTCGACAATCCTCACCATCTCACCACAAACTGTGACAACGAAGGCGCGACAAAATGACAAGACGAGGGGTGTGTAGGAAGCCCGGGGGCAAGGCCTTTGTGCCCCAAAAAATGGTACGTAACCTTTCATTTGTTTTATCCTTCGCTAACTAAAAAGATTCCGCAGGAACGAACGGACGCGACGAGGTCGTCGCCTCTGTCATACCTTCTTCAACAACCACCCTTCCACAGTGCATACCACCACCACCCTCCGCCCTCGAAATCGAGCATATGTGCTCGTTTTCGAGGGTGGTATGTTGTCTGCCACCACCAGCACCACCGCCACCTCCCTCCGCCCTCGAAATCGAGCATACGTGCTCGTTTTCAAGGGTGGTATGCTGTCTGCCACCACGCCACCTCCCGCCGCCCTTGAAATCGAGCATACACGCTCGTTTTCGAGGGTGGTATGTTTTCTGCCACCGCCGCCACCTCCCGCCGCCCTCGAAATCGAGCATACGTGCTTGTTTTCGAGGGTGGTATGTTTTCTGCCACCACCGCCACCTCCCGCTGCCCTCGAAATCGAGCATACGTGCTCGTTTTCGAAGGCGGCGTGTTGTCTGCCACCACCTTCACCTGCGTGACAATCTCTAGATTGTACAAGTTATCACATTTACTAGCTATAAAATACCTTTTTGCATATAAATTGATGTTTATAGTATTACAACCCATGGGCATTAAGAATATTGAACCGACTACAAGGTGCAGGATCTGGTGTACAAGCCACCGTAAATAATGTACATATGTCCTGGATCTTTGTCTTGACATAGTGGCATCAGAAGACTCCACCTCAAGGGCGATGGTCTTGCAAATGAGAGTCTTAACGAAGATCTGCAATGCCACAAGTACGATGTGACCAGTCCATGTGACACAATCGTTGCCAGCGTACTTGTCCAACCCATAATCTAATCAGGGATCTAAGCGAGTATCCTGCGAAAGTGTACCATAATAGTAATAAAACACGATTTATGTCATATTAATGTCACTGTTATAACCGAGTATCCTGCGAATTGCTTCCTAAAACGTGAAATATGTCAGATATATGTCAACCTGTCAATATTATAACCGAGTATCCTAGTGAACCGGTTCAATTTATGGAACTGGAAAGGAATATGGGGGAGAACAAACCGTCGTTAATCCAGAAACTCTTGGTGAGTCTTCCCTTCTCTCGCTCCCTTTCCCTCTTTCCTTTTTCGGCTTTTCTTTTCTTTTTCTTTTT
>WNFV01010464.1_pt1 | contig 11231 bp, 7 predicted proteins | sample 5400101 | NCBI WGS metagenome assembly WNFV01 (sample SAMN13153361, study PRJNA577476) | soil metagenome | isolation source: 115 cm soil or saprolite under grassland replicate 1 | place: USA:California | collected 2016-06-15
CTGTTTAGGGTCGTTGGCGTTGATGAACTTGACGACGCTTTCGAGGTACTCCTTCGGCATGTAGCCCGCCATAATGGCCGTAAGGTGCGACTTGCCGGGGAGCACGACGTTGGTGAAGTCGCGCAATTCGCGATGCATGCGGACGGTCTTGGCCAGTGGCCGGTCGAACTCGCCGTTGATCGCTATCACGGGGAACGTGATCTTGGTCAGGTCGAGTTGCGGGCCCGCGGGGCGCGCTGACGCCTGGTCCCTGGACGCCGCCAGCGCCGCGCGCTGCTGTTCCTGCCGCTCGGCCAATCGCTTCTGATACTCTTCCAGACTGACCCCGAGGTCTTTGGCGCGCCTCGTTCGGAGCCTGGCGGAGGCCTCGTCTTCCTGCGGGTCGCGTCCTTCCTTGTCCTTCGGCGCTTTCGCCCGCCATTCCGGATCGACCTCCTGTACGCCCGAACCGCCGAAGCCCGCCGAGATAAAGCGATCCGGAATCATCGCCATCAACCGCCCTACTATCCCGCCGCCCATCGAATAACCGTGCAAATGCGCCTTCTGGATTTTGAGGTGATCCATCAATTCGATCACGTCCTCGGCTTTGCCCGGCCCCATCGGCTGCGGCTTGTCGCTCAGCCCGTGGTTGCGGTGACCATGTGATTCACCGCCAGCGCGTCGGCTATGCCGTTCGAGAACCAGTTGCCTTCGGCGCTGCCCGTGTAGCCGTGAATCAGTATGACCGGCGTGCCCTTGCCCTTGACCATGAAGTGAATCTTTACCCCGTCGGATGTCTTAAAGTATCTATGCTCAGGCTTGTTCTGAGCGAAGACCGAGCCCGCCATCAGCAGGCAGAAAGCGATTGAGAGAATGTTTCGTCGTGTCATTTCGGGCCTCCGTATTTAACTGAAGTGTGTGCAAATTAAAGTCGAATACAGTCAACTACCTGAAGTGGCGACAGCCTTTGGAGTGCGGTAGCTCGGTACCGCTTTGGTAGTCATCTCCGATTCTACAGACTTCCGGGACAGGAGACTCGATTGGGCTTCCTTTCCGATCATTGCCACAATATCGAAGCGGACTACCAAAGCGGTACCGAGCTACCGCACTCCAAAGGCTCCGCCGATCTGATTTATGCACACACTTCATTTAACTAACGCATCGCGGCTCGGGTTGGCGTCATCGCCCCCGGTTTCGCGTTGTCGACGATGGCCTGATTGGCCAGCGCCATGAATTCCTGACGGATGTTGATGTGGGTGTAGGGCCGCACCTGCGTCATCATGACGCCTATCAGTTCCTCTTTCGGATCGACCTGGAAATATGTGCAGAATGCGCCGCCCCAGCCATACTGGCCTGCCGAGCCGGCTTGTCCCGTCACGCCGATGTCCTTGACGACGCTGTAACCCAGACCGAAACCGTAACCGGGGCCGGTCAGCCAGACCGGCAGGTCGCCGATGTGATTGGTCGTCATCAATTCGACAGTCTTGCGGCCCAGAATGCGCGCGCCCTCAAGTTCGCCTCCGTTGAGCATCATCTGATGAAAACGGACATAGTCAGCCGCCGTCGAAACCAGCCCGCCCGCGCCTGAAAAGTAGTTGTGCGGCTGCTTCACCCAGCGGCTCTCGGGCGAAGGCGCTTCGACCAGTTTGATTTTGTTACCGTTCTTTTCGTCAGGCTCATAGTTCGCCGCGAAACGATTGAGCTTCGACTCGGGCAGATAGAAATGTGTGTCGTTCATCTTGAGCGGCTCGAATATCTTCTTGCGCAAGTATTCATCGAGTGTCATGCCGGAGATGACTTCGACCAGGCGTCCCACGACGTCGGTCGCCGGGCCGTATTCCCAGGCCTCGCCTGGATTGAAATTGAGCGGCATCGTGGCCAGCCGTTTCACCACGTCGGCCATCGTTTCGTTCGGATTCTTTCGCGGGTAGGTTTTGGCGTATTCCTCGCGCGTAATTCCACGATAGGAGTTCGGAAACCCTGCGGTGTGAGTCAACACATGTTTAAACGTGATCGGGTTTTTTGCCGGTACGAGCTTGTAAGGCGCGCCGCCGGGTTCCGCAGCCTGCGCGGCCTGCGCGATTTTCATATTGGCGAATTCGGGAAGGAACTTCGAGATCGGATCGTTGAGCAGAAAGTGTCCTTCCTCGTAAAGCGTCATCAGCGCGACCGATGCGATCGGCTTGGTCATCGAGGCGATGCGGAAGATGGTGTCGGTAGTCATCGGCGCTTTGGCTTCGACGTCGCGATAACCGATGGCTTCGAAATGAACCACACGCCCGCGCCGCGCAACCAGGGTCACCACGCCGGGTACCATCCCACTATCCACGTACCGCTGCATACCCGTGCGAATACGGGCGAGCCGTTCAGAAGACATGCCGACATCTTCAGGTCTGGCGGTCGGCAGGCCTGGCCTCGGCGATTGAGCGACGGAGCGTCTGTCTCCCGCGGCGAGCGAAAAAAAGATTACCGCGATCAGAGAGAAAATAGTGATGCGTTTCATGCCAGTCTCCTGTAATGAATTTTGGGACACGCGGCGGTACGGTACCGGGAGCGGTGGCGACCGGGCGCTTGCGGAGATGGCGCCTTTGACGGCGCCCGGTCGCTACCGCTCCCGGTACCGTACCAATAATCCCTGGACCGATGAAAATGTGATCCCAGCAAAGCCACGCGACGACTCTTGGCGTCGCTAACAATCGGCGCCGCGCGCGGTATCGAACGCGCCTCGATCATCGAGCGGTTGCGAGCTTTTTTGCGTCATCGGCTCGCCGAAGTCAGGCGCGCTCGATAACGCGCGCGGAGCCGATCCATCAGTTGTTGAAAGCCTGCTGCTGCGGCGGGATATGATCCCGCCGCCGTACTCGTAGCTGGTGTAGTTGCAGGCGGGGAGGAAACCTTGTCAGCCAATATCTTCCTTTTGCCTGTTATTTCTTCTTCTGCTTTTCCTGATACGCCTTCGCCTGCTGACCGACGACATCCACCAGATTGCCTATTGCCGCCTGTACGTCGATCAGGTGCAATCCCCAATTCGCTTGAACCTGTCCGTTGACCACGACATCACCGACAATCTCGTCAGTGCGCGGATCGGCGGGATCGCCATGAACTCTCAGCGCAAGATATGACCCATGCTCATTCGACGTGCATTGGGCTGACAGTAATCCCGGCACGCTCACAAACGGCGTCTTGATCGGTTGTTCAGGCGTCGCCCAAGGCTTGGGTTGAGCCGATGAAGTATTTGCGCTCCGGCCTGCGGCGAGATAGGCATGCAATTCGCCGCGGCCGCCGCCTAACGCCGCCGGATTCGTGCAGGCCACGACCATCCCCTCGCCTGGCGCGCGACCGAAGATGGAGTTCGAGGGCGGCGGCGCGTTTTCGCGGAACGTGACGTAAGAGATCACGCACCCGGTTTGATTCGGCGCGCGACACAACGGCATCTTTTGAAAAGAGCCGCCGACGTCTTTGCCCGCCGGCACGGCGACATTCATTCCCAACAGTAATGCGGAAACGACGCGATCCTGGATGGGCTTGCCGTCAATTTCGTTCTTGATGAGTTGGATCAAAACGCCGGAACCTTGCGAATGCCCGATGAGAACAACGCCGCGTCCCTGATTGTCGTGCTCGAGATAATACTTCCAGGCCTCCAGCACGTCGTTGTACGCGAGCGCGCGATCGGACCTCATCGGCTTGCCCGACAGGTTGGCGCGCAACGCCGTCAGCGTTATCTGCCGGTAGAGCGGGGCGTAAGGGCGGCACTGTGAACCGAAACGCGCGAACTGATGCTGGACGACGCTGCGCTCTTCCGGCCCCGCGTTCATATCGCTGTTCGGCGTCTGGTCATTGGAGACTGTCGGATAGACATAAAAACAATCGATCGGCGCCTTCGGATTGGCCTTCCATTTCTCTTCGGTCAATTTGCCGTTAGCGGCGACGACGGTCGTCGTCAGATCAGCCGCGCAAGCGTCCTGCCTGCCCGGGCGACACAACCATGTTTCGGCATTGCTGTAATCATTTTTGGTCGGCGCCGCCGGCGCCGTTTGATCTTGTGATTGCGCTCGCAGGTCATGGGTGTTTTGGCCGGCCAGCAGTGTCAGCGCGGCGCAAGCAAAAGCATTGACAATTCGTCGAATCATATTCCTCCATTTACCGCTTCGCCTTGAGGCCGTCTTTATCTTTGAGCAGCGTCTGTTCGAACCACGCCACCATAGCCGCGCCGGCGCGTTTGGCGTCTTCGCCGCGGAACCCGTGCTCGGCCCCTTCGATGATGATGAGCTGAGTCTTGACGTTATTCTTCTGGAACGCCTCGTGAATGACCTTGCTGTTTTTGACCGGAACGAGATTGTCCTTGTCGCCATCCGCGCTGCCTCCGAAGACGCCCAGGCGATTCGGATCGACGCCCCATTGTTTGGCGTTATGGCGGATGAAGCGGACGGAGCGGCGGACGTCTGATACGATTTCGGGAATGAGATACTTCGGGCTGCTCCCGTGCCTTACGGCGATGAGCGTGAATCCTTTGTCCAGCAGGTCCTTGAACCGCGTCGCAGCCTGCTGCGGCGGGCTGTAGTTCGAAACCCAGCCTCCGCTGACCATAATAATGACGGCGGCGCCGTTTGCGTTCGCCTTCGGCTTGATCACGTCTAAGGTCATCGCAAGGCCGTCTTTGTGCCCGTAGATCACGTCCGGAATGGTCTCGACCTGGGCCTGGGCCATGACTTGCGCAGCCGCGCAAACAATGAGAATCAAGGCAAGCGGGATTGAAGGCTTGATTGTCGACATGTTTCCTTTCTCGTTGGTTAATCGCTTTCAGTTCTGGCGCCGCACGCGGCTCGGGCGCGGGTCGAGGGAGCATTCCCTCTTCTTCCCTTAAGGGCGCTCACGTAATGCCCGCGCGCGAGCCGCGTACGGCGCCAGGAAGGGAGTTAAAAACTCAGCCGCGCCGCGAACTGGAACGCGCGCGGGCCGCCTGAGCCGAACGTTTGACCAACGCGCTGGTTCGGTTTTCCGAATGGACCGGCCTGATTGAAGTTGAAGTTCGCCACATTGCTGATGTTGAAGACATTGAACACTTCGCCGATTAGACGAAGGTCAACCTTTTCTTTGAACCTGAACGTCTTCGTCACGCGGACGTCCTGCGAAGAGAAGTTATCGCCAAGCTCGTAGTTCGGAGGAAGCGTGATCCTGGGATACGCCTCGGGCTTGCCTTGCACAAGCCGCCCGGCTTTACCGGCAGGCGTAAATGTCCCGGCGATAGTCGAGTTGTACCGGCTTACTAAATCCGCCAGTTCGCTTTTGCTGATGAAGCCGCTGTATTCACGTCCCATCAACACCAGGAACGCGGTATAGCCGCCTGCCGACGTGTCGAGATTGCCGGTGTTGCTGATACCGCCGATCGTCGGAGCTATCGGAGGATGGCTCAAGAACGCGGAGAGCAAGGAGACCTGGAATCCAAAGGGCAGATCAACCGACCCTGATATATTCAGGTTATGCCTCGGAAGGTCCGGCCCATACGTGGCGAAGAAGTTATTTAGGTCTTGCGTTACGTCCAGTATGCTCTTGCTATTCTGCAAGGCGTATGAAGCTGTGAATTGATAGCGGCGAGAGAAACGCTTATCCGCCTTAACCAGCAGCGCCTGATATTTCGACGTCGCGCCCGGCCACCAGAAATTGATCGGGCCGTTGGAGCATAGGGCGTTGGGGTCGTTGGCCTGCGTTGCGTTGCAGGCCGGGATCACCGCCCCCCCGACAGTGTTGTAGCGATTGAAATCGACGCTCGCGCCAAAGAAGCCGCCTGGAGTGCCATGAATCATGTGGCGGTAGACGTAATCCGCCTGAACCACAAAAGCATTCCCCAACTCCCGCTGAAAACCGATATTGAAGTGCTGCGCCTGAGTTGTGGGAAATTCGCGCGGATATAGCGCTCCAAGCGCGTTGGCCTGTTTGGAGAGCAGAATCTGCGGCTGCGATCCTGTGCCGGGGAACTTGGCCTCCTGCTGCGCGCGCAGTGTCGGAAGCAGCTTCAGGAACGTCCCATAATTGAGAGCGAGCGTGTTGAGGAAATTGGAGTCGAAAGTCCCGCCGGTAAACGGGTTCCTAACAGCGGCGTTGCCAATGAACTGCCGGCCACTGGCCCCGATCACGGCGCGCTCTCCGAGCCGCCACCAGGCGAGTTGCGTATCGTAGAAGATACCTGCCCCGCCGCGAATGACGGTGGAGTTGTTCTTTCCGAAAGACCAGGCGAAACCTACGGCCGGTTCAAAGTTCTTGTGCTGTTTCTGCGTGGGGCTCAGGTCGCTTCCATAAATCGGAGCCACCAAGGCCGGCTTCTTGAGGTCGTAGTTGAGAACGTTCGTTTCATGCTCCCAACCTAATCCGTAATTCAAGGTGAATTTCGGGGTGATCCTCCAGGTGTCTTGCGCATAAAGATGGAATCGCTCATTGCCTCTGGCGTTCTCAATGTGGAATGACGGTTGTGCGCGATCTCCGATGCCGACTAGGAAGGCCACCACTGGCAGTTTATTGAGGTCATTTGCGGAGAGTTTCCCGCAAATTCTATTGGGGGCGACGCCGGTGCAGGGAGGCAGACCGAAGGCTACAGGTAAACCAGGTATGATGCCATCCAGGAATTCCGACGACAGCAGGTAGACGCGCGCCGGATCGAAGAATCCCCAGTAGCCTGTGCCGTCGAAGTGCTCCCATTCGCCGCCGAATTTCAGCCGGTGAGCGCCTAGCGACCACGTCACGTTATCCGATAACGGGAAGCGCCGCAGATCGCGGCCCTGCGGCGAGTTGAAGTTGTTCCCCAGCGCGAAATTGACCGAGTTGAGGTAGAAGACCTCCGGGCCGCCCGCGCCGACGCAGAAGCCATTGATGTCGCCGTTGCACGGGGACGGAATGTTTCGGTTCTGCCAATAATTATAAGAGAACCGAAGATCATTCACGACTCTGGGACTAATGACGCTGATCACGCCCAGGAGATATTGGTCGACCCAATTTTTGTTGGAGACGTGGTTCGAGGGGAGTGTGGGAATGCCGGCCGTGAATGGGCCGCTGTTTCTGTTCCCGTCATGCGAATAGCGGATGAAGAGCGAGTGCTTGTCGTTGTAACGGTAATCAACTCTGCCGCTCAACTGCTTGCCCGTGTAAGGCGCCGGCGCGACAGTGCCAAACCCCGCGACCGAATCGAGGTCCGGCCGCACGACGTAGACGCCGAACTGATTCGTGTATTCGAGGTTGAAGAAGAAATGGAGCTTGTCCTTTTTGATCGGCCCGCTCAACACGAACCCGCCTTGCCGCCGGGCGAAGAAGGGATCATTTGTAATTGTGGTTCGAGCCAGGCTCGGGTAGGCCGCCATATTGTGATCGCGGAAGTAGAAATATCCGGCGCCGTGGAATTCGTTGCTGCCGCCCCGCGTCACGATGTTGATCGCCCCGAAAGCCGTGATCCCTGTCGAGAGATCGAAGTTCGTGCTCGAAAGCTGGAACTCCTGCACCACCTCTTGCGAAAAGTTCTGCCCCGTGCCGCCTTCGACCGGGTTGCGGACGTTGCCGCCGTCCACGGTGATGGCCGTATGTGAGGACGGGCCGCCCAGTACAGAGACGTTGAATTGCGCGTTGAACTGGGCAGGGTTGCCGAGTTGTACGGTGACGCCGGGTTCCAACTGGGCCAGATTCAGGAAGCTGCGCCCGTTGAGCGGCAGGTTGTCGATCTGCTGCCGCGTCACCACGCCCTGCACGGTGTTCGATTCGTAATTGATCGTCGTCGCCGTCGCGCCTGTCACCGTGACGATTTCATTGGTCTGCCCGATTTGCAGCGAGACGTTGACCGTCGTGGTCGAGCCGGTGAGCACAGTGGCCGGCCGCACGAAGGCGCTGAAGCCCTTCGCCACCACCTTCACCTCGTACTCGCCCGCGGGCAGCGATGCCGCCGAATAGAAGCCTTCGGAATTGCTCTCCACCGTGCGCGTCGCGCCGGTCTCTTTATTGGTCAACGTCACCGTGGCGTTGGTAACCACGGCGCCTGTGGCGTCGGTGACGGCGCCGGCCAGAGCGCCTGTCGGGACCTGCGCGTAGTTCGGCGAAACTACAAAAACTGCTGAGAGCAGGATGAAAAGTAAATGACTGGCGGTTCGTCGCATAGGATTCTCCTTGGTTGTGATCGTTTATGGTCCATCTGCCATATGGCATATTTCATATGACATATGAAATAGGGCGCGTGGCGTATTCCTGCTACTGATGACCCCAACACAAAGCTAGTCGGCCCGGGAGCGCAGGCGTCCTTGCCTGCCTGACTTCAATAAAACGAGTATTTGCTTTTCACTCATTACCTCCGCAGCCAGGCAGGCAAGGACGCCTGCGCTCCCAGTATGCGCTACAGGGCGCGCTACGAGGGATTACTTCTTCAAATATTGATCGAACCATTCAATCGCCAACTTGATCGCCTGTTGGCGCTGCTCGCGGTAAATGCCGTAGTGCGTGATGTTCGGGACGGAGACGTATTTCTTCTTCGCCCCGGGCATCCGGTCGTAAGCGAGTTTCGCGTGATCCTTGTTGTCGAAGAGTTCTTCCTTCTCGGCGACGATGAAGAGGACGGCGCAGTCTTTGACACTGGCGGCCTCTTCGACGGGCGCGTAATGGAGCAGCTTGTCGCGGATCGGCGCGCCGATCAGATTGCCGACGACTTTGGCCCTCGGTTCGGGATAGCCCAACTCGCCGCGCGCCCGCCTGGTAGCTTCGTCGTAAGTGGCCTTGGCTTGCTCGGCGTCGGCCACAACCCACCGCGAATCGAATGCGCCGACCTGGCTGACGATGGCCTTGACGCGCGGGTCGCGCGCCGCGACGTAAAAGACGTGGCCGCCGGAATAGCTGGATCCGCGCAAGCCCACACGCTCTTTGTCCACCATCGGCTCACCCATCGCCCAATTGATGACGTTGAACCAGTCGGTCGTCTGTTCGAGCGGGTCGACGTACTCGCGCAACTCTTCGACCTGCGCGGTGAAGCGGCGACCATCCTTTTTTTCCGGCGGCGCCTTCAGCACGACGCGCCCGTCGCTCTGCCCCCAGCCGCGATAATCGAAATCGATGACCAGATAGCCGGCGTTCGCCAGCGCCATCGCGTCCCAGCGGAAGTTGGCCGCCACGCCGCCCCAGCCATGCGCCTGAATGATCGTCGGCAGCGGCTTGCCCGCGAGCGATTTCAGCGAGAAAAGCTCGGCCTGCAGCCGCACGCCTTCGCTGATGATGTTTGCAGCGCGGAAATCAATATTGTCGGGCGCTTTGAACCCCGTAGCCGGTTGTTGCGGCGACGCCGCCGGATCAGGGGGCCGCGTCGTCGAAGGCTGCTGCGCGGACAAGGCGCCGCCCGTCGCGAGAATCGTGACGATAAAAACAAGTATTCTGTTTAGAGATTGCGTCATCATTATTCGATCAGCGTTTTTCCTGCGTCGCTGCGGACGTCGTGACGAGCTGTTGAAGCTTGCCGCCACGGCCTGAAAGCATCAGCTTGATCAACTCTTCGGTGACTTTCGGCTCGAGCCCTTCGGTGTGGCCCTTTTCAAGGCGTATGACGTCGGCGACTACGCGGCCCTCCTTGCAGTCCTGATAGGCGAAGACCTGCGCCTTGCCGGGCGCGGGCAAGAGTCCCCAACCCGGACGCAACAGATTCAGACGGGTGCTGTCAAAGACGTAGCCGGCCTTGACGTCTTCGATCTCCCTCGGCGCGAGCCTCGGGCCGCAAGAATATTTCTTGGCCCATTCGGAGGTCTCGGGCACGCCCTTCTCGTCAATTTCGCGCTGGCCTGTCGCGTAGATGTGCGAGAAGTCGGCGGCGGGAGGCTCGCGCAGCGCCGCCATAGCCGACGCCATCGGGCCGGCTCCGCCGGGCGCTGCGGGACGGGCTGCGCCCGGCGCTCCGCCGCCGGTGGGAGCGAAAGTCGAACTGCGACCCGGGTTCCCACCCAAACGACCGCCGGAGAGGCTGAGCCATCCATCCACCCTGTCCTTGAAGAAATCCGTACGCACGAGCCGGTTGGAGGTCATGCCGCCCTGGGAATGGCCCACCAGCCAGAAAGCCTTAACGTTCTCCTTGCCGATCTGCTCGACGACGAAGTTGACGATGTTCTTCAAGTACTCGTCGTCGGCGTCAGTCCACACCCTCGTCGGAGAGTTCGGAGTGGCGACGACCAGACGATACTTGTCCACATAATCCAGCAGCGGGAAATAATGGCGCTGCCAGTTCCCGTAAGAGCCGGCGCCGTGCAGGCTCAGAATGAATGTGACCTTCTCGCCCTTCTTCAGGTCGCACGGATAATCGAGGAAGTAAGTTCGGCGCGTCTTCATCTCGACCACGTTCCCCTGATTGACCACTGTGGCGCTCGAGCACTCACGGTCGGGGCAGTGCAGATATGGAGCGCCGGCGGCGCAGGTCGTGCCCTCAAACTGGAAGGGTTTTTCCTGGGCGCTCGCCGTTCCCGCAAACGACAGCGCGACGGCGACGGCTAACAGTCCGATCAAATTGCGTGACTCTTTCATGTGATTTCTTCCTACGTGGATTCGATTTTTGAGAAATAAATCTGACAATCGCCCGCCCGGTCGCGGCAGCGACCACGTGAGCTTAGCCCGGCTTTTCGATTTTTGAGAAATAAATCTGACAATCGCCCGCCCGGTCGCGGCAGCGACCACGTGAGCTTAGCCCGGCTTTTCAAAGCCTTGTCATTACCCAAATCTTTTCAGTTTTGCGCCGGAGGCGCGGCGGATATTAGCCGGTGGTGAAACCACCGGAAAGCCCGTCATTATTGCCTTTGCGCCCCGGCAGGGGCGCGGGACTGTAGCGCGATCCTAAACTATTTCGTCGAATTCATTCACGTCCCGCGCCCCTGCCGGGGCGCGAAGAATTGGTCGCCTGGACCCGGTGGTTTCACCACCGGCTAATATCCGCCGCCCTTCCAGGGCGAAAAGCAGCAATCGCGAATCGCGAAAGTTTTGGGTAATGACAAGTTTTCAAAGCCGGGACCGTGAGCGCATCCGCTCTCAGTCGCGGCAGCGACGGTTGAGCTTGCCGATCGGTCTCAACCGTCGCTGCCGCGACTGAAATGACAATGTGACCGCTCCCCGGCTTTGAAAAGCCAATGGGATTTAGTTAACGGTAAACCACTGGAAATAATGCGGTTAACCAGGTAAAAGTAATAGTATGAATAAAAAAACGAACTCCAACTCCTCTCTCGTCTGCGACACAAGCTCGCCTCAGAAAAGACGCGCGC
>WNFV01024176.1_pt1 | contig 11231 bp, 13 predicted proteins | sample 5400101 | NCBI WGS metagenome assembly WNFV01 (sample SAMN13153361, study PRJNA577476) | soil metagenome | isolation source: 115 cm soil or saprolite under grassland replicate 1 | place: USA:California | collected 2016-06-15
GAGCCGAAAGTTTGCTGTTAGCTCGCGGTCCCTGAATGTGCCGAGCTTGACGTTGGTGTTGCCAACGTCGATGGCCAGGACGAGACCGCCCACGGCCTCAGTGTAGCCGCAAGCCGGCAGTGGTCCCGTCATCGAGCAAACGCCGCCGTCTCCACACGCGCCCACGCGGGGAATGACTTTTCTCTTCCAAATCGGTTATCGGTTTGGAGGGGCCGTGGTAATCGTGCCGCCCGGCTTCCTCCACACCTTCCACATGGGGCCCCAGGTCTCGTAGCGGCACTCCCATGTACCCCTCTGGAAGAGAAAAATCCTAGTCCCGCGCGGCGCGTGGAGTGACGGCGACCTTCGCCGTCAGACGTGCGCCCGCTGCCTGCCGACAGCTCTCGATAAACCACTCGTGCAGCGCTGTGTCGGGCGTCAGTTCGGGGTGGAAGGCGGTGGCCAATAGATTGCCCTGTCGGGCGGCCACGACGCGACCATCGGGCAGCGTAGCCAGCGCCTCGGCTTCGGGGCCGACGCGCTCGACCAGCGGCGCGCGGATGAAGACCGCATGGATCGGATGATCGAGGCCCGCGAACGGCAAGGACACTTCGAACGAGTCGATCTGTCGGCCAAAGGCGTTGCGCTGGACGGTCAGGTCCATCAGCCCGATGCGGCCGTCGGGCTGCGTACCGACAATGTCGCGCGCGAGCAGGATCATGCCTGCGCACGTGCCCCACACGGGCAGCCCGTGCTCAGCGGCAGAGCGGATCGGCGCCTCGAGCCCATAAGCCACCAGAAGCTTGCCAATCGTCGTGCTCTCGCCGCCCGGCACGATCAACCCATCGAGGCCGTCCAGGTCGCGCGGCGTACGCACCTCGCGCACGCCAATTTCGATACCCCGCGCGTGCGCCGCCCGACGCAACATGGCCGCGTGCTCGGCAAAGTCACCCTGGACGGCCAGGACGCCGATGACGAGGGGGTTGGGGGTTGGGGGTTGGGGGTTAGGAGACGCGCCTGCCAACCCCTAGCCCCTAATCCCTAACCCCGCGAGCGCAGCGAGCATTACCAGCCTCGACCAGCCATCTGCGACGCCTCGGGCAGCGTGCGCGCCGAGATGCCGACCATCGGCTCGCCCAGGCCTTTCGAGACCTCGACCAGGATGGACGGATCCTTGTAATGGGTCGTGGCCTTCACAATCGCCGCCGCGCGCCGCGCCGGATCGCCACTCTTGAAGATGCCCGAGCCAACGAACACGCCCTCCGAGCCAAGCTGCATCATCAGCGACGCGTCGGCCGGCGTGGCAATGCCACCCGCCGTGAACAGCACCACCGGCAGGCGTCCGTCGCGCGCGACCTGGCGCACGAGCTCGTACGGCGCACCAAGCTCCTTGGCTTCGTGCATCAGCTCCTCGTCACCCAGTGTCCCAAGCCGACGGATGTGCCCGGTGATGGCGCGGATGTGGCGTACCGCTTCGACCACGTCGCCGGTACCAGCCTCGCCCTTGGAGCGGATCATCGCCGCGCCCTCGCCGATGCGCCGCAGCGCCTCGCCGAGGTTGCGCGCGCCACACACGAACGGGACCTTGAATGGGTGTTTGTAGACGTGGTGCTCCTCGTCGGCTGGAGTGAGAACCTCGGATTCGTCGATGTAGTCCACGCCCATCGACTCGAGGATCTGCGCCTCGGCGAAGTGCCCGATGCGGCACTTGGCCATGACCGGGATCGAGACGACGTCGATGATGCCCTGGATCAGCTCCGGGTCGGACATGCGCGCCACACCGCCATCGCGGCGGATGTCGGCGGGCACCCGCTCGAGGGCCATCACGGCAACCGCGCCGGCGTCCTCGGCGATCTTGGCTTGATCGGCGGTGACGACGTCCATGATCACGCCGCCTTTGAGCATCTGGGCCAAGCCGCGCTTGGCGGTCCAGGTGCCCGTCTCGGGCGCATGGCCATTGGTGGTGGGTGTGCTGGGCGCGATTGGATCGACAGTCACAGGCTGGCTCCTAAGATTGTATGGCCTCGATACCCGTACACTTCACAGTGTATGTACGGATGTACGGCTAAGCATACCAGGCGGGCCCCGCCCCGAGCCAGGCGGCCGGTAGCCTTGCTCCAACGTGCCGCACAGGGTCTATATCGATTGTTTCAGCGGCGCCTCGGGCGACATGCTGCTGGGCGCGCTGCTCGACGCTGGCCTATCGCTGGACGCACTGCGCCAAGGGCTTGCGACGCTGCCCGTCAGCGGTTGGCAACTGCACGCCGTGCCCATACAGGTGCATGGCCTGCGCGGCACGCGTGCGAACGTGGTGCTCGATGCGGCCGACCAGCCCCACCGCCACCTCGGCGACATCCTCTCCATCATCAATGGGGCTAACCTGCCGAAGGCCGTGGGCGAGCGCGCCAACGGTGTCTTCCAGCGTTTGGCCGAAGTCGAAGCGTTCATCCATGGCACGTCCACAGACGAGGTCGAGTTCCACGAAGTCGGCGCCATTGACGCGATCGTGGACGTCGTCGGCGTGATCCTCGGCTTACACCTGTTGGACGTTGACTGGTCTGCCGTTCACGCATCGGGGCTGCCGTTAGGCTCGGGCTGGGTGCGCAGCCAGCATGGGCGCCTGCCTGTCCCCGCACCCGCCACTCTGGAATTACTCCGGCGCGCCAATTTCCCGGTACGGCGCGCGCCGAGCGATGGCGAGACTGGCGAGCTGACCACGCCGACGGGCGCGGCGCTGTTGACCGTGCTGGCACGGCCCGGCCAACCCCCCGCGGCCGCGATCGAGCGGATCGGCTATGGCTTCGGCACGCGTGAGCCGGCCTGGCCCAACGCGGTCCGCCTGTGGCTCGGTGCCGCCACGAGTCTCGAACACGACCAGGTCGTCCAGATCGAAACCAACCTGGACGACGCCAGCCCCGAAGAGCTTGGCTTCGCGATGCAGCTGCTGCTCGAAGCAGGCGCGCTGGACGTCGCGTTTTCGCCGCTCCAGATGAAGAAGAATCGCCCTGGCGTACTGGTGCGCGTGCTGGCGCGGCCCGAAGACGGTCACCGCCTGGCCGAGCTCGTGCTCGCGCACACCACCGCGCTGGGCGTACGCGTCGAGAACATCTCCCGTCTCATTGCGCGGCGTTCCGAACGTATGGTTGAGACCCCCTGGGGCAGCGTCCGCGTGAAGATCAAGCACCTCCCCACGCGCGATGTGGCCGCACCCGAGTACGAAGACTGCGCGCGCGCTGCTCGTACGGCGGGTGTGTCGTTGCGCCAGGTGTACGACGCCGCGCGTGCCGCCGCCAACGGCTAGCCGCCGGTGCTGAGGACTTGCTGTGCTTTGTCGACCACCCTGGCTTCGTTCGGATACGACAGCCGCCGCAGCGCCTCGCCGATCGGGAACCACTCGACGACGTCGTATTCGCCATCGTGATTGGCGGTGTCCCCGCCCACCATCTGCATCAGATAGAAGTGGACCGTCTTGAAGTGGCGGACGCCGCCCCAAACGAACCAGTACTGAATCTGGTCCAGCGGCTGTTCGATGCGCACCAGCAGACCCGTCTCTTCGCCCACCTCGCGGACGGCCGTGCCCTCGAGCGTTTCGCCGACCTCGGGCGTTCCCTTCGGCAGCGCCCACCGGCGCGGACGAATGCGCCCCACCAGAGCGACTTCGACGCCGTTGTTGTCGTCCCCGCGCCGGTAGACGACTCCGCCGGCCGAGACGTCGCGCACCAGGGGCGGTCGCGCTCCGCCCTGGCCCTGCGGGTGAGACGCCGCGCTCGAAACGCCCGCCGCGGCACCATGAGCGGGTGTGGCCGACGAGGCCTGCTGACCCTGCTGGCCATCACCGCGCCGATTCTGCGCACGCCTGAACCGCCTCCCCGCCCGTGACACCGTTTAGACCGTAACGAGCGCGGCACTCGGCTGGCAAGCGCGCTGTCATCCTGAGCGCAGCGACGGATCCGCTTGCCGAAAGGTGTGTGCTCGCGGATGCATCCGGAACGCGAAGCGGGAGTGGGTTCCGCGGTTCCGAAGAGCGATGATGCCTAGCGCGGCGGCGCGGTCGGAGCGATACCTGGGTTGGTGCCCGGCTTCGGTGTGGCCTGGGGCGCGGCGGGCTTGGCAGTGGCCTGTGGCAAGCTCGGCGTGGCGGTGGCTGCCGGCGTTGTCCCGGGTTTGGGCACCGCCGTCGGCTGACTGGCGGGTGTGGGCCCAGTGGTCGCGGCCGCGGCTGGTGTCGCGGACGTGGCGGCACCGGGGGATGGCGTGGCCTTGGCCTCGAGCGCCGGCTTCTGTGCGTCGAGCACCTTCTGAATCGCCTCGTCGATGCTGACGCCCGCCGGCTTGCCCGCCGAGCCGACCAGGGTGACGGTGTGCGCTGGCTGGTAGGTGCTCTTCAGGTTGAGCGTGCGCGGCGTCGCGCCATCGTTCGGGATGACGCGCCGCGTCACCTCGACGTCGAACCCGTCGCGCGCCGTCTCGACCGCGAGCGTCCGACCCCACTGCATCGTCGGCTCTTCTTGCACGATCGGCTTCGGATCGGGCGGCGTGCGATTGCTTACCACCGCGTCGTCGACCTGGACATTCCAAGACGGTTTCTTGCCATACAGGCCGAAATACACCTTTTCGTCATCGCTATCGGCCTGGACCAGGATGTAGCTAGGGGTCGTATTGGTCCATTTGAAGTCCAGCCCGGCGTCCGGATCGACAGTCACGTCCAACCCAACCACGCCGCGCGACGTGTACGCGGGGATCCAGTACAGGTGCCAGTACCGCTCCTCGAGTTGGAAGCCCGACCAGAACACAGGCTGAAACAGCGTCGTCGCCACCTGGCAGATCCCGCCCGCGACGCTGGGCACCGTCTTTGGTCCGTCATTCCCCGAGGTGATGCCGAAGCCCCACTTGAAGCCCGCGTCGAGCGTGGTTGGACCGACTGCCTGGTTGAACGAGAACGTTCCGCCAGGTGCCACAACGACGCCGCTGATGCGCTCGGCGGCCAGCTTGATGTTGTGCTTCTTCTCGGGAATCGAGCCCGCGAACGAGGTGTTACCGCGGTCGATCAGCTCGGTGATGCCCAACGCCTGCGGGTTCTCCGAGGACACTGACGGCTCGATTACGGCGATGGGCAGGGGTACGGTCTGCTCGCCTTTCAATAGCGCCGCGCGCACCGCTTGAACGGTTGCTTCCTGATCGAGCTTGCGTCCCTGGCGGCTGGGCTTGATGACCTGCAGCGCACCGTTGGCGAAGCGGAAGCGCGCGTCCTGTACCGTTTGATCGGTCTCCTTACCGATCCGAGCCGCCCAGGCGCGCAACGGCGCCTCGTCGATGTTCACGGTCGCTGGCTGGCCCGGACGGTTGCCGCCGCTCAGCGTGATCAGCCCGAGCAGGTCGGCGCGTTCCATGGGCCAGGTTTGCTGGCCAAATGTGAGCTGCAGCGGCTGCGCGGATAGGCCGAGCATGTGCTCGAGCTGCTCGCGGGCGGTGCTCACCTCGGCATCCGCGATGGTTGCCGGTACGGCTCGCGTGACGAGCTCGACCGCCTGGATGCCGCTGTTCAGGGCCTGCGCGATTTGATCGCGCGAGGCGCCGACGTCGACCGCTAGACCGTTCTCTGCCGCAACCGACTGGAGCGTGCCATTGGTGGCCAGGCTGAGCTGCGCGTCTTGCGCCGGACGAACGGCGACACCGTTTTGCCGTGCAGGAAGACGTCGATCTGGTCGCCCAGGCGGTCCTTCGGGTTGCCCTGGCGGCCGATCTCATAGGCGGCGCTGGCCAGCTCGGCCGGATCGAGGCGCAACCCGAGCTCGCGTGGCGTCGTGCGCCACGTCTGCGTGCCGCCACGAATGTCGAGTGGCCGATCCAGCAGTTGCTGGACCCCCGGCGCGAGGCGGGCCATGGCCTCAGTACGCGACAGTCCACCGACCGGCGTCCCGACGGCGGTGACGCCAGGCGTGATTTTGTCCCAGTTGCTGAGCTCGAAGATGACCAGGCCGGCGAGCGCGATGACAGCGACTGCGCCGAGCACAGGGGCGTAGCGCGGCATTGACCGAGGCCGGTTGTAGCACATCCGTGCGCGGGCGAGAAACGCCCCGTGATGGGTTTGTGACGGCGGCGCCGTTAGTGGTTTGTGGTTAGTTGCGCGTCAGCCGTCAGCCGCAGCCGTCAGCCGTCAGCCGTCAGCCGTCAGCCGTCAGCCGGCACGCAGGCAACAGCCCTCGGGCCTCAGCAGTCGCGCCCGCCACACGCTGTCGAACTTGCCTAAACCCCCCTGTGGACGAGAAAAGTCATTCTCCGCGTGGGCGCGTGCAGTGACGGCGGCACGCTCTGCACTGACGTGAGCGCTAATCGTGGAGGTGGCGCGGAATGACCACGTCGTCCCCGCGCGCGCGAATCATCTCATGCTCGCTCAGGTCAGCGGCACGCATGATCGCCTCGCTGACGTGCAGCAGCTCGCCGTTCCACCACACCTGCTCGGCCGGTCCTCCACGGCGCACGCGCGCCCGCAGCCGTTGAATCAGTTGCTCGCGATCCATAGCCCCCGTTCCCTTGCGCTAACCGTTCTCCACCTTGCGTTCAAAAAGGCAGGAGACGTGCCACTTTGTGGACACATTGTTTCCCGAAATGCAAACGGTTTGTCACTCGCGCGTGCGGCTCCTGCCAACCGTCTTGTCTGAACACAAATGCGCGCTGGCCTGATATCCTCGCTCGCGCCCCGCGCGTAGTGGGGCACAACTGCGCTACAAGCGATTGCGCAGCACATTTGCGCTATTCGTTGCGCTCTTGTGTGGGTCGGCTGACTCCGCTAAGCTGCGCGCTAGTCGACCGCATGGATAGACGCCCGCTCTCTCGGGACGTTCGTTACCCTGGGGGGATTCGAGCAATTTGGTAGCGGCCGCGGCAACCAAGGCGATTCGGCTTGGCCATCCCAGTTACGTCTGGCGGCGGGGGCAGGATCGACGGCTCGCCTTGATGCGAGAGTTTGTCGAGCTGCGTGCCAAACGCATCCTCGACATCGGCTGCGGTCTGGGCATGTACGTCTCGCGCTTCCGACAGTTCAGCGATGACGTGTATGGCGTCGACGTCGACCCTGACAAGATCGCGCGCGCAAGCGACTGGCTACCGAATTTGCAAGTCGCGCCCGCTGAAGAATTGCCTTTCGATAGCGAGAGCTTCGACATCATCCTGCTCAACGAGGTCATCGAGCACGTCGACGACGATCGGCGCAGCATTCAAGAGGCGTTTCGGGTGCTGGCACCCGGTGGCCACATCATCGTGTATGCGCCGAATCGACTCTACCCGTTCGAAACGCACGGCTTTTTCTTCGGCGGCAAATACTACGGACCGTGCAACCTGCCAATTGTGGCTAACTGGGTGCCCGACATCGTGCGTAACGTCTTCGCGCCGCACGTGCGCATCTACACCCAGTCACAGATCCGGGCACTGTTCGATGGGCTCAACGTCGAATTCGTCGTCCAGTCACATATTTTCCCCGGCTGTGATAATTGGGCCGAACGGGGCATTATGGGCCGCCTGTTCCGCGACGTCATGCACCTGGCGGAGAATTCGCCATTACGGCGGTTTGGGATCTCGCACTTCGTGGTGGCGCGGAAGCGAGCCTGATCAGGCTCTCGTGCAATCCGAATAGGACGATTCCCAGCGCGACCAGGCACGGTCCGACAACCTCGAGCCCAAGGCGCGCCGCGAGCACGCCGACCAGACCTGGCAGCGTCGCGCCGCCCAGCACGGCGCCCGCGACCTGCAGGCCAATCGCGTCGGCGGTGTGTTGTTGTTTGAAGCGACTGGGCGAGGTGGCGATCAGCGACGGGAAGATCGGCGCCAGCACCAGGCCAATCATCGCCAGGGCTCCCAGCGGCAGCACGTTGAACCAGACCATCGCCCCACCGACGACCGCCACGAGCATGCACGTGCGCAGCAAATTGTCGACGTTGACATGGCTGACGACGACGCCGAACAGGACCCGGCCGATCGTCAGGCTGGCCCAGTAGGCGCTGACCCAGACGCCGGCCATGCTCGCCGCGATGCCTCGGCCCTCGGTAAACAGGCTGAACGACCACTGGCCGGTCGCGACCTCCAAACCGGCATACACCGCAAACAGCAGCATGCTCACCCAGGCGACCGCCTCGCGCAGGAGGGCGCGCATCGACGCGGGGTCGACGTGGGCCTCGGCCTGACCGCTCGATTTGGCATGTGAGGTAGAAAAGCGCCCACGCAGGACGCCGTAGCTGACGCACAGGGCCAGTTGGGCAACGCCCACGAACAGGTATCCGAGGTTCCACGAGCCGCCGCGGGTCAGGATGCTGGTCATGATCAGCGGCCCAACCGCCGCGCCGAGGCCGAACGCCGCGTGCATCCAGTTCAGGACCCGCGGTCCGTGTTTCACCGCCGCATAGACATTCAGCGCCGCGTCAATCGTCCCGCCGCCCGCGCCAGCGGCTGCCGCCAGGGCGACCATCGCCGGCCACGATGGGGCGAGCGAATATCCGATCAAGCACAGGCCCGTCAGCCCGCAGCTCGCGGACAGGACGGTGCCGACGCCCGCGCGCGCCAGCACCCGGCCGTTGACAGCGGACGCCACGAAGTACCCCGTGGCGAAGGACGCCAGGAGCATCCCGAGCGCGTCGAGACTCAGTCCGAACGTCGCCCTGATCGACGGCCAGCCCACGCCCAGCAGCCCCTCGGGCAAGCCGAGGCTGACGAACCCAGCCGAGGCCAGGGTGAGCGTGAGCACGTTGGCACGTCGTCGCATGTGGCCAAGAGCATGCCAGACGCACTCGTACGCCACGGCAAGGCGCTCGTGCTCTATGTCCATTCTTCCAAAACAAAACGATTCAGGACGAGCGCTTTCCAAAATCGAGAGCGACCGTGTGCTACAGTGCCGCCGTACTTTCTAACTGAAGACGCCCTTATCCAGAGAGGTGGAGGGAAACGGCCCGATGAAGCCCGGCAACCCTCCCGGCGCGAGCGGTGCTCGCCCGGAGACGGTGCCAATTCCGCCGATGCACATTGCGTCGGAAGATGAGGGAGGTTCCGTCAGCACGACGGAACGCACGCGAAGCACCGCGCTCGTGAGCCCTCCGCCTGGATAGAAACGCACAGCCTCGGGAGGGACACATGAGCATAACTGTCGGCGACCGACTCGCCGCGCCGGACACGGCGCGACGCATTCGCGGTCTGCAATGTCGCGAGTGCGGCCAGTTATATGCCGCCGAAGCACGCCATGTTTGCGACCTCTGCTTCGGCCCTCTCGAAGTCGCCTATGACTACGACCTGATCCGCCAAACCCTGTCGCGCGAAAGCATTGCCAGCGGTCCCGACACGTTGTGGCGCTACAAGGCACTGCTGCCCATCGAAGGCGAGTACGTCGTCGACACGCACACTGGCTTCACGCCGCTGATTCCCGCGCACAACCTCGGCAAACAGCTTGGCTTGAACAGCCTGTGGCTGAAGAACGACACCGTCAATCCGACGTTCTCGTTCAAAGACCGGCCCGTGTCGATCGCCGCGACGCGCGCCAGGGAGCTTGGCTTTGACGTGCTGTCGTGTTCGTCGACGGGCAACCTGGCAGGTAGTGTTGCCGCCCATGCCGCGAAGGCGGGGATGCGCGCGTGCATCTTCATTCCGGCGGACCTCGAACCGGCCAAGATTGTCGGCGCGGCCGTGTACGAGCCGACGATCATCGCCGTCGACGGCAACTACGACGACGTCAACCGTCTGAGCAGCGAGATCGGCGACCTGTACAACTGGGCCTTCGTCAACATCAATCTGCGTCCCTATTATTCCGAAGGCTCGAAGACACTCGCGTTCGAGGTCGCCGAGCAGCTCGGCTGGCGGCTGCCCGATCGCGTCGTGGCGCCGATTGCCAGTGGCTCGATGTTCACCAAGGTGCATAAGGGCTTTACTGAGCTCCAGAAGGTGGGCCTGGTGCCGTCAGGGACGGTCAAGATGGTCGGCGCCCAAGCCGAAGGCTGCTCGCCCGTCGTCCAGGCGGCACGCGCGCACACCTACGACGTTCGACCGGTCAGGCCGAACACGATCGCCAAGAGTCTGGCGATCGGCAATCCCGCCGATGGCTACTACGCGCTCAAGATCGTCGAGCAGACCGACGGCGCGCTCGAGGCGGTGACCGACCCGGAGATTGTCGAGGGTATTCGCCTGCTGGCCCGTACCGAAGGTATTTTTGCCGAGACTGCCGGCGGAGTAACCATCGGAGTGTTGAAGAAGCTCGCGCGGGCGGGCAAGATCGACCCGGATGAGCTGGTGGTGGCATACATCACCGGCAATGGCCTGAAGACGGTCGACGCGGTGGCCGATCACGTGGCGCCAGTGCTGCGTGTCGCTCCGACCCTCGCGTCGTTCGAGGCCGTCTATAACGGCCAGCGCTAGGAGGGGAGCGTTTTGTCATGGCTACCGAACGCGTCAAGTTCACGTTTCCGCCCGACCTGGTCAATCAACCAGTGATCTACAACATGGGCAAGCAGTTCGGCGTGGTGACCAATATCCGCCGCGCCAACCTGAGTCACGATCGTGGCTGGGTCATCCTGGAGGTCGTCGGCAACACCGAGGATGTCGAGAAGTCGCTCTCGTGGGCGCGCGAACAGGGCGTGCGCGTCGAGCCGATGGGGGTCGAGACCGCATGACCGTACGCGTGCGCATCCCGACGCCACTGCGGGCCGCGACCGATGGTGTCGCCGAGCTCTCGCTCAACGCCGCCACGGTGCTCGGCCTGATCGAGGATCTGGAGACGCGTTATCCAGGCATTCGCGGCCGCCTGCGCGACGACTCGGGCGAGATGCGGCGTTTCATCAACCTGTACGTGAACGGCGAGGACGTCCGCTTTCGCGAGGGCCTGCAGACAGGTCTCAAAGAAGGCGATGAGCTGAGCATCGTCCCCGCCGTCGCCGGCGGCTAACGCGGCTCGACCTCGACCGGATCGCCGCGGCGCACGCCGAGCACCGAGGCGGCACTCGCATTACGCGCCGAAATCTCGATCAGGCCGCTGCTACCCACCAACGCGAGCAGCTCGCCGGCCTGGACGGCGGCATAGTGGGGCCGCCGCGGCACGCCGCGTCCAGCAATGCGGACCGTGAACACCTCGGGCAAAACGGTGGCGGCCAGGTTCGTGATCAGGTTGCCGTAGGCGTCAGTGTGGATGTCCTGACCGCGGCGTCCGGTGGCTAAGTGCAGCTCGAACAGCAGCAGCAGGATCACTTGTCCACCGAGCTTTTCCAGCGGCTCACCACTGG